>Ga0068855_100004229_pt1 | contig 17526 bp, 12 predicted proteins | sample KBSCornC52_FD_66592 | JGI IMG/M metagenome (GOLD analysis project Ga0068855, IMG submission 66592) | Corn rhizosphere microbial communities from Kellogg Biological Station, Michigan, USA - KBS Corn C5-2 | ecosystem: Host-associated > Plants > Roots > Rhizosphere > Soil ...
GGAGCTCCACTGGCGGCCCGCATGTAAGCCCATGAACTGATTCCGTAGGGCAGGTCCAGATTTGCATTCAACGTCCCCACATGCCGCTGATCGAGGCTGGAGCGGCCGTAGTCGAGTCGCTTGTCCAGGCGGTTCAGCGGAAACAGCCCATTGCTCTCTGTATTGCTGTCGTTGAACTGCAGCATGTAGCTTGCCGTTACCGCATACCGCGTTCCCCGAACCATGGCGCTGCTGGTCAGTTGCCGCCTGCGCCACACACCCTCGGACTCGTATTGATAAACATTCAGGCTGCTTCGCTCCGGCCTTGTCCCACTCGCCGGATTCGCAATGGAATACGTCCCGGGCAGCGGAGCATTCGCATTCTCGATATAAGGCATGTGCAGCCCGCGCGCATGAAGATAATTCGCCCGGACCGTTGTGCGCGCACCCAACTGCCGCTCCACTCCCGCGCTGGCCTCCAGAATGTAAGGCGACTGATACCCGGGATTCACCCGGTACACCGTTCCCCCGACGGCGGACAGCGGCCCAATCGCGGCGCTCCCACAATTCGCAACCATCAGCACCCCGGAGAGGCAAAGCTGCGGCGACTCTTGTACATACTGCTCCATTCGAGTGCCGTCGAACCGGGTGACGTCCAACGCATGGTCCGTGCCAAAGCGCTGGTAAAACACACCCGCACCTCCGCGCACCATATATTTCGGAGCACCCGTGCCGTGCTGCCCGCCGAGTCCCCACGCGAAACCCGCCCGGGGAGCCCAGTCCGCATGATCTCCAATGAAGTTCTGCGTCTCGAAGCGCAGCCCGTAACTGACCTTCAGGTTCTGTCGCAGCTTCCAACTATCGTCCACGAAGAGGGCCCCATCCGCGACCAGCACCTTGGCATTGGGGTCTCCCTGCGCAAAGATATATTGGCTCGCTCCACCGCCGTTAATTGCGATCTGAGTTGTGCTTTGCCCGGCTGCCAGCCCCGCCAGTGTCGCCGCATAAGCATTCAAACTGGAGAAGATCAGTTGGCCGTTGAAATTTGAACGGCTCAGGTTCGCCTCCCGCGCCGTCCTCAATCTGCCGCCCAACTTTAGAAAGTGTCGCGAGGCCGCGATCGAAACCGTGCTCTGCAACTCGACTGCGTCCTGATGGTCCTCAAGCGATCCCTTGGGGCTGCCGCCGCCAATGAATGCGCCCTCGACCACGGCTGCTGAAGCAGTGCTCGCAGGGGTCTTCTCCAGACGCGTGCGGATGTATTGCAGTCGCGTTTCGGCGACCAGATTCGAGCTGATCACCGAGGTGTCGCTCAACTGCAGCGTATGCGTAAAGCTCTCCTCGTCCAGCCCCTGAGATGCGAGCACAAGCTGGCCCACGTCCTGATTGCTTTGGGTGACGTGCCGCAGCGAGTATCGCGTGATCAGGGTGTTGTCCCCGCTCAGCTTCGCGTCGAGTCGGGCAGCGGCATCCACCGTGGTCCGCGGATTGGGCGCGGTATACACCGCCGGAGCGGTCAGCAGCCCGGTGTTCAGCGTCAGCGCATCGATGGCGGCATTGGTCCTCTCCTGCAGGTCCTCAATCGTGACGTAGGCATTGGTTCGCGGCCCGATCGAGCCAGTCAGCTCCGCGCCGGCCCCGTCGGCGTAATACGGTGGCTGTTCCGAGGCAAAAGGGTTCGGCGCATTCAGCTGCGAATCGTCCCCATATACGTATGCGTATCCGTGAAGCTGATTGCCGCCGGGCTGCGTCAGCACCTGGACCACACCCCTCGCTGTATCGGTGTCATTATCCGCCGAGTAGGGGTTCTCGTTGATCCGTATCTCGCGAATGCTGTTGCGGGAGGGAAGCTTGCCTCCGCTGAATCCATCCACGAGGATCTGGGCCGACGAGCTTCCCGCGAGGCCCGCCAAAACCTCTTTGAGCGCTGTCGGGTCCAGCGGAAGCTGCTGCACCGTGCGGCCCTTCAGAACCAGGTCACGCCCGTTTGCTGCAGCATCCGCTGCATCCGGAACATTCACGTCCGCAACTACGGCTGCCAGCTGCAGCAACACGTTTACACGCACTCGGCTACTGGATGTTTCCTTGGGGATCTCAACAGGATCGCTCTCAAATGGAGCGAAGCCGGGGGCGGAAACTTTCACCCGGTACACTCCTTTCGCCGCATCAAGCCGATACATTCCGTACAGACCGCTGACGCCGGTGGATATCACCTGCTCATCGCTTTGACGGACGAGCGAAACCTGAGCCCCACGCACAACGGCACCGGTTGGGTCCGATACCACACCGAAGACAGCCGTGGAGCCGCTACCGGCCCGCGCCTGGGCTCGGCCCACCGTCGGCAGCATCAGCAGAAACCCGCTCACCAGCAGCGCCAGAACTTGGCGACCCAAACGTCCTGTCACGGATCCACAGCCTCGGCCTACAGCCGATTCCGGCTGAAGCGCCCATCTGTCTACCGTGTCCTGTGCTATCCAACCAGAGTTACAACTCAACTTAGGCCCCAGTTCGCCCGCGCCAGGACACACAAGCGCTTGCGAATCAGTCAATTTCACGGCGATCGATTCGAATTCTATCCCAGGAGGTTTCAAATGCGATCTCCCCAAATTGGGTATCGCGCTTAGGTGGTCAATTAGGTATTGCCGGTCTGAATGCCAGAAAAATGTGCCATTTAGAGACCCGTAGGGGCTGGCGGTCGGTTCTGCCGGCGGCTGGCATTAAACGTCGTGGGACCCCCCTGTTACAAGAAAGTCTTTCGTTTCAGCGAATTGAACTCCTAGGTGAGCTCGCCAAAGTCTTTGAGGATGCGTGGCCTCTCCCGCAAAGTATTGAACATAAAAATGTTAGTAGATCCTGTCACTCCTAAATGAAAAAGCCCGGCTGGAAAGCCGGGCTTCTATTTTGCATCTCTAAGTTAAGGATATCAGGTGCAACATAACTCATGTCACATCAAAATTTTTAACAGAAACAACTGCTACGCAAGGGGTTACCAAGTTTGGCCTCGTCAGAGGTCTTGACAGGATTTCGCGCCCCGCGACCTAGACGCTGAAGGAGGACCCGCATCCGCAGGTGCTCTTTACCGCCGCATTCTCGAACTTGAAACCTGCAGCTTCCAGGGTCTCCACGTAGTCGACGGTGCAGTTGTTCAGATACATGGCGGAGGTAGCGTCCAGAAAGACTTTCAGGTCGCCGAAGTGATAGACCTTGTCCATCATCCCGGCCTGGTTCTCGAACGACATGGAGTATTGAAACCCGGAACAGCCACCGCCCACCACGCCGATCCGCAGGCCGGCAGGGACGGGATCCTGAGTCGCCATAATCTCCTTCACCTTGGCGATTGCAGCCGGAGTCAGGTTCACCGGCTGAGACTTCGGTGTGGGCGTTCCGGTTACAACCTCAGGGGTCACGGCGGCGGTCGACATGTCGAATCTCCTTGAAAACTTCTGCGCTTCCAGTATATGCGACCGCTTTGGTCGCAGCAAGCAAGCACGCATTTGTTAGATGGGGCTGTCATGTCCGCGGATGCAGGCTGCGAAGGGAACCCGGCGGGATAACCGTCCGGCAGCGCTGCTCAAAATTCAGCGTGTCAGCAGGCGTCCAGCGGCGGTATGCTTATGCCGTCGCCCGCAGTTCGGCGCGATGCCCGCGCGCGGCTTCCAAGCCCGAGAGCCCGCGGCGACCGCAAAATGGAGGCTCCCGATGATGCATGCATTGCCCGCCCTGATCGTAATCTGGGCGGTTCTGACCGGAATGTTCCTGGCGCTGCTGGCCTACAACGGGACGATTACCCGCTACGAAGAGAACCAGCTGTTTCTGGAAAACGTGAACCCGCGCGAGCAGCAGCGTCAGACCGTGATCATGCGGCGTGTGAACACGGTCCTGCCTTATATCCGCGCGCTCGGCGGTCTCTCCGCGATCATGACGGTGGTGATCATCGGCATCTACACGTGGGACGCATGGCAGCGCATTCAGGGGCCGATGCAGTAGGCCTTCAGCGCCGCAGAAAATGAGCAGGCCAGAGCCGCGGGTGCGGCTCTGGCCTTTTGCTTGCTCCAAAGCGGAGGCTACACGTTGTACGTGGACGAGGAGACGCGTCCTCCGCGTCCGGTCCAGTTGGTGTGGAAGTACTGGCCGCGTGGCTTGTCGACGCGCTCATACGTATGCGCGCCGAAGAAGTCGCGCTGAGCCTGAAGCAGGTTCGCGGGCAGCCGCTCGGTGCGGTATCCATCGTAGAAGGCAAGCGCAGTGGAGAAGGCCGGTGTGGCTACGCCCACCTCGATCGCGCTCACGATGGCCTTGCGCCAGCTGGCTTGATACTTGTTCAGGGCGTTCGCGAAGAAGTCATCCAGCAGCAGGTTCTGGAGCTTTGCATCCTTCTCGAAGGCCTTCTTAATGTCGCCTAGGAAGACGGAGCGGATGATGCAGCCGCCGCGCCACATGAGCGCGATTCCGCCCATATTCAGGCTCCAGTTGTACTCCTTCTCGGCAGCGCGCAGCAGCATGTAGCCCTGCGCGTAGCTGATCATCTTGGAGCAGTAGAGAGCGCGGCGCACATCCTCAATAAACGCCTTCTTGTCGGAGATGCTCAGCGTCTTGCCCGGCCCGTTGAGCACCTTTGAGGCGGCCATGCGCTCGTCCTTGAGCGCCGAGAGGCAGCGCGCGAAGACACTTTCGCCGATCAGAGTGAGCGGCATCCCGAGATCGAGCGCCGAGATCGCGGTCCACTTGCCCGTGCCCTTCTGCCCGGCAGTATCGAGGATCTTGTCGACCATCGGCTTGCCGTCCTCGTCCTTCTTGGCAAAGATCTGCGCGGTGATCTCGATGAGATAGCTGTCGAGCTCGCCCTTGTTCCATTCGGCGAAGATGCCGGCCAACTCCTCGGCGCCGAGGCCAAGCGCGTCGCGCAGCAACTGGTAAGCCTCGCAGATGAGCTGGATGTCACCGTACTCAATGCCGTTGTGCACCATCTTCACGTAGTGGCCGGCGCCGTCTTCCCCGACCCAGTCGCAGCAGGGAGTGCCGTCGCTTACCTTCGCGGCGATGGACTGGAAGATCTCTTTCACGGCCGGCCAGGCTTCCTTGTTGCCGCCGGGCATGATGGAGGGGCCGAAGCGCGCGCCCTCTTCGCCGCCGGAGACGCCGGTGCCGATGAAGAGAATTCCCTTCGCGGCCAGCTCTCGGGAGCGGCGGTTGGAATCGGTAAAGAGCGAGTTGCCGCCGTCGATGACAATGTCGCCCTTTTCCAGGTGGGGAAGGACATGCTCGATGGTCTGATCCACCACCTCGCCGGCCTTGACCATCAGCATCACGCGGCGGGGACGCTTGAGCAGCTTGCACAGTTCTTCGGTGGAGTGGGCGCCCACTACCTGGGTTCCCTTGGCTTCGTTCTGGATGAAGTCATCGACCTTTGAGACGGTGCGGTTGAAGACCGCCACTTTGAAGCCGTGGTCGTTCATGTTCAGAACCAGGTTCTGGCCCATTACCGCGAGGCCAATCAATCCGATGTCGCAACTGCCGTTTTCCATTCACTTTCTCCAAATCACAGGGTCCGCTGGCGGACGAAATGTGGTGTTCGAAACAGTTCCAAGTATTTCACCTCCTAAGCAAAGCGGCAGCCGGTTCGGCCGATTCGCGGAGGATCACTTCGACCGAGTGGGTATACCACCTGTCGCGGAGCGTGAGGACGGCGACTTGCTTCGGGGCAGGGTAAGGCGGCCTGCGGGCGGGTACGCCGGCCTAGGGAACTGATAGCCAACGCCGCCGATTTGCGCGTCGGGATGATACCGGGAGCCCTCGCTGCTGCTTTGCTGATCGCTGGTTCCGCCGATCAGTTCGGCTGTAACGGCAGTACTGAACTGCACCGCGGCAGTGGGCCATCTCAGCGGTCATGTTGTTCAATCTCCCGCGCGATTGGACCCGATGGTTCTTTGCACAATACCCGATAGAGCGTTGTCATCTGGGGTCGCGCAGATGTTCCTTGTAAATCGCCGGAGGGCTAACGAAATGAAGACAAGACTGGCGATTCTCGCCGTGGCACTGTGCAGCGCAGTGTGCTACTCGCAAAACCCAAACAAGCCGACTTCATCCAGCGGATTCTTTGATCCCGCTGGGCTGATCTCGCCGAGTCAGCATGGACAAACGACCAAGTTGGGAACTGGTTACAGCTTTACCGAAGGTCCGGCTGTGGACCGGCACGGAAACGTGTTCTTTACCGACCAACCCAATGACAAGATCTACCGGTGGGATGCCGGGACCGGAGCCATCAGTCTGTTTCTGGACGGCACCGGGCGGGCCAACGGGATGGCCTTCGATGCCGACGGCAACCTGATCACGTGCTCTGACCTGCACGGAGAGGTCTGGAAGATCTTCCCGGACGGGAGCCACGTGGTTCTGGTGAACAACTACAACGGCAAGCTGCTCAATGGGCCGAATGACGTCTGGATCAATCCGGTGACGGGCGGAATGTATTTCACCGATCCGATCTTTCCTCGAGGGTATTGGGACGCGAACGATCCGCGCCAGCAGCCGTGGGAGCCAACCCACTCGGAGCAGGCTCCGACCGGCAAGGGCGGGTATGTGTACTACCTGCCTCCGGGTGGCACGTCGTTGATCCGGGTTACGACCGAGGCGATGGGATGGGACTCCGATAGCTGGCCGAACGGCGTGGTGGGAACTCCGGATGGGAAGAAGCTCTACGTCAACAAGTGGTTTTACGACAACAAGGGCGGAACGTATGTCTTCGACATCAACCAGGACGGCACGCTTTCCAACATGCAGATGTTTTCCGAGTGGGGCGGCGATGGCATGTCCATGGATGCCCAGGGAAACATTTACATCAGCAACGGCAATGGCGTGATGGGCTTTGACCCGAACGGAAACAACATCCTGCGGATTCCGGTTGGTCCGGCTGCGGGGACCAACAATACGTTCGCCGGGCGGGATAACAAGCTGCTGTTCATCACTGACGGCGCAGGCAATGTGAGCGGGGTGAAGATGAACGTGAAAGGCGCTGCTGGTAATTGAATCAGTTGCGGTTATATCAGCGAAGGGAGAGGGGAACCACACCCCCTCTCCCTTCGTCCGTGTGGGTGGGAGCCCCCGCGATGGGGTGTCTTCCGATGTTTTGTTGAAGGCATTGGAGTTAGCGAAGGGGGAGTCCCTTTCTAGTAACTGTTTGCTGTTGCAATCGTTGAGGTTAGCGTAGGGGAGTCACTTTCGGGTTAATAGAGGAAGGCCCGGCTGCGTGCCGGGCCTTCTTTCTTGCTTCCTAGTTTAAGGATATCAGATGGGACATAACTCGTGTCACATCGGAATTTTGGGCGGAAGTGATTGTGTGGTAAGAAGATGAGGAGTTTTCCACGGTGGTGGGGGCTTGACAGCTTTCGAGCCGCTCGCGTGAGCTTTGGGGGTGGCACATTCCCACTCATGCGCAAGCGCATGAATGGGGCACCCAGAATGACGCGTGCCACCCGACCCTGAGTCACGAGGGTGAGCCTGGCACCCCCTCAACCCACATCTCAAATCGAGATGTGGGGGACCCAAGGGATTCGGGATGAGATCGGATGTGGGCCACCCGGCATATAGGGATGATACGGTCCTAACACCCATAACGGGGGACACGGTCATATCCCCACTCATGCGCAAAAGGGCGCATGAATGGGGCACCCAAAACGATGAGTGGGCTACCCGCCGCCCAGAATTATGAGTGGCCCAGGCGCCCTCTATCTCGGCTGGGTCAGGTTGCGGATATTTTCGGCAGTAGCTGGCGTGAACGTGACCGTGTTGTCGCCGGCGGAGAGATTTGCGGGCACGTCCCATAGCAACGCTCCGGCGGGGCTGGCCACCAGAGCGAAGAAGTAGTAAGGCCCTGAGACGGCTGATTGCGAGGAGATCGTGGCCCTGCCTGACGCGTCCAGCGTCGTTTGCGCCAAGCGCTGTCTCGCGAGACTCTCCTGCAGTGATTTGCAATCTCTGCCCTGGCACCATTTAGCGAACGCAAGCCACGCCTGCGCCGGTGTCGCATTTGCCGGGATGGGCGCGCCCAACGAGCGCAGCACGGCGTCCATGCGATCGCGCATGAGCCAGACTACTTGGCCAGCCAACGGATTTGCGCCTGTCGGAAAGGTTGAGCTGATCAGCACGCGTATGCCAGCGGCAGAGGCAGCTGGTGAGGCTGGCCTTCCAGGAGACAGAGAAGCATTGGACGGAATGGGCTCGGCGGGGGCAGATGCGGCATATGGTGTGGCGCCGCCACCGCCTCCCACCAGGGCTGCAAACGGTGAGGCGCCGCCCGCTGCCTGCATGGTCCCCCCGGAATCCTGGCTCGGACGCAAGGTGCCTACCGTACAGGTCTCCGAGTGCGCTTGGAATGAGACATCCTGCCCCTGCATGCCGGAGACCAGCCGCCCGTTGACCGTTGTCGATCCGGACCCATGGAGTGAGTTATCCGGTTCCATTGCCAGAGTGAACGGACCAGCGTTGTTGTCCACATGCACCAGGATGCGCTCCGGCGTGTTTTCGACCGTGTACGGCGACAGCACATGCGCCTGGCCGCAGTCAAGGATGACTGCCTTGGGACTGAATTGCAGTTTCATGCGGCCGTCACTGTACAGACCATTCATCCGCAGCCCGCGGGGGGCATCTGCGTTGTCCATCGCTTCGGCCCCTCCATTGGTGTACGTGACCAACCCCAGGATCATTCCGGCCGGGCTATTGCTCATCGCGTCTGCTTTCGGGTCGTGCGGCGGAGGCGGAGGGGGCGCGTTGTAGGTGCCGATGGAGCAGCGCTCCGTCTTTGGGCGATAGATCGGCGACTGGGTGGTCGAGCGGCAGAAGCCTCCGCACTCGGCTGCGACTCCCGCTCCGACGGAAACGCCATTTTTGTAGGCCTGCGTGGTTGTTGTGGTCCAGCCAACGATGGTCTGGCCGGTGATGTCTATCTTGCCGGGACCCGTCATTCTGCCATCGGGTCCGATGGTGAGCGTGAACGGTTTGGGTGAACTATTGACAAGGACGCGCACCGTACCGGGCTGCTTCTGAACCTCGTATGCCGGGCTCGTTTGCGAAGCGTCGAGACTGCCGCAACCGCCGATCGCAACCTTGCTAATGCTGAATTCGAGCGAGGTCTTTTCTCCCGGTCTCTCGTATGTTCCGTGCAACACAATGCCAGCCGGTCCCGCTCCCAGCATCTTCGATGTGTCCATGCCGCCGAGGCCGACCATGCTTAGCATGCCGGTGTTCATACCTTTGCCGAGGCACCCGAGCGAACTGCCGCCCAGCTCAAGGCAGCGGCGGATGGCGACGCCGGTGGGATCATTTGGGTCGGACCCGTCGGGCTGCCTCTCCATTGCCTGCTTGGTCTGGTCCATCTCCTGCTGATAGTGCTGCTGCTGTCCCGCGGCCAGACTGCCGACTGCGGCGTTGTAGGTCGCTGTGGCCTGCTTGCCCAGCAGCCGCGTCCTCCAGTCGTGCTCGAAAGCGCCGTCCATCTCGTAGCGATTCCTGAGGGTGCCGAATGCCTGCGTCTCCGCGGGCGTGTGCGTCTTCTCGTACTGCTGCGAGATCTGATACGAGGCAAGACTATAGTCCTGGGAGAACTTCTGCTCCTCTGGCGTAAATGGCCCGCGCACCGTGCGACTGTTCTTGATCCTCTTGACGTATTCGACCAACCCATCGAACACCGCGGCCTGGCGCGCCAGCGTGTCCGCAGCATCCGAACCCTTGATCTCCACTTTCACGCGCTCAACTGCCGGCATGTCCGACAGTGCCTGCGCTGGGGCATTCACGGTACTCAGACAGAGTAAGAAGAGAAGGCACGGAAGTGCGAGGATCGTCCTTGCGGGACGGCCAAATGAAAGCGAAAAGCAGCAAGTGTTCATCGGTCACGCTCCAGACGAAGACAGGTGCAAATAGCCCCAAATGCTATGTAGTGATGTGTGGTTGGAAGGCTAGTCCCTAGCTGGAGGGGCGTCAAGCGAGGCAGGAAACGCTCGCCGGAAGGGTCGAAAGAAGGCCGCCCAGTACGGGTAAAAACACCCCTAACGGAGGCGCCCACCCGTCCGCGGAACGTGTACGGATGGGTCGTTCGGCGAGCAATGCTGCTGTCTTAGTTTCGGCTGCGGGATTTGGAGAGCAGGCGCAGGATTTCCAAGTACAGCCAGATAAGGGTGACCATGATGCCGAAGGCGCCGTACCACTCCATGTACTTGGGCGCGCCGACGCTGACGCCCTGCTCGATGAAGTCGAAGTCGAGCACCAGGTTGAGGGCCGCGATGGCGACGACGGCGACGCTGAACGCGATCCCGATGGCGCCTGAGCCGTTGATGGCGGCAAAGTGAACGCCTCCGCGGAACAGGCCCAGGAGGAGTTCGACCAGGTAGAGCCCGGCGATGCCGCAGGTGGCGGCGACGATGCCGAGCCTCAGCTTGTCCGTGACCTTGATGACGCCGGTGCGATAGAGAAACAGCAGGGTGAACAGGGTTCCGAAGGTGAGGCATACGGCCTGAATGCCGATGCCGGGATAGCGCATCTCGGCCACGGCAGAGACGCCGCCCAGAGCCAGACCTTCGAGCAGCGCGTAGGCGGGCGCGGTGACCGGGGACCACTCCTTCTTGAAGATGGTTACGAGTGCGACTACGAATCCAAGACCAACTCCGGCCAGCATGAGGGAAGAGATGTCGGAGACCTGGCGAGTTTGAATGAACTGGTGCCAGGTCCAAGCCGCTGTCGCCATGGTGCACAGGAGCAGGATGCCGGTCTTGTTGACGGTGCCTTCGAGGGTCATGCGTTCGGTGTCGGCTGCATCGTTCAGCGCGGGCCGGCCGAACTGGCTGAAGGTGTTCTTGCCCAGTGCAGGATTGGAGGTCTTGATCAGTGCCATCGTTCGCTCTTCCTTACGCGCGGGAGTTGAGATCGTCGCGCAGTGGCAAGTTTATGCCGGAATTGGCGATTTTGAACCAGCAATATAAGGATGGGGGCCGCGGGAGATGTTTTCCGATGGTGAGAATTCAGGGAGTTGGTAGCGTTACCGGGGCTCGAACCCGGACTCTCCGCCTTGAGAGGGCGGCGTGTTAACCAGTTACACCATAACGCCATCGCGACGGGAGGATGTTCTCTCCAGAGCAGTTCTTCGATGATACCAGCAGCCGCCGGGGACCTCAACCTTGGCTGCGGTGGGAGCTAGAGGCCGAGTTTCTTGACCTCGTCGTTGTAGTACTTGCGGTAGAGGATGTCCCACTCCTGCGAGCCTTCGAGGATGATCTTGCGCTGCGAGGCGATCTTCTGGCGCGCGGCGGCGTCGATGCGGGTCTCCTCGGTGAGGAGCTTTTCGAGGGCGCGGCGGGCCTCTTGGCGGATGGTGTTGCGGTCCTCCAGGAAGTCGCACTCGGGGATCTCGGCGAGGGTGTCGGCGATGGTGTGGGCGAGCTTGTTGACCTTGTCACGGGAGACTCTCACAGCACCGCCTTGTACTGGGTGACCAGCCGTTGCTTCACCTTTTTGAACATCTCCGGGTAGCTGGCGCCGGTGCGGCGCATGTCTTCCTGGAGAGCCTCCAGGATGACACGAACCTCTTCATTAATACGGTCTTCGAGCGAAAGCTCATCCAGCAGGGCCTGGGTGACGCGCTCGTTCAAAATGGCGGGTTTTTGCGTCTGGATCATCTTGGCTTCGGTCAGATGTTTTACGGTCTGACGCGCCAGATATCCGACGTAGTCTTTAGAAAAGATCATTGCTTTGGTTAAAGATACACCAGCATTTGCGGCGGCCCCGAGAGCGAATGCTTTGCGTCGGGAATGCCGGCTCAGGCATCATGATGGCGAGCGAGTTTGGTGTGCGCCAGCAGGCGCAGGGGGAGGTCCGCATGACGAGCAGCGCGGTTTCAGGATGGGTTTCGGCTTCCGTGAGGCGTGCCGGCCTTTTGGCTGCCGTCGCGGGCCTGCTGTTCGCGCCCGCCGTGGCGGCGGCCCGGGCTCAGGCGAAGACGGCTCCGATGCCGTTTGTGCCGAAGCATATCTACTCCGAGACGGCGAACCCGAAGGCGGATATTGCCGCGGCCCTGGCGAAAGCGAAGCGGGAACACAAGCGCGTGCTGCTGGACTTTGGCGGCGACTGGTGCGGGGACTGCCAGGTGCTGGACATTTATTTTCACCATCCGGTGAACCAGGCATTGCTCGCCAAGCACTATGTCGTGCTGCATGTGTGGATTGGGCAGATGGACCGGAACATTGATATTGCAGCGAAATACGGCGTGCCGATCAGCAAGGGCGTGCCCGCGCTTGCGGTGCTGACCGCCGAGGGCAAGGTGGTTTACGCGCAGGGAACCGGCCAGTTTGCCGATATGCGCCACATGGAGTCCAAGTCAGTTACGGAATTCCTGAACAAGTGGAAGGCCTGACCAGTTCGGGGCGTGATGCCGGAGCCGCCGCTGCGGCAGAGCCCGTGCTGCGCAGGAGAACTTGGCGGGAGCAGTTGCTGCGCGTGTACCGGATCTACTCGCGCGCGGTGCACGGCACGTTCTTCCAGGTGCTGGAGCACGACTGCCTGAACGTTGCGCAATCGACTGCCTACTCCGCGATCGTGGCGCTGTTTCCGGCGCTGATTGTGGCTGCGGCAACGATCAACCTGTTGCCGGACACCGCGCCGTTACGGACGCAGGTGGCGGCGTTCTTTGACCGGGTGCTGCCGCCGGGAGTGAGTCCGCTATTTGAGTCGGCTTTCGGAAGCGCACCGCACCGGCATTCGGTGCAGGCGATGTTGAGTGCCTTGGTGGTGAGTTTTCTGGGCGCGTCGAATGTGATCTCGACGCTGATGGAGGGTTTGAGAAGGGCGCAGCAGAGACCGCGGGGCTCGTGGAATTTCTGGCAGCGGAGGCTGCGGTCGTTCAAGCTGGTGCCGCTGGCGCTTGCGCCGCTTGCCCTGGCAAGTCTGCTGGTGATGTTTGGTCACGCGGCGACGAGCTGGTTTGTGTCGAACCTGAACCCGACGGGGCAGTCGATCTTCTTCGATGTGGGATTGATTGTGCGCTGGACCATTGCGTTGGGGGCGTTTATCGGGGTTACGGCGCTGCTCTACCATGCGGGCGTTCCCGAGGAACCGCCGGTGAGCCCTCTCGCGCGGCCGGCGGGGGTTCGCCAAAAGCTGGATGAGCATGTGTTTTCACACGTGCCGCTGCTGCGGGCCACGCTTCCGGGAGCGACGGTGGCGACGGTGATGTGGTTCGTGACGACGCTTTTGTTTGGCTGGTACGTGACGCGGTTCGCCAATTATTCCGAGGTGTACGGCTCGCTGGGGGCGGGTATTGCGCTGCTGTTCTGGCTGTACATCATCTCGCTGAGCGTGCTGTGCGGCGCGGAGTTTAATGCGCAACTGGATGAGCAGCGGGAGAATGAATTGACCAAGGAGCTGGTGAGGCAACGCAAGCTGGAACTGGAGCAGGCGTCGGCCGCAGTTTCGGCGGCAGATGGAGCTTCCAGTATTTGATTTGCCTGCTATTTGCCTGCGGCGGCGCGAAGCCAAGGGCCTCGGCGCCCGCACAGGTTGGGCGACGCAGGTAGAATGAGACCGACAATCAAACTCGCCGGTCAGGACGCCTGTTTGTTTAAGAGCGCGTCGGCCAGCACAAGGGATTCGAAAACTCCTAGATGAACACTTCCGCACGTCCAGACGCAGTGAGCGCCTCGCAGCCGATTGGCCTGAAGCACAGCCGACGCGCCAAGATTGTTGCCACCCTGGGGCCCGCCAGTAGCACCCCTGAGGTATTCCGCCAACTTGTGCGGGCCGGAGCCGATGTTGCCCGGCTGAACTTTTCCCATGGAAGCCATTCCCAAAAAGCCGAGCTGATCGCCATGGTGCGCAAGGTGTCGCAGGAGGAGCGCAAGCCCATTTGCATTCTTGCCGACCTGCAGGGTCCAAAGATTCGCACCGGCAAGCTGAAGGACCACAAGCCGGTGCAGCTGATTGCAGGCGAGCACCTGACGATTACGCCGCGGGAGATTCTGGGGACGGCGTCAGTGGTGGGAACCACGTTCAAGACACTGGCGGAGAACCTGGATCGCGGATCGCGCATTCTGCTCTCGGACGGATTGATTGAGCTGCGCGTGGATCGCATCGATGGGACCAACGTGGTCTGCGAGATCATCAACGGCGGCATGCTGGGTGAGAACAAAGGCATTAACCTGCCGGGCATTCCGGTGAAGGTGCCCTCGCTAACGGACAAGGATGAGGAAGACCTGGAGTTCGCGGTCAAGAACGGGGCGGACGCAGTGGCGGTGTCGTTTGTTCGAACGGCCGACGATGTGCGGCATGTACGCCGGCGACTGGACGCGCTGAACTCCGATCTGTGGATCGTGGCGAAGCTGGAGAAGCCGCAGGCGGTGGAGCACCTGGATTCCATTCTCGAAGTAGCGGATGCGATCATGGTTGCGCGCGGCGACCTGGGCGTGGAGGTTCCGCCGGAGAAGGTTCCGGCGATTCAGAAGCACATCATTCGCCGCGCGGCGGACTATCGCAAGCCGGTGATCACTGCCACCCAGATGCTGGAGTCGATGATCGAGAATCCGCGGCCGACGCGCGCAGAGGCATCCGACGTGGCGAATGCGATTTACGACGGCACTGATGCGGTGATGCTCTCCGCCGAGACTGCCGCCGGCAAGTATGCGGTGGAGACGGTCGCGATGATGGCGAAGATTGTGACGGAGACCGAGCACCAGATCCGGCTGGATCCGCCGCCGCGGAGGCATGCGCCACCGGCGACGCGGCTGACGGTGGCCGAGACGATCTGCGAGTGCATGGCGCACTCGGCCGAGGACGTGGAACTGGGCGCCATAGCGATCTTTACGGAGACTGGGTCGACCGCGCGCATGCTCTCGAAGTACAGGCCGCAGCCGCCGATCTTCGCGCTCTCGCCGTACGAGAATATCGTGAACCGGGGGATGATGCTGTGGGGGACTTACCCTCTGCTCTGCTCGCATGCGCGTGACACCGACAAGCTGGTGACCATCGCCGAGGAGATTCTGGAGAAGAACGGCTTTGTGCAGCCCAATCAGGTAGTAGGGATCGTGGCGGGAACGCGGACCAAGTCCGGCGCGACGAACTTCATGCGGCTGCACATGATCGGCGACCGCGAAGTGCCGTCGGATAAGAAGGAACGCAAAGAGAAGAAGAAGGGCAAAAAGAAGTAACGCTTCCCAATCTGAAACGGAGCACCCGCACAGAAGGCTGAGTTTGCGGCGTTCTTGCCGGCTGCGTGCTTCTACAATCACCGTATGGGGCGCATTCGAGTTCTTTCCGACCAGGTGGCGAATCAGATTGCCGCCGGCGAAGTTGTCGAGCGCCCGGCGTCGGTGGTCAAGGAGCTGCTGGAGAACTCGCTGGACGCAGGGGCGACACGGATCCGGATCGAGGTCGAGGGTGGCGGCCGCAAGCTGATTCGGATTGTCGACAATGGGCACGGCATGGTGCGGGATGATGCGCTGCTGGCCTTTGAGCGCCACGCCACCTCAAAGCTGCAAACCTCCGACGACTTGCTCTCGATCCGCACGCTGGGATTTCGCGGTGAGGCGCTGCCGTCGATTGCGAGCGTCTCGCGGCTGACGCTGGAGACCCGCGCGGCGGCGGACTTGAATGGGACGGCGGTGGAAGCGGGTACGGAGGTTGAGATTGCCGGGGGCAGCATCCGGCGGGTTGAGGACTCGGGGGCTCCGGCGGGCACCACGATCGCGATTCGGGATTTGTTTTACAACACGCCGGCACGGCGCAAGTTCCTGAAGTCCGAGCAGACGGAACTGGCCCATATTGCCGCGCTGGTGACGCACTACGCGCTGGCGCATCCGGAGCGGCATTTCGAGCTCCACTCGGCGACGCAGGCGCTGCTGGTTGCACCTGCGGTGAAGTCGACTGCCGACCGGCTGTTCCAGATCTTCGGGCGGGAAACCGCGGCCATGATGCTGCCTGCGACTGCGGAGATGGAGTTTGCGCGCGCCGGGATTCCGGAGCCGCCGCCGTGGAAACGCGAGGCGGAATATAGCCCACCGGAGCCGGGCAAGCTGCGTCTTTCAGGCTTTATCTCCAAGCCGGAGTTGCAGAAGCTGAACCGGAACTCGATCTACGTCTTCGTGAACAAGCGGCTGGTGCGCGACCGTCTGGTGCTACATGCGCTGTCGGAGGCCTATCGGAACATCATCCCGCCGACCTCGTTTCCGGTGGTTCTGCTGTTCCTGGATATGCCGCCTGAGGAGGTGGACGTGAATGTCCATCCCGCAAAGACGGAGGTTCGTTTTCGTCAGCCAGCGTTTGTGCATGACTTTATCCGGGACAGCGTGCGGACCACGCTGATGCATGCGCGGCCGGCAGCAAGCTTTGCTGCGGCGCTCACCGCTGCGCCCCACGCCAGCGCTTCGCTGCTGCTGGATGTAAGCCCGATGCCGGGGCCGCCGGAGGAGCCGGTGTTTTCGCCGCGGGAGATGGTGGAATCGGAGACCGTATTTGAGGGCGCGGAGGGCTTCAGTCTGCGATCCCCGTCTGTGCCTTCAGCTCCGGGACGACTCGAGTTCTCCAAAGGGGCCATTGCGGTGGGCTACGACGCGTCTGCCGACGTGGCTATTTCGGAGCCGCAGGCGGTACCAGATGCAGCCGAAGGGGCCACGCTGAACTCACTGGCGACACTGAAGCCGGTGGCGCAGCTTCGCGACTCGTTCATTCTTGCCACGAATGAGGAGGGGCTCTGGATCATCGATCAGCATGTTGCCCATGAGCGTGTGCTGTTCGAGAAGATTTTGCGGGAGCGCGAGGTGGAGAAGGTCCAGCGGCAGCGGCTGCTGATGCCGGTGCTGATTGATCTGCTGCCTGCGCAGATGATCTCGTTTGCGGAGATTGCGCGCGAGCTGGAGCTGAATGGCTTTGAAGCCGAGCCCTTCGGGCCTCGCACCCTGGCCATCAAGGCAACGCCGGTTGGGCTGGAAGGCCGCGAGCTGGAGCGGATGCTGGAGGAGGTGCTGGCGGTGCCGGAACGCGAGCGTCAGGCGGAGAATGCCGAGGCGCGGCGGCGGCGGATCGCAGCCTCGATTGCATGCCACGCGGCGATCAAGGTGAATATGCCGTTGGAGCCGAGCAAGATTGAGTGGCTGCTGGGTGAGCTTGCCAAAACCGAACATCCAACCAGCTGCCCGCATGGGCGGCCGATTGCGTTGCGGTATTCTCATAAAGACATACAGCGCGCATTCCAGCGTATCTAGCTGAGACCCAAAAAACTTGTCGCGCGCGTGCCAGCCGCGTGGCCACGCACCCGAACAGCGTAGTTGCAGGAAGGCTTCTCCATCTTGAATTCTGAATCTTCGAACCCCGAAATCCCCACGGCCGCGCAATTGGATCAAGCCCGGCAGAAGCGCTGGCACCAGGGCGGCGAAGCTCTGCTGACCGCGGAGAACCTGCGGAGCTGGATCAACGCAGCCGGCCTGGTGCTTTTCGCACCGCGACCGCAGGTAGTGGCGCCTGCGCCTTCGCTGGTGGAGGCGGTGCTCGGCGGACCCAGTGCGGAGCCGATCCTGGAGC
>Ga0068855_100004231_pt1 | contig 17525 bp, 14 predicted proteins | sample KBSCornC52_FD_66592 | JGI IMG/M metagenome (GOLD analysis project Ga0068855, IMG submission 66592) | Corn rhizosphere microbial communities from Kellogg Biological Station, Michigan, USA - KBS Corn C5-2 | ecosystem: Host-associated > Plants > Roots > Rhizosphere > Soil ...
AGCAGGGTCGTGTCCGTGTTGATGATGATCATCCCATTGTTCTTGACCGCGCCACCGATGAAGACCGTCGGGCGGGGCACTTCCATAATGGTGACTTTGACCATCGGGCTCTTAATGTAGGTCTTGAGCCAGGTCGAAATTGCATCCTGCGCCTGTGCCGGGGTAAGGCCCTTGACCGAAATGGGCGTCATGATGCCAGCATATCGAATGCTGACGTTGCCTGCGGCATCCACTTTGTAGTTACCGCTGGGATCTGGCTCGCCGGAGACGCTGACGTTGATCGTGAAATCTGGTCGGATCGGCTGGTTGGGATCGATGGAGTCGTCGCCGATAGAAAGCGTCCCTGTCTTGACGGGCTGAACCTTTTCCGTCTTATCGGCCTTGGTATCGTCGGCAGCGTCTGCGAAGGCCCGAGGCGCGATACCTGCTACACCGAACAATAGCGCAGCGCAGGCAACGCCCAGGTTCCGCAGCGTGCCGCGACGATCGTGAGTCGCGGAATGAAAGATCATGCAAGTAACTCCTTTTTGCACGCGCAGCCTATGTGGCTGCAGAAACAACTTGTCGAATTATACCGCAGGATGCCTCGGATTTTACGAGCCGAGGCCGAAATTGAACGACTGTAAATTGCTTGACTTCTCGTGACGCGCAGGCGTATAATCGTTCGCGAAGACATCTTATACGCACGTGCCTCGGTGTCTCTTGCTCAAACCTACCTGAACCGGGCGAACCCACACTATCCACATAAGTGTTTAAGGAGCGAAGTCTCTTATGAATGCCGCATCACTGCCAGTCTTATGGGCCAACTGTGTTGATCGACTGAAGGATCGTATCAACAATCGGTCCTTCTGGGAAGCCCTGGAGGCGACACATGCAATCACGATTGAAAACGATCACCTCATTATTGGAATCGACGGCGAAAACTTCAACCGGTCGAGTCATATCACTCAAGTCAGCACGCTGAACACCGTTCATCGCATCATAGCGGAGGTGTTCAATCGACCGCTCACCGTGCAACTGGTCGAAGGCACCACGCTCGCGGACTGGGAGGCCTATAAAGCCAGGGAAGCGCGAATCGCCGCATCGAGGCAAACAGCCCCCGCTCAATCTCCTGGCGCTCCCATCGTCCCTTCGGATAACTGGGACGGCGTTTATGAACAGCTTTCACGTCTGTTCGCGCAGACCACTCATCGGTCGCTGCCTCAAGGCAAAGCGCGCTACGCGAATGAAGCTCTCTATCTGCTGGTCGAAGCGATGGACACCATCTACCCGGACCCGCCTGATGAGCATTCCGAGCGAAATCTAGCTCGCGCTCTCGATCGAATTGCCGCCAGCGCTGATATCCCAGCGTCTGTCATCGCGTTCGAAATGGAGCGTCTGAGAGCCTGGCGCAGAAGCACCGGCTAACAGACAGGCCGGCGCCCACCAAACGATCGCCAATTTCCACCATCGACTAATGAGGTTTGTCTGCAAGAAATGTGCCAATCGCGGCGGTTACAAGGGATAATTCCATACTCGGGTCTATTCCTGGTCTCCATCGAGATTGAACATCTTCGCGGCGTTATCATTCAGTATGCGCCGCTGCTCCACAACTGATATTCCTGAGTCTTCGATCAATCCGAGCGACGCGACCGGGTCCAGCGTGGGCATTCCGCTGCCGAATAGAATTCGATGCGAGCCGATCGCTTCGATCGCTGCCGGAAGCTTTGCCCGATCCAGCGCCCCCGATGTCTCCAGGTGGATATTGACCGACTGGTGCGCCGCCGCGATGCCCGTACGCCAATCCGAGCCCCCCATCCCCAGAAAGATAAACTTGTGCATGTTATAGGTTTTAGCCAGATGCAGGCCGGCCTCCACGCAGGCCGCGTTCGGCGTATGCAGCATTACCGGCTTCTGGTAGCGCCTACAGGCGTTGAGCACCTCGTCTGCTACGAGCGGCTGTAAGGGAACTGACGGATTCGACGAAATCAGCGCCACGGAAACGAAATATCGGGAGGAGAGCAGGTCTCGGATGGCTTGCAGAGAGGCGTCCACGCGGTTAAGGTGCGCGACCAGGCAGCCGTATAGTCCCTCCTGCTGCTCTACCATGTGCTTCAGAATGTGATTGCCGGAGAGCGGATCGGCCTGTGCGGCGCGCGAAGACATGATCACGCATCGCTCGATTCCGCGTACGCTCATAAACTCGCGAATCTGTGCCCCGGTCTGGTTGACGCCGGGAATCCCGTAGCCTTCCAGGTGCACATGCACATCGACAACAGGCATTCCGTACTCCTTGGATCGCTCAGCTGAGATTCAGGATGCGGCGGGCGTTCGCGCCCAGGATCATCGAGACTGCGTTCTCGTCCAATCCTGCAAATTGGACCGTGTGGAGACCGCTTGCGATTGGAAGCGCCGGCGCTCCGGTTCCAAAAAGCAGCCGTTCCGGACCGATCGCGTCGGCTGCGAGCTTTAGGCAGCCCGGAGCGAGCAGCCTTGACGTTTCAATATGCCAGTTGGGAAACATTTGCAGCGCAGCGATGGCCTCCGCCAGGGTAGCGCGGTCCACCCGGGCCAGGATGACCACGCACTCCGGAGCGAGGATGGCTCGCGTGAGGTCTGTGATCTCACCGATGCTGTCGATATTGACCATGACGGGCAGCCTGGTGGGCTGCACGCTGCTGAGCACCCAGTGGAATGGCGCAAAATCGATGGGCCAATGCTGCTCGCGCGGGAAGAAGCGAATAAAGCGAAACCCTTCCGCCGCAAACCTGCTGAGAGCCGACTTGTCGCCGACAAACATGGTGGGGTTGATCGTTGCCACGGGCAGCAGCTGCGGCTGTTCGGAGCATGCTGCGCGCGTGGCCGCGTTGCCCAGATTTGAATCGAGGAGGATTCCCAGCGTAGAAAGCGTGCAGGCGGCCGTCACATTATGCGTCTGCATTAGCTCCTGAAGCGCGTCAACGGCCAGGTCGGCGCTCGAGGCTGGAAGCGGCCCGAACATCGTATTAATATCGACAATATCGTCCATGGAATCTCCGGTGAGGCTCGTGGAGTTTATGGCTGCGCTGCCGGAACACCGGCCGAATGGTTATCGAGCACCGTTTTCAATCTTCTGAGGGTCCGCTCTTTACCAAGAGCCCAGAGCGTCTCAAACAGCCCCAGTCCGACCGTGCGGCCGGTAGCGGCAACGCGAGTCGGATGGATCACCTCTGCGAACTTTATGCCTAGCTCATCTCCAATAGAGTGTGCGCGCTCTTCGATTGCCTCCGGCGTCCAATCCGGCAGGGCTCCCCATTCCGCTATCTCGCGCTCCAGCAACGGGCGGAGGTGCGACACACCAAACCATTTTGAAACCGCTTTCGGGTCGTACCCGCTAGGGTAGTTCATCTCCTCGAAGAAATACCTCGACAGCTCGACAATTTCATTGATCGTCTTCAGCCGGTCCTGCTGCAGGCCGATCACCCGGCGCGCATACTCCAGCTCCCGTCGATACGCGAGCTTCACATCATCGCCGGCATCGTGCGCGGGCGCAGGCGAGATGAAACCGGCTCTCTCGAGGTGCGGAAGGCACAATCCTATGATCCGGCCGGGCTGGCTCTCCCGAATGTAGTGGCCGTTCATCCATTTCAGCTTCTCATAATCGAATACAGCGGGATGCTCGGTAATTCCTGCCAGCGAGAATCGATGTATGAGCTCCGGCACCGTAAAAAGCTCGCGATTCTCGTCGCCGGGGGACCAGCCCAGCAGCACAAGAAAGTTGATCAGCGCCTCTGGGAGATAGCCCTCGTCCATAAACCACCGGAACTGCGTGGCTCCATGGCGCTTGGAGAGCTTCTTCTTGTCCGAACCGACGATCAGCGGCGGATGAGCGAATTTCGGCGGCACATAGCCGAGCGCTGCGAAAACCTGTACCAGCTTCGGCGCGGAAGAGAGCCAATCGTCTCCGCGGAGGATGTGGGTGATTTCCATCTCGTGGTCGTCGACGGCGCAGGCGAGGAAATAGGTTGGAAAACCGTCGGATTTGAGCAGAACCTGGTCGTCCTGCAGGCGATTCTCGTAGACGATGTCACCGCGGATCTCATCATGCAGCACCGTCGTGCCTTCCAGCGGCATGGCGAGACGCACCACGTATGACGGCTCCGCACCCTCTTTCGCGGCACGCTCGGCGCGCATCGCTTCGCGGTTCTCCGGCGTTCGGCAGTGTCGATCGTAACCGGTGAGCTGCCTGGTAGCCTCCTGCACAGCTCGTACTTTGTCGAGACGCTCTCGCGTGCAGTAACACCGATAGGCCTTGCCGGACTCGATCAACTGCTCCGCCGCTGCCTGATACAGCGGCAGCCGCTCGCTTTGAACATAAGGCGCATGGGGTCCACCGGAGACCCACCACTCGTCGGGCAGCATTCCCAAAAACCGGAGGCTCGCCTCGACGTCGTAGATCCCCTCCGGCACGTAGCGGTCGGGCGATCGATCGGTATCTTCAATTCGCACAATAAACTGGCCGCCCTCCTTGCGGGCGAGCAGCCAGTCATAGATCGCCGTGCGCAGGTTCCCCACGTGCGGGGAACCCGTAGGCGACGGCGCATAACGCACACGAACAGACATGAATCACTCCCAGCAGACGCAGCGCAACGCCTACTTCAGCAGATACTTGCGCTTGCTCTTATCGAAGCCCTGCGAGAGCTTCTTGGCATCGTACACCCACGCGCCGCTCCTCTGGAAGAAGCAGTGGTACTCGGACAGGATCGATGCCACCATCCGGCGGGTGACGCGCCTCACGATGTTGACTTCCGTGTGCAGCGTGAGGAACTCGATGCCCTTTCGATAGTGCTCCATAATCTCGCGGACGAGATCGAAGTTGGCCAGATCCTCCGTTTCGCTGCGTTCCTGCAGTGCGAGCAGCTCGTTAACCCGGTTGCGGCTGATGAACATCGCCGGCTCGCTCTCATCGTTGTACGTGATGACATAGCGATCGACTTCCTGGCGCTCCAGCGTAAACGTGGCGCCCGAGTCGATCGGAATCGAGTCGAACCAGTCGAGCAGACCGTATAGCAGTCGAGTCTCATTGTTCACCCACACCTGGGCCTTCTGGCCGCCCGGCAGGATGAATTCCGTCTCCAGAATCGCCGGCTCGGCCGGGAAGAAGCCCGATGCGAACTGGCATAACGGCAGTGTGCCGATCTGTTTGTGATGGTACTTGATCACAGCGCGTGCATTGGAAGGCGGATTCGGATCCGGGACAGCCACATGCTCTTCATCGAGGACATCCTGCGCCAGCGGGTTCAGAATGTCCCGCTCCAGGCCGCCGTCGAACCCATCGTCTTCCAGCAGCTGATCAACGGGGTTGCCCTCGACGTCTGTATAGTGCGTCTCCGGTATTTCGAGCAATCCGGGCACGGAATAGACATAGCCCGGGATCGAGCCTTGCGGCCGGAACCGATCGGAGCCCAGCCAGACAACGCGCTCATCGTGGGCCAGAGCAGAGGTGACGGACGCGAGATCCTCGGCGTAAGTGCGATAGTCTGGAGTGACTTCGAACACATCCTCGAGCAGTTGAGAGGCTCGTGTGAAATCTTCGTTGTCCAGGATGATCTTGACTAGCGAGTCGCGCTCCGACTCTCCGATTATCAGCGGCTGCGCGGTCTCCTGGGCGGTCGCCTCGACCGTATCGCTGACTTCCTGCGTGGCGATCTGCGGGAAGTGTTTTGCCAGCCGCTCGGCCGTTTCAGGTCCAATCCACACACCATCGGCAAGACCATAGATGCCTGGCGTACTGTATACCATGCGATAGAAGGCGATCGGGTCGAACGTCTCTTTATTCGCGCGCCAGGCCAGGAATTGAAGCGCCTTGTTGGTCACCGGCGCACCCACGGCATTGAGGAACGCGACGACAGACTCGGGCCGATCGGCAGCCAGGGGAATCTGCTCGGCCAGGTCGATCAACGGCAGGACGTCATCATCCTCGATATAGTTGTCGAACAGCACCTCTTCTTCGATCGCTGCGTCGGTGTCGAGCAGCCACCCCGCGGGCGCTATCGAATTCTCTCCTACCACAAAATAGCGGCTGGGATCCGATGCAAGGCGCTCCAGCATCTCCTCGTAGATGACAGCCGGACGGCCGTAGATCATCTCCAGCTCTCGCGCCAGCCACGGCAGCGGGACGGGCTGCCCGAACGTGTTGAGCACTCGAAGCAGATTGAAATCAAGCGTCCTGCGAACATCCAGATAGCGTGTCCAGAGCGTCCACTTTCGATCGACGGCTGTCATCTGCGGATTTGTTGCGACGATGACACGCGCGAGCTTTGTATCAACGTCCGAACGATCGACCAGCTTTGCCAGGTCGTTCGCCTTGCTGGGCTCGCCTGCCTCCAGCATTGCTTTATAGATCAGCGAACCGGCGAAATTGGCCGCCAGCTGCTCTTCCGTCATTGGTTCCTGGGTCTTCGCGACCATGGTTGTTGCCACAGTTCCCTCCGTATCCTTCTATTAAGACTAAAAGACAGGCTCTGCGATGAGATCGTATGCTCTTGCCTCGCAGATTTTGGCGCGCACGAAGGAGCCTGGTAGCGCCGCGCACCGCCGAACGTACACCTGCCCGTCGATTTCCGGCGCATCCCGAAAGGAGCGCCCGATCACAGTTGTCCCATCAATGGGAGAACAGCCCTCCACGAGCACGTCCATCTCCCTGCCCACCCACTTACGATTGCACTCGAGCGAAATCGCCATTTGCCGATTCATCAGCGCCTCTTTGCGCTGCCGCTTGATGCGCGAGGAGACTTTCGGCGTGATATCGGCGCTGGGAGTACCATCCTCGACCGAGTATTCGAAGACACCGACGCGGTCGAAGCGCGCCTCTTCCACGAAGCGCTCCAGGTTCTCGAACTGCGCCTTCGTTTCGCCGGGAAAGCCCACGATAAAGGTCGTGCGGATCGCCACGTCCGGCGCGGCAGCCCTGAAATTGTTAAGGAGCTTGAGGTAGCCATCCGTTGTCATCGGCCTCCGCATCGCACGAAGCATCTCATTGTCCGCGTGCTGCAGCGGCATATCTATGTAATGACAGACCTTTGGAGTGGTTGCGATCGCCTCGATGATCCCGCGGTTGACTCGCGATGGATAGCAGTAGAACAGTCGGATCCACCGAATGCCTTCGATCTGCGAGAGCTCGCGCAGCAACTCCGGCAGTCGCATTTTGCCGTAGAGATCGTAGCCATACTGTGTGGAGTCTTGTGCGATGAGATTCAGCTCTTTGACGCCGTTTTGCGCCAGCCCTTCTGCCTCTGCCAGGATCCGCTCGAACGGCTTGCTGACATGCCTTCCTCGAAACGACGGGATCGCGCAGAAAGTGCACGCGTGATCGCAGCCCTCGGAAATCTTCAAGTAAGCGGACCACGGCGTGCCGATCCTCACGCGAGTCGGTACGTCGAGCCAGCGATGGTGCGGCTTCGCGGCGACTTCTAGCAGCTGGCTGGTGCGTATAAGCGACTCGCCGACCACGCCTCCGATCCGGTCAATCTGGCCGGTGCCCAGGAACGCGTCTACCTCCGGCATCTCGGCGGCAAGCTCTTTGCCATAGCGCTGCACCAGGCACCCTGCCACCACCACTCGCTTGATCTCGCCCCGCTCTTTGCGCTGAAGCGCCTCCAGGATCGTGTTGATCGATTCTTCTTTCGCTGCCTCGATAAACCCGCAAGTGTTGATCACCACCACATCCGAGTCGCCTGACACACCGTCGGAATTGTGACTCGTCTCAACCTGGTATCCGGCGTTTGCCAGCTCGCCGAGCATCTCCTCCGAGTCCACCTCGTTCTTCGCGCAGCCCAGATTGATCAGGCTGACTTTGGAGGGGCGCAGTAAATGTTCTGGCGCGCTAATTTGAATAGGTTCCGATTCTAGAAGCATTAATTGTCCTGTCAGCTCTTCAGCCGCGCTGCCATTCGCACGAAGCAAGGATTGTGCATGCGGCGTGGGACTGAAGTCCTCGCCTGTAGAAAGCTTCACGTCCGCCTTCGCGGACTTATCGCACGCCTTGCGCTACGTGAGGTCCCCGAAGGCGGACATCTCGTTGCCGCCAGCCGAGGACTTCAGTCCCACGGCAGCCGGTTATGGGCTTAATCCAGTGTAAATTACGTGGCGCCCGGTATTGCCAGGTCCGCGCTGGTTAGTTTGGCGCTGAGCTGCCAGAGCTTCTCTGCCGCCTCAACATCATACGAAACCGGCGTGCTGCTTTTCTCCCGGCACTCGTCAAAGTATTTACCGCTCACCCCGTCTACCTCCGGCGACGATGCCAGATAAAGCGGGGTTGAGGCGCCCTCTGATGGCGGCTTGGTGAATTTATTGAAGAACCAAACGATCGGCGCGGGCAGCGAACGGTTCAGCTCTGTATGAATGACGCCGGGGTGAAGGGCGTTTACCGTTACTCCAGTCCCCTCCAGACGGCGGCTGAGGGCATAGGTGAAATAGAGATTCTCTAGTTTGTTCATCGCATAGGGCCGCAGGCTGTTGAACCCCTTTTCTCCCTGCAGATTATCGAAATCGAGCCTCTTGATGAACCTGTGCGCGTTAGACCCCACATTGATGATCCGCGACGGTCGACTCGCCTTGAGAACATCCAGCAGCAGCAGCGTCAGCAGGAAGTAGGCGAGATGATTGACGGCGAACATTGTCTCGACGCCCTCTGCGGTCAGTGTCCGTTTCGGCAGTACGACAGCCGCGTTGTTGATCAGTACGTCCAGGCGGTCATACTTCGCGCGAAACTCGCCTGCGAGCCGCCGTATCTCCGACTGCAGCGACAGATCCGCCACCAGGAGATCGACGTCGCCGCGGCCCGACTGCTGCGCGATCTCAGTCCGCGCCGCCTCACCTCGCCCGCGGCTGCGGCACACCATCACGACAGTCGCGCCCTTCTGCGCGAGCGCCAGCGCGGTCGCCTTTCCGATTCCGGTATTCGAGCCCGTCACGATGCAGACTTTGCCGTTCAAGCGGCCGTCTCGCTGACCGAGGCAGCGCTTTCCTGCATGCGATCGCCGAAAAGCCGTCGGGCAAGATCGGTTTGAAGCAGATTCTCCGGGTCGCAGCGCTGCTTCAGGGCAAAAAAGCGATCCAGAGCGCGCGAGCCGAGATATGCCTGCGCGGTTTTGCTGTCGAGCGTGCTATCCTTTGCGAAATAGAACCGGCCTCCCGCAGCGAGCACAGCCTCATTCATGGAGGCGGCCAGTTTCCACAAGCGCTTTCGATTGCCGGGATTTACCGGGAAATCGAGGGCCAGCGAATAGCCATCCACCGAATGAGTCATCAGGAACTCGTCCTTGCGATGCCGCTTCAACACGCCAAGATACGAGATAATTCCTGCCTCGTGGCACAAGTTAAGCTGGGTCGAGAAGCACTTCTCGGCAGTTTCGGCTGGAATAAAGCTCTGGTACTGGATCAGCGCTCCCGGTTTGTAGGCCCACTTCCAGTTCGGCACATAGTCGAGCAGAAAGGCGAACCCTGCATGAGATTGCCGCTCGGTCTTGTTGTTTCCAAGCGTGCTGCCTTGCAGGTATTTTGCGCCATTGATCAGCTTCATTCCCAGGTTGTTGGAAAACGGCTGCATCATTCGCCACATCACCGATTTCGGCAGGACTCCAAGAATCGTGTCCGGCAGCTCCTGGTTTTCGATGCGCAGCGTTTGCGCGGGCTGCGGGTCTGCCCCTTCGTGGAGGTAGCGCGCTTCGTGCACGATCGCTCGCCCCAGGCTGTCGCCCTTCGCGAAGCAATCTACCCAGCCTACCAGATAGTCCGCGGTGTGCCGCCTCGTTTCGAATTGCTCGATAATGTCGGCGAAGTTGCGCGTTGAGAACGCATGAACGGAAAGCAGCCCGCTGTACACCTTCTTCATCCGCAGGACAATTCGAGTGAAGCAGCCCAGCATCCCGAAGCCGCCGATCGCGGCGCGGAAGAGATCTTCGTTTTGCTCCCGGCTGCAAGTCAGCAGGTCGCCGCCCGGCAGCAGAAGGTCGAACTCCAGCACGTGGTCGCCGATCGGCCCCATGGCGAAGTTATTCTTGCCGTGGAAGTTCATGCCGACCGCACCGCCCATAGAGACGAACATCGTCCCGGAAACAACGGGAGGCCACCAGCCGTCGCCGATGATGTGCTGCCACAGCTGTCGGACGGTCACGCCGGGCTCGACCTCGATGATCCCAGTGGTCGGATTCCACTGCAGGATCCGGTTCATTCGCGTCAGGTCCAGGCAGATGTTCTCCGCGACCAGCGACGCGTCCCCGTAGCTCCTGCCCGCCCCGCGCAGCCCGACGACCAGCCCGTGCGTTCGGGCGATCTCGAAAACCTCGCGAACCCCCTCGATCGTGCTGGGTCGATAGACATAGGACAGGACGGCGCGGTTCATCCCCCACGCTTCCACTCGCTCCAGCCGGTCGGTCGGCATAGCGGGCGGCAGCGGTTTCACGCGCGTTCGTATGGCGTCATTCGTCTCAGTCGTTAAGTGTCCGGCAATCATGGATTAGATCAGAAATTCATCTTCTTAAATATCGGGGAAGGAATGTTGCGCAGGACCAGGAAGATCCACTTCCAGACACCGGGAACGTAGGAGCTCGCAGCCCCGCGCTCTGCAGCCGCGATGATCAAGCTTGCGGCCTTCGAAGCCGGAATGAGCAGCGGCTTCTTTTCGAGGTCTCGGGTCATCGGCGTATCGACCGGTCCCGGCTTTATCGTTACGACCTTGACTCCAAAACGCCCGACGCGGTTTCGCAGCGCTTCAAGATAGGCCGTCAGCGCCGCCTTCGAGGCGCAGTAGACCGGCATTCCGCGCCGCCCACGCTCGCCCGCCACCGACGAGATTCCTACGATGGTGCCTGCACCTGCCCGCTGGAACCGCAGCGCCGCTTCATTCAGCCACGCGATTGCGCCGAGGACGTTGACCTCCACCATCTCCCGGTCTTTGGCAAAGTTGTACTCGTCTTCCTCGACGCCCGGCATAACACCGGAGGCATAGACGATGAGATCCAGGCCGCCAAGATCGCGCGCGATCCTCTGAAACAGGGCGGGCACACACTCATATTCGCGTACATCGTGCGCATACGTAAGCGCTGTCGGCCCGCCTGATGTGTTTAGGCTGTCCGCGATGCGGCGCAGCTCCTCTTCGCGCCGGGCCACCAGCGCAACGCGGCATCCGCCAGTCGCAAGCTGGCGCGCGAGCTCCTCGCCCATGCCGGACGATGCGCCTACGATAATCGCATGTTTCCACGGCAAGGGCATAAAGTCGCGCTGCCTCGTGAGGAGTGCCGTTCGCGGCGATCCGCAGAACGGTCAAAAAGAGAGCCGATTCGGGTGAACGGCAACAGACATTGTACCACAAATCCGGGCGGTCCCGGGTGAGCGGGGAAGGGCTTTATCCACAGATTTCACAGATTTGCACAGAAAAGTCCTGGGGGGCTTTATCCGCAGATGACGCAGATGGACGCCGATAAAGGGTGCTCATGGAACACTCTTCGTATTGCTTTTGTGGTTTGTAGGTTGTTACATTGTATCTGTGAAAATCTGTGAAATCTGTGGATGAGCCCTTGCCTTTGCATTTCATCTGCATCCATCGGCGTCATCTGCGGATAAAGCCGCCCCGTTTCGGCGGACTGACCTGGCCAGCCGGAAAAAGGCAGGATTCAAGAACGCGGCCCGGTAATCGGTGACGCCCACGAGCGCGTAGGGTATAGTGGTGCTGGTCTGAGCGATGCCCGCGTTCGATGGCACGCAGAGCAGCGCCTCAAACCCACGACCCAAAACCTCGGTTGGTTATAGGTCGGGTCAAGGAGAATGCGGCCTTGTCTTTGCAACGCAAAAATTGTGCCTTCACTCTGGTAGAATTGCTCACTGTGATCGCCGTCATCGCCGTGCTCGCTGCTATCCTCTTCCCGGTATTCGCAACCGTGCGCGGGAAGGCGAGAGAGATCACATGTGTCTCCAACCTGCGGCAGATCGGCACGGCGGTGTCGATGTACGCGCAGGACTTCGACGGCCTATACCCCTACGGAGTTGACCCGGCGGACAAATTCACTCCGCAAATCTGGGCCGGCTTTCCTGCGTTTCAGGCGGAGATTCCGAACATCCCATATGTACACGAGGTACTTCAGCCCTACTGTAAGTCAAAGGAGATCTTTCACTGCGCGTCTGATTTCGGCTTCGATACGGAAGACTTTACAGGACTGCTGATCGATCCGGGCGGGAACCCTCCTAACGCTAACCCTTCCAGCTTCAAGAAGTTCGGGACAAGCTACTATTACCGTACCGAGATCGCCTTCCGTCACGCAGGCGACCAGAGCTTTCAACGGCCATCCGAGCTGAATGTCTTGTTCGACGGAGCAGGCAAGTGGCACGGCGGCCTCCTCCCTTGGGACCGTAGATACAATACACTCTTCGGCGATGGTCACACGAAGAGCCTGACCTTCGATCGCCTTCAGTTCCTGTGGGCGCAGCCGCTTTAATGCTCTATCTCGTCGCGACTCCCATCGGTCATTTACAGGACATCACGCTCAGAGCGCTCGAAACTCTGCGGACGGTGGATTATGTCGCCAGCGAGGACACTCGCAAGACAGGGCTGCTGCTCAAGCACTTCGATATCAAGAAACCGCAGATCGCGTTCCATGAACATAACGAAGAGCGTTCCGGCGAGCGGATAATCTCCATTCTGGAAGAGGGCAAGTCGGTCGCGCTCGTGACCGATGCCGGAACGCCCGCGATCGCGGACCCGGGGTTCACCATCGTCCGGCGCGCGCTCGCAGCAAACATCCCGCTCACGATGATCCCCGGCCCGACGGCCCTTATTATGGCCGTGGCGCTTTCTGGACTTGCCGTGCACAGCTTTACATTTCGCGGCTTTCCTCCTAAGAAGCCCGGACCGCGCCAGAAGTTTCTAGCCGTCGATGTGAGCTCTCCGCATACCCTCATCTTTTACGAGAGCCCATTCCGCCTTGCCGCCTTGCTAAGGGACTGCCTGACGGTCTACGGTGACCGGCCCGCCGCGCTCGCCAATGACCTCACGAAGATGTTCGAGCGAATGGATCGAGGGCCGATCTCGGCTCTGCTCGAATCGGTCGCTGGAAAGACATTGAAGGGCGAGTACGTCGTCGTGATCTCCGGCAATTCCCAGCGCGGCAGGCCGGAAATGGAAGCCCCAGACGAGGCCGACGAGTCGTGCTGACCGCGCTAGCTCTCCCGCATGGCGAAGTCGCACTGCCTGCCTTCCTGCCGGATGCGACGCAGGGAATGGTGCGCGGCGTCGACTCGACGGACCTGGAGACTGTGGGCGTCGAAGCCGTGGTGATGAGCGTCTTTCACCTGATGCAAAAACCCGGCTCCTCCACCATAGGCGCGCTCGGCGGCCTCCATGACATGACCGGTTGGCGGCGGCCGATCGTCACCGACTCCGGTGGCTTCCAGGCTTATTCGATGATCCGGCAGAACGCCAAGTTCGGCAGCCTCGGGGACCATGGAATTCGATTCAAGCCGGAGAATTCAGACCGCGACTTCCAGTTGACGCCCGAGAAGTCGGTGCAGCTGCAGCTCTCCTACGGTGCGGATATCGTGATCTGCCTGGATGACTGCACGCACGTTCAGGACTCCGACGAAGAGCAGCGGCTGTCGGTCGAGCGCACGATCCGGTGGGCCAAACGGTGCAAGGTGGAGTTCGAGAAGCAGCTGGACCAGCCAAAGCGCCGCTCGGACGCGGTGCAGCCCCTGCTTTTCGGTGTGGTCCAGGGCGGTGGTGATGCCGAGCTGCGCCGGCAATGCGCAGGGGCGCTGCTGGAGATCGGTTTCGATGGCTATGGTTATGGCGGCTGGCCGCTGGACTCGGAAGGCAACCTTGTCCGGGAGATGCTGGCGCTCTGCCGCGAGCTGATACCGCGCGAGTTTCCGATGCACGCCCTGGGGGTTGGCCATCCGCAAAGCATTGTCGATTGCGCGAGAATGGGATACGAAACCTTTGACTCGGCGCTGCCCACGCGGGATGCCCGAACCGGCCGGCTCTACCGGTCCAAGACGGACCCCTCATCGGGAGACTTCGAATTCGCGGACGGCTGGTTTCGCACGCTCTACATCGACGATGACAAGCACATCAAGACCGACGGCCCGGTTTCACCTGGATGCGACTGCCTGGCGTGCCGCCGCTACTCCATCGGCTTCCTTCGGCACCTCCACAAGTGCGGAGACACGCTTTTCTTCCGGCTCGCCACGCTCCACAACCTCCGCTTCATGACGCAGCTAATGAACCTGCTTCGGACGGTGGTTCATGCGAAACAGTGATGCTATCGACGACCCTCTTGCCAGACTCGTAGCTTCGGTCCACAATAGCGCCCGGCATCGCTCTATCTGCCGAGAAGTTGTGGAGCGCGTCGGCGCCATCGAGCTGGGCAAACGCAAGTCCTGGAAAGAGGCGGAGAACGAGACTCGTAAGCACCTGCACAGAATCTGCGGCTCGTATCTCGACGGCGTGCCGCCCTACGACCAGTGGCTCGCGATACTGGAGTCGGAGGCCGATCCGGAAGCCTTCAGGTCCCAATTGCGGCGCATGATGCTTTGCCATGCTTCTACTCGTGAGCGGCTGCCGTTCATCGAAGAATTCTACTCCCGGGCGCTGCAGTCTGTGGGGGCGGTACGCAGTATCCTGGACATTGGATGCGGCTTCAATCCGCTGTCAATCCCGTGGATGAACCTGGAATGCGAAGGCGCGTATGAAGGGTATGACATCTTCTCAGATATGACGGGTTTCCTGGAAGCCGCGATTCAAGCCATGCCAGACAGTATGCGGCCTGATATAAGGATGTTCGATCGCGATGCATCGATCATTCCGCCGGCAACAGCGGCGGATGTTGCCCTGGTACTGAAATTTCTCCCGCTTCTCGATCACAAAAATGGAGAACAGACGCTCAGTTGGCTGCGTCAACTGAATACGCGATACGTGGTCGTATCCTTCCCGACTCGGACGCTGGGCGGTCGGAATGTGGGAATGGCGCGATACTATGAAGCGCGTTATCATGAGGTCCTGGAGATGCTTGGCTGGTCCGCTGAGCGTTTCGAGATTGGGAACGAGCTTTGCTTCGTCTCCGAGGTTCGTTAGCGCGATAACATCTCTTGATAGCTTTTTCGTATTGGTAATTGGATGGTCGAGGGTTTAGAGTTGAGGGTTCCGGTTGGAAATCTGAAGTTACTCGGTTTGTCGGGAGGGGATTTGGCTACGACGGCTCCCATAGTTTCAGCTGAGAAGGAAGTGCAGCCAAAGCCGCTGCGTTGCCTTATACTCGCGAATGCCAAGGCGGGCTCCGTGCGGTCGCTTCGCACGCGTCTCCTGCTGTTCGGCTCCAGGTGCTGGCAGAAGATGCTTTTCAAGCGTGAGCCTGTAGACTGCGATTCTCAGCCGGAGTGCGTGCCCATGCTGGCACGGTGCGCTTCGACTTGTGGAATCGAGGCGCACGTTGAAGTGATTCCGGCTCCGCATCAAATTCCTGAGCGGATACGCACGGCCGAGCACCAGGGCTACGATGTCGTCGTTGCGGCCGGCGGCGACGGCACGGTTCACTCCATCGCTCAGGGAATGGTCCACTCGAACCTGCGAATGGGTATCATCCCGATGGGCACGGCGAACAACATTGCACGCGTGCTCGGCCTACCGTTGAAAATGGAAGACGCCATGGCGGTGCTTGCGAGCGGAGAGGTGCACAACATCGACGTGGGGAGGGTAGCGGGCACCTACTTCCTGGAGGCTGCCGGAGTGGGTCTTTTCGCCGATGCTTTCGCGGCATTCGGCAAAGACGAGCCGCGCAAATGGCAAGTTTTTCGGCTATTGAAGGTGCTCGGCCCCATGCTCTGGAATCCGCCGATACGCAATCTCGAACTCAAGCTGGACGGTGTCGCGGAGAAGGATGCCGCGATCTGGATCGCGGTTTCAAACTCTTCATACATAGGCGACAATATGCCCCTTGCACCGGAGGCGTCGCTTGAGGACGGTCAATTCGATGTCATCATTGTGGGAGCGATGGACCGCGTGGAGCTCCTGCAGTTCGGGATCGCGCTCGCGAGAGGCAAACATCTTTCGCTGCCAAAAGTACGCGGCGCGAGGGCAAAAATCATCTCCATCGAGCGAGTCCACCGGGGCCACCGGGCACTGCCCGTGCACGCGGACGCGGAGATCGTGGGCTTTACGCCCACTCTGCTGGAGACCCTACGAGGCGCGATCCAGATGATTGTGCCGCAGCCGGAGGATGCCGTTCCAATAACGCCTTAGTTTTGATTGCTAACCGGGCTGTACCTGTGGAACAAAACAGAGGGTGTCCCCGCCATGACGCGGCCCGCCCAAACCTTTAGCAGCCGAGGACGTAGGCACACGGGCCTATGTCCTCGGCTGCAATGTTTTGTATACATTGTTCGAAGCAGGCTGTCTATTCTTCCGAGACAGCTGCGGCCTTTCGGCGAGTGGTCTTTGCCACGGGCTTCGCTCTCGCGGTCGCCGCAGCCTTGCCCGCGCGGCCCTTTCTTGCCCCGTTCTTCACTGGTGCATCAGAGAAGGTACATACGAACTCCTGGCCTTCCTTCAGCGTTCCATCTTCATTGATCTTAAGCGAGGTACGGCATCTCGGATAGTTGCTGCAGCCGAGAAACGGACCGTACCGGCTCTGCCTGAGCAGCATGCGCCCACGATCCTCCGGACAGACGTAATCGGTCGCGTTGGGCAAGTCGATGCTTCCTGCCACGCTTCCAGCTTCCACTCCGTTTCCGGCGCCGTTCTCAGCTGCCGTACCGTCTTTTGCCAGCAGGCCACACGTGAAATTGGGACCTTCGATCGGTACGCCCTCCGCGTTTAACTTCAGTATCTTGCGGCATTTCGGGAAACCGCTGCAACCCATAAATGGTCCGTAGCGGCCCTGGCGCAGGTACATCACATTGCCGGTGTTCGGGCAGTGGTACTCCGTCTCTACCGGGGCTGGCTTCAGGTTTTCCATCTCCGTGGTCGCCAGCTTGACGGATTCTGCGAACGGGTCGTAGAAGTTGCGCAGCAGGCTCACCCAATCGACGCGCCCCTCTTCCACCTCGTCTAAGCGCGTCTCCATATCGGCCGTGAACTTCACGTCCATTACGAGCGGGAAGTGCTTCACCAACTGGTCGGTTACCACGAAGCCGAGGTCGGTCGGATGGAACTTCTTCTCGATCAGATCGACGTAGTTGCGATCGCGAATGGTCGAGATAATGGCGGCATAGGTGCTCGGCCGCCCGATGCCCTGCTCTTCCAGCGCCTTAACGATCGTCGCCTCCGTGTAACGGGGCGGCGGCTCGGTGAAATGCTGGCGCGGTTCGAGCTTAATCAGGTCAAGTGGTTGATCGACCGCAAGCGGCGGGAGCGGCGGGAGCTCGTCGTCCGAGACCTCGTTCGTGTCCTTGCCCTCGGTGTACACTCGCATGAAACCGTCGAACTTGACGACGCTGCCTGTCGCCCGGAAAATGTAAGGTTCGCCTTTGTTCGCCGCGCCGGTCGCATGGATATCGGCAGTCGTGAGGTCCATCAC
>Ga0068855_100004232_pt1 | contig 17525 bp, 9 predicted proteins | sample KBSCornC52_FD_66592 | JGI IMG/M metagenome (GOLD analysis project Ga0068855, IMG submission 66592) | Corn rhizosphere microbial communities from Kellogg Biological Station, Michigan, USA - KBS Corn C5-2 | ecosystem: Host-associated > Plants > Roots > Rhizosphere > Soil ...
TTCGAACTTGAGAAGAGCTTATCCATTCAAACACTGCGGCAAGGCATTCTCATGCATGGAAGGAAGTTTTACACGAACGGAGCCTTATCGCCAAGTGGGCTGCGCGAGACCGACGCAGTTCCAATAAGCGCATCTAGGCACGCCTGAAAACAAAATGCTTTTCATTGCCGAAATAGAGAAGTGCAATTTGGAGGAATGAATTAACCTGACACACTTGCAATTCGGAGTGTCGCTTCTCGTCCAACCCCAGGAACATTGCAATGACAATTGGCCAGGATAGGCAGGCTCGCGCCATCCTGTTTCTGATTCGAGTCCTTTGCCGGCAGACCACGGCTCGGCGAAACACTTACTAATTCACCTGGGCCAGCCATCAGCGATATCCGATGAAGCGATCCGGCGTGAACGCTGCCATGGACATAGTCTGCGGCAGATCGCGAGAGATCATCGGATCTCGGGGCCATTGTGCTATGGCTCTCCTTTTTATGGCTCTCCTTTTTGGCAACTTCCTCAAGATATCGAAACAGGCCAAAGAGCGAGCGATAAATTACTGCGCCACTCGGACTTTGCTGTCTCAAATTCCGAGAGCCTGCAGTTAGCCGTGTCGGTGTGGTTACAAGTACTGTTAGGCTTGTCAGTGCAAATCTGAGGGCGTAAAGTACTTTGAGTAAAGCTCTCGGAGGCGGACATGGATAATTCTGTTGATATGGTCCAGCCTCTTGACCGAAAATCCAAAGCGGCACACGCCGCACTTGCCTCGGAGATTCGAAAAGCTCTTCACGAAATATTAAGAAGCGCTCCATTTCGAGCCAGCAAGCAGTCTCAGCAACTTCTCCAATACATAGTTCAACAAAGCTTAGACGAACACCTTGACCGCCTTAAGGAGCGCGTCATTGGTGCGGAAGTATTTGGTCGGCCCGTAGATTACGACACGAACGAAGACCCGATCGTGAGGTCGCGTGCTGCCGAGGTAAGAAAACGACTTGCACAATATTATGTGGGAGAAGGAAGCACGCTTCCGATTCGAATCGAAATAAGTCCCGGATCATATCACGCCACGTTTTCAGAGATTGGAGGAACTCGGGCTGAAAATCTGGAAGCTGAAGAGAAAGCCTCAATTCTTCCTCATACTCAATCTTTGGCGGCCACTCGACTTGTCTCTTCGGAAGAAGGGCTGCATGAAGCAGGTATAGGTGTTCGAGGTCATAAAAAGTTTCGCCGGTGGATTCTTGGAATTTGCCTTGTCATCATAGGCACAGCCGTACTCGTCTACAGCCATAAACCAAAGGATCTGGTTGAACAGTTTTGGTCCCCTCTACTCGACGCATCGAAACCCGTCCTGATTTATACGGGGGCCAATGCAGTCTACATGCCGAGCGCCCAATTGATTGAGCGTTTCAAAACGACCCATCGTTTGAGTGAGTTAGACACAGGAGGATACGAGTTTCTCGTTCCAATCACGGCCGATCAGAAGCTTGGTCCCGGTGATTTACTTGAGATGAAGAACCAGTTTGTAACCCTTGGGGACGTTTCTGCCAACGTCAAGGTGGCTACACTTTTGAATCGCTTGGGCCACGCATTTGATCTCCGATCCGGAGAGGATGTTTCGTTCGGCGATCTTCGCGATACCCCTGTGATTTTGGTTGGTGCTTTCAATAACGCGTGGACCCTTCAAATGACGGGGGATTTGCCCTTTGTCTTTGGGAGTGGCCTGACCATAAGGGACCAGGCGGACAAAACGCGCCAATGGCACCCGGTTATATCGTCAGAGAATAAGGTCCAGATGGACTATGCCTTGGTTGCTCGTCTGCCGCATTCAAAGACCGGTGGTGCGCTCATAACAGTCGCGGGTATCACTCAGTGCGGTACTCGGGCGGCTGCCGAGTTCATCACTTCGTCCGAGGGCCTTACAGATTTGATGAAGTCAGCCCCGGATTCGTGGAAGACCAAGAATTTGGAATTCGTACTTCAGGCAAAAGTCGTAAATGATATCCCTACGAATCCAACTGTAGTCATTGTACGCACTTGGTAGTACCGGCCGTGGACTTGGAGTTGCCGATACCTCTACGCTCCAGATCTTCTTGAGACTACCCCTAAAAACGTGAGACTGTCGAAGAATCGCGTGACTTCGGATAATCACATATTCAGCCCAATACACAGGATTTGCTTTCGCCCATCTCCCAGAATCCCTACCATCTCGCCCGTTTGTCTCCCCCCTGAGGGTATCTCATATATGGCAACGGGAATGATGATCCAATACGCAACGAAGTACTTGGTCCGATCCTCACCTCGATACTTGGCGGCAGTTCTAGTTCAATTTTGAGCTGCAGCGGTGAGTAAGGCTTAAATTTGCTCCCTTCTCTCGATCGATCTATTTCGGCGCTAGTCGTGCAGCACCCCACCCCATAATTCGTTGATAAATAAGAGCCTGCAGGATGAGCGCTCTCGAACAGCACCGTACAGTACCTATACACCCTGATTCTAGTTATCGTTAACTTCCCGTGGACTTCAGCAGAGTGTTTCTTTGAACTTCACCCCAAACGGATCCGCGGTCCAAGATCCAGCTATTTGGCAAATAGGACAACTAAGAAAGACTGAGGAGGCACCTTGAACAAGATACGACAAATTGGGATGGCCGTGTTCGCAGCCATAGCCACCCTGGGGCTGGTTATATCAGCTCCTCAAATTAGCGTACATGCGCAATCGAGGAGCACAACCGCTTCACTGGCGGGTACAGTTGCCGACCCTTCCGGCGCTCGAATTGCGAAAGCAACGTTGAAACTCTCGAATCCTGACAATGGAATCAGCAGAATCTCTACATCGAGCGAGACCGGTGAGTTTTCTTTCGCGTTGCTTGTGCCTGGCAGCTACACCCTCGAGGTCAGTGCGCCGGGGTTCAAGACAACGCAACAATCGGGCATCAACCTCACCGCAGGCGCTAACCAGACAATTGGTATCAATCTGACAGTTGGCGCAACTGAACAGATCGAGGTCAGTACATCGGGACCTCTGCTTCAAACTCAGGACGCAAACGTGAATACCGAGCTCTCGACCAAGCAAATCGAAGAGCTGCCCCTCAATCTCAGGAATGTACTCGGATTTGCGTTGCTCAATTCCTCTGTAAACAACATCGGTGACCGCCAGTTATTGGCGGCAGGTGGCGGTGAAGATACGGCTGACCAGGACATGTCGTTCCTCAACTTCGGAGGCGGCTACTTCGGAACCAACCTGTTCCTTCTGAATGGCGGCATGAATACTGCCCAATCCTGGGGAGGAATTGTCTATGTACCAGCCGTAGAAGATACGGCGGAAGTAAAGGTAACAAGCTATTCGTTTTCGTCTGAATACGGATGGAGCACCGGCAACGTAATCAACATGGCCACCAAAGCCGGCACCCGTGACTTCCATTTTGTGGCGGACGAGTTTATCCGTAATCAAGCGTTGGATGCCAATGAATACTTCCACAAGGTGGCAGGTATTCCGAGGACCCCCGATCATCGCAATCAGTTTGGAGTTGGTGCCGGCGGCCCGCTCTATATCCCGGGCCTTTATAAGCAGCGAGATAAGACGTATTTCTATGCTTACTATGCAGGCTTACGGCTCAACAACGCCGGCAACCTGAGCGTTCAAGTGCCCACCGCGGATCAACTGGCAGGCAATTTCTCATCGCAACTTACTACGACTTCATTGGGTATCGATTGTCTGGGACGCACAATCTATAAGGGCGCGATCTACAATCCATACTCGTTGTCTGCCTGTCCGGGCGGAGGTACGGTGCGTAATCCCTATCCGAATAACATCATCCCCGCGACCGGAACAGGGGGAATTGACGCTTTGGCAAAGAAGTTCGCAACATCCAATTACTGGCCAGCGCCAAAGAATCCAGGTGGAGGATTCAACTTCAACGCTGCGGCCAGCCAGGCGACTACCGCAAATGAGTGGGGAATTCGCCTCGATCAGAACTTTAACGCCAACAACCGCATGTATGGGCAGTTTTCGAACAAGCACGAGGGAAAAGCAGGTGAGGCGCCATTTTACGGTGCAGACAACGTTGCCGGACCTGGGCTGTACGACCCGAACAATCGCATGTTTGGAGTAATGGGAGCCAGCCATGTTTTCTCTCCAACATTTGTTCTAAGCAGCACGTTGTTCTTTGTTCGGAATACGGGTGGCAACGTGGTCCAGGGTTATGGATTCCATCCTTCAACTTTAGGCCTACCTAGTCAACTCGATTCGTGGACTCCGCAGTTCCCGCAGCTCAGCTTTTCCGGCAGCAACTACGCTCCACTTGGAGCGACTGCGGGAGCGGGTCAAGCTAGCTACCCGTACAACGCCATTAGCCTTGGCATAGATCTCAATAAGACATTCAAAGCGCATTCGATCTCCGTCGGGTACATGGGTATTTGGCAAACAGTCGATGGTGGCAGGATTGCCCCAACAACCCTTACCTTTTCGGATGCCATGACGAAAGGCCCGAATCCCCAGAACGCAACAGATGGAACTGGCGATGCATTCGCCTCGTTTATGGCGGGTGCGGGCGTAGCGGGCGCGGGCGCCGCTGGACACACTGGTTTTAATGCATTTCCCGCAACGACCTACTTCACTCATGGATGGTATGTTCAGGACGATTGGAAGCTGAACCCCAAACTGACCTTGAACCTTGGCATGCGCTATGAGGTTCAGCTTGCGCCAACAGCCCGGCATGAATATCAGGCGCACTTTGATTTCCACGCGCTCAACCCAATCAGCACGGCGGCTGGAATGCCGGTTTATGGTGCGGAAGTCTACAACACTCCAGGGAATCGGGGGCTCTACAAACAAAACTGGGATGATATTGCGCCTCGAGTTGGGTTCGCTTACTCGGTCAATCCCAAACTCGTTTTTCGTGGCGGCTTTGGTCTCTACTATTCCAGGAATTTCTATAACGGCAACGGCCCTGCTCCTGGATATACGACGCAGACACCGTGGACTTCTTCAGTTGACGGCGTAACGGTCACAACGCCACTCGCTCAGGCATTCCAATCCGGTCTGGTGCCCATTACCGGGAATACGCTCGGAGGACTAACGAATGTTGGCCAGAGTGCTGGCGCAGGAAATGGTGATGTCAATCCATACCGACCAGATCCCCGGCTGAGGCAGTTCATGTTCGGCTTCCAGTACGCGTTCGCTCCGAACGATTTGCTGGACGTTAACTATGTGGGAAGCCGCGGAGATCGGATCACGCTCGGCGGCATGAATTACGGCCAATTAGATCCCAAGTATCTCGCCATGGGATCAGCGCTGAATACTCCAGTAGCGAACCCGTTCGCAGGTGCTCTGAGTTCCCTGGGACTTCCTAAAATGTCGTGCGAAGTGTCCGGACCGATTGCAGGTGGTCATTATGTACCTCAAGCACAGTTGTTGATGCCTTATCCGGAATTCTGCGGAGCGGTCTCAGCTCTACAGGAACCGGTTGGGCTAACTAACTACAATGCGTTGCAGGCAAGCTTTACGCACCGTTTTGGTCAAGGCTTGATGTTCACGGCCTCCTACACCTATTCAAAGTTCATGTCAGATACAGGTGGCCCCGAAGAGTGGGGTTCCATCAATGGCGATACAGGTGGTTCCAGTATTCGTAACTTCTACGACTTGAAAGGGGACTGGTCCGTCGATGCTGAGGACATTCCACAATCGATGGTTCTTAACTATGTGTATGAGTTGCCGGTTGGCCGCGGCAAAACATTCGCCGGAGGTATGAACAGGGTTGAAGATGCAGTTGTGGGTGGCTGGCAGATATCTGGTATCACCAGCATGCAAAGAGGCTTCCCGATGGCAATCGGAAACTCGAATGGAAACGCTGCAAGTCTTTGGGGCGGAAACCAACATGCTAACTTGACTGGTGCCCCTCTTAAGACGGGCAACTGCGGCGCTATTCCGGTGGGAACAAAATATTGCTTCTTCAACCCGGCGGCATTTGCACAGGCACCCGCCTACACGTTCGGTAACGGACCTCGGTATTATTCGAATCTGCGTGGCCCCGGATACGTCAACCAGGATCTTGGGCTTGCAAAATGGTTCGACATCGCCGAGAAAATCCGCATGCAGTTCACTGTTCAAATGTTCAACACATTCAACCATCCAAATTTCGGAATTCCCAACGCAAGTATTGGAAGCTCCACTATGGGTCTAAGTTCTAGTACGATGGGGCCAAGACAAATGCAACTCTCACTTAAGTTCGTGCGATAGGCTACCTCCATGTCCTGGCTGAAGGGGGCTGGCCTCTTTGTACTGTTATCCGTGGTCTCATCCGCGGCTGTCAGGGCAGCCCAGCCCGATAACGACGAAAAGCTAAAATCCTATCTCGCCGCGGCGCAACAATCCGCAGCGAGAAAGGACTTTTCTGCGGCTGCAGACTTCTATCGCAAAGCTGTTGAGGAGAGCCCGCAAACCGCTGAATTGTGGACCAATCTTGGCTTGATGTACCACGAGACGGGTCAGAGCAGAGAAGCGATCAGGAGTTTCAGTGAAGCGAATCGACTGAAACCATCCCTGTACGTGCCTCAATTGTTTTTGGGCATCGAAAATCTTGAACTCAAGCAGCCCAAAACCGCGATACCTTTCCTTCAAAAAGCTGAACGGATCAACCCCAATGATCCGCAGGCTTCGCTCACATTGGGTCGAGCCTTTTCAATGGCCGGCAACGGTATTGGTGCGAGCGATGCATATTGGAGAGCCGTGGTCGTCTCTCCGCGTAGCGGAAACGCCTGGCTCGGACTCGGAATGGCTTATCTGTTGCAAGTGGATTCCGATGCTCGGACTATGATAGGCACCTACAGGAACTCAAGCTTCGATAAGTTGCGCGAGAGCGAATTGTTCGCGGAACAGGGCAAACTCGTGCAAGCGGCGCGTGCGTACAAGGCGGAGCTTCGGGAACCGTCGCCACCCCCTTGTTCCCACGCCGGATACGGCATGGTGCTGCTGCGACAGAATGCACTTGCCGATGCAAAGCGAGAATTCGATCAAGAAGCAAGCGCCAATTCCGGCTGCCCACTGACCCGACTCGGTATTGCGGGATTGCAGCTAACCTCTGGAGACGCCGAAAAGGGACTAAACACCCTGTTTGATCTTTGGGACTCCGACGAAGGTTTTCTTCGAGAAAATCTATCGGTGTTGCTGCAAGGAATTGCTGCAGAACAGTCAGCAAAGCTTTTGGAATTAATAAAACAACGGCAGGGGGAAAACAAATTGGCAGCAGGCCTTGCGATCCTTGTCCAGGAGGCGGTGGAATCAGATGCTCCACTTCCGCTTATTCAAACTGAATCCGAAGTCGGAGAACCAGCGCGTACGATTTCTCCACTAGCAATGCTGAATGCTGAAGAGCTCTATGCGTCCGGACAGTATCGTAAGTGCAGCGACAGCCTGCGTCCGCACATAAAGGCGCTGACAGACGGGTACATTGTGGTTCTTACTTCATGCGCGTATTACACGGGCGACTACAGGACCGCTGCCTTGGCGGCTAGGAGACTTACTGCGAATGCGTCGACACGGCCAATCGGACTTTATTGGGAATCCAAGGCCGATCAGAAGCTGGCAATAGCTTCATTGTCACGCGCTGGAGAACTCGATGGAAACTCCCCTCACATGCATGTTCTGCTAGGAGATATTTATCGCCAGAAGCGGAAATGGGGAGAAGCGGAGTCAGAATATCGCAAGGCACTTGCAATCGAGCCTGAGAACCGCATTGGTAAATTGGGCTTGGCGATCGCCCTCTTCCAGGATGGAAACAGCGGCGAAGCTTTTGCAGTGGTCAGCGAATTGTTGCAGAAGGATTCTGATGATCCGCAAGCGAATTTGTTGGCCGCTGAAATCATGATTTTCCGTCACGAGTACGCCGATGCCGAACAGTACTTGAACAAATGCAGAAAGGTCGACGCGGAGTTCTTACCTCGCGTTCATACGCTTTTTGGCCAAGTTTACGCCAATACAGATCGCACTCCTGAGGCACTGGCTGAGTTCAAGCTAGGCGCGGCCGACGACCCCGATGGCAGCATTCATTTCCAAATGGCACGCCTTTATCAAAAGCAAGGAAATTCGAAGGCGGCGGCAGAGGCTATCCAATCTTCAAAGCGATTGCGAGCGCAGTGGGATGCGAGCGCAGCGGACTCGGTCCAACAATCGTACACCGACATCAGTCGCAAATAATTTTGCAATGAGATGTGGCGGAGTTTTTCATCGCGGAGACCGCAAACTCTTCAAAATTGGTTAAATCGTTTTGCCACGGGAGTAAACCTTGAAACTATTTCGAATTGTGTCTATTGCCCTCGGAGCCATCGTGCTGAATCTCGCGAGCTTGACTGAACCTGCTCTCGCGACCAGTTACGTCCAGTCCTTCGATCGGGGCGCATCTGGCGTAACGATTTATTCGGAATCGGGCGCGCTGAGCATTGAAGCTTGCGCCGGCAGCATCGTTCACGTTGTCGCAAGCCCAACGCGAAAAATACCTGCAGCGGTTGTGCCGACGGTAGTGCACGAGTGTCAGGACCACGATGTGAAGATCATCTCCGACAAATCGACAGTTTCGTTGCGCACGCCCGTATTGCAGGTAAGCGTAGATCGCATCTCGGGTGTCCTTCGCTTTCTCACAGTTGATGGCAAGTCCATACTCAGTGAGCCCGGGAATGGGGCGCGGAAACTAACGCCGATCTCACTTGACGGAACATCGACATTTCGAGTGCAGCAAACATTTCTATCTCCGCCGGACGAGTCGCTTTACGGCCTTGGTCAGCATCAGGAAGGCGCTTTCGATTTGCGGAATGTTCCGCAGCATTTGCTGCAAGCCAATACCAACATCGTCATTCCTTTTCTACTGTCAACCAGAGGTTATGGGTTACTTTGGAACAATCCGTCTTTAACCGATTTCAATGTTGCTGAACAGAATATCGAAATCGACCCGGAGACCGGCGAGGGGACTTTCAAAACGGGCTCATCGGGAGAATATGGATTCTTACTGAGCGGGAATCGAAGAAAGGGACTTCATCTGTCGATTGGAGGCAAGACGCTTATCGACATCAAGAACATGTGGGTTGCTGATTCCGCGGGTGCCAAGATCGTATTGAATGCCAATACGGAATACAAGGTCTCTGCTCAGACAGGCGGCAAGACTAAACTTTCAGTGCGCATCCCCTCAGATACAACAAGCTTCAGCTCTGAAGCCGGCAGTGCAGTAGATTATTACTTCTTTTACGGTCCGCAACCAGACGCAATCCTCCGAGGCTATCGCGAGATGACGGGTGCTGCCCCGCTGCTGCCCAAATGGGCTTACGGATTTTGGCAGTGCAGAGAGCGGTATTCCAGCCAGCAGCAGATTCTCGATACGGCAGCTGAGTTCCGGAAGCGCAAAATCCCCGTCGATGTGTTAGTGCAGGATTGGCAGTACTGGGGTAGATATGGCTGGAATGCCATGCGCTTCGACGAACGCGATTATCCCGATCCAGCGCAAATGATGTCAAAGCTGCATAGCGACGATATCCATCTCGTTGCATCTGTTTGGGCGAAATTTGGGACGGAAACGGAAGTTGATCAGGATATGAAGAAAGAGCACCTGGTCCTTGCGTCAGCTGCCGAGACAGGCGAGCCCGGTGAAGCACAAGCAAAAGAAGATTGGGCTGATCTTTTCAATCCGAAGGCGCAACGACTTTTTTGGACGGAGCTGAATCGCCGCCTTTTCCCAGATGGACTTGATGGGTGGTGGCTGGATGCTTCCGAGCCGGAAGGTGATCCTCTCAAGAACGACTGGACATTTCTTGGGCCCGGGAAGGTAGTTCGCAATGCTTATCCGCTGTATGAAATCTCAGCCGTTTATAACGGACAAAGAGCGACGACAGAGAGCAAGCGAGTCGTTATCTTGTCTCGTTCTGCGTTCGCTGGTCAACAGCGATACAGTTCCATCGCCTGGTCCGGAGATATCTCCGGTAACTGGGACACATTGCGTCGACAGATCCCAGCGGGCCTCAGCTATGGAATCTCCGGGTTCCCCTACTGGACGACCGACATTGGTGGATTCTTCAGACCGGCTGATCAATACACCTCAGCGGAATACCGTGAGCTGCTGATTCGCTGGTTCCAATATGGAGCTTTTTGTCCCATCTTTCGCATTCACGGCTATCGATCTGAAACCGAATTATGGAAGTACGGACCGGAGGCGGAGAAGATTCTCACCGCCTATGACAACCTTAGATACCGGTTGTTGCCGTACATATATTCCGGTGCCTGGGGTGTAACTCACCGTGGCGAAATTCAAATGAGAGCTCTGCCATTTGCGTATCCGCAGGACCGCTCCGTCAGAACTGTGAGCGACGAATTTCTTTTTGGTGATTCACTATTGGTGAATCCTGTCACAAAATATCGTGCCACTTCACGCAGTGTTGTCTTGCCGGCCGGAGACGACTGGGTGAATTTTTGGACTGGTCAAAATGAAGCTGGCGGTAAAACCATCACGGTAGATTCCCCTTTAAACGAAATCCCGATCATGGTCAAAGCTGGCAGCATCGTTCCAATGGGCCCAATAGTGCAATCCGCCGCCGAGGGAGCAGACCCCCTCGAAATCCGGATCTATGGCGGCAAGGATGCAGACTTTGAGTTATACGAAGACAGCGGCGACAGCTATGCGTATGAGCACGGAGCAAAAGCGACGATTCACTTCCACTGGGATGACCATCAAAAGAGGCTGTTGATTGCCGATCGATCAGGAGCCTTTCCAGGAATGCGAATGAAGCATACCCTTCAAATCGTTCTGGTGAAGCCAGGGCATGGCGTGGGCGCTGGTTCGGATTCTGGAATTGATCGTTCGGTGTTGTACGAAGGACATCGAATGACCATCGACATCGGTAAGAGGGCCTAATCGCCATGCATGGAAGCGCGCTCATCGCTGCGAAGAAGCTGATGTCCGATGGTTAGGGGCATACGTAACTCCCGTCGGGTGGCCACCCCCGAACATTACATTCAGACGATGGAGAAAAAGAGTCCATGAACCGCAGGGATTTCCTAACGAGCGGAATATCCGCAATCGCAATGTCTCGGATGAGCAAAGCGCTTGAAACGCAAGCGTCAGCAGCGGAAGCCGAAATAATTGGCGGGGCTTCCAAAGTCGCTGATCGCGATTCTTCTAATGGCTATCTTGTCAGTCTGACTCAACCTGGCCAAGGCATCAGATTTACTCGCCAGCCGGCGGGCAACAATTTGGCGATTCGCTACGCGTCTTTGTCCGTGGGCACCATCAGCGTTGCCGTTAACAATGAACCAGCATGCAAAGTTGATATTCATTCATCAGGAGCACTCACCAGTTCTTATCTGCACTCAATCGTCGCTTTGAGAATTCCTGCCCAGGCTACGGTAAAGATCAGCTTAGCTGCGGATGACGTCGGCGTAAATCTCGATCGGATCATTGTCGGAGACGGTGATCTGGGCTTGCCGCCGGACATATGGAATCTCCCACCGCTACCGGTTGGGCCCGGCCCATATTCCCCAGATTGGAACGCAATCGCCCGAACATACAGCGCGCCGGCATGGTGGCGCGAAGCCAAATTCGGTGCATGGGCGCATTGGGATCCTCAGTCCATGCCTGAGGACGGCGATTGGTACGCGCGCGGCATGTATACCGAAGGTAGACCGCAATACGAATACCACCTTAAGCATTTCGGGCATCCGTCGGAATACGGCTACAAAGATATCTGCCATAACTGGGTAATTGATCGATGGAAGCCCGAGGAGTTGATGAAGTTGTACGTCGACATGGGCGCGCGCTACTTCATGGCAATGGGATGTCATCACGATAACTTCGACTGCTTCGATTCGGAATATCAGCCTTGGAACTCCGTCCGTGTCGGCCCAAAAGTTGACATCGTCGGCACGTGGGAGAAGGTGGCCCGGCGTAACGGAATGCGGTTTGGCATTGGCTTTCACAATACTCCGGCGCGTACCTGGGGCCAGTTTATGCCGGTGCGCTACGGCAGCGATAAAAAGGGGCCGATGAAGGGCGTGCCATACGATGCCAATCAAACTGTCCGGGACGGAAAAGGAGAGTGGTGGGATGGAATGGATCCAGCCGACCTATACGGTCCGCACCACACAACTGAAGATCCGTTGCATTCACCATTTGCCAATCAGTTTATGTGGCGAGTAGACGACGCAATTAGCAAATACCACCCGGATGTCATCTATTTCGACGAGCACGCAGGTGATTCGCAAGTCGATCTCGGTGTGCATATGGGACTTGGTTATCTGGCACCGATTCTAATCGCGAACTACTACAACAAATCATTGCAGTGGAATCACGGAAAAATGGAAGCGGTTGTAAATCTCAAGGGCGTGGGTGGACGATACAACAGCTTTCAAAACCACCCTGAACTGCTCCCCAGCGTTGATCGCTCTTTGGTTAAAAGCACCGAAGCAATTATCGAGCCAGAGATTATGGCCTATCCGTTTCAGACTGAAACCAGCATTTCGGATTGGCACTACAAGACTGGGCAGAAATATATGGATGCTCCGGCCATCGTCCGGTCGTTGATGGAAAATGTCTGCCGCAACGGCACAATGTTGCTGAATCTTACGCAGCATGGCCGTGGCGATCTCGATCCTGAGGTCATAGGAGTCGCCAAAGATGTTGGCGCATGGTTAAAGACTGCCGGTGAAGCGGTGTATGGCTCTCGTCCGTTTGAAATGTTTGGTGAGGGCGAGGTCCGTTACACCCGCAATCATGGAAATGTTTATGCCACGCTGCTGAATTGGGATGGCGGCCCTGTCACTCTTAAATCGCTTCGATCTGGCGGAGCAACGCTCGGCAAGGTCTCCAAAGTAGAACTGCTCGGCTCGAACATTCCGCTGAAGTTCATTCAGAATGATGGAGGCCTGACAGTGACGCCCGGAGGATCTATACAGCCTTTATCCGGTATTGCCAGTCAGTCGCTCGCCTCCACCTGCCGTGTATTGCGAGTAACCCATGAGAAGGTCTGGATAAATGACGACGATCTCGAAGTTGTTTCGCATGGATGGAGACGTCGTTGCAATCTAGGGACCGGTGACTACAACAACGATTTGACAATAAGCGAAACGCCCGGCGATGTATGGACCTGTTCTTTCAATGGCAGCAGCATCACGATCATAGCGCCGAAGGAAGCGGGGGCTGGAAAGATCGAAGTACTCGTTGACGGTCAGACCCGTGCCACAGCGGACCTCTCAATAACAGGTACACGTTTGGCGCAGCAGAGAGTTTGTAATGTAACCGGATTAGATCACGGCCAACATTCCCTTGCCATCATCAATAGAGGACCGGGGCCGGTAGCTGTGGATGCCCTCGTCGTCCGATAGTTCCGCTTGGTAATCGAGTTTTCAATTGTTCCGAAGATAGCGGAAAAATCAGCCGCCTAAAAGGGTGTGATGTATCTCCGAAGAGACGAGGCGCAACTGCAAATAGGGAGAGGTAGTTCGGCGACCATGAATGTCCGGTTGAAGGATATTGCAGCTGATCTCGGCGTGTCGGTGGTCACTGTTTCTCGGGCGCTACACAATCGGCCAGATATTTCCAAGGAGACCAAGGTTCGCATCCTGGATCGGGTTAGGGAACTGGATTACCGGCCAAACCTTGCTGCGCGCAGCTTAGTTACTGGTCGCAGTTCTCTAATTGGCCTCATCGTTCCCGACTTGGTCCATCCCTTCTTCGGTGAGATTGCCAAAGGGCTCTCCTCTACCCTGCGCGAGACGAACTATTTCGTAACCGTTGCATCATCGGAAAGCGATCCGAGGCTCGAACAAATCGAAATCGAACACATGCTCGCTCGCCACCTCGGCGGTTTGGTATTAGCGTCATGCCAGGAGAGTGGCGAGTCGCTACGCAAAATAGGCGCTGGTGTATGTCTAGTCCTTATAGATCGAAGGTTCCGCAACTTAGATTCTAACTTCGTAGGCGTCAACGATTACCGGGTTGGCGAACTTGCCACAGAGCATCTGGTTGCGCAAGGCTGTCGGCGCATCGCACATATTCGCGGGCCGGCAAACAGTGTGGGCAACAATCGCGCAGAGGCCTATCGCGACACTCTTCAACGCCACGGCATAACAGTGTGTGATGAATACATAATCTCCGCGGGCGAAGCTTCAGGATGTGACGGCGAAACCCGCGGCCATCGAGCGATGGAAGCCATTCTCAAGCTCAAGCAAAGACCAGACGGCCTTTTCTGTTTCAATGACACGGTCGCGGTCGGTGCCATGTTCAAGGCTTTTGAAGCGGGAGTATCAATTCCCAATGAATTGGCAATCGTCGGCTGCGGAAATTTCCACTACAGTGGCAAGCTTCAGATTCCTCTTACAAGTGTGGACCAGCACGCCATCGAAATCGGCAAGCGAACCGCACGTATGATCGCCCGACTGCACGGGAAGCCCTCGAATCATAACCGCAATGTCATCCTCGAACCACAGCTGATCATACGAGCGTCCTCGCACCTGAGGTGAAGTCGGCCCAATATGTCGAATCTTGCACGAGTCCGAGAGCAGCGGCCAAGCACACTCACCTTCTTATCTCAAAGGAGATGCCTAATGAAACGCGAAGCATTTAGAACAACTTCGAACTTTTGTTGCACTACCGTGTTATTTGCGCTGGCGTTTCTTGCTTCAACGTCTGTTGCGATGATGGCTGGGGCTCAAACCGTGACGCCTCAATTTCCCTTTTACAACTTCGCCCCGACTCCTCCTATGGGCTGGAACAGCTATGACGCTTTCGGCGATACCGTTACCGAAAGTGAGGTGTTGGCCAACGCCAGATATGTGAAAGAGAAACTTCTGCCTCACGGCTGGAATTACATTGTCATCGACTTCCGCTGGTATGATCCTGAGCCACCAGGCAATGACTTCCTCCTGAACAAGCTGCGAACTGGAGCCAAGCTTCCTGCCGACGGCTTCGGCCGGTTGCTCCCGGCTGAGAACCGCTTTCCATCGAGCGCCAACGGCAAAGGTTTCAAGCCTCTCGCGGACAGGCTTCACAAAATGGGCCTCAAGTTCGGCGTGCATTACATGCGTGGCATCCCGCGCCAGGCGGTGCTTGCCAAGACTCCGATCGCAGACTCCAAATTCACCGCTGCCGATGCCGGGGACCCCACTCGGCCCGGCGAATGGTGTCCGGACATGTTTGGCGTTCGCAGCAATCCCGCTGGACAGGCGTGGTATGACTCGTTGTTCAAGCTCTTTGCTGCTTGGGGCGTTGACTTCGTCAAGGTTGATGACATTAGCCCCAATTATCGCACCGGAGAAAGCGAGATGATCCGTCGCGCCATCGACAAGAGCGGCCGAGCGATCGTCTATTCAATTTCCGCCGGTCCTCCGGCGCAAAGCGACGCAGAGAACGTCGCAACTCACGTCAACATGTGGCGTATTTCAAGTGATTTCTGGGACAGATGGAGCAGCCTCAATCGCCAGTTTGATCTCATGTATCCCTGGCACGATTTCACCGGCCCAGGACATTATCCCGATGCCGACATGATCCCATTTGGACACATCGCCATCCGTTCCAAAGCGGGCGGCGGCGACCGCATGTCTCGCTTTTCCCACGACGAGCAGATTATGCTCATGTCATTCTGGTGCCTCGCGCCCTCGCCCCTCATGCTCGGCGGCAATTTACCTGACAATACTAAATGGGACCTGAGCGTAATCTCCAACGACGAAGTGCTCGCCCTAGATCAGGATCCCCTGGTTAAACCCGCTACCCGCGTGAGCCAGCATGGCTCGCCGAGTGCACGCACCGAGACTTGGGTTCGCGAGTTAAAGGAAGGCTGCCGGGCTGCCGGATTATTTAACCGCAGCGAAAACGCCACAAGTGTGACTCTCAACTGGGATGAAGCAGCACTATCCGGCAAGTGGATCGCCCGCGATCTCTGGCAACACAAGGACCTGGGGAAATATGACACAAAGATGACGGTTCAAGTTCCAGCGCACGGAGCGATTCTGCTGAAACTCACTCCGGCCTCGAAGTGAGAAGAATCAAGCGGTAACTGCACACAATTTGGATCGACGGCGAAGGTGCTCGACAATCCATGCGGATTGCTGCGCCCTATTGCTTCCCGCCATGTGCAGTACCCTAGGCAATGTTCCTCTTGGCGCTCGCGATTGCACCAGAAACGCCGAATTGGCCACTTTGCAAGGATCATCCTCTTTTGAATGGTGGTCTCTTTGACGACGATGAGTTTAGGCAAGCCGCCGACCTTCGGAAGACTGTTCCTCACTTGAAGAGCCCGAGCAGTGGCGTGCGGCATCGCTCCCAGAAGGACTTCTTGTTTCCGTCCGGGGGCTTTGTATATGCCGATCCGGCTGTATCGCGCGCCGTAGCGATGGTACGACATGCCGTCGCAAAGTCGGTACCGATCCTGCTTCGGGGTGAAACCGGCACCGGCAAGGAAATGCTTGCCCAATACGCGCATCGGCTCAGCGGCAGGGCTGGCCGCTTTATTGCAATCAATTGCGCGGCATTTCCCGAATGCCTCATTGAGTCGGAATTATTCGGATATCGCGAAGGGTCGTTTACCGGTGCTCGCAGCGGAGGCGCTGAAGGGCTGATACTGCAGGCAAATGGCGGTACGCTGCTGTTGGATGAAATCGGCGATATGCCATTGAACCTGCAGCCGACGTTATTGCGCTTTCTAGACAATTGGACGATTCGCCCGATCGGTTCCAACAAGGAAGTGAGGTTTGATATCCAGCTTATTACTGCCACCAACTGCGACCTGGAGGAGGCAATTGCGGAAAAGCGCTTCAGATGCGATCTGCTGCACCGTATTAACAAAGTGGATATCTCACTTCCTCGGCTTTGTGAAAGGGCGGATTTCGCGAAGATCGTCAAGAATATCCTGTCGCGCCTCTCGCCCCAGGCTGGAATCGATCCCGAGGCACTCCAGTTGCTGCGAGCGCAGCCGTGGACTGGCAATATGCGCGAGCTAAAGGATTTTCTGGTACGCTCTTCGTTGACATGCGCAGGCACTTGCATTTCGGTTGAGGCGATCGAACCGTTCCTGTTGAAACGGCCTGCAAACAAAGGCCTGGAGCAACCGGAGTCTTTCGCACTTCTTGATGTACGCCGTAAAGCAATTGTCGATTCTTATCATCAGAACGGGGGGAACATCTCCAAGGCCGCGCAGAGTTTGTCCATTTCACGGAATACTGTGTATAGGGAGCTACGCCTGGCCGGCTTGATCGACAACGCTTCTCCCCAACCCTGATCAAAAATCTGCCCAAAGAACTCGAACGAGCCTGGTATGGCTCTGCCCCTCGATTTCAAGTGCGGGTCGGAGTATCGTGCCTGGATCTACCCGTCACCTCCCCTGAACTCAAAAATCTTATTCCGCAGTCTTCTCCTTTGTCCCGGTGCTTCGTAATGTTCGGTATCTCCTCCCAGACGGAACAATCTCCGGCAGTCTTGTGTTCAACGATTGAACACAAATAAGGAGCAAAGCGGCCTTCTTTATTGAATCCACGGCATTTGAACCTGAACTCGATTTGGTATGAGGATTGCA
>Ga0068855_100004234_pt1 | contig 17515 bp, 13 predicted proteins | sample KBSCornC52_FD_66592 | JGI IMG/M metagenome (GOLD analysis project Ga0068855, IMG submission 66592) | Corn rhizosphere microbial communities from Kellogg Biological Station, Michigan, USA - KBS Corn C5-2 | ecosystem: Host-associated > Plants > Roots > Rhizosphere > Soil ...
AGCCGGGCTACGTGATCACGATCTGCAGCACGATCGAACCGAACACCTCGATCGCCCTAGCGCAGGTCGCGCGAAAGCAGGACGTCGAAGTCGTGGACGCGACGATGTGCCTCGGCGAGCCGGCGGCCGAAGACGGCACGCTGCTGCTGATGTGCGGCGGTGTCGACTGGGCGCTTGACCGCATCCAGCCTGCGCTCGAAGTCGTTGGTGCGAACATCTTCCGGCTCGGCGACATCGGCGCCGGACAGGTCGGCAAGATGCTCAACAACTACCTGTTGTGGAGCTGCGTCGTTGCGAATTACGAGGCGATGCGACTCGGGGCACGGCTCGGAGTTGATCTCGAGCCGTTGCGGCAGGCGCTGCTGCTCAGCAGCGGCGCCAACTGGGCGCTCGACACCTGGCTGCGTTCACGTCCGATGCCGTGGGCCGAAGACGACATGCGCATCGTGATGCAGTACGCCGACGAAGCGAAGCTCCCGATGCCGGCCGCGGGCCTGCTGCGCGAGGAAATGAAGGCGATCAAGGTCGTCAAGAACGCGTGGTCCGAGGGCGGCGGTGCGAAGTCGAGCATGGATGCCTTCACGCGCGCCCACATCTAACGAAGCGTTGCGAAGTCTGGTGCTGGCGCCTCGGGCCTCCGGCCTACCCGCCGAGTAACAGTCCGATCACGCGCTGGCCTACCCGTTGACACTTCTCGAATACTGAATACGATCTGACAAATCTGCGGGCACAGCGGTCTCAGCAAACTCGCAGGGCAGTTCTCGTCGCGTCGGGCAGCGACACGAGTCGCGTCCGGCGCCGCACACCTCGCATCTGCGAGTGGAAAAAGGAGCAGCGATGAACCTCCCGAAGTTGCGCTGGGGTCCAGCACGGCTTGCTGTGGTGACGGCCAGCGCACTTGCGCTGATGACGGCGGCCGCGTGCAGCAGCAGCAACAAGACCGGAACTGCGAGCACGCCGGCGAACTCCGAGACGACGTCGGCAACGAGCAGCGCGAGCGCGCCCGCGGCCGGATCGAGCAGTGCAGCGGCGGCGACGCCCGTTGACACGGCGAAGACCGTATTCGTCTTCAACTCGACGCCTCAGGAACAGGACTTACCTGAGCTGATGGCCATCGATGCGATGAAGTCGCAGGGCTACGACATCAGCATCAAGCAACTCGACGGTTCGGTCCTGCCGTTCCAGGCGCTGAGCAGCAACCAGGGTCAGCTCACGGGTGCGTCGCTTCCTGAAGGCGCGCTGGCGGTTCAAGCCGGATCGACCGTGAAGATCATCACCGCGCGCAACCAGAACCAGGTCGTTTGGGTCGCTGACAACAAGTACAAGGACTGCTCGAAGCTGAGTGGGCAGAAGGTCGGCATCTACTCCGAGACCGGTGGCTACACCATCTTGATGAAGCTGTACTTCGACAAGGCATGCCCCGGCGTGAAGCCCACGTACGTCACGATCCCCGACTCGCCGGTACGCGCACAGGCTGTCGCGACCGGCAAGATCGCCGGCACGGCGCTCGGGCTGCCCGACGCGATCGCGTTGCAGCAGTCGAACCCCAACGGCACGTTCTTCGTGTTGCCCCTGAGCAACGAGATCCCGGGTGTCGGTGACGAATACGTATACGCGAACAGCCAGACGCTGAAGGACCACCCGACGATCGCCCAGGCGTTCGTCGTCGAGCAGTTGAAGGCGATCCGGCAGCTTTACGGTGACGACGACGCTGCGCTCGCGGACCTCGTCAAGAAGTACCTGCCCGACGCGAAGGGCACCGACGTCTTGAAGTCGATGGTGAAGTCGAAGCTCTGGTATGCCAACGGCGGGCTCTCCGGCCCCGGCCTGGACGCGACGCTCAAGGGTTTCTCCCTCACGGCAACCCCCGACCAACTGCAGGACACCTCGGCACTTGACGCTGCGCTGCAAAAGGTCGGCAAGTCCGACCTGACGCAGTACTAGCGAGTCCAAGAATCAGCGGAGGCAGCGTGTCCTACTCGGTCGAATCCCGCCACGCCGGCAGTGGCGTCGGCCGAGTAGGGCACGCGCTGCTTCGGGTAGCACTGCCCGCCGTCGTCCTCGTCATCGTCTGTCTGGTCTGGAACTGGTACGTCGGGACCAAGCACTCGTTCTATCTCGCGACCGCCGGAGCGATCTTCCGTGCCTTCATCAGCGAACTCGGTGACGCTGCGGTCTGGCGTGCCTTATGGACCAGCGACATCTCGCTGCTCGTCGGTTTCGCTATCGCAGTTGCGATCGGCGTTCCCCTCGGCTTGGTGATCGGGCGGATCAAGCGGGTCGACCGGCTGCTCGCCCCGTACCTGCAGATTGCGCTCGTCACCCCAATGGCCGTCTTGATGCCGATCGTCTTGGTGGCGCTCGGCCTCTCCCGCACCGCGCAGATCGTCGTCGTCGTGCTGTTCGCGTTGCCGTTCGTCGTCGTGCCGACCCGCGGCGGTGTCGTCACCATTCCCGGCGACTGGCTCGACATGGCGTCGTCGTACGGCGCCCGCGAATTGCAGGTATGGCGGCTCGTACTGCTGCCTGGCGCGACTCACGCGATCGTGAACGGGCTGCGACTCGGGTTCGCGCACGCTCTGACCGGTGAAATCACCGTCGAACTCAGTCTGATCGCCATCGGCATCGGCCAACTCATCATCCGCTATCAATCGCACTACCAGGCGGCGGCGCTGTTCGCCTTCGTTCTGCTGATATCGATCCAGTCGATCGTGGCCATGGGTCTGCTCAGTTTGATCCAGCGCAAGGTGCGCAGGGCATGAGCAGTTTCGCGTGGCAGCCGGGCGAGACCAAGGCACGGGAGCTCTCGAAGACCATGAACCCGACCACTCAGGCAGGCGTCAGCGCGAGTATCGGCACGGGGCCCCACATCGATGTCAACCGCGTGAGCAAGAGTTTTCGCCCTAGCGGCGCCAACGGCAGGGGCGACGACGCACGCTCGGTCGTCGCGCTCCAAGACACCAGCTTTGAGGTCGGCCGCGGCGAGTTCGTCAGCGTGGTCGGCCCGAGCGGATGCGGCAAGACGACGCTGCTCCGGATGATCGCGGGCCTTTCCTCGGTCGATGCCGGGCACATTTTCGTCGACAGCAAGCGAATCAGCGGCCCCGGCCCGGATCGGGCGGTGGTCTTCCAGCATGCGTCGTTGTTGCCATGGGCCAGCGTCGTCGACAACATCGCATTCGGCCTTCGACTGCGCAAGATCCCAAAATCAGAGCGGACGACGAAGGCGTGCGAGCTTGCTGCGCTGGTTGGCTTGTCGGGTTTCGAGAGTCATCTGCCTGGCCAGCTTTCCGGCGGAATGCAGCAGCGGGTCGGTCTTGCTCGCGCGCTCGCCGTGGACCCACAGATTCTGTTGCTCGACGAGCCCTTCGGCGCGCTCGACGAGATCACCCGACGACTGATGCAGGACGAGCTGCTGCGAATCTGGTCGGGCACCGGCCTCACGAGCGTGCTCATCACGCACAGCGTCGACGAGGCGATCCTGCTTTCCGATCGCATCCTCGTGATGTCAGGGCGACCCGGGCGCGTCATCGAAGAGGTCCCGGTGACGATGCGCAGGCCGCGGGAGCGCGGCATGGAGCGCACCCCCGAGTTCGTCGACCTGCGCGAGCACGTGTGGGAGTTGCTGTCGGGCCAACCGGCCGCGCAAGCCAATGACTGAAACCGCCACGCGCCGGACGACGCCGGCGCCTCCCGCCACTGGCGGCCGGCGCCGGTGGATCAGCGCGCTTGGCGAGTTCGTTCGCACCGACGTGCTGGCGACCATCGTCGGGCTCGTGGCCGCGGCGTTGGCTTGGCAACTCATCGCGCTTGCCGCGGGCGCAAGCTGGCTTCCGACGTTCGACACCATCGCGCGCCGCATCGGAGACCTCCTCGATGATGGGAAGTTCCGATCGGAGTTAGTGCACTCGGTGCTGAGCATGCTGATCGGTTTCGCCCTGGCGGTCGTCGTCGGAGTGGCCGTCGGCATGGCGATGGGCATGAGCACCCTGGCGCGATACGCGTTTTCCATCTACGTCGACGTGCTCTTGTTCATCCCGCCCGTCGTCGTGACGCCCGTCTTCTTCGCGATCTTCGGTCTGTCGAACTCCGCCGTGCTTGCGGTGATCTTCATCTTCGCCGCACCGATCATCGCGGCGACGACGAAGGCCGCCCTCATGAACATCGATCGCGACATCGTCGACGCCGCGTCGTCGTTCGGTGCGAGCCGGTGGCAGCTGGCGAGGCTTGTCGTGTTCCGGGCGGCCCTGCCGATGATTTTCACCGGCTTGCACCTCGGCATCGGGCGTGCCGTGAAGGGCATGATTATCGGCCAGCTGATCATTGCCGTTGTCGGCATCGGTGCGTACGAGGCGCGGTTCGAGCAGGCCTTCGACTCCGCCGGGCTCTGGTCGATCGCGGTACTCGTGGTCGTCGTCGCTGTCGTCTTCAGCTGGGGCGTGCAGTTTGCCGACCGAGTCGTGAACGCATGGGCGTACGTCGGCCGTCGCCAGTGACCGATCCAGTGACCGATCCCGTGTCCGGACCCGCGGCCGACCCCAGCGCGCAGCCGGTGGGCGTTGTCGGCCTCGGAGAAATGGGCCTCCCGATCGCCGCGAACCTGGCGCGTGCGGGCTTCCCCGTTTTCGCGCACGACGTCGATCCGCTCGCGCGTAACCGTGCATTCGCCCGGGGAATCAACGTGGCTGCCAACCTTGGCGAGATCGCGCCGCGCGCGCCGACCTGGCTCGTCGTGACGCCGAGTGATGCGCTGTCGAAGGTGGTCGAGAATCTCGCGGCGGCGTTGTCGCCGTCCGCCGTCGTCGTCGTGTGCAGTTCGGTCGACCCAGGCGTCATGGTTGCGGCAGGCAGGGTGTTGCAGGCGTCCGGGACCGACGTATGCGAGGCCGCCCTTGCCCGCGGCGTGGCGGCGGCTCGCGAGGGCTCGTTGCTGCTGTACTGCGGCGGTCGGGCCGACGTGTTGGAGCGCGTTGCGCCGGTGCTCAACACGATAGGCACGGACGTCGTGCACGTGGGCCCACTCGGCAGCGGCCAGGCAGCGAAGCTGCTCAACAACTTGCTGCTGTGGTCGAACATCGCTGCGGTGAGCGAGACGTTGCGGCTTGCTGGGGCCATGGGCCTCGACATCGACGCCGTCACGGCGGCGCTCGCGCGTGGTAGCGGGCGAAGTTGGGCCCTCGACACGTGGTCGCGTGCGCGGCCGATGCCCGATGTCGAGCACGACCTCACGCGCGTCCTGCGGACGGCCGACGAGCTTTCGCTCGAGTTTCCCTTCGCGCGCGCCGTTCAGCACGTCATGACCGAAGTCAAGGCACGCAAAGCTGCATGGCTCGCGGGCGCCGGCGTCGACCGCAGCATGGCCGACTTCGTCCGCGAGAACTTCGGCTCCCGTTCGCCCCGTGATGGGCGGAAGCCACGATGATCCTCGACCTCCGCACGCGCACGCCGTACAGCGCGCTGCCGACCCGCCCGCCTATCCACCTGCCCGGTGGCGCCCGGCTCGCCGTGTGGGTGGCGCCCAACGTCGAGCACTACGAGTACCAGCCGGCGCGGCTCACCGATCGCGACCCATGGCCACGCACACCACACCCCGACGTCCAGCAGTACTCCTACCGTGACTACGGAAACCGGCAGGGCGTCCGGCGATTCGAACGGCTCTTCCGCGATTTCGAGATTCCGCCGACGTTCTCCCTCAATTCAGGGGTGCTCGCCCACTATCCCGAGATCGCCGATCTCGTAGCGCGAAGCGACGGCGCGGTCATGGCGCACGGGGTCTACAACACCGAGTACCTGCATCAGTTGGACGCCGACGAGGAGCGCGAGCGCCTCGCCGACAGCATCGACGAGATTTACCAACGCACGGGGAAGAAGGCGGGCGGATACCTCGGCCCAGGCATCTCGGCGACGGTCAACACACCCGACGTGCTCTCCGCGCTCGGTCTGCGATACCAGGCGGAATGGGTGCTCGACGACCAGCCGACGCCGATCACTGTCGAACGCGGGCGGTTGATCTCGATGCCGTACACGTTCGAACTCAACGACGCACGCATGATCAACGACCCGTGCTCACCCGACCAGTTCGCGGATGCCTGCCTACGCCAGTTCCGGCTGTTGCATCGCGAAGGCGCCACGAGCGGACGGGTGATGTGCATCGCGTTGCACACGTTCGTCTCGGGGCAGCCGCACATCGCGGCTCGCTTGCATGAGGTCTTCGAGGAGATGCGCGGCCACGACGACGTCTGGTTCGCGACGGCCGACGAAATTGCCGATTGGTACCTCGAGCATTGCTACGACGAGCAGGTAGCGGCGGCGCAGCGAAACAACGCGGCGGCGGTATCGGCTCGCGAAGTCGAGAACGTGACGCTAGCGATGCCGGCCGCTGCCACCCACGGCGAACACCTGCGCACCTTCGACCACCCATATCCCGTCGAGCCCGCGCGGTTCATGAACGGTGCAACCGCCTGGCCGGGCGGGGAGTCGCTCGCGGCTAGCGTCATCGTCTGGCTCGACTACCTCGACTTGATTGCACCGAGCGGCTCGAAGCAGTCACGCTGGCTGGGCGGCGGCCCGGGAGCGCGGCCGTTTCCGGACTACGCCAAGTACAGCCACCGCGAGTACGGCCACCGCGTAGGCATCTTCCGGTTGCTCGACATGCTTCGCAGCCATGGCCTGCCGGCCATCGTCGCGGTTGACGCGATGACCGCCGAGGGCTATCCGGCGCTCGTTGATGAACTGCAGGGCGGTGGTGTCGAATGGGTCGCGCACGGCAGCGCCGTCACCCGCATGATCTCGTCCGCGATGAGCGAGGACGACGAGCGCGCGCACATCGACGCGGTACTCGAAATGTTGGGGGAGCGACTCGGCGCCCGGCCCAAAGGTTGGCTCGGCGCCGAGTATGGCGAGTCGGCGCGAACACCTGCGCTGCTTTCTCGAGCCGGGATCGAATACCTGTGCGACTGGGGCAGCGACGACGTGCCTTTCAAGCTGCATACGCCGGACGGCGCGATCTGGGCAGTTCCGAGCCTTGCCTGTTACGACGACTCCTTCGGTCTTGAGCACCGCAAGTTGGCGCCGGACGTGTTCTACGGAGGCATCGCTGCTGCAGTACGGGCGCTGCTCACCGAGCCAACGACGGGTGCGCCGCGGTGCATGACCATCAACGTGCGGCCGTGGCTGACCGGTCAGCCGTTCCGCGCGACGTACTTCGCCGAACTGCTCGATGACCTGGCCGCCGAGCATGTCTGGTTGACGTCGCCAGGCGCTATCGTCGCCGAGCTCGCCGAGGGCAAACAGTGACGGCGTCAGACCCATTTTCGCTTGTACGGCAGCCGTTTTCGCTGGGCGACCTACGGCTTCGCAATCGCATCTTCCAAAGCGCGCACACGACGAACTTCGGTGCGAGCGACAGCAGTGGGCCGACAGCCCGTCACGTCGCGTATCACCGGGAACGGGCTCGCGGCGGTGTCGCGCTCATCGTCACGGAAGGCATCCGGATCTACGCGCCAACCTGGCGCAAGGGCCGGATGGGCGCGTTCAGCGACGAGGCGCTGCCCGACTTCCGCCGGCTGACGGAGGCGGTAAAGGCCGAGGGAGCAGCGATTTTCGCACAACTCAACGATCCTGGCCGGCACCTGCGCCTTGACCGGATCGCCCCGGTGTCGGCGTCCGCACTGCCGTGGACGCACGCCGGCGCAGTGCCGCACGCGCTGACACCGGAGGAGATCGACGTCGTGGTGGCGTCGTTCGGTGCGGCGGCGAGTCGCATGGAGCGCGCGGGATTCGACGGCATCGAAGTGCAGTGCGGGCACGGTCATCTCATCAACCAGTTCCTGTCACCGGCGACGAATCGTCGCGACGACGCGTACGGCGGCGACGAGTCGCGGCGCGAGCGGTTCTTGATGGACGTCGTCGCAGCGGTGTGTTCGAGTTCGGCGTTGCCGGTCGGCATTCGCTTGAGCGCGGAGGAATTTCTCGACGGCGGGCTACGCCTCGACGACTCGCTGGCACTGGTCGCGAGAGTGAAGGAGCGATTTCCGATCGCGTTCGTGCACGTGACGCAATCGTTCTACGACGGCAGCCCGTCGCTTGCGACGCAGCTTCCTGACATGGCGTGGCCGGCAGCACCCTTTCGCCATCTGCCGAAGGCATTCAAATCGGCCTTTCCCGACCTTGCAGTGCTCGCGATCTGCCGCATGGACGACCTGCACGTCGCGCAGGAGGTGTTGGCGGACGACGCTGCCGACCTCGTCGGCATGGCCCGTCCGCAGATCGCCGAGCCCGAGCTCGTGCTGAAGAGTCTGGGTGGACGGGAGAACGAGACGCGCCGCTGCATTGCCTGCAACCAGGGTTGTATCGGCCGGTCAGAGTCAGGCTCGCCGATCAGTTGCGTAGTGAACCCGCGCGTCGGTCTCGAAGCCGAGTTCGCGCGCGTCGAGGCATTGCGGGTGGACCAGCCCGAGACAGTAGCGGTCATCGGCGGCGGTCCGGCTGGCCTGCAGGCCGCCTTGACCGCCGCGCGGCGCGGCCACCGCGTCACGGTGTACGAGGCACACGACGTTCTTGGCGGGCAGATCCGCACGGTAAGTTCACTCGCAGGGCGCGAGCGCTTTGCCTTGCTGGTCGACGAGTTGGAGCGTGACGTGCGTGCCGCCGGCGTCGAGGTGCGGTGCGGCGTGAACGTCAGCGCTGCGATGCTGCCCGACATCGCTAACACGCTGTTTATCGCAACGGGAGCAAGACCTGCCCTTGCAGTGATTCCCGGGGCGCAACGGGTCTGGCCCGTCGCCGAGGCGGCCGCCGCTGTTGGTCAGCTGGGCAGCCACGTCGTCCTCGTTGACGACGACGGCGGCTGGCCGACGGGTACTGTCGCGGAGCACCTGGCCCGGCACGGCGTGACCGTCGACATCGTCACGACGGAAGCCGCGTTCCTGCCTAACGTCACGGTCTACTCGAGGGTTGCGCTCGTCGACCGGCTCCGGCAACTGCGCGTCACAGTCCGCCCGCTGCAGCGGCTGGTTCGGATCGACGGTGACGCCGCGATTCTCGAAGACTGCATGTCGGGGGCGGTGTCGCGGATCGAGGACGTTTCCGCGGTCGTCGCAGCGCTGCCACCGCTGGCCAACGACCGCCTCGCACTTGAGCTCACGGCGAGCGGCTTTCGCGGCAAGGCACACATCATCGGCGACGCGTACGCGCCGCGCACGGCCCTCGAAGCGGTCTACGAGGGCCACGTCGCCGCCATGTCGATCGGGCACGAGGACGACGCCGCGCTGCGCGCGTTTCCGACCTACCGCCCGGCCATCCTTCTCCCGAAACGAAAGGAAGAACCCGTATGGACGTCGTAACCGAGGTCGTGTATCGCGCCAACGTGTCGGTGTCCGGCGGCCGCGTGGGCCGGGCGACGTCCGACGACGGGCTGCTCGACCTTGCCCTTGCGCGGCCGGGCTCGGGCGACGGCGTCAATCCCGAACAACTCCTTGCGGCCGGGTGGGGCGCCTGCTTCTTGAGCACGATCCATGCGATCGGCCGAAAGGCAGGTATCGACACGTCGGCGGCGATGATTCAGGTCGGCGTGACGCTCGGCAAGGATGCTGAGCAGTTGTTCGCGCTGAAGGCAGACTTCGACGTCGCGATTCCGGGTCTGGCCACCGATGTCGTGGCGGACCTTGTCGAGCAGGCACACGGGCGCTGCCCCTACTCACGGGCACTTTCGACCACGATCGAGATCCGCACTTCGATCGACGGCGCCGCCGCGTAGCGGCTACTCGCCGGCGGCGCGTAACCAGGCGGTCAGGCCGAGATCGTCGTCGCGGTGCGGCTTGATGTCTGCGTTCGGCCGGCCGTCATTGACCGACACCGCGAGCACCTCGGCCGCGATCGAGTCGCGGTGCTCGTGCAGCGCCGCGGACAGCGCGTCGCTGTCGGCCTTCCACCACAACTCGATGCGGTCGCTGATGTCGAGACCGCTCGTCTTGCGGGCGTCCTGAACGAACCGCACGACTTCGCGCGCGAGACCGGCCGACCGCAGCTCGTCGGTGAGTTCGAGGTCGAGCGCGACCGACACGCCAGCGTCGCTCGCGACCGCCCAGCCGAGGGTCGGCGTCTCAGTGACCACCAACTCGTCGGCCGATAACTCCACCGTCTCATCGTCGACGACGACGGACGCCGGCCCTCCCGCGTCGAGTGCTGCCGCGATTGCCGCGTGATTGGCCGATGCGATGGCGGCGGCGACCCCTTGGGTGCGGCTGCCGAATCGCTTGCCAAGTACGCGGAAGTTCGGCTTCACGACCGTTTCGACGATGGCGAGGTCGCCGACCGTGTCGTCCTCGGACACGACCTGGCGGACGTTGAGCTCGTCAGTGACCTGGTCGCGCAGTTCGGCAGGCAGGTCCGCCCAGCCGGCCGCGTGCACCAACGCACGGCCAAGGGGCTGGCGGGTGCGCACCTTCGACTCCGCGCGGGCGGCCCGGCCGAGCTCGACGAGGCGGCGCACCAGCGACATCTGCGCCGACAGCCGCGCGTCGATCAGGCTGTCGTCGGCGACCGGCCAGTCACGCAGGTGCACCGAGTCAGGCGCGTCGGCGTCGACTTCCGAGACCAGCACCCGGTGGATCTCCTCGGTGATGAACGGCGTGAACGGTGCCATCAGTAACGTCAACGTGGTCAGGCATTCGTGCAGCGTCGAGAGAGCCGCCGGGTCGCCGTCCCAGAACCGCCGCCGCGACCGCCGCACGTACCAGTTCGACAGATCGTCGACGAACTGCGCGATGCGGCGGCCGGCGCGCGCGGAGTCGAAGCTCTCCAACGCCTCGTCGACCTCGCGCGCGGTCGCGTGCAACTCCGACAACGCCCACCGGTCGAGCAGCGGCCGCGACGCAGGTGCGGGCGCAGGTGTGTCGCCGCCCGGCGTCCAGTTACTGGCGTTGGCGTAGAGAACCAGGAACGACGCCGTGTTCCAGTAAGTGAGCAAGACCTTGCGGACGACGTCCTCGAGCGCCTCGTCGCCGATACGCCGCGCGGCCCACGGCGAGCCGCCGGCGAGCATGTACCAGCGCAATGCGTCGGCGCCGTGCTTGTCCATCAACGGGATCGGCTCGAGGATGTTGCCGAGGTGCTTGCTCATCTTGCGGCCGTCCTCGGCGAGAATGTGCCCTAGGCACAGCACATTTCGGTACGAAGACTCGTCGAACACCAACGTGCCCACTGCCATCAGGGTGTAGAACCAGCCGCGGGTCTGGTCGATGGCCTCGCAGATGAAATCGGCGGGGTACGAGCGCTCGAACTCGTCGCCACCTTGATTTGGATAGCCGAACTGCGCGAACGGCATCGACCCGCTGTCGTACCAGCCGTCGATCACCTCGGGCACGCGGACCATCGACTCGCCACATTCCTTGCAGTCAAAGGTGATTTCATCGACGTACGGCCGGTGCGGGTCGAGCTCGGTTAGGTCGCGGCCCGCCAACTCCCCGAGCTCAGAACGCGAGCCGACACACGCCAGGTGGCTGTTTTCGCAAGCCCACAAGGGAAGCGGCGTGCCCCAGTAGCGGTTGCGCGAGAGCGCCCAGTCGATGTTGTTGCGCAGCCAGTCGCCGTAGCGACCGTGCTTGATCGTGTCGGGATACCAGTTCGTCTTCTCGTTCTCGCGCAGCAGCTCATCTTTGATCGCCGTCGTGCGGATGTACCAGCTCGGCAGCGCGTAGTAGAGCAGCGCGGTGTCGCACCGCCAGCAGTGCGGATAGCTGTGCTCGTAGTCGAGCTTTCGATACAGCAGCCCTCGGGCGCGCAAGTCGTCGACGAGTGTCTTGTCGGCAGTCTTGAAGAAAACCCCGCCCACCAAAGGTAAATGCTCGTCGAACGTGCCGTCGGGCCGCACCGGGTTGACAACCGGCAATCCGTAAACCCGGCTCACCGCGAGGTCTTCGGCGCCGAACGCCGGCGCCTGGTGCACGAGCCCGGTGCCGTCTTCGACCGTCACGTAGTCGGCGAGGACGACGTAGTGCGCCTGCTCGCCGTCGAAGTCGACGAGGTCGAACGGGCGCTGGTAGGTCCAGTGCTCCATCTCGCGCCCGGTGAACGTCTGCAGTATGTCGTACGCGCGGGAGCCGACAACGCCGGCCACGAGCGGTTCGGCAACGACGAGGGCCTCGGTAGGCTCGCCGTCGTCCGTCTCATGAAGGCGCACGGCGACGTAGGTGACGTCGGGGTGCACGGCGACGGCCGTGTTGCTGACGAGCGTCCAGGGGGTCGTCGTCCAAACCAGCAGTGATGCCTGGCCGGCCAATGGCCCGCTCGTCAACGGGAACCGCACGTAGACGCTCGGGTCGGTGACGTTGAGATAGCCGAGCGCGACCTCATGATCGGACAACGCCGTGCCGCAGCGTGGGCAGTAAGGCGCGACCCGATGGTCCTGCACGAGCAGGCCCTTGTCGAAGATCTGCTTCAGCGACCACCAGACGCTCTCGACGTACGAGGTGTCCATGGTGCGGTAGGCCTTCGACAGGTCGACCCAGTAGCCCATGCGCTCGGTGAGCTTCTCGAACGCGTCGACGTGCCGCTCGACCGACGCGCGGCACTTGGCGTTGAACTCCGCGATGCCGTAGGCCTCGATGTCCTTCTTGCCGTTGAAGCCGAGTTCCTTCTCGACCTGCAGTTCGACCGGCAGCCCGTGGCAGTCCCAGCCGGCCTTGCGGGGGACGTGGTAGCCCTTCATCGTCTTGAAGCGCGGGAACAGGTCTTTGAAGACTCGCGCCTCGACGTGGTGGGTGCCCGGCATGCCGTTCGCGGTCGGCGGCCCCTCGTAGAACGTCCACTGTGGGCGGCCCTGCGACTGCTCGAGCGAGCGGTCGAATACATGCGAGTCGTGCCAGCGGCGCAGCACCTCGTGCTCGAGCGCAGGAAGGTCGACCTGCGTCGGCAGGGGAGTGAACATCGAAAACCTCCGTCGTCGGCGCGGCGTCGAAACGCCGCTGCTTCAGGCGGAGGGACGAGGCCAACCGGCCCCGCGGTACCACCCTCCTTGGATCAGAGGTTCCTGATCCCTCTCTTGCCGAGCGGTGCCGGATCTACTGAGCGCCTCGCTGGTCGCGACGCGCCGTTCTCCCAGCGGCTCCGGGGTGATCTTCGCCGCGCGCACCGCCCCGGGCTCACACCATCCCCGGGTCGCTTCGGCTTGCGTGCGCGGTTACTCGTCCCCTTCGACGCCTCTCGCGGTTCGTCAGTCTACGGGAGGCCTGGGCGGCGAGCCGCCGAGTAATCGGCCGGGTGGAGGTGCGGTCCGGCCGGCCGCAGCGTTGCCCGCAATCCCGGCGCGAGGAGGCGAACTAATTCATCAACCGGCATGCTCGCGGCCGGTTCTACCTCGATGACGTACCGGCTGAAGATCACTCCCGATAGCTGCATCGTGAGGACGCCGGCGCGCTGTCGCGCGTCGCGACCGCCGAGCTGCTCGGTGATGCGGTCGACCATCTCCCGCTGGACGAACTCGCGCAGCAGCCTGCCCACCTCTGGCTCAGCCGCGGCGGCACGCACGAACGCGCGCAGCGGAGCGCCCGTCTCCTCGCCGTCCCACGTCGTCACGAGTGCGCGAACCAGCCGCTCCGGAAGGGTTTCGGGAGGGCCGGGCAGCGCCGCGCCGAGCACCTTCGCCGGGTTGGCCGCTAGTGCGAGGGTCGCGGCGAACAACCCTTGTTTCGAGCCGAAGAAGTAGCTGATCAGCGCCGCGTCGACGCCTGCCTCCGCAGCGATCGACCGCATCGTCACCGCCTGGTAGCCCTCGGCGAGGAAACGGCGTCGGGCCACTTCGAGCACCCGTTCTCGCGTCGCCGGCCGGCCCGGCCGGCGTCCCCGCGAACGCGGTTTATTCATCATGCTTGAAATCTAGTGCGCCTGGTCGCGATCCTCAATTCATCGACGACGAATAGTGCGTTGGAGGACGTCATGATCACCGCTCCAGAGATCGCCGCCCCACCCCGCGGCCACCGGGCCGTGCTCGCCGTCAGCTGCCTCGCCCTCGCGACGGTGGTCGCGGCGGTCGCTTCGCTCAACGTCGCGCTCCCGTCGATCGCGCGAGAGACGCACGGAACGCAGACGCAGCTGTCGTGGGTCATCGACGCGTACGCGCTCGTCTTCGCCGCGCTGCTGCTGCCCGGCGGCGCCATCGGCGATCGATACGGACGGCGGCGCGCGCTGCTCGCCGGGCTGGCGGTCTTCGGCGCCGGCTCGGTCGCCGCCATGACCGCCGCCGACATCAACCTGCTGATCGGCATGCGCACCGTGCTGGGCGTCGGCGCCGCGCTCGTCATGCCGGCCACTCTGTCGACGATCACGAGCACCTTCCCCGGCGAGCAGAAAGCGCGAGCAATCGGGATTTGGGCGGGCGTCGCCGGCGCAAGCGCCGTGCTCGGCTTGCTGGCGTCCGGATTGCTTCTCGAATGGTGGTCCTGGCGGGCGGTCTTCGGTCTCAACGTCGTCCTGGCGCTCGCGGCAGTGGCCGGTGTCGCGCGGTTCGTGCCCGAGACCTCTGACCCTGAGGCGCCCGGGCTCGACGTCGTGGGAGTGCTGTTCACCGTCGTCGGCCTCGGTGTGCTCGTTTACTCGATCATCGAGGCGCCTAACGCCGGCTGGGGGAGCGCGCGAACGATCGGCGGCATGGGTGCGGGCGTCCTCGTGCTCGCCGGTTTCGTCGGCTGGGAACTGCGCCACCACGCGCCGCTGCTCGACCCGCGGCTGTTCCGCCACCCCGCCTTCGCCGCCGGCACGTTGTCGATCACGGTGCAGTTCCTGGCGTTCTTCGGGTTCATCTTCCTGGTGTTGCAGTACCTGCAACTCGTGCGCGGCGACAGCCCGTTGATCGCCGCTGTGAGCCTGCTGCCAATGGCTGCCGCGATGATGCCGTGCGCCCGGCTAGCGCCTCGGGTCGCGGCTCGGGTCGGCGCCCGGAAGGTTTGCGTCGCGGGCCTGGCGCTGCTGACCGCCGGCCTGCTCGTGTTGGCGCAATCGGGGACCACGACCGCTTACTGGTTGCTGGTCTGCGGCTTGGTGCCGCTCGGCGCCGGGATGGGGATGGCGATGACTCCCGCGACCGCCGCCATCACCGACGCTCTCCCGCGCTCCAAGCAGGGTGTCGGCTCGGCCATGAACGACCTGGCTCGCGAACTCGGCGGTGCGCTCGGGATCGCGGTTCTCGGGAGCATCCTGCAGGCCACCTACCGCGCCCACCTCACGTCGTCCGACGTGGCGAATCTGCCGCAGCCGCTGGCCGACAAGGCGCGGTCGTCGCTCGCCCTGGCGTCGCACCTCGGCGTGGCTCACCAGGCGCGGCTGGCGTTCACCGACGGGATGACCACAGCGCTGGTGTTCGCGGCGATCGCCGTCGCAATAGCCGCTGTGGCGGTTGCGGCGCTGTTGCGCAAGCGCTGAGCTCAGCCGGCGAGCAGGCCGCGGTCCTGCAGGTCGCGCCGAAGCTGCTCAGGCGAGCGGAACTGGATCGCGTCGAACCCGGCCTGCGCCGCAGCCCGCACGTTCTTCTCCGAATCGTCGACGAAGATCGCATGCCGGACGTCGACGGCATGCCGCTCGACGAACAGCTCGAAGATCGCCGGGTCGGGCTTGACTAGGCCCACGGTGCCCGACACCAGCACGCCGTCGAAGTCGTCGAGAAAGGTGAGCCGGTGCCTCGCCCGCGGAAACGTCTCGGCCGACCAGTTCGACAGCGCCACCAGCCGGATCCCGGCCGCCTTCAGCTCGCGGGCGATCTGCACGGTGCCTTCGATGGGTTCGCCGAGCATCTCGTCCCAGCGGCCGTAGTAGGCCTCGATCAGCGCAGCCTGCTCCGGGTGCTTCGCGACGAGCGTGGCGGTCGCCTCGGCGATCGTGCGGCCGCGGTCCTGCTCGAGATTCCATTCCGGCGTGCACACGGTCGCGAGGAAGTGCTCCATCTCGGCCTCGGCGTCCGGCCCGTCGAAGAGCGACCGGTAGAGATGGCGCGGATCCCAGTCGATCAACACCGCGCCGAGATCGAACACGACCGTGTCGATCGGGGCCAGCGTGTCGGGCCGGTGTGCGGTGTGCGTTGCCGCCGTTGCTCGGGTCGTCACCTTGTGGAGCCTACTGTTGGGCCCGTGCTGACCATCGCCATCCGCGTCTCTCCCGCGTCATCGCGGGTGGCGGTTGGCGGACGTCGCGGGGACGCGCTCGTCGTCCGCGTTACCCACGCCGCGGTCGATGGCCGGGCCACCGAGGCGGCGATGACTGCGGTCGCGGAAGCGCTCGGGATTCGGCGCGCCGACCTTCGGTTGCTGCGCGGGGCGACGTCGCGCGACAAGGTGCTCGTGCTCGACGAGGCGAAGCCGGCGATCATCGCGCGGCTGGCTGCGTTGCGTGATGGCCGTGCTTCGTGGCCGCCGAATCGGTGACGTTTGCTTGTTGCTCAGCGACAGCAAATGTCGCGAACTTTGGTGACCGGTCGTTGAGTGCGCACAGATCGGGCAACTTCCGCGGAAGAAACGGACGGCGCGCCTGGTTGCCGAGCGCGCAAAGCAGACCTATCCTCGCCTGACTTGGTCGGCGATCATGATCGAGGACGCTCGAGGGAGCCTCAGATGCCAGCACAGCGCCGTGAGAGCGCGGCAACACGTCGGGTGACCGGTCGCGGTGCGACTCGCTCGGCTGGAAGAGCGGCTCCGACGAAGGTGGGCCCGGCAAAGCCGGTGACCAAGAAGGCGTCCCCTGCCAAGAACACTTCGGCCGCCAAGAAGACTTCGCCGGCGAAGAAGACGTCCGCTGCGAAGAAGACTTCTCCGGCAAAGCACGCGGCCAAGAAGGCGCCGGCGAAGGCTTCGGTCGTGAAAAAGGTGGCGACGGCGAAGAGCGCTCCGGCGTCGAAGAAGGCGCCCGCCAAGAAGGAAACAACCGCCACCAAGGCGGCGGTCAGGAAGGCTCCAGTGGTCAAGAAGGCAGCGCCGAAGAAGCTGGCGCCCGTCAAGAAGTCGGCACCCGCGAAGAAGGCGGCGGCAACCAAGAGCGCGCCCGCGAAGAAGGCGGCGCCCGCGAAGGTCAGTGCGAAAAAAGCTGCGCCGGCGAAGGCGGCCAAGAAGGCAGCCCCTGCCAACAAGGCAGCTCCTGCCAAGAAGGCAGCCCCGGCCAAGACCGCGGCCGCGATCAAGAAGGCTGCGCCCCCGAAAGCCGCCGCGAAGAAGGTCGCGCCCCCCAAGAAGGCGGCACCAGCAAAAAAGGCGGCACCGGTTAAGACGGTGGCGCCAGGCAAGATCACGGCAACCAAGACCGCTCCGGCCACGAAGGCACCAGCACCCAACCAGGCGGCGACGAAGCAGGCGCCGAACAAGGCGCCCACCAAGATCGCGCCCGCGAAAGCGGCTGCGGAGAAGGTCACGGCGGCCAAGGCTCCGGCCAAGACTCCGGCCAAGGCTCCGGCCCAGGTTCCCACGAAGGCTCCGGCCAAGGCTCCCAATAGGGCGCCCGCCAAGCAGGCGGCTCAGCCGGCGCCGTCCGCTCCGTC
>Ga0068855_100004235_pt1 | contig 17514 bp, 13 predicted proteins | sample KBSCornC52_FD_66592 | JGI IMG/M metagenome (GOLD analysis project Ga0068855, IMG submission 66592) | Corn rhizosphere microbial communities from Kellogg Biological Station, Michigan, USA - KBS Corn C5-2 | ecosystem: Host-associated > Plants > Roots > Rhizosphere > Soil ...
GTGAGCGGTGAGCAGTCGTCAGTCGATTCTCGCGGTGGAGGACTGGCTGCTGGGAACACAGGCTGCCCCGGCCTGTGAAGCTGGTGCCTCAGCCCGGAATCGGCTGATGACTGCTGACCGCTCACGACGCGTGCGCTGCGAATACAGGAAGTGTGTCGGCGGGAAGTAGCTCGACCTGTAGGGCGGGAGCGCCGGGTCTTCGAAAGACCCGGCCTACACATGTAGCGCGGGTCCTCTGGACCCGCGGTGCGCCGTAATATCCGGAAGACGATGGCCAGAAAGCTCAAATCGGACAAAGTGCTGTTTCTCGCGACGATCCTGCTGGTCGCGCTGAGCATCGTGATGGTGTACAGCGCGTCGGCCGTGGTGAGCCTCGAGAAATTTGGCAAGCCGTACGCGTTCCTGATCCGCCAAGGCATGTGGGCGGCCCTCGGCATCGCGATGATGGCGATCGTCATGCGCATCGACTACCGCACATACCGCGAGCCGGTGTTCATCTGGAGCTGTCTGGCGGTGGTGTGCGCGGCGCTGATCATCGTGCTGTTCAGTCCACCGGTGAACCATGCGCGCCGGTGGTTCGGCATCGGCGGCATCGGCGTGCAGCCGTCCGAGCTGGCGAAGCTCACCGCGATCGTTTTCATCGCCGCGCTGCTCGAGCGGCGCATGAGCCGTATCAACGAGCTCGGATACGCGCTGCTGCCGATTGGGATCGTGCTCGGCTGCCTCGTCGGCCTGATCATGCTCGAGCCCGACTTCGGCACGTCCATGTCGCTGCTCGCGATCGGCGCGGTGATGGTGTTCGCCGCGGGCCTCAACTACACCTACATCTTCGGCGTGCTGCTGACCGCGCTGCCGGTCATCGCCGTCGTCGTCATGGGCACCGGCTATCGCCGGCGGCGCGTGCTGACGTTCCTCGATCCCTGGCGCGATCCGCTCGGCGACGGGTTTCAGATCATCCAGTCGCTGATCGCCATCGGCACCGGCGGCATCAGCGGGCGGGGTCTCATGAACGGGGTGCAGAAGCTGTTTTATTTACCCGAGCCTCACACCGATTTCATCTACGCGGTGATCTCAGAGGAGCTCGGCCTCGTCGGCGCCACCGCCGTCCTGATCTGCTTCTGCGTGATCACATGGCGGGGCTTGCGCGTGTCGATGCGCGCGCCCGATGTGTTCGGCTCCTTTCTCGCGCTCGGGCTGACGACGATGGTCGCCGTGCAGGCGCTGTTCAACATCAGCGTGGTGCTCGGGCTGCTGCCGACGAAAGGCATTCCGCTGCCATTCGTCAGCGCCGGCGGTTCGTCGCTGCTGATCAATCTGGTGGGCATGGGCATTCTGCTCAACGTCTCGCAGCACGCATCGTCAGAAGCATGAGGGATCGAGATCGGTGTCCGGCTCGGGCCGACGAGTCAGATGGACGGAGTGGAGATGGTGGCCGAGCCGCACGTTCGCGTCGTGATTGCCGGCGGCGGCACCGGCGGACATTTGTATCCGGGGATTGCCGTCGCGAGGGAATGGCTGTCGCGGCAGCCGGACGCGGAGATCTCGTTCGTGGGAACGGCGCGCGGAATCGAGTCGCGCGTCGTGCCGCGGGAGGGCTTCGCCCTCGATCTGATTCGGAGCGGCGGACTGAAGGGCAAGTCGCCGATCGATCGGGGACGCGGCGCCTTGCTGCTGCCGCTGAGCCTCATCGACGCATGGCGGATCGTGTCGCGCCGCCGGCCGAATCTCGTAATCGGCGTCGGCGGGTACAGCTCGGGCCCGGTCGTCCTCGTCGCCGCGTTGCGGGGCGTGCCGACGATGCTGCTCGAGCAGAACGCGGTGCCGGGGCTCACGAATCGTCTGCTGGCGCGCGTCGTGCGGGCGGCGGGCGTCAGCTTCGAAGCGACGAAGGCGTATTTCGGATCGAAGGCGTTCGTCAGCGGTAACCCGGTCCGGCCGGAGTTTCTCGCAGCGGCCGGCCCTTCACAGGAATCGGGCGTCGATGAACACGCAGCGATTACTCGGGTCCTAGTTTTTGGCGGCTCTCAGGGCGCGCACGCGATCAACGTGGCCATGGTGGCGGCAGCATCGGAGTTGGCGCGCGACGGCGCGGCTCTGCACCTCACCCATCAGACGGGAGAGCGAGATCTGGAAATGGTGCGAGCCGGTTATCGCGAAGCGGGCATTCAGGCCGACGTCGAGGCGTTCCTCTACGACATGGGGCGCCAAATCGGACGAGCGGATCTGATCGTCTGCCGGGCGGGCGCGACGACGCTCGCGGAGATTACGGCGGCGGGCAAGGCGGCGGTGCTCGTGCCGCTGCCGACCGCAACCGACGATCACCAGCGGAAGAACGCGGAAGCGCTGGCGAATGTGGGCGCGGCCGAGGTGCTGCTCCAGAACGAGCTCACCGGCCAATCGCTCGCCACACGGATTCGCGCGCTCGTCGTGAACGGCGATCGCCGTGCGCAGATCGCCGAAGCGGCGCGCAGATTGGCGCGGCCGAACGCCGCGCGCGACATCGTCGATCGCGGGATCGCATTGGCGACGAAGGCACAGAGATGACTCGCGGTGAAGGTGCTCGGATGTTGGGCAAGACGCGTCGCGTGCACTTCATCGGGATCGGCGGCATCGGCATGAGCGGCATCGCGGAGCTGCTCGCGAATCTCGGCTATGTGGTGAGCGGTTCGGATGAAAGGCGATCCGCCGTCACGGATCGGCTGGCGTCACTGGGTATCCGGGTGAGCGTGGGCCACGACGCTTCGCACGTCGGCGACGCCGACGTCGTCGTGATCTCGTCGGCCGTACGGTCGACGAACCCGGAAGTCGTCGAGGCGGGCCGCCGGCAGATTCCGGTGATCCCGCGCGCGGAGATGCTCGCGGAACTGATGCGGCTCCGCTACAGCGTCGCGGTGGCTGGGGCGCATGGCAAGACGACCACGACGTCGATGATTGCGCTGGTGCTCGAGCGCGCAGGGCTCGATCCGACGGCGGTGATCGGCGGCCGCTTGAGCGCGTTCGGCAGCAACGCGCGGCTCGGGCGCGGCGACATCATGGTCGCCGAGGCGGACGAAAGCGATCGATCGTTTCTGGCGTTGTTTCCGACACTGGCTGTGATTACGAACATCGACCACGAGCATCTCGAAAACTACGGCGGCTTCGACGACCTGCAGCAGGCGTTCGTCGACTTCGCGAACAAGGTGCCGTTCTACGGCGGCGTCGTCGCGTGCGTCGACGATCCGAACCTTGCCGCCGTGTTGCCGCGGATGCGGCGACGTGTCGTGACGTACGGCCTCGACTCGGCGGATGCCGACGTCACGGCCGATGACGTGGTCCTCGGTCCACTGTCCGTGCGCGCGACGGTGAAACTGCGCTCGCGCGGCTCGACCCCCGGCGCCGCGCTTGGCGCGATCGGCCTGTCGGTGCCAGGGCGCCACAATTTGCTGAACGCGCTTGCGACCATCGCGGTCGGCCTGGAGCTCGGGCTCTCGTTCGATCGCATCGCCGCCGGCCTTCGTGAATTCCACGGCGCGGAGCGGCGGTTCGACGTTCGAGGCGAGCCGAACGGCATTCTCGTCGTGGACGACTATGGCCACCATCCCACAGAAATTGCGGCGGTGCTCGCGGCCGCGCGCAGCCTGAACCGCCGCCTCATCGTCGCGTTTCAGCCGCACCGCTTCACGCGCACGGCATCGTTGATGGAGGCGTTCGGCCCGGCGCTCTCCACCGCCGATCACATCGTGCTGACCGACATTTATGCCGCCGGCGAGGCGCCGATCGCCGGCGCCACGCTCGACGCGCTCGCGGCGGCTATCCGGCGCGGCGTCCACGTGCCGCTCGACGTGGCCCCCACGCTCGACGATGTGGTCGCGGCTGTCGTGCGCGCGGCGCGGCCGGGCGACGTGGTGCTCACGCTCGGCGCCGGCTCGATTGGCAGCGTGCCGGAGCGGCTGATCGAGGCGCTCGGCGCCGCGGCACACCGCGCCGAAGCGGCGGATACCGCCGCATCGCGCGATCGCGGGCGAGGTGGTGACGCATGAGCCCGGTTGCCGCCCCCGCCGATCGCCGCTTCCGTCGATCGCGCGTGAAGCCGTCGCGCAAGCGATCGCATTGGCGCGCGATCGTGATGCCGATCGCGCGATACGCGATCGTCGCCCTCGTCGTCGCGTACGGGGTGTCGCGGCTGACGAGCATCGCGGCGCACGCGCACGTGCTGCAGATCGATCACATCGTGGTCCGCGGCAACGATCGACTCTCGAGAGGGGAAGTGCTGGCGGTCTTGACGGGTCTGCGCGGCCAGAGCCTCGTGTGGGCCGATCTCGACGCGTGGCGCCGCCGACTGCTCGCCTCTCCCTGGGTGCGCGACGCGGCGCTGCGGCGCTCGCTGCCCTCCACGGTGGAAGTGGCGATCTCGGAGCGGCAGCCGATGGGCATCGGACGCCTCCGCGGCGACATGTACCTGGTCGACGATCACGGCATCGTCATCGATCAGTTCGGTCCGCAATACGCGGATCTCGATTTGCCGATCATCGACGGGCTGTCGTCACGTCCCGGCAACAGCGACAGCATGACCGACGAGCCGAGGGCCGATCTGGCCGCGCGCGTGATCGGCGCGATTCGCGGAAAGCCGGACATCGCGCGACGCGTATCGCAGATCGACGTCGCCGATCTGCACAACGCCGCGGTGATTCTCAAAGGCGATACGGCCGTGATTCATCTGGGCGACGACCAGTTTCTACCGCGGCTGCAGTCGTACCTCGAGCTGTCGAGCGCGCTGCGCGAGCGTGTGCCCGACATCGACTACGTCGACCTGCGATTCGACGATCGCATTTACGTGCGTCCCGGCTCCGCGCCCGCCGGGCAGCGGCCGGGCAAGGCGAAAGCGAGGCAGTAGGTGGAGCGACATGGCGCGTAAAGAGCGATATCTGGTCGGTCTCGACGTCGGTACTTCGAAGGTGACCGCCGTCGTCGGCGAGATGCTCGAGGGCCACGGGCTGGACATCGTCGGGCTGGGAGCCGCCGAGTCGCGGGGAATCCGGCGCGGCGTGGTCGTGAACCTGGAAGCGGCGGTGGACTCGATCAAGAAAGCGATCGAAGAAGCCGAGCTGATGGCGGGCGTCGAGGTCGACTCGGTGCACCTCGCGCTGTCGGGCCCGCACATCAAGGGCTTCAACAGCCGCGGCGTCATCGCCGTGGCCGGCAAGAACCGCGAGATCACGCGCGAGGATGTGCGGCGCGCGATCGATGCGGCAAAAGCGGTCTCGCTGCCGACGGGGCGCGAGATCCTGCACGTGCTGCCGCAGGATTTCGTCGTCGACGAGCAGGACGGCATCGGCGCGCCGGTCGGCATGACCGGTGCCCGCCTCGAGGTGAACGTCCACATCGTGACCGGCAGCCAGAGCTCGACGCAGAACATCGTCGCCTGCGTGAACCGCGCCGGCGTCGAGGTGGCCGAGACCGTGGTTGAGCAGCTCGCGGCCAGCGAATCGGTCCTCACCGAGGACGAAAAGGAGCTCGGCGTCGCGCTCGTGGACATTGGCGGCGGGACGACCGACATCGCGATCTACGAACGGGGCAGCCTCTGGCACACCGCGGTGATTGGCGTCGGCGGCGACCACTTCACCAACGACATCGCGGTCGGCTTGCGCACACCGGTGCCCGACGCGGAAAAGATCAAACGCAAGTGCGGCTGCGCGCTGTCGGGCATGGTGGACGAAGACGACACGATGGAAGTGGCGAGCGTCGGCGGACGGAAGCCGCGCGTGATGGCGCGCCGCATCCTGTCGGAGATCCTCCAGCCGCGCGCCGAAGAAATCTTCCATCTCGTCTGGGATGAGATCCGGCGGGCCGGCTACGAGAAGAGCCTGAACTCCGGCATCGTGCTCACCGGCGGCGGCGCGATTCTCGACGGCATGCCGGAGATCGCCGAGCAGATTTTCGATCTGCCGATTCGCCGCGGGTGTCCGACCAGCGTCGGCGGCCTGGCCGATCACGTGAACAGCCCGACGTTCGCGACCGGCGTCGGTCTCGTGCTCTACGGCTGCCGCAATCTGTCACATGAGTTGGCGCACGCGCCGGTGGGCGCGGGCGCGTTCGTACGCGTCGCCGGGCGGCTGCGCGGGCTTTTCCGGGAATTCTTCTAAAGGAGCGACGACTACATGGCTCAATATCTCACGCCCGATTCCGACGACAACCTCGAGTCGCGGCGCCTCCGGCTGCGGCTCGAAGAGGAACGCAGCGCCGGCGCACGCATCAAAGTCGTCGGCGTCGGCGGCGGCGGCGGCAACGCGGTGAACCGCATGGCGCAGGTCGGCCTCGACGGCGTCGAGTTCATCGTCGCCAATACCGACCTGCAGGCGCTGAAGTTCAACGCGGCGCCGGTGAAGATCCAGATCGGCAGCAAGCTGACGAAAGGGCTCGGCGCGGGCGCCGATCCCAACGTCGGCCGATCGGCCGCGCTCGAAGACACGGAGAAGCTCATTCAGGCGCTCGACGGCGCCGACATGATCTTCGTCACGACGGGGCTCGGCGGCGGCACCGGCACCGGCGCCGCGCCGGTGATCGCGAGCCTGGCCAGCGAGCTCGGCGCGCTGACGATCGCCGTGGTCACGAAGCCGTTCAAGTTCGAGGGCAAGAAGCGCCTGCTGCAGGCGGAGCGCGGCCTCGAGGCGCTGCGCGACTGCGTCGACACGATCATCACGATCCCGAACGAGCGCCTGCTGACGATCATCGATCGCGGCACCTCGCTCAACACCGCGTTCTGCACGGCGGACGATGTGCTGCGGCAGGCGATTCAGGGGATCTCGGATCTGATTCTCGTGCCGGGGCTCATCAACCTCGACTTCGCGGACGTCAAGACGATCATGTCCGGCATGGGCCTGGCGATGATGGGCACCGGCGTGGCGGAGGGGGACGATCGGGCCGTGGAAGCGGCGCGGCGGGCCATCTCGAGCCCGCTGCTCGAAGGCGCTTCGGTCAACGGCGCGCGCGGCGTGATCATCAACGTGACCGGCGGTCCCGACCTGTCGCTGGTGGAAGTGAGCGAGGCGTCGCTGATCGTGCAGGAAGCCGCCGACGAGGATGCGAACATCATCTTCGGCGCCGTGGTCGATCCCACGCTGACTGGCAAGGTGAAGATCACCGTGATTGCCACGGGCTTCGGCCCGCAAGTGTCGTCGCGGCCCGCGCTCTCCGGGGCGGACACGCCGGTGGACATGTCGCACTACGCGGATCATGCGCGGCTGCGTGCGGACGCAGCAAACGCGGCGGCGCAGGCGGCGCATGCGGAGCGCACGCTGGCACCACAGCGCCTGTCGATCGCGCGCCGTTCGCTGCTGGACCTGCCGATCGCCGCGGCGTCAGGCAGCCCCGCCGGCGGCAACGCCGCGTCAGGCGCGGCCGCGACGGGGAAAGCGGAGTCGGTCCGTACGGCCTCGAACGGCGGATCGACCCTTGACGCGCTCGCGACTGATCAGGAGGCAGAGGCAGAGCTCGGCTCGGCGTTCGACGTCCCAGCCTTCCTGCGGCGCCAGGAGGGCTGAGCTCGAAACCCCGCAGCTCAGGGGACGCGGCGTTCGCGATGGTATAGTAGGTAGATCCACGGCACGCGTGAACGCCGGCGTCCGAGCGCCAACGGGCGAATGGCCCCGGCGCACTCGGATCCATGTTGACGGATTCCGGCGGTGGACGGATCCGACGCCGGATCGCCCGACCATGAATTCCTGGGCACAGCGCGAACGCGCACGTTCCACACTCTCCAAAGAGATCGGCTACACGAAAAAGCCGCACGGCGATCGGCTCCGTGTGGCGCTCGCGTTTCCGAACACCTATTGGGTCGGGATGTCGAACCTCGGCTTCCAGACCGTGTACCGCCTGTTCAACGCCCAGGACGACATCGTCTGCGAGCGATTTTTCCTGCCGCCGAAGCAGGAGCTCGCGGAGATGTCGGCCGCCCGCGCCCCGCTCGTGACGCTGGAGTCGCAGACGCCCGTGGGCGATTTCGACGTCATCGCGTTCTCCGTGTCGTTCGAGTGGGACTACGTGAACGTGCTCACGCTGCTCCGCATGGCAGGCGTGCCGGCGTACGCTGCCGAGCGCACCGACCGCCACCCGCTCGTCGTCGTCGGCGGCGCGGTGACGTTCGTGAATCCCGAGCCGCTGGCGCCATTTGCCGACGTCATCGCAGCGGGCGAGGGCGAGGTGCTCGTGCCCTCGTTCGGCCGCGCGTTCAGCGAAGCCACAGGACGTGCCGAGCTGCTGCGCCTCCTGTCGCGCGAGCGCGGTTTCTACGTGCCGTCGTTCTACGAGCCGCAGCATGCCGCCGACGGATCGCTGGCAGGCTACCGCCTGGCCAATGGCGTGGACGCTCCTTTGCCCGTACGCAAAGCCGCACTGAAGACGACCGAAGCGATCGACCCGCCGGCGACGAGTATCTTCACGCCCGACACGGAATTCGGGTCGCGATTCCTCGTCGAAGTCGTGCGCGGCTGCGCGAACCTGTGCCGCTTCTGCTGGGCCGGGTACAACTATCTTCCCGTGCGCGCGTTTCCGACCGAGCGGATTCTGCAGCTCGCCGAGCAGGCGCGCTCGCACTCGAACAAAGTGGGTCTCGTCTCGATCGCGCTGTGCGATCACCCGGACATCGATCGCATTCTCGCGCGCCTACTCGAGCTGGGCTATTCGATCAGCCCGGCGTCGCTTCGTCTCGACGACCTCACCGAGTCGATTGTCCGCACGCTTCGCGCCAGCGGTGAGCGCACGATCACCATCGCGCCGGAGACCGGCTCCGATCGACTCCGGCGCGTGATCAACAAGACCGTGACGAACGACGAGATTCTCGATCGCGCCGATCTCATCTTCGGCAACGGCATCGAACATCTGAAGCTGTACTACATGATCGGCCTCCCCACCGAAACGGACGAGGACCTCGTGGCGATCCGCGATCTGACGCTGCAGCTTCGCGATCGCATGCTGAAGCACGCGAAGGCGCGCGGACAGATCGGCCGCATCATTGGCAGCGTGAACCCCCTGATTCCGAAGCCAGGCACCGCGTACCAGTGGATGGCGATGGAAGATCCCGCTCTCGTGGAGCGCAAGATCAAGCGGCTGCGGGCGCTGACCGCCGGCATCGACAACGTGTACTTCAACATCAAATCCGAGCGGCACGCGTACTTCCAGGCCCTGCTCTCCCTCGGCGACCGCCGCGTCGCGCCGGTGATTGCCCGCGCCGAACAGAACGGCCAGAACTGGCGCGCGGCGGTAGCGGACACCGGAGTCGACGCCGACGCCTATGTGTTCCGCGACCGCACGAATGACGCCGCCCTGCCCTGGGACATCATCGACGGCGGCATGAAGTCGGCCTTCTTCCATGCCGAGTTCGAAAAGGGACTGCGCGAAGAGTGGACGCTTCCGCCCAAGCGCGCCGCCGAGAACTCGAAGCTCCTGCCCGTCATTCAGTAAGGAACCGGTGATCGAGTAATCGGATAACCGGGTCGTTGGCGAATTGATCGGGCGATTGACTGTCGGACGCGATTACCGATTACCCGTTACCCGATTTTCAACTGGCGATGGCTGCCTGCTCCTCGAATTCCTGGAACGCTTCGAGAATCAACTCGCGCAGTTTGTTCTGCGCCGTCGAATCGGCGATCGGGCGCAGGAGCGCAAAGCTGCGCCGCTCGCCTGCGACGACGTACTGACGCGCGGGGAAGGTGACGTTGCGCCCGCCGCCGCTCCGGCGTTCCCAGATGGCGAAACCAATCAGCCGCAGGCCGCTGAACGGCCCCTCGGCGAAGTGGAGCTCCGCGTCGGCGAGCTTTCCCGGCGGGTTTCCCTTGTCGTTTGGCGTAATCTTGATCGTCATGTGCATCTCCCCCTGCCGCGGCTTCGAGCAGCCGCGGGTCGCGCGGGCCGCCGGTGATCGGCAGGCGATGCGATCGATGGTCAAACCGGATGCCGGCGCGGGCGAGCGGACGCGAGCGGGCAATCGGCAGACTGTCCGTGAGTTAGAGGGGCGCGAATGAGGCGGCGCGAAATGCGTGCGACCATGCCGGTGAGAAGGACAATGCGAGTTGTCGTCAAGCGGCGAGGATCAGCACTTGCGCAAGCGCCAGCGTCCTGGCGTGCGTGATCGTCAGGAGCGACGACTGTGCCCCCATCGCGGTGAACCGGCGCGCCGCGCCGCCGTGGAACATCAGCCTTGGCGGCCCGCCGCCGCGCACCACTTCCACATCACGCCAGAGGACGCCGTGCGAGCGGCCGGTGCCGAGCGCTTTCATCGCCGCCTCTTTTGCCGCGAACCGGCCGGCGAAATGGATCGCCGGCTCGCGTCGGCGCGTGCAGTACGCAATTTCGCCGTCGGTGAAGATGCGCTGGAGAAAACGGTCGCCGTAGCGCTGGATCGTGGCCGCGACGCGGTTGATCTCGGTGGCGTCGAGGCCCAGGCCGATGATGTTTGACATGATGAGCATGCTGCCACAACCGGGCGAGCGCTTCGCCTGGTCGCAAACCGCCGGCGCCGACGCGCTCGTGTGCCAGGCGCTCGAACCGTACGCGCGGCACTTCTTTACGACGCGCGCCTGGCGCCTCGGATCCGAGGCCGGGGGCCAGACCGAGAGCGGCTGGGCCGACGTGGCACACGCCGCGGGCGTCCAGCCGGACCGCCTACTGCGCCTCCATCAGGTGCATGGCGCAACGGTGGTTGTCGCGACTGCCAACCGTCAATCCGGTCAGCTGCCAGACGCCGACATTATCGTCGCCGGCGATCCGGCAGTCGCTCTGGCGATTCAAACCGCCGACTGTGTTCCGCTGCTGATCGCTGATCCTCGCAGCGGCGCGGTGGCCGCCGCGCATGCCGGGTGGCGGGGCATCGCCGCCGGCGTGCCGCAGGCAGCCGTCGCCGCGCTCCACCGCGAATTCGGCAGCGCACCAGACGACTTGATTGCGGCCATCGGGCCGTCGGTTGGGGCGTGCTGCTATGAGGTCGGACGCGACGTGCGCGAGGCCTTCGCGGCGGCGTCGTTCGGCGCCGATCGCCTGTCGCGGTGGTTCGTCGACGCGCCGCGGCCCACGGCGACCAATCCCTCGATGGCGGGCTTGCCGGCGATGCGCCGCGCTGACCATTGGTATTTCGATGGCCCATCCGCGGTGCGCGACCAGCTCGAGGCGTGCGGCCTGCAGCGCGATCGCGTGCACACGTCGGACATCTGCACGGCGAGCCACCTGGCTCTTTGTTCGTATCGCCGCGACGGCGCGGCCGCGGGACGCATCGCGGCGGTTATCCGTCGGCGTTGATGCTCGGCTGAAGCCTTCGCGCTACGCGATCAGTGATTCGCTCGGCTGAAGCCTTCGCGCTACGTCGTCGCTGGTTTGTTACCCCAACTCTGAAGCGGTGCCGCTCGCGCGGTCCGTGTAGCGCGAAGGCTCTAGCCGAGCGCTGCGCTCAGCGGAACCGCATTCTGAAATGGATCGCGTTGTGCGCTTCGTCCGGCGCCTGCTCGGTTTCGTACTCGACCGTCATCTCCAGCCCCGACTGCGTCCGCATCGTCAGACCAAACAGCCCTTGAAACGCGTTGCGCGGCACCGGCAGGCCGTTGACGACGAACTGCGAGTCGGCGCGGCCGGCGAACTGCACGTCCGCGGTCGGCGCCTGATCGCCGATCTGCCGGCGGAAATCGAGCAGCACGCGCGGACGCCAGGCGCCGCTGCGGCGGAACAGATGGATGTTGATGTCGGACTCGCGCGTTTCGAGCGCATCGGAGCTGCCGTCGAGCGACACGGCGTTCGCGCCGGTCTCGCTGAACGCGTTGCGGCTGTAGTGCGCCGCACGCAGTCCGAGTTTCGAGTCGAGGGTCCACGAGCGGAACTTCGTCGTGTCCTGAATTTCGCTCCACGCATCGCGCGTCACGCCGGTCTGATCCGCATCCGCGGTACGGTTGATGCCGTTGGTCAGCGGCGCGCTCTCGCCGTCGGCCGTGGTGGCGACGGCTGCGAAGGCGATCTGTCGCGTCGTGTTGTAGGACGACCGGGCCGCGCTGCCGCCGCCGTGCACGTGGAACGGACCGAACGCATAGCCCGAATATCCGAATGCGCGCGGCGCCGTCATCTGGCTCGATCCGCTGATGTCGGTCAGCGCCATGCCGCCGAGGCTCAGCGAACCGCCGCCGCCGATCGACCAGCGGCTGGTCGGCATGAAATCAACGCCGCCCGCGCCGCCGCCGACGTTGGCCGTCGCGCCGCTGAATGCGCCCGAGCGGAACGTCGCATGTTCGCCCGTCACCTGATACCAGACGTGCGGCTGCCGCGCGCGCGACGCATAGCCCGGAGTGTCCTCCGCGTCATGCTCGAATTCGGAGAGCTCAGTGCGGATCATGTCGGTGATCGATTGGCTGTCCTGAATCGTGAGCCTCTGCTCCGATGCGTGAATCTCGCCCGACAGGCTCGACAACGCGCCATTGAGATGCGCATCGTCGAGCGCCGTGACCTCGCGGATCACGGCGCCGAGATCGCCGGTGGATCCGAGCTTGATTGCGTCAATGGCATTTGCCGTCGCGATCGCATTCGGCGCCGTCGCCACGGGCGCGAGCGGGATCGCGAAGTTCAGCATCGTCACGAAAAGCGTATTCGCGTTGGCGCTCAGCACGGGCACGATCGTGCTGGATGGATTGCTGGCATCCGACCCCGACATCGTCAAGCCGTTTGCGGCGGTCATCGCGACGTAGCTCGCGTATCGGGCGGGATTGGGATCGTTGATGTCCACGTTCACGTGCGTGCCGACCAGGTTCGCGCGGCCGTTGACGATGATCGGCGGCGCCGCGCCGGGAGCGACGGTGACGCCGAACGTCGAGCCGGGCGTCGTGGTCAGATCGCCGTTGATGATGAGCGAAGGCGACTGATCCGGGGCGGTGGACGCCGCCGTCGACAGGCGCAGTCCATGCAGCGAGTTGAACGTCGAAAGCGAACTGCCAGGAGCCGGCACGAAGATCGATCCGTCGACGTTCACACTGCCGGCGATGACGCCCGCCCCGCGTAGCGTGCCTGCCGCACCGACGTTGACGTTGCCGCCGAGCGCACCGTCGAGCAGCAGCGTGCCCTGTCCGATCGTCGTGCTGCCCCCAAACAGATTCGCGCCGGTAATCGTCATGGAGCCGGCGCCGAGCTTCGTCACCGATCCGGTTCCGGTCATCGTGCCGCTGAACGATCCATCGATCCCTTGATCGAAGGTGAGCGCCGCGTTGTTGACGATCGTGCCGCGCAGGCTGGTCGTGTTGCCGACGAGCGTGCCGCCGCTGATGAGCGTGCCGCCGGAATAGTCGTTCGCGCCGCCCAGCGTCAGCGTGCCTGCGCCCGTCTTGATCAACGCGCCGGAGCCGCCGATCGAGCCGTTGAGCGAGACGTTCGACGCCGCAGCCGTGTCGAACTGCGCCGCGGTGGAACCGATTGTGATCCCGCGCCCGGTCGTGAACTGCGTCGAGCCGCCGAACGCCATCACACCCGCGCCGCTCCCGTCGCCGAGCGTCAGTCCTCCCGACGAGGACCCGAGCGCGCCGTCGCTGGAGACGATGAGCGTGCTGCCGCCGCCGACGATCGTGCCGCCGGAATACTGATTCGACGCATTCGAGAGCGTCAGCGATCCGCCGCCGGCCAGATGCAGCGTGCCGGCGGTGCCGTTGTCGCCAATCTGTCCGGACCACGTGATCGATTGGCCGCCGCTGACGTTCAACACCGGCTGTCCGCCAAGGAAGAGCGGGTTGGTGTACGCAGCGGTGCCGCCCGGAGCGAACAGCGTGCCGTTCGACAGCCGTACGCCGCCGGTGCCAAGCGTCGACGCCGAGGCCGTCGTCAGGGCGCCGCCGTTGACGGCAATGCCGCCGCTGAAGGTGCTCGCGCCCGAGAGGGACAGCGTACCGTTTCCTGTTTTGACGAGGCCGCCGTTGCCGCTGATCGAGCCGCCGAACGCGCTGCTCGCGTTCGAACCACCGAGCGTCAGCGCCGCGCCGCCGTTGAGCCCGATCGATCCGCCGCCCGCGAGTGTGTTGACGGACTGATTGAATCCGTTGAGATCGACGCTGCCGCCTGGGGCGATCGACAGCGACGGCGACGAGCCGAACACGTCGGCCGCGCCGGCGCGCAGCGTGCCGGCGTTGACGCCGGTGGCCCCGCCGTACGTGTTCGCGCCGGAAATCATGAGCGTGCCGCTGCCGTCCTTCACGAGTCCGCCGCCGCCCGAGATGTTGCCGGTCAGCGTCGCGTTCGTCGTCGAGCCGACGGTCTCGATCGTGCCGCCGCTCGCGCCGAGCTGCAGCGGACGATTCGACGCGAACGACGTGGACGCAATCGCCAGCGTGCCGCCGCTCGCCGCGTCGCCGAGCGCGATGCCCGATCCCGCGAGACCGAGCGCGCCGTCGGACGACACCAGCACACGGCTGCCACCCGTGACCAGCGTGCCGCCGCTGTACGAGTTGGCCGTACTGGCCAGTTCCAGCGTGCCCCCTCCCGCGACGTGAAGGCTCGATGGAGCATCGTTGTCGAAGAGAGTCCCGGTCCACGTCGCGCTCTTGCCGGCGCTGACGCTGACCGTGTCCTCGCCGATCATCGCGAGACCTCGAGCGAACGTGCTGTTCGCGGTGATCGCGAGCGTCGTGCCCGGGTCCATGCCGAGCGCGCCGCCGGTGCCCATGTTCGCGTCTGACGAGACGCTGAGCGTACCTGCGGAGATGGTCGTGCCGCCGCTGTACTGATTCGCGCCCGAGAGGACCAATGTTCCGCCGCCGGTTTTCAGCAGGCCCCACTGTCCCGCGCCGCCACCCGCGCTCTCGTCCGCGATGACGTCGCCGATCGTCGTCGTGGTTCCAATCGGCGGTGCAATCGTCAGCACTCCGCTGCCCTGGAGAAAGATTCCGGAGCCGAAGCCGCCGCCGGCTGACGCGCCCGGCCCTGCAAGACCGCCGCTGACCGTGTTGCCATTGACGGTGAAGGAACCAGAGACGATCAACTGACCCGTGGACTCCATGAAGATCGCGCCGCCCAGGCCGGCGCCGCCGCCGCCGTTGGCCGTACCGTTGTTCGCGCCGCCTGCGAATACGGAGGTCAGCGCGGCGACCGAACCGCCCGCGCCCCCGCCGTAGCCGCCCGCGCCTCCGCTATTGATCGCTCCGCCACCGCCGCCGCCGCCGAACCCGCCGTTGCCCGCGATGCCGATTCCTGTATCGGCGCCGCCGCCGCCGCCGCCGAACCCGCCGTCTCCGGCGATACGGCCGCCGGCCGCCGAGCCAGCCACGCCGCCGCCGGCTCCCGGATCGTTGGCGCCGCTCAATCCGCCGCCGCCGCCGCCGCCGTTCGCGCCACCCGCGCCAGCAGTCGCAGCGCCTCCGCCGGTGCTGCCGGTGAGGATGCCGGCCGCGCCGGGCTTATCCGCGTCGCCGCCGGCCGCCCCGGATCCAAAGCCGCCGCCTCCGCCGGAGCCGCCGCCGGCCACCAGGCCGCCCGATCCACCCGCGCCGCCCAGGCCGCCGCCGCCGCCCGTGCCGGAATTGACCGCGCCGCCCGCGACGCCGCCGGCGCCGCCTTGCGCCACATTCGACAGCAGGTTCACGTTGCTGACCGTGACGGTGGCCGTGCTGCTGATATACAGCGCGCCGCCAAGACCTGCGCCGCCGCCGCCGGCGGCGACCCCCGATCCGCCGGCGCCGCCAATCGCCGTCGTGTTCTGAATCGTCAGGTTCTGAATCGTCACGTTGACCGGCAATCCGGCGCCCGCCTCGAAGCCGACAACGAGGCCACGGAATTGATTGTTGCCGGACAACGCGAACCCATTGCCGTCGATCACGATGTTCGTGTTGACGACGGGGAGATCGCCTGCCGAGAGCGTGATGCTGTTGTCGAACACGATCGATGTGGTCGCCGGGTCCTGCAGCGCTGCGGCGAGGCCGGCTTCGCTCGACACGTGGGTTTGAGCCGCGGCCACCGCCGGCGCGACGAGAGTGAGCACCGCCGCGATTTTGATCAGACGTGCGTACGCGCGGAAGGGGGCCGGCCGTAGGTCCATGTACACCGAGCTCCTCGAAAATGTGTCAGCGTGATCGGGGTGGTCGCTGGATTCTACGCTGGAATGCTCATCGCGCCGAAGCGTGATCCATCGCCGCGTTGGCGAGGCGGTCGGCGTGCGCGTTGTGGGAGCGGCCGACATGCTCGAAGGTCACGCGGCCGATCTCCTGCGCGAGCAGACGCGCCTTGGCGTGGAGCGGCTGGAGTCCGGCGTTCTTCACCTTGTACACACCGCGCATCTGCTGCACCAGGAGGAGCGAATCGGATCGCACGTGCAGAGCGTGATGACCGTGATCGCGGGCCCACGCGAGCGCGGCGAGCAGCGCCCGATACTCGGCGACGTTGTTGGTCGCGACACCAATGGACTCGCAGAATTCCTCGACGAGCGTGCCGTCCGGCTGTTCGACGCGGACGCCGAAGCCGGCGGGACCGGGATTGCCGCGCGCGCCGCCGTCGATGTACGCGACGAGCGTCATGGCGCGGGCTGCGGCGCGTCCGGCGTGGAGGCGGCGGTGGGCACGAAAAAGAGGATCCGATTGCAGCTGTCGCACTGCACGATGCTGTCGTTGCGGCGGACGTTGTTGAAGACCTGGGGCCGGAGCCGCACGTGGCAGATGGTGCAGATGCCGTCGCGCGCTTCGGCGACGGCGACGCCGTGGCGCTTGCGGGCGATCTGCTCGAACAGCGCCAGCACTTGTTTGTCGAGCGCGGCGATGACTGTCGTCCGCTCGGCGCTCAGCTGATTGAGCGACGCCTGCAGCGTCGCCGCTTCCGCGGACATCGCGCGGCGATCGGCCTCGATGGCCTTCTGCTCCGCCGCGAGCTCGCTTTCCGCGCGCTTGACGGCGGCGGTGAGGTCGTCGCCCTCCACCATCCGCTCGAGCACGCCGTCTTCGAGTTTTTTGATTTCGGTTTGAGCGAAGGAGATTTCGTGCTGGATTGCGTGGTATTCCTGGTTGGTCTTGACCGCCATCGCCTGCTCGCGGAATTTCGAGAGGCGGCCCTGGTGCACCGCCACCTCTTTTTCGATGGCGCGCCTCGCATTCTGGCTCTCCGTCAAGCTGGCTTTGGCGGCGGCCACCTGCTGGCGCGCCGTGTCGAGCCTGGCCTCGAGGGCCTTCTCACGCTCTGGCGCCTCCGCCAGGCGCCGCTGCGCGTCGTGTACCGCGGAGTCCAGACGCTGAAGGTCGATCAGCCGTTGCAGGTCAGCATGCATGCGAGGGTATTCATTGTACATCTCCGGACGCCCAAACCGTGTCGCGATGCGAGGCGATCTGTCGCGACGTGGGTCCATCGCCATGTTCGCTCATGATTAGACGATCGGTATCCGTGCTCGTGATCCTGTCTGCCGCCGTCGCGGTCGGCGGCTGCGGTCTGTTCTCGTCGCCCATGGCACCGACGCCTGCGTGGCACACCAACGTACCGGCGTGGTCGGCGTATATGGTCATCCAGGCCGACGATGCAGCGCTCGTCGGTTATCGGCAGGCGCTCGCA
>Ga0068855_100004238_pt1 | contig 17510 bp, 16 predicted proteins | sample KBSCornC52_FD_66592 | JGI IMG/M metagenome (GOLD analysis project Ga0068855, IMG submission 66592) | Corn rhizosphere microbial communities from Kellogg Biological Station, Michigan, USA - KBS Corn C5-2 | ecosystem: Host-associated > Plants > Roots > Rhizosphere > Soil ...
GTCGTTCGAGTTGCAAGCCGCAACCGCAGCAGCCAGACTCAAGCCGACGAGTCCGAGGGAAAGCCTACGCAGCATGTGATCTCCTAGAATAGAACGCGCCAGATTCCTCGGCCGCGGGGGCGGTTTCCTGGATTCCGGCTGAAACGGGGGCAAGCGCACCGTGGGAGACGACTCCCCCGCGATGGCCGAGGATGAGGTAGAGCCCGATCAGGACGACCATGAGGACCGCCACCAGGATGGCCCCCTGGATGGCCCGGCGCCGGATATACCGGGGCCGGCTACTCTGAGTATCGATGATCTGACGGGGCATTCTACCACGGACTCCCTTGACTTGGACTGAACCTTTGGCGACTTAGACCGGGCCTTTGGCGGGGTGGTTGAGCTGGTCGGCCGGGACCTGACGGATCAGGTCGCCGGCAGTGACGAAGCGGTAGCCTGCCCCCCGGAACCGCGCGACCACCCGCGGCAAGGCTTCGATGGTGGCTAGCTTACCCGAATGGAGCAGCACGATCTCCGGTGCGGTGGCGTGCTCGAGCAGATGGTCGCCGATCTCCTCGGCGGTGAGGGTCCGCCAATCGCCCGAATCGTCGGTCCACAAGACCACCTTATAGCCCATCGACTGGGCCACGTCGACCGTCTCCTCGGTGAAGCGGCCGTGCGGCGGCCGCATCAGGGTTCGCAGCGACGGGTCCGGAGCGATCGACCAGACCACGTCGCGGCCTTTGATGATCTCCTCGCGCACTTGCGCGTCCGTCTCCTTATCCAGGTCCGGATGCGAGTACGTATGGTCGGCGATCTCGTGTCCGTCGGCGCGGATGCGCTGGGTGAGTTCCGGCCACTGCTCGGCGTCCCGTCCGATCAGGAAGAACGTCGCCGGCACGTGGAGCGAGCGCAGCTGGTCGAGCAGCAGCGGCGTGAACACCGGGTACGGTCCGTCGTCGAATGTCAGCGCGATCAGGCGCGGCCGGTCCGACCGGTTGGCCTCTTTGCGTTCGTTCAGCAGGCGGTCAACGCGCGCGCCGAGGTCCGGCGAAAGCGCCTCGTGGGCGTTCATCGACGGCGTGATCAGCGCCGGCCTGACGAGCGCCCCGGCATGTTCGAAGAGCCGCCACGCGCCGAGCGCGACCAGACCCGCGACGACGATCGCCGCGATCAGACGGACGCGCGGGTTCACGGCGTCGGGGTCGGCAGCGCCGATCCGGGCGTGGTCGGCGCGTTCAGCGCCGCGATCAGATCCTTGCCGACGATCAGGGTCACGTCGCTCGACGCGGTCGCGCTCGGATCGTCGCCGACGACCGCCAGCGCGTGCAGGGCGGCCGGCAGCGCGGCGCGCACCTTGGCGGCCGCGAACGCGGTCTGCGAGTGCTCGTGGATCTCGGTCGCCTCGACGTCGCCCGGCGCGTTGCCGACGTGGCCGATGGCGAAGCCTTTGGCCTTGAGCTCGGCCGCGACCACGTGTGCGGCGCCCCGCACGCCGCTGCCGTTCTCGACGTCGATCGTGATGGTGTTGGGCGGGATCGAGAGCAGCGCCATCGCATCCGGCGTCGGTTGCGGCGTTGGCGGGGCGATCAGCATGTCGTGGACGAGTTTCTTCTTCTCCGCCGGGTCGACCGTGATCGCCGCTCCGCCGTCGGCCAAGGTCACGTTGTCGGCCATGTGCAGCTGGTTCTTCACCACGCCGTTCTTGTCCATATCCGAGAAATACGTCGCGAGCGTGACCATCTCGCTCTGAGAGAGATTGGTGGTGACGTTCTTCCGAACGAACGCGATCAACTCCGGCAGATGCATGAGCGTGTTCAGCTTATTACCACGCGCCTCGTTCACGATCGCCTGCAACACTTGATCCTGGCGCATCGACCGACATGGGTCGCCGCACCAGTCGTGCCGGTAACGCGAATAGCCGACGGCCTTTTCGCCGTCGAGATGCTGCAGCCCGGGCTTCAGGTGGATGTGGAGGTGTCCCCAGTTGTCGTCATAGTCGAGCGAGTCTTGGTTCTTGCATTGCTTGGATTGGAGACAATTCGAGTCTTTGACATCGACGTCGACCCCACCGATCGCATCGATGACGTCTTTGACCGAATCGGAACGCAGGATCACGTACCGGTCGAACGGTGGCGTACCGAGGAAGTTCGCGATGACGGATTTCGATTCTTTGATGCCGCCTTCCGAGTAAGCCTCATTAACCTTCGCCTGACGGCCATTCGGCATCGTCACGACCGTATCGCGCAAGATGCTCAAGATGTACGCGTGCTTCTTATCGAAATCGAGGTTGATCGCTTTGATCACGTCGGTGCGCGCCGAGGCCGAATACTCGATGTCCTTATCGGTGTAGTCGTAGTCGAGGCCGACGACGAGCACCAGCAGGTTGTTCTTGCCGAAGACCTCCTGCGGCGTCTTGACGCCGGCCATCTCGCCGAGCACCGCGGGGATGCTCTTGTGCTGGAAGATCGAGAATCCGACGACCACCGAGACGAAGCCGACGAGGACGATGGCGGCCACCAGCGCGATGCGCTTGAGCAGCGGTCCGCGCGACGGACGCGCGACTTGATCTGGTTCTGGACCGAGGTGCTTACCCAACGACGACACGTTCCTTTAGCGTACCGAAGAAATCGAACGGCCCGTGACCGTCGAGCGTGACCGGGACGAACTCCCCGGGCGTGGCGTCGCCGGCGAAGAACACGCCGCCGTCGACCCCGGGCGCTTCGCCCGCGGAGCGGCCGAACCACACCTCGCCCGCGCCCAGCGCCGCGCGGAACGGATCGCCCTTACGCAAGGTGCGGCGCTCTTCCACCAGCACCGTGACGGTCTCGCCGATGCGCTTCGCGCGCGCCCGTTCCGACGCGATCCGCTGCGCTTCGCGCAGTCGTACCAGGCGTTTGCGCCGCTCGCGCGCCGGCACGGGATCCGGCAGCTGCGCTCCCGGCGTGCCTTCCTCGGCGCTGTATTCGAAGAACCCGACGCGATCGAGTTCGGCTCGTCCGATCCACTCTTCCAAGTAGTCCACGTGCGCCTGGGTCTCGCCTGGGAAGCCGACGATGAAGGTCGAGCGCATCGTGATCCCGGGGATCCGCGCGCGGAACTCCTCGATGATCTCCAGATACCGCTCGCCGTTGGACGGGCGGAGCATGGCGCGCAGCACCTCCGGATGGGCGTGCTGGAGCGGCATGTCCATGTACTTGCAGACCTTCGGGAGGCGGGCCATGGCCTCGATCAGCTCGCTATCGACCGTCGCCGGATAGAGATAGAGCAGGCGGATCCACTCGATGCCGTCGATCTCGTGCAGGCTCTCGAGCAGCTGCGCGAGGCCGCCGCGACGATGGCCGCGATCGCGGCCCCACATCGACGTGTCCTGCGCGATCAGGATCAGCTCCTTGGTGCCGTTGGCCGCGAGCGCGCGGGCCTCGAGCAGGATCGACTCTTCGCTGCGGCTGCGGAACTTGCCACGCAGCTGCGGGATGATGCAGAACGTGCACGGATGGTCGCAGCCCTCGGCGATCTTCAGGTAGGCGGTCGCGCGGGGCGTGGTGATCAGGCGCGGCAAGAAATCGTGTTCGGGCTCCGCGTCGAACTGCAGGCGCACCGGACGATGGCCCGCGCGCACGTCGTCGAGCATCTCGACGATGCCGGCGTACGCTCCGGTGCCGACCACGCCGTCGATCTCGGGGATCAGCTGCTGCAGCTGCTCGCCGTAGCGCTGCGCCAGGCAGCCGGCCACGACCAACTGCTGCTCCGCGCCCTTGCGCTGTGCGTGCTCGAGGATGGTGTCGGTCGACTCTTCCTTGGCCGGGTCGATGAACGCGCACGTGTTGATGATGACCGTGTCGGCCTGCGTCGAATCGGGCTGCAGCTGCCAGCCCGCCGCGCCGAGCTTCGCGATCATGACCTCGGTGTCGACCAGGTTCTTCGCGCAGCCCAGCGAGACGAACGATACGGACGGCACTAGCGGTAGTTCACGAACTGGAGCGGGAAGTCGAACGTCATGGCCTTGAGTTCGTTCATGACCTTCTGCAGGTCGTCTTTGCTCTTGGAGGTGACGCGGATCTGCTCGTCCTGGATCTGCGACGTGACCTTGAGCTTGAGCGAGCGGATCTTCTCGGTGAGGATCTTGCTCTTGTCCTTGGGCAGCCCGTTGCGCAGCGTGATCACCTGGCGCACCGCCCCGAGCGCCGCCGAGTCGACCTTGCCCAGCTCGAGCGCCTTGATGTCGATGCCGCGCTTGATCGCCTTGGCCTGGATGATGTCGATCACGTTCTTCATCTTCAGCTCGTCGTCGGAGACGACCGTGATGGTCTTGTCGTCCGAGGTGATCTCCGTCTTGGAATTCTTGAAGTCGAAACGGCTCTCGATCTCCTTGCGCGCCTGATTGAGCGCGTTGTCGAGTTCTTGCCGGTCGATCTTCGACACGACATCGAATGAGAATTCGCTAGCCATTGGTGACCTCTAGAGCGTGAAGGTGCGGTCTACGACGTCGCCGGCCTTGCCGAGGACGCCGACCGATCTGCCGTCGACGAAGGCTTCGACGCCGGCCGCATTCCCGACGCGGACGACCGCGGTCTTGCCGTGGAACGTCTTGACGGTGCCGGCCGGAAACGTACCCTCAATACTAGCACCGCCGTCAACGCTCACCCGCAGCCACGAGGCGGAGGTGAAGTGCAGTTCGAGCGTGTTCGGACCGCCCGGCGATGCCGATGCCGAGGGCGACGCCGACCCGGATGGCGAGGCCGACGCGCCGGCGGCTGCGATATCGGTCGCACCCGGTCCCGGAGTATTAGAAGGAAGCGGTGATGCCGAAGCGGCGATGCCGGCGTCGCCGACGCTCGTGGCCGGACGGCTGAGCGTCATGGCGTTGTAGACCACGTAGGCGACCAGCACGATCGCGATCAGGCTGGCGACCCAGATGACCGGCGAGAGCCCCTGACGCGGGCCGGCGATCGCCGGAGGGGGCTCGGCCGCCGTGGGCGCCGGTGCGGTCGAGGCCGGGGCGGCGCCGGAGGAGGCGTTGAAGGCCGCGACCGACTCCTCGGGGTCGAGCCCGAGGAAGCGAGCGTAGGTCCGCAGGAAGCCGCGGGCGTAGACGGCGGCACCGATCGCCGGCCAGTTCTCCTCTTCGATGGCGGCGAGATAGACCGCCCGGATCCGGAGCTGCTCGGAGACATCCGACAAGGTGAGGCCCCGCGCCTCACGCGCGGCGCGAAATCGTTCTCCAAGCGCAGGCATTTGGGGCTTCTGTTAGCCCCGTTACCCTGTTATCCTGTCCGAAAGACCCATGGCAAAAGCACGCGTAATCGCCGCGATGAGCGGCGGAGTGGACTCGGCGGTAGCGGCCGGGCTCCTGGTAGAGGCCGGATACGACGTCGTCGGCGTGACGATGCGGATGTACGCGCCTACCCGGGCACCCCACGCCAAGAGCTGCTGCGGCGTCGACGATTTCGACGACGCGCGTCGCAGCGCCGCGACCTTGGGCATCCCGCATTACGTCCTGAATTTCCAGGAGACGTTCCGCAAGAACGTGATCGAGCGGTTCGCCGACGACTACGCCGCGGGCCGGACGCCCAACCCGTGCGTCTCGTGCAACAACTTCGTCAAACTGGGCACCCTGCGCGAGTACGCCGACCGCCTGGACGCCCAGTACGTGGCGACCGGACACTACGCGCGTATCGACCACCGGGACGACGGCCCGCATCTGTACCGCAACGAGCACTCGAAGGACCAGGCCTACGCGCTTGCCCAGTTGACGCCGGCGCAGCTCTCGACCCTCCTGCTGCCGCTCGGCGAACTCGACAAGGCGGCCACTCGCGCGCACGCCCTGCGCCTGGGCATGCCGGTGCACGACAAGGTCGAATCGCAGGACATCTGCTTCGTCGAAGGCGGCGATTATCGCGACGTGCTCGAGCGCGTGCGCCCGGGCATCAACACCGCAGGCGACGTGATCGACGACGCGGGCGCCAAGGTCGGCACGCACACCGGCATCGCGAACTACACGGTCGGTCAGCGTCAGGGCCTGCCGTCGAGCAGCGACGGCGCCAAGTTCGTCACGCGCGTCGATGCGAAGACCAACACGATCGTGATCGGTCGCGAAGACGAACTGTTCTCAAACGAACTGATCGCCGACGAAGTCAACCTGATCCGGCCGGAGCGCTTCACCGGCGGTCCCGCCGACGTGCTCGCGATGGTGCGCTATCGCGCCGTTCCCGCGCCGGCAAAGGCGATGATCGACGCCGACGGCAGCCTCCACCTCACCTTCGAGCAGGGCCAACGCGCCATCACCCCCGGCCAACTCGTGGCCTTCTTCGACCCCGGCGGCGAAGAAGTGCTGGGCGCAGCCACGATCAGAGAAGCCCGCTAGCACTCGCGAGCACACCGCCTTGCCGTCACGCAACCGCATCGCATCACGTTCCTAGCCGCATGAAACGCTTAGCGCTCGCATTGACGATCGTTCTCATGCCGCTTCCCACTCTGGCCGGCACGACCGGCTCGCTGTCGGGGACCGTCGTCGAGGCCGAGGGCGGCGCGCCGATCGCCGATGCCGAGGTCGTAGCAACGTCGGCTACGCAGGTCGAGGCGACGCGCACCGATGCGCGCGGACACTTCTCGTTCATCTCGCTGTCGCCGGGCGAATACACCGTCGCCGCCGAGCGCGCAGGCTTCAACACCGTGACCTTCGCGGGCGTCACCATCTTCGCCGACGCCTCGCTGCATTTGCCCATCATGCTGCCGCGGCTCACGATCGTCATGCACTACGACGGACCGCCGAGCCGCCTCATCAAGCATGGAACGGTCAGCGATATCTATTCGTACAGCAACGCGTGGGTCTCGCTATTTCCGCAGGTTCAGAGCGACTACGGGGCGCTCCGCCTAACGCCCGGCATCACGTTCGGCGCCGGAGCGCCGATGACGCACTAGCCTCTAGGCGGTCGCGAGAGCGACGTCGTCGCGGAGGTTCCAGTACGTGTCGCGGATGACGGGTTTGAAGCCGGCGGTGACGATCAGGTTCTCCAGATCCTTGCGGGTGGCTTCGTTGGTGGAGCCGGCGTCGTGGACGACCTGCTCTTCGAGGATCGTGCCGCCCATGTCGTCGCAGCCGTAGAACAACGCGAGCTGGCCGAGCTTGAGGCCCGGGGTCAGCCACGAGGCCTGCAGATGCGGGAAGTTGTCCAAGAACAAGCGCGAGACCGCCAGCACGCGCAGGTACTCGAGGCCGGTCGCCTCTTTCCCGCGCAGCGGCGTCTTGTGCGGCACGTAGTACCACGGGATGAAGGCGGTGAAGCCGTGGGTCTCGTCCTGCAGGTCGCGCATCACCAGCATGTGCTCGATGCGCTCGTCGTCGGTCTCGACCGATCCGAACATCATGGTCGCGGTCGTCGGCATGCCGAGCAGCTGGGCTTGGCGCATCACGTCCAGCCACGCCTGCGGCTGCACCTTGCGCGCCGAGATACGCTTGCGCACGCGCTCGACCAGGATCTCGGCGCCGGCGCCCGGTAGCGACTTCATGCCCGCCGCCTTGAGGCGCTTGAGCACGTCGGGGACCGACATCTCCTCGACCTTCGAGAGGCCGAGCACTTCGGAGACCGAGAGCGAGTGGACGTCGACCTTCGGATACTCGACGACGACCCGCGCGAACAGCTCCTCGAACCACGGCAATCCCAGCTCGGGGTTGACGCCGCCCTGGATCATGATCTGGGTCGCGCCCTGGTCGGCCGCGAACTTGACGCGCTCGAGCACCTGGTCGTGCGACATCGTGTAGCCCTCTTTGTGCTTCTCCGGACGGAAGAACGCGCAGAAGGTGCAGTGGACGTTGCAGACGTTGGTGTAGTTGATCGTGGTGTCGATCACGTAGGTCACGGTATTGCCCGGATGCAGCGCCATCCGGCGCGCATGCGCGGCGGCGCCCAGTTCGTGCAGATCGCCTTCTTTGTAGATGCGCACGCCCTCGTCGTACGAGAGACGGCCGCCCTCGGCGGCCTTCTTGATCAGATCGCTAACGGGAGACGACACCGATGACCTCCGGGAGGACGGGCGGAAGCGTCGCGATCGCGCCGATGGCGCGCAGCTCGCGGCAGTACGCCCGAAGGCCGCTCTGGGCGGCCGAGTGGAACGTGAAGTTGAGCTTGGCGTAGTAACGTTCGTAGAAGCCGGCCGGACGGGCGAACACGCCCTGCGCGCGCGCGACCACGCGCTCCATGTTGCCGCGCGACCAGGTATAGGCATCCGTGAGCGCGTGCATGCAGGCGCGGACGCCTTCGGGATCGCGTTCGTAGGCGTCGCGACGGGCGGCCCAGACCGCGAAGACGGTCTGCTCTCCGGTCCACTCGTGCCAGAGCGTGCCCAGGTCGTAGACGTCGCCCTCGGGCAGCTCGAAGAGCGCGTCGATCGCCTTGTCGCCGATCAGCAGCGCGGCCTTGCCTTCGCGGGCGCGCTCGATCGGAGCGTCGTCCTCGATGTAGACCGGCGTCACGCCGTAGCGCCGTTCCATCAGGATCCGCAGCAGGTTGCGCCCGCTCGCCGACTCCTTGGTCACGTAGATCTCGACGCCGTCCAGCAAGGCCGGCGGCACGGTCGAGACCAGCACCACCGAGATCACCTCGTCGCGCGCGCCGATGCACAGGTCGGGCAGCAGCACCAGCTTGTCGGCATTGGCCGCATACGCGAACGCGCTGATCGGGCTCAGGTCCAGCGCGCCGTCGACCAGCATCGCGTTCAGGCGCGACGGCACGTCGGCATGCAGCGACCCCGGATAGGCGATCGCGCCCTCGTCGAAGGCAGCGTAGATCGGCAGATCGTTGGTGTACTTGATCCGGCCGGAGCGCAGTGCGGACACTAGAGCGTCGCCAGTTCTCTTTCGGGCGGGGTCCAGTCGTGGGGGAACTCGTCGTATGTCGAGTTCCGGCGGACCGGCTCGTAGCCGGCGGCTTCGATCAGACGTCGGAATTCGCGATCGTCGACGTACTGTCCCGAGCTGGTGCCGGCCGAGTGATAGATCAGCTCCTCGTCGGTCGAACCGTGGGTGCCGTCCATATCGTCGGCCCCGAACTCGAGCGCGACCTGGCAGACCTTGATGCCCTGGATCATCCAGTAGGCCTTGATGTGGTCGAAGTTGTCGAGCATCAGCCGCGAGACGGCGAACATCCGGATGTCGTCGAGTCCGGTCGTCCAGCCACAGTCGTTGAGCTCGTTGCCGTCCGGGTGGAACGCCAGCGGGATGAAGGCGTTGAAGCCCGGCGACTTCTTCTGCGACTCGCGCAGGCGGATCAGATGGTCGACCCGGTCCTCGAGCGATTCGATCTGGCCGTAGAGCATGGTCGCGTTCGAGGCGATGCCCTGGCGATGGAGTTCTTCGTGGATCGCCAGCCAGTTCTCGCTGTTGACCTTGTTCGGGCAGATCTTCTTGCGCGTCTCCTCGGCGAAGATCTCGGCGCCGCCGCCGTTCACGTTATCGAGGCCGGCCTCTTTGAGGGTCGCGATGATCTCGGCGAACGACATGCGGTGGCGCTTGGCCATGTACTCGATCTCGGCGGCCGTGAAGAACGAGAGCTGGACGTGCGGCAGTTCTTCCTTGAACTTGCGCATCAGCGGGACCCAGTAGTCGAGCGAGAGCTGACGCGGGTCGTGACCGCCGACGATGTGGATCTGGTTGAAGTTGTTGCCGGTCTCGATCGCCTTCGAGAAGACGACGTCCGCGGCCATCCGGACGACCCGGTCCTTCTCCTTGAACTCGTCCACCGCGAACGCGCAGAACTTGCAGCCGGCGTAGCAGACGTTGGTCGAGTTGATGTAGCGGTTGAGGACGTAGAAGACTTTCTTGCCTGACTTGCGCTCTTTCTGCTTGCGCGCCATCCGCCCCAGATTGTGGAGGTCGGGCGTCGTGAAGAGGGCCAGACCGTCGGCCATCGAGAGCGGAATGCCCTCGTCGACCTTATGTTCGATCGCGACCAGGGCCGGGTCCATCGGGTAGCTCAACTGCTGCATCCAATCACTCTAGGGCCGCGAGCGAGCGCGGCCAAGGACCTTTATCGACGGAGCGCCCCGGCTCCCGCGCAGACCAGGGCGACGGCCAGGAAGGCACCGCCGAGCAGGTCGGTCGCGTAGTGCGCCCCGAGGGCCAGCCGCGCCCACAGGATGCCCAGGACCAAAGCGGCCAGCAGGCAGGCGATGAGACGCCGGCCGGGCAGATCGCTGGCCGCGACCAGCCACGCCCACAGCCCGTAGAAACCGACCGCGATGGTCGCATGGGAGGACGGATAGCCGAACGCCGTCTCGTGCTTGACCACCCAATCGAGCCGCCGCGGCCGCGCGAAAAGGTGCTGGGAGAGATCAGCTGCGAGCCAGCACGCTAGCAACGCGCCGAGGCTGAACAGGATCCGCCCGCGCCACGCCGGCACCCGCCACGCCACGACCAGGAGCACGAGTCCGAGCGTGCCGAGCACCTGCGCGTAGCACGACATCGTCAGCCACCACGCGATCAGCGACGAGTGGTTCACGAGCGCGCGTTCGAACCCGACCAGGAGCGAGGGCTCGCCGAAACGCGCCACCTCGACGCCGAGCAGCACAAACGCGGCCGCGAACGACGCCGCGGCGATGAAGAGCAGGTTTCTCGCAGGAACGGTCGAGCTAGTTTCCACTGGCGAAGAGATCCTGTTGTCCCTCGCCCTTGCCTAAGCGGGATGCGATCTGCTCGAGCTCCGGCAGGCCAAGGATGATGCGGCGCGGCTTGGTGCCTTCGTGCGGACCGACGACCTTGAAGTCCTCGAGCTGCTTCATGATGCGCACGGCGCGCGGGTGGCCGATCGAGAATTTCGACTGCAACTGCGCGGTCGACGCGTATTGCGTCTCGATGATGAACGTGGCCGCGTCGTAGCAGAGTGGATCGACGTCCTTCTTGCCGCCGTCCTCGTCGCTGATCGGCACGAAGTCGACGTCGAGCAGATTGTCCGGGCGCGCCTGCTTGGCCCAGAAGTCCACCAGGCGCGAGACCTCGTTGTTGCTGATCAGCGCGCCCTGGGCGCGGACCGGCTTGGGCGCGTCGATCGGGAGATAAAGCATGTCGCCGCGGCCGAGCAGGCGTTCCGCGCCGCCCATGTCGAGGATGGTGCGCGAGTCGATCTGCGAGGAGACCGCGAACGCGATGCGCGACGGGATGTTCGCCTTGATCAGGCCCGTGATGACGTCGACCGACGGCCGCTGGGTGGCGACGATCAGATGGATGCCGGTCGCGCGCGCCAACTGCGCCAGACGCATGATGGTCGTCTCGACGCGGGCCGGCGCGATCAGCATCAGGTCGGCGAGTTCGTCGATGATGATGACGACGTAGGGCAGCGTCTCGTCGGGGAACTTGGCGTTGTACTCCTCGATCTTACGCACGCCCGCCTTGGCGAAGCGTTCGTACCGGGTATCCATCTCTTTGGTCATCTCGAAGAGCGCGCCCGCCGCCAGGCGCGGGTCGGTGATGACGTCTTTGATGAGATGCGGGATGCCGTTGTAGACGGTCAGCTCGACGCGCTTCGGGTCGATCATCAGCATCTGCACCTGATCGGGCGTCGCCGACGAGAGCAGCGAGGCGATGATGCAGTTGAGACAGACCGACTTGCCGGCGCCGGTCGCGCCGGCGACCAGCAAGTGCGGCATCTTGGCGAGGTCGCCGAAGACCGGCCGCCCGGTGATGTCCTTGCCGAGCGCCATCCAGAGCGGCGGCACCTGGCCGCGGTTCGGGATCGCTTCGAGGATCTCGCGCACGGCCACGATCGAGACGGTCGCGTTGGGCACCTCGATGCCGACGGCGCTCTTGCCCGGGATCGGCGCTTCGATGCGGACCGAGGTCGCCGCAAGCGCCAGCGCGATATCGTCGGCCAGCGACGCGATCCGCGAGATCTTCACGCCGCGCTCGGGTTTAAGTTCGTAGCGGGTGATGCTCGGGCCGCGCTCGATGTGCGTGACCTTGGCGCCGACGCCGAACGACGCCAGCGTATCTTCTAAGACGTGGGCGCGATTGGAGTCGTCGACCGCCTGCGCCTGGGGCGGGTCGAAGAGCGAGAGATCCGGCAGACGGTAGGTCCGGGCGACCGTGCCGGCCGGTTCGTAGTCGCCGGCGACGGGAGCCGGTGCGACGACCGCGACGTCCTCCGGCTCGACCACGATGGTCGGGGGCGGGACGTGCGGCACGAACGCCTCGACCGGCACGATCTCGCGCGAGGGCTCGTCTTCGACGTCGTCCTCGTCGTCGGGCTCGTCCGCTTCTTCTTCGTCATAGACGACCGGCGCGGGCTTGGTGCGCTTCGGGACGGCCGCCTTCGGATCGGGCTTCGGGAGGGCGAAGGCATCGCGGACGCTGCCGTGGCCTTCCGGCAGCGCGATCTTCGGTAGCCGGATCGCCGCGACCAGGCCGACCAGCCAGCCGATGACCTTCTTGAGGCTCGCATTGGTCAACCAGAGGGTGAGCGCCAAGACCCCGACGACCAGTACGATCCACCCGCCGACGCCGCCGACCAGCTTGGAGAGCGCCCACCAGATGTTCCCGCCGACGAATCCGCCCGCGCGCGGGCCGGCCGCGCCGAACGCGGCGTCGATCATGAGGAAGTAGCCGAGCGACGCCAGCCCGAGGGTCGCGATCATCCGGGGAACGTTGATCTCGAGGAAGATTATGACGCCGAAGAGCCCGACCAGGACCGGGAAAAGCGGCGCGCCCCCTCCAAAGACCAGGTGCAGCGTTTTCGCCATCCACGAGCCGACGCCACCGGCGGCCGACGGAAATGCAAGAGCGACCCCGACCAGTAGGGCAAGACCGATCGCCGCGATGCCGACGATCTCCAGGTTGAGTTTCGCTGACGATGTCGCCTTGCGGCGAACGCGTGCCATGAGAACAGCCGTTTCGCGAAGGAGCTCCATTGACCCCGCCGACCATCGTCGTCCTCGGAGGCGACCAGACCGGACAAGAACTTCTCGTCGAGTCGCTGCGCGTGCTCGACAAGTCCGTGATCGACGTCGAGCTGGCGTTTGAAGAGTACGACCTCTCGCTCGAGAAGCGTCGCGAGACCCAGAACCAAGTCGTGCACGACGCCGCCGAGGCGATGCGCAAGCACAAGCTCGGGCTCAAGGCCGCGACCATCACGCCCGAGGTCAAGGGCGACGTCGGTTCGCCCAACGCCATCCTGCGCAAAGAGATCGACGGCAAGGTCATCGTCCGGACCGGCCGCAAGCTCCCGCGCGTGCGCCCGGTCGCCGGCATCCACGCGCCCATCTCGGTGGTGCGCATGGCCGTCGGCGACGCCTACGGCGCCAAGGAATGGCGCGAAGGCGAAGGTCTCGACGAGATCGCCTGCCGCACCGAGACGATCAACCGCGGCGTCTGCCGGGTGGTCTCCGAGTACGCCTTCGTCCACGCCAAGAAGATGGGCGCCAAGGTCTTCGGCGGTCCCAAGTACACCGTCAGCCCGGTCTACGAAGGCATGCTCAAGGAAGAGATGGACGCGGCCGCCGCGCGCCACGCCGAGGTCGAGTACGACCCGCAGCTGATCGACGCGACCTACGCGCTGTTGCTCTCGAACGCCGGCGACGTGCCGCTGGTCATCCCGTCGCTCAACCGCGACGGCGACTGCCTCTCGGACCTGGTCATGCAGCTGTTCGGTTCGATCGCGGGCGCGGAATCGGTGCTGCTCTCGTTCGACGACGACCTCAAGCCGAACGTCGTGATGGCCGAAGCGCCGCACGGCACCGCGCCGCGCCTGTTCGGGAAGAACGTCGCCAACCCGCTCGCCATGATCCTGGCCGCCGGCGCCCTGCTCGGCTACGTCGACGACAAGCGCGCCGCCAACGCCTCGCGCGCGATCTTCGAAGCCTCGCTCGAAGCCGTCCACGGCGGCATCGCCACCGCCGACCTCGGCGGCCAGTCCAGCACGACCGAGTTCACCGACGCCGTCATCGACGGCGTCAAGCGCAAACTCGACGTCTGGTCCACGCTGTAGCCGCCGGCTAAGCGGCGATCAGCGCAATGCCGGCGAGCGCGAGAGCGACGCCGGCTTTTTGTATGAGGGCGAGCCGCTCTTTGAGGACGATGCGCGCTAGGAAGACGGTGCTCGCCGGATAGAGCGACGTGAGCACGGCGGCGATCGAGAGAAAACCGGTGTGCGCGGCCAGCACGAAGAGCACGTTGGCGCTCATGTCGATCGCTCCGGCGACCACGATCAGGCCGAGCGTCTTATTCCGCGGCACGATCGAGCTACGCGTCACAAGCGCGACCAGCAAAAGAAAGACGGCCGACGCGCCACGAGCGGCGAGCAAGGGTTGCAGCCCGGCCTCCGGACGCGCCAAACCGAGGAACAGAAAGAATCCGCTCAGGGCGATGCCTGAAAGAATCGCCTCCTTCACACCCGAAGTCGAGAACTCGATCTTGCCGTCGTCATCGTGCGAGAGCGAGATCAGCACGATCGCGCACAGCGCGACCACGGTGCCGATCTCCTGGAACCACGCGAGCGCCTCGCCCTTCGCGAAGACGCCGAAGAGCGCCGGTCCGGCCGCCGCCAGCACCGCCGTGATCGGCGAGACCACGCCCATCTTCCCGATCGAGAGCGCGTGATAGAGCAACGCCAGGCCGACGCCGCCGCACAAGCCGCCGGCGGCGCCCCACAGATAGTCGCTCGTCAAGGCCTGGGCGGGGAGAAATCCTACGACCAGCGCCAGCACGACGAAGCCGGCGAACTGCGAGACGATCGTGACGGCGAAGATGCTGGTGCGTTTGGTCGCGATGCCGCCGCAGAAATCGGCGGTGCCGTAGAATATCCCGCCGAGCACGCCGAAGACGACTGCCAACATCGCGGGTCAGCGTTGCGTCGGGTCGAGGGCGTCGCGCAGACCGTCGCCCAACAGGTTGAAGCCGAGCACCAACAGCGTGATCGCGGCGCCCGGGAAGATCAGCGCCCAGGGCGCGGAGAGCCAGTAGTCGCGCGCATCGTTGAGCATCGCGCCCCATTCCGGCGTCGGCGGTCGCGCGCCGAGCCCGAGATACGAGAGGCCGGCCGCCTCGAGCGTCGCGGTCGCGATACCGAGCGTCGCCTGCACGAGCAGCGGTGCGACGATATTCGGGAGGATGTAGCGCGTGAGGATGCGCCACGTCCGCGCGCCGACCGCCCGGGCCGCCTCGACGTATTCCAGCTCGCGCACCGAGAGCACCGACGAGCGCGCCAGGCGCGCGTATTGCGGGATGTAGACGATGCCGACCGCGATCATCAGGTGGTCGATCGAGGGACCGAGGATGGTGGTGATGCCGATCGCCAGGATGATCGACGGGAACGCCAGCATCACGTCGACCACCGACATGATCGCGTCGTCGACCCGCTTGCCGAAGTACCCGGCGACGACGCCCAGCAGGGTGCCGACCACGATCGCGATGCCGACCGCCAAGAAGCCGATCCGGATCGAGATGCGCGCGCCGTAGAGGATACGCGCGAACACGTCGCGCCCGAGCTTGTCCGTTCCGAACCAATGCGCCAGGCTCGGTGCGAGCGTCTGATGCGAGAGGTCTTGGCCGAGCGGATCGAGGTGCGTGAGGAGCGGCGCGGACAGCGCCGCCAGGACCATCGCTGCGACGATCGCCAGGCCGACCAGCGCGCCCGGCGAGCGGCGCAGCCCGCGCCACACGTCCTGCGCATACGTGCGTGAGGACGGGGCGAGTTCTTCGGCCGCGGCGGCGAGCGTCACGTCCATAGGAAGGGCTGGGGCTAGGTAAGCCCTGAAGCGGTTCCCGTAACCGATCCTCGCGCCGATTTTCGAGCAAGATCGAGGAGCGAGGAGGGAGCAACGCCATAGCGTTGTGACCGACGCAGCGACGACGAGCTTGCCGAAAAGCGGCCGAGGGCGGTTGCGGTGAACTGCTTCAGGGCTTACCTATACTTCCATCACGACGGGGATGATGACTGGACGGCGCTTGGTCCGGTTGTAGATCGCCTTGGAGACGCCGTTGCGGATGTGCTCGCGGACGCTGTTCGGATCGCGCATCGCCTCGACCGAGATCGAATCGATCATCGCACGCGTCTCGGCCTTCAGCTCGTCCATGACCACGTCGGAGTCGGGCAGGTAGAAGACCCCCTTGGAGATGAGGTCCGGGCCGCTCGTGATGCGGGCTTCTTCCGCGTCGATCGCGACCACGACCATCATGATGCCGTCGCTCGAGAGCGCCTTGCGGTCGCGCAGGACCGACTCGCCGACCTCGCCGACGCTCGAACCGTCGACCAGCACGTTGCCGCCGTACGTCTTGCCGACCTTGTCGGCGTAGTCGTGGGTGAACTCGAGCACGTCGCCGTTCTCGACCACGAACACGTTCTCGGGGTGCACGCCGGTCTGGGTCGCCAGGCGGCCGTGGTGCACGAGCATCCGGTATTCGCCGTGGACCGGGATGAAGTTCTCGGGGCGGACCAGGTTGAGCATCAGCAAGAGCTCTTCTTGCGAGGCGTGACCCGAGACGTGCGAGCGTCCGTCGGTGCCGTGGATGACGTTCGCGCCGAGCTTGTAGAGGTTGTTGATGGTCTTGCCGACCGACTTCTCGTTGCCCGGGATCGGGGTGGCCGAGATGACCACCGTGTCGCCGGCGACGATCTTGAATTTCTTGTGGTCGCGCACCGACATGCGGGTCAGGCCGCTCATCGGCTCGCCCTGCGAGCCGGTCGTCATCACCACGACCTGCTCGGGCGGATAGTTCTCGACGTCTTCGATCTTGATCACGCTGGACTGCGGGATCTTGAGGTAGCCGAGTTCGGTCGAGAAGTGCAGCACGTTCTGCAGCGAGCGTCCGAGGAACGCGACCTTGCGCTTGAAGCGCACGGCATGGTCGACGACCTGCTGGATGCGCGGCACGTTCGAGGCGAACGAGGCGACCACGATGCGGCCCTTGGCGCGCGAGAAGATGGTGGTGAAGGCCTCGCCGACGATCCGCTCGGAGAGCGTGTGGCCGGGGCGTTCGGCGTTGGTCGAATCCGCCAGCATGCAGAGCACGCCCTCGTCGCCGACGCGCGCGATGGCGTTGAAATCCGGCGGACGGCCGTCGATCGGCGTCTGGTCGAACTTGAAATCGCCGGTATGGAAGATCGTCCCGACGGGCGTGCGGATCGCGAGCGAGCAGGCGCCGGCGACCGAATGCGTGATGTGGATGAACTCCGTCTCGATGCTGCCGAACCTGATGCGCTCGCCCGGTTGGACCGGCTTGAACGCGACGTCGCCGAGCTTGTGCTCGCGCGACTTGGCCTTGATCAGCGCGATCGAGAGCGACGTGCCGGCGATCGGCAGATCCGGGAACTCGCGCAGCAGATACGGGATGCCGCCGATATGGTCTTCGTGGCCGTGCGTGACCAGCAGCCCGCGGAACTTGTGGGCGCGTTCGCGCACGTACGAGAAATCGTTGATGACCACGTCGACGCCGAACATCTCGTCGTCCGGGAACATCAGGCCGCAGTCGACGGCGACCATATCGTCGTTGGTCTCGATGACCGTCATGTTGCGCCCGATCTCGCCGCAGCCGCCCAGCGGGA
>Ga0068855_100004239_pt1 | contig 17509 bp, 12 predicted proteins | sample KBSCornC52_FD_66592 | JGI IMG/M metagenome (GOLD analysis project Ga0068855, IMG submission 66592) | Corn rhizosphere microbial communities from Kellogg Biological Station, Michigan, USA - KBS Corn C5-2 | ecosystem: Host-associated > Plants > Roots > Rhizosphere > Soil ...
CCTTCGAATCTGCTAAGAAATTACAACATTGGCCGCTTGGCGACTGCTCACAATTGCTCAGGTCTTAGAATACAGGTGTCCACTTGTCCGTGCGATTCCGGGGTTTCGTTCCGCTTTTGCGCAGCTCCCGTTCCCCTCGCCCCGTTCCGGCTCCCGCTCCGCAGGGGGTGTAGCATTTTCCCCTCTATCCCTTATATCCCGCTTCTCGTTTGACGGGAAGAGAGAACTGAAGCCCCTTAGAGCGCCCCCTTAACGACAAAGTAAACTTTGTGTTGCTGCTGATATTGCGTTCGGCGCGCTGCCGATGCGTGGAGATGCCATCGCGATCGGGGGCACGGTAATCGTAGCGGAACAGGACATCATCGAACCGCAAGATAAGATCCTGCACCTACTGGAAGATGTACTTCTTATTGCCAAATACAAGTCAGCTTGATTGAGCGTAAGTACCTTCCCATCTAGAATCCGCCCACCTTCAGCCGGCTGTTCCGGCGCTGAAAAACAAAGTGTCTGGAGACGCCTGGGATGAATGTTGCAAAACTTTCTATTCTCGCCTGCGGGTGCGCATTGTCATTAACTGCGTTTGCGGGGACAGTGCCGCGTTCCAAGCACGTTTGGATCATTACCGAGGAAAATCGCAGCTATGAGAGCGTGATTGGGAGCAGCTATATGCCCTATTACAACTACCTGGCGAACAAATACGCTCTATCCGCCAACTACTATTCCAATCTGCACGGTTCGCTTTCAGCCTTGATGCGACTGGTGGCCGGACAAAACGTAACCACCAACAGCAACACGACTTCTTGTTTCGATGTGGACAATATGGTTCGGCATTTGTTGTTTCATGGGATGACGTGGAAAACATATCAAGAAGATTTGCCGTACGCCGGCTATGCCGGACTGAGCTGGGCAAATTACGTTCGCAGACACAATCCACTGATCGACTTTGTCGATGTCTGCGCTCCTAGCCAGAGGCTAAACAGTGTGCCCTTCACACAGCTGGCCAAAGATATTTCGAATCACGCCACCCCAAATTACGCTTACATCACACCTAACTTGCAACATGACGGTCACGACGGAGGCCGTCCGCAAGCCGATGCCTGGCTATCGCAACAAGTTCCCACAATCCTGAGCCGCCCCGAGTTTCAGTCGGGTGGCGACGGGCTCCTTTTCATCGTTTGGGATGAGGGCAACCTGTACACCGATTTCCGCTGCAGTCCGTCGGTCTCGAAGGGTTGTGGAGGCCGGGTTGCCACGATCGTGATCGGGCCCAAAGTAAAGCACAAGTTTAAGTCGTGGAAGGTTTATCATCATCAGAATCTATTGCGGACCGTGTGCGACGCCCTCGGATTTGCCACTTGCCCCGGAGCAGGGGCGAAGGCTAGCCCAATGGCAGATTTCTTTTGGTAGGCTGTATCGTTCATTCACCTCGTTTGGCCTGGCCGGCGACCAATCCGGCAAAACCGACTGGGATTTGCTGCGTCTCTCGCGGTGGAAGTTGCAGAGTTAGACCCTGCCAGCAGCGGTGATAAGGTTCGAAAACTGCGAGAGTGCCAGCGAAGGCTGGAAGCCGGGCGTCTTGAAGCCGAAGACACTTTCTGCCATGATGCGATGACCAGTGTTGAGCGCACCTGGCTCCGTGTACACCGCTCTCCAGTAGCGGTCTAGTGGAACCTGGTTACGGATTTGAGGCAGGAACATCTTGCCTACACATCCAAGTAACACTATTCCGGAGCCTTGGTTTTCGTTTTTGAGAGAGTTGGATTCGGCCGTCCAGGAGGAAGTGCGGCTGGATTGCATGGGCGGTGCATCTCGGATCAGAACCGATCAACATGAACAGCTTGTAACCAGTTGAATAGTTAAACAGAATAAAACATCTTCAAAACGAGTCAGGGGGGTAGTTACGGTTCAAGCTCGGACCAACGTGTTCACTTTGGACTCGGTAGAGCAACCAAGATCGACACCATCGAAATCCCGTGGCCGAGCGGAAAGCAGCAAAATATTGTCCCGCCGGCAGTGGACCGCATATTTACCGTCATTGAAGGGCAGAGCGTCAGTGAGTAGTCGATCCAGTTTCACTCGGGCCTGCATCCTTCTCGTTTTCCATGCAATCGCATCCCTTCAGCTACGCGGTCAGACAACGGTTCATAAGAACCTGTCGTTTCGCCCTCGACAGGAAATACCTGCCGGACAGTTCATGGGCAACCAGTCATGCGTTAGCTGTCACCAGGCAACAAGTCGTTCACAATCCGATACGGACATGGCACACGCCCTGGGACTTCCTGGCGAGAACAGAGTCCTGCGATCACATCCGCACATGCGGTTTCGCGCTGGGCAGTACACCTACGAAATCATCACCGATGCTAATCAGAGCACGTTTCTGGTCACGGACGGCAAACAGATCATCACTGAGCCGATCGCCTACGTGTTTGGCAATGCCCATCTAGCGCAAACCTACGTTCTGCAGCACAACGGCAGGTTGTACGAGGGCCGCGTCAGTTATTACACTGCAGTTGATGGTCTTGACTGGACCATCGGCGATGCTCTGAATCCCCCGCCAAGCCTTGAAGCAGCGTTCGGCAGAGACATTACTGGGGATGAAGCGAAAAACTGTTTCAGTTGTCATGGGACCGGCGCGATCACTGACAACCAACTGCGATTAGATCATTTGACGCCAGGTGTTACTTGCGAGGCGTGTCACGGGCCAGGAGACACGCACGTCGTCGTTGCGCAATCGGGAACAGGAGAAGCTGGCGCGATTTTCAATGCAAAGTCCTTGAGCCCCAACACCCTGTCGCAGGAGTTCTGTGGCGCTTGTCATCGCAGTGCGGACGCTGTGGGGATGATGCCTGACCTCGGCGGGGCTATGAATGTGAGATTTCAGCCCTACCGGCTTGCCAGAAGCCGAGGTCACGACTCCAATGATCCACGACTCGCCTGCACCGCCTGCCACGATCCGCACATCGACTTGTCACAGCAAGCAGCAGATTCGGATTCGAAGTGCACGGTTTGTCACTCGACTGCCGGGAGTGGTTCAACCTCAGTTGTCGACAATCGACACGGCTCAGGCGCCAATACTCGGGTTGCGAAATCGTGTCCAATTTCGCGCGAGAAGTGTACGAGTTGCCACATGCCTAAAATTGAAATCTTAGGAACGCACCTCAAATTTACGGATCATCGCATCCGAATTGTACGTCCAGGTGCGCCTTATCCGATCTGAATGACCATGCTCTGATTCACTTGACACGAACGTGGCAACCATGACCTGGGCGCAACGCTAGGCGATCAGATACGGCCGTCTCCGTGCCTACTGGCTGACATCTTCCAGCATCCAGATGCTGCCTGAGACTTGCTCCAGTGTCAGCACCAAATGGTTTTGTTCCAGAGAAAACTCGACAGGGGATGTGCTCTGGAACCATTAATGCGGGACTTTCAAGCTTTGTGACAGCAATAGGTTCTCCTATCACTTTCCCTTGAGATGGATCGAAGTGGGTCCCCCACACATTGAAAAAGCCACCGCGGCCCGAGACAAAGTAGATCATCTTGCCATTCGGCGACCAACGAGGTTTGTCGTCCCAATATGTGCCACCTGTAACGGGGATCCACCGACCTCCCGATGCGAGTGTCACGTAGAGCTTGGACTCCAACTTGGTAGGTAAGTTCCTAGCTGCTTGGAACACAATCCACCGACCATCCCGTGAGAAGTGCGGTTGACTGAGATCGTATTCCGGGTCTGAAATAATTTTGGTCCCAGCCGCGATGGCACTCGGAGCTGCAGCTAAGGGCAATAACCAAATTTCCGAGTGCTTAGTGTCCTTGTTCGACCCCCACTCGCTTCCGCCATTCTATAGTAATACTTCGAGTTGCTGCCCCCAAATTTCCTTTCTAGGGGGGGACTGTCGTGCCGACAACAAGCTGTTTCCAACATCTACACTGTTCTCGAGAGGAATCGGGTAGAAGCGAAACAAGGTTGCACTCAGTTCTTGCGGGTGAGCAAATTTTATTGCGCGTCCCAATCGAGAGCATAGATCTCGTCCACGCTTGTGTCGCGCAAAACCAAGGGTGAATCGTCGGACCCCAGCGCGGTCCATTTGCCGACAATCGCCCAACTCAGCAAACTCGGCTCGAGACTTGCCACTTTTTCGATCTTGCCATCGCTGATGTGCACGCGGTATAACCCCGTATCCTGCTGATAGGGCTTACTAAAGTTGATGTAGGAGCCATCACGTGACCAGTTCGGGTAGGCCACACCTTCGCAAAGCTTCTTTTTTGCGCCCGTTTCCAGATCGATCAACACAAGCGTGGAAGCCTCAGCCGTGAGCGCCGCAATGTATTTGCCGTCTGGAGAATATCTTGGAGAAAAGAGGTCTTCTAATCCCGGCAGCGCCTTTACGGTTCCCGTTTTCAGGTCCAACACGCTAATTCCTGACTTACCATTCAACCAAAACCATGGCGCAAATGCGAGAGACTCCCCGTCAGGTGACCATGTTGGCTCGCCCTCCAACGGGGTGCTTCTGCCAGCCGGCTCGGGAATTCCCCCGTCGCGGGGCACAAGGTATATATGGTCATCCCCAACAAACGCAATGCGGTTTCCATCCGGGGACCAGCGCGGCAGGAGCACCTGCATCGGAGGCAACGTGAGCTGGAGCTGCTGGCTGCCGTCAATCCGGCTTCTCCATAGAGTTCCCTCTGGGAAGGACACATAGACGACCCACTGACCGTCTCTCGAAATGTCAACGTCGGTTGCCGAGATGCCTTTGAGAAATGGCAAGAACTGTCCGGCTTGCCGGTCATAGTGTACGAGCTGGCCACGCTGGTGCTGCGCAATCGCAAACAGTTTGTTACCTGCATTCGGAAGCGCTGATGTCATGCTCATTGGGCCTGCGCTCAATCTGAGCACCGTTTTGGGGCCGCCGATCACGCGAGGGTGTTCGCGAAGCGCCCACAGCTGCGATCCAAAAAAATCGGGCGAGGAAAAAACATAATACCTGCCGTTGGCGGTCCAGTTTCCACAACATTGGAACGCTGGGACCGCGAGATCGGCAAAGGCGCGACGCAAATGACTCCCGTCAACTCGAACCTCCCAAATCTCCTGCATAGGATTCTGCGATCCCAGCCCTCCGACTACTGTGAAGCGGATTGCCTTCCCTTCCGGAGCCCAACGCGGCCACCAGGCAGTTCCCGCGACATCGGCAAGCTTGCGGACGCTGTTCCCACTGCTGTCGGCCAGAAAGAGAGAATGACCCTCGGCATACACGATCCATGTTCCATCAGGAGACCAACTGGCGTCGTGTCCTAAAATGTTGCCCGCGCGATGAGGCGGACCTGCAGGCAGTGGCAATATCATTAACGGCGTTTCCCTTTCGAGGCGCTCGCCCGTTGCCGAGACGAGCAGCTCATGCCGGTCGGGCGAAACGTCAAGGACCCGGCGAATGCCGAACGAGCTGGGGAAGAGTGAAGTCTCACCCCCTTGTGCTGAGACCTGCACAAGATGCTTTGTCCCTACAGGTCCTTCCACGAAGTACAGACGCGCGCCATCGCTAATGAGAGGAGCGGGAGGTTCGCTCGCATAACCGGAGCTTTTTCCCTGACCATCCGCCGTAAGCTGTGAGTAGCGCGTGATCTGCGGCATTTTGCCAGAGTTGCGCCACCACGTAACCCCGGTAATGAGCACCAGAACAACCACCGCAGCGACAATGTAAGGCAGAACCTCAATGACGAGGGAATACTTCGGCCATGCCCGCACCGTTCTCTTAGGTTCTGCCCCGGCTCCCAGGCTAGAAGCTGGGGAGCTCCCATTGCCTCCGTTGACTGGCGCAACAAAGCGGTAGCCCTTCCGAGGAATTGTCTCGACAAATCGTGGATTTTCTGCCGAATCCCCCAGAGCTTCTCGCACTCGATTGATCGCGGCATTGAGACCACGATCGAAGTCTACAAAGGTGTCGGAAGGCCACAGTCGTCGCTGCAACTGCTCGCGGGTGACCAGCTCGCCAGGATGCTCGACTAGGATACCCAGAATTTGGAACGGCTGGCCAGTGAGCTTGACTCTTATCCCATTCTTGCGAAGTTCGGCGAGACGCAAATCCAGTTCATAGGTACCAAACCGCACCACTTGAGAATTGGAAATTGGTTCGAGCACTGGTGAACCTAGGAAATGCTGTCAGTCTAGCAAACCGCCACTGCGAGACCCTATTCCGACGTCTAACATCCTGGCCTAACCCTCATCTTTTCAAAAGCTTAACAATTTATCTTTTTCCGACATTCTTTTAAGGACCAATCAATTGAGATAGCGCCACTCTCGGTGCACGCTGCCCCTCAATGCGGCATTTCCGCTGAGAGGACAACGTGACAAGCGCAAATGGCGGCTCGTGCAAGGCGTCTGACCGCACGGGCCGGTGCTATCCACTGATTCTGCTGTCCGGCGTACTCCTGGTTACGTCATTCATATTCTCGGCAAAACCCCTGGCCGCGGAAACAAGAACGCAAGGCTCCAGGCTGCGCTACACCTGCAATATCGGTTACACGCCGCAAGAGTGCCAAGTCGCCACGACTGTGTTGAAAAAGGCTTTGGCGCGATACCCGGTGGAGGCGCTTGGTGAATGGAGCTGGGTTCTGGTGCGGACTGAGGATTGGAAACAGATTCTCTCAGTGAGGGGGTTTGATACGGACCGCCCCGCCTTCAGCTACCTGCCAGAGCGCGAGACATTTCTCGATGGCTCCTTGGTCGCTGGTGTATCGTCGCGCGGCGTAGAGCTTCGAGTGATATGGCATATGCCCATTGAGGATTTGCTCGACCTTGCCGTTCGGCATGAACTCGCCCACGCGCTATGTAACGAGCATGACGAAGCAAAAACTGACCGGGCAGCGACTGCTCTGAAGAATGGCGCGTCATTGCCTTGCCAGTAACTCAAGGATGCTCCTCCCATAATTGACGGTTCTCAGTAGAAGGCTGAATCGCTGGCGTGTGCATCTGTCGCTAGAATGCCCGACCAACCTGCGAAGCTTGAAGCACGAGAAATACACCTCTTCGCGTTATCCCGCCTGGGTTGACGCCGGGGTGGCAAGGACATTTTAAAGCCCAGCCTCATCGGCTATGATGTTACCGCTTGTGGGCGGGGATGGTTCGCGACACTCCAGTTTTCATCAGCTTTTCGCTGTTAGGATCCTGAGACCTTTCTCACTCGGGAAAAGGAGTCGAGCGGAGTTCCTATCAATGGAAGATCGCCTTTGCTGTCGGGGGCCGGCCGATGACGCAACCTATTGACATTCTCACGATTGATGATCTTCTCGAGCTGTTAAATACAGCCAAACAGCTCGCATCCGAGGTGAGTCTTCCGGAATTGCTTGATGCCATCTTGGCCCGCGCTCAGCAGCTTACAGATGCACCCGATGCATCGATTTTCCTTTACGACAATAAGCGCGAGAGTCTCTACTTTGCGGCGGCCACCGGCGAAAAGGGGCCAATGCTGTTACGCGAATTTGGTGAGTTCTCGGACAAACGAATTCCATTGCATAGCAAGGCCGGCACCGTATTTAGCACGGGAAAGTCGATTATTGTGGACTCCCTGGCTCAAGATCCTGAGCACTACAAAGGCGTAGATCAACGCACTGCAAAGGAAACCGAGTCCATGGTCTGCGTTCCACTAGCGATTGCAGAACAGACTCTCAGTCAAGTCCGAAGAGTGGGCGCCATTCAACTCCTCAACAAGCGAAGCGGAAATTTTACTGAGCGGGATCGAGTACTACTCGAGTACTTTTCCGATCAGGCCGCGATTGCTATTCAAAATGCCAGCCTGTTCAGGAATCTCCTTTCTCACATGGGGTTAAACAGCTCTCGAGCAGCAAAAGAACTAGTGGATGAACTGAATGCCCCCGCTCACTCCGAGACGCTAACCTTGTTCTTCGCAGATATGAGAGGCTTCACCCAGGTGTGTCAGGTGCTCAATGACGAGGAGGTACAGAAATTACTCAGTTCGTTTCTGTCAGCCATGACAGAGGAGATCCTGGAGAACGGTGGCGTTGTCAACAAGCTCTTGGGTGACGGCGTTCTTGCGTTTTTCAGACAGGGTGACGGAGCACCAAGGGCGGTGAAGTGTGCATTCAATATGATCGAGAAGTTCCTAAAGCTTAGGGACGAGTGGGACAATCAGCATAATCAGGATCTCTCGTTTCTCGATATCGGCTTCGGAATCGTTACTGACAAGGTTACGCTCGGAGCGATCGGCTCAGGTAGGGTTCGCGACTTTACTGCAATCGGACCGGCGGTGAACTTGGCAGCGGCATTCGAGAAAAAGGCGCGCGGTGGCAAGCGCGTTCTGGTGAATCAGGCAACGTGGGCGAGAGTTCAGGACATTGTGGGTGAAGTAATTGGGCCCAGCACTTTCGAATTGCGAAAACCCGATCAACAAGTCGTAATCCCATACAAAATGTATGAAATAGTCAATCTAAAGAATGTCTCACAAGGGTTGCCACCGTCCCGACCGCGCTCGCTTTCAGATCCTCTGAAGGTATTTCTTTGCCATTCTTCCAGCGACAAGCCCAAGGTTCGACAGTTGTACAGAAGGCTCATAACTGACCACTTTCAGCCTTGGCTTGATGAGGAAGACCTATTGCCAGGGCAAGATTGGCACGTGGAAATTCGCAAAGCGGTGGGCGCCAGCGATATCGTGATCGTCTGTCTTTCAAAGGGATCGGTTGCGAAAACCGGCTTTTTGAATAAGGAACTGCAGTACGCGCTCGACATTGCGGAACAGCAACCTGAAGGACGTATCTTTATTATTCCCCTCCGGCTCGAGCAATGCGATGTCCCTGACAGGTTGACGAAATGGCAATGGGTTAACTTTTTCGAGGAAACTGGATACGAAAAACTAAATCGAGCACTCAATCTACGTTCAAACTCCTTGGCCTCGGTGGCTACCAAAAGCAGCAGACAATAATACTGAGCACTTAGCTGGCCCAGTCTTGTACCCATTGTTGAGGTCGTTCTCCTATGGCTAGATCCGACCCTTGAATAGGCAGCATCGACGTGACGCAAACAAGCGAGCGCAGAACTGGGAGTACTCACATCACTCACACCAGAGAATTTCCGTGCAGGTGGCCCGCCGAGCCTCGCGCGTTCTTAGGCCATGAATTAGGGTAGCAGCTCCGAAAAAGACGAACGCGACAAAAACGCGTTACAGCCTGTCCTCACAAAACGAGCTCGTCAAAAGGAAAGGCAATCCGTTTATTCGCGTCCTCGCCAAGTTCGCCTATTTTATCGCCCTCAGCTGCAGCGCATTCAGGGGGCGATCCCATACACCGTCAATTGTTTGGCGCCGCCGACATACACATGTCCATTGGCGACGGTCGGGATCGTGAACTTAATCGCTTTGCCCGCGGTGTCGCGTGTGCCGGCCTGACTGCTGTTGTATAGCTCCACGCTGAGGTCGTCCGCACGATAAGCATGCAGTACAGCCGGCCCGGATGTGTTCACGCCTCCCTGTAGATCGCCGCCAACGAACTTCGAGTTATCCAGCACCCAGACGATCCCGTTTGAAGTGCCGTTGGCCGAAACTGTTGCGCTCGCGCCGGGAAATCCGAACACCTCCATGGTTTGCGAGGACGGCGAAGACGGTAGCAGCCCATTCGCGAACCTGAAGGCCATCACCGGTTCGTTCATCCCGCCGAAATAGACGAAGCCATTCCAGTTTGCCGGAGTGAAGAAGTTTCCGTTGATCGGCTCGGGACGGCCGATCGCCAGCTTCTGTACTGCATGGTCGGTCGTTGCACTGTAGTGACCCAGGTTGGAGCGATTCACGACGTAGACGATGCCGTCTTTGCCTCCGCACAGAATCAGGCTTGGAACAGCGGCGCCGCTCTGCGTTGGAGCGATCATTGGACCACCGGAACCAAGGTCCAGGTCGTCGGTATTCAGGGCGGCATAGTTGCTTGGTGTGTAGAAATCGATGATGTGGAAGGAGCCATTAGACAGCGTCAACTTCAGAAATGAATTGCCGGCACTTGCTCCGGCTGTATTCAGGTTGAAAACGCCATTCCCGGTCACAACGAAGATGTTGCCCTTAGTATCTGCCGCGGGCCCGCCTCCGCTATTCCAAATGGCTGCCCGCCCATTGCTGCTCGGTGCGGTGCTAAGCACGCCCGTGCGGTGCAACGTGCCTCCACTAGCGCTGTAAGCGAAAATCCAGCCCTGGTACGGCAGTCTATCCTCATGCGAACCAAAGCAGATGACCACGTTTCCATTCACCAGCAGCAGCGCTGGCCGTTGCAGCTGCTGCGCCGCTACGAAGGTAACCCCTCCATAGGCGCCGGAGATCATCACTGGCCCGCCGTACTTCTCCGCTCCCGTCGTTAGGCTCAATGCGTGCAGCTTGTGCTTCACCACTCCGCTCTCCACCGTAGTGGCGACAACGAACAGAACCTTGCCGGAGGGATCGATCACCGGTGTGCCGGTGATCCCGATCTCCGGCGAGAGCAACTCGTTGCTTGGCCTTGGCACGGTGGTAATGTTCGTACCCAGAAAATTCCGCTTCCAGATCGGCGCCGTGGTCTTACCGTCGGCGTTGAATGCATAAACACTGTCGTGCTCGGTCGCGACGTAAGCAACGTTCTTATACGAGGTCCCGATGAGGAGATTTGCCACGTACAGCGGTTGCGCATAGATCTGTCCGTCGACAGAGCGTGTGAAGAGCCTTTTGAATGTCGTGGTGTTCACTAGCGATGGCGCGAGTGCCCGCTCCTGCGGGTTGAGGCCGCTGCGGAACGTCTCTCCATGGTAGGTCATCATGCCGGGATAGTTCGTCACCCAGACGGTCGCTTTCGCGCTCACGCTAGTATTCGCTTTGCTTCTGGCGATGACCGTGTGGGTGCCGACCGTCGAGGGCGGCGTGTATAAACCTGCGGTGGAGATGGTCCCGACCGTCGAGTTTCCGCCGACGCTGCCATCGACCAGCCACGTGATGCCAGTATTCGTGGTGCCGGCAACAGTGGCATTGAATTGCTGCTTTTGCTTCAGCGTGAGTGGTGCACGTCGCGGACTGATGGTCACCGTGATCGCGGCAAATGACGAGAGGGTGAGGCTGCACATTGCGAGTAGAAGGAAAAGCTTGCGCAGTGGACATCGGAGGGTCATCGCACCACAGGCAGAAGGAATTTCGCTCGCTTGGATGCACCCTGCTGGCGAAGGTTGTGCGCTTGCTGCTGCAACATCGCTGCCATAAAGCTCATTGACGAACCTAGATTGACCGGGGTTGATAAAAACGCGATACTTCCGGGTTCATAATCGATCAGATTCGATCAAAGCGGTCAGAACCTGATTCTACTAAGCCATTGAAAATCAGTTTTATAAGGAATTTTCAGAACGGATTCAGAACACCTTTGGTGATATTCAAAACCGGCGGGTCGCACCGGACGCTCGTTGTCAGTTGTTCTAAGGTCGATTCAACACCGCGTTTGCAGCACAACACGACACTTTCTACTTACCCTGCAAGTTGAACCGGTAGGGTTCCCCAGTGATGCACGAGAATACGTGCCGCTTTTCCGCCGCTCATGGTAATAATCCGACGTGTCGTAATAGATCCTGGTAGCGCTGGTCCGAGTGGAAGCGGTCAAATAGGGGATCGACACCGAGATAGGACATCCACACGGCACGATCATCGAAGGCAGTCTGAAGCCATTTGAAGGTCTGCTCTTTGTCGTTTAGAGCAGCATAGACCTGCGCTAAAGCGTAAGGCGATACGTAGCGTTCTCTGGAAAGCTTTTGCAACGTAGCAACGATTCGAAGAGCCTCTGACCTGTTTCCAGCTGCAGCATTAGCGACTGCTACCTGAGCTAGGTAGAGTGGGTTTCCTCCGGAGAGCCTAGCTGCTGTCCGCAACTCGGTTAGGGCCTCATCATACTCGCCTGTTTGTACGTAAGCTTCGCCGAGGATCAAGTGCGCAGCCGCAAAATTCGGATCCAACTCAACTGCGTTACGGCCTTGTTCAGTCGAAGCACCATAGTTGTGGGCAAGGTAGTATCGGAGTGCCGCCCAACTGTTGATCATGAGGTTGAGTGGATCGAGCTTCAATGCCTGTCTCGCTTCTAATAGGGCCTCGTCGTGCCGACCCCTTACCGATAGGTAGTCTCCATACCAATGGTGAGCATTTGCATACTGGGAATCCAGCTGCAACGCACGCTTGAATTCAGCCTCTGCTCCGTCCCAATCCCATTTGTGGTGAAGCGCGAGGGCCAGAGAGGCATGCCCTTCGGCAGACTGGGGGTCGATTTCAATGGCCTTGCGGGCAGCCGCCTCGGCCTTAGGAAGAGAATGCGCAGGAGAGGTGAACCCGTGCCACGTAAGTCCACTGTTGCAATCCGCTAGTCCCGAGTAGGCTGCGCCATAGGCCGGGTCCCGATTTACAGCCTCCTGAAAGTAAACTGATGCCTTCTGCATAGCGTCAGCGGTCCGCTTGTTCCAGTAGTAGCGACCTTTAAGATAGGAGTCGTACGCCTCAGGATCCACGGTGCGCGGGTTCGCCAGTCGGGTCTGCTGTTCTGACGTTAAGGTTATGCGGATCTGGTCAGCGATCATTCGCGCCACAGAATCTTGCAAGGCCAAGATGTCCTTCAGTTCGCGGTCGTAGCTCTCGGTCCAGAGATCGGTTTGGTCTCGGACCTGAATCAACTGGACGGTAATGCGTACTCGGCCGGATTCCCGCCGGACGCTACCCTGCAACAAGTAGTCGGCGTTCAGCTCTCTGCCGATTTGGTTTGCAGTCAAACTGCTGCTTTTGTACCTGCTAACGGACCCGCGAGCAATGACGTTGAGCAGTTTTGGATTGAGCTTCCCCAGCTGGGCGATCATCTCCTCGGTCAAACCATCGCTAAAAAACTCCTGGTCTGGATCATGGCTGAGGTTGTCGAAAGGCAGGACCGCCAAAACTGCTCTTTCGGAAGATGGCCTTACCCCGGTAGATGGTCGACGATATGCCCAATAGCCCAAAGCTGCCACAAGACACGCGGCGATCAGGACGATCAGTACAGTTCGTCGGAGAATGAGCTGATCGAGTCTGGCCGTACCTTCAGGAGGTCCCCCCTGCAGTGTGCTTACGGGAGCAATGAAGCGATATCCGTGTCTTGCGACAGTTTCGACAAATCTCGGATTATCAGCTGAATCCCCCAGGGCGTCCCGCACCTTCTTGATTGCATTGTTCAAACCTTGATCGAAGGTGACATAAACATCGGTCGGCCAGATCTTCTGCTGCAACTCCTCCCTCGTGACCACTTCACCGGCGTGCTCAACCAGCATGGCAAGTACTCGAAAAGGCTGGTCCTGCAACTTGACCTTCACGCCGGCCTTATGCAGCTCTCGGGTCTTCAGGTCGAGCTGAAATACGCCGAATCGGATCTGGTCGGCGATGGGGGTCGGCGATGGCATAGCGGATCCGTCAGGCAATTTAGGTTACCGCAGGGAAAAGACTCCGTCCAAGCGGCAACGTAGTCGGTTATCTGCATGGGCTATGCCGTTCAAAGATAAGTGCATTAGCCAATTATGGAGAACTCACAAACAGAGTATTTGAGGAGGATTGAATTTGAGGGCCCGATGCGCCAAAGTGCGATCCTCTCGGCGAGTATCCGCCGTGAGAGAAAGAGGATCGCTAATGATGAAGATTCTCGAAAGTGTACTCGCCCTGGCCATCATCGTAAGTATTTTCATTACAGATGTAAGAGCTGAAGACCCAATCGCGGACTGGAACGCGATCGCCGAGAAGGCAGTCAAAAACGCCGGTCACGCACCGCCGGTTGCCGCTCTGGATTTTGCTATCGTGCACTTGGCGATTTACGACGCTGTTGAGTCTATCGACCGCCGCTATCACCCTTATCACTATCACCCGGCTGTCCTTGGGGCGAATGGCTCGTTGGGCGCAGCCGCAGCCAAAGCTGGTCACGATGTGCTGGTCGGGCTGTTCCCCCTGCAAAGCGGAACGATAGATCAGGACTATGCAAACTTCGTGACCGCGAACGGTATTGATCCACTTGACCCTGGGCTGGCCGTGGGAACCCAAGCAGCGGCTGACATCCTCTCGCTGCGCCTCGACGACGGACGCTTCCCACCCAATCCGCCGCCCTTCCTGGGCAGCAACGCCATCGGTCAATGGAGACCCACACCGTCGCTTTTGCCCCCGCCACCCCCTTCATTCGCACCGGGACTTACTCCCTGGGTTGCGAGCGTGACCCCATTCACAATGAAGAGCATCTCGCAGTTCCGGGTTGGTCCACCACCGGATCTGACGAGCAAACAATGGACTGAAGACTACAACGAAGTAAGAACGATTGGTTCACTGATCAGTACCGCACGCACCGTGGAGCAGACCGACATCGGGTATTTTTGGGCGGATAGCGGCCCAGTGTTGTGGCAAAACGCCCTACGCTACATATCACGCAACTACTTGAATGACGTTGGCGACTCGGCTCGCATGTATGCGCTCGCTGAGTCCGCCCTCGCCGATGCGCAAATCGCCTGCTGGGAGAGCAAATACTTCTATAACCTTTGGCGACCCATCACGGCGATTCGGCTCGGCGATCAGGACCGCAATCGAGACACCATACTCGATCCCGATTGGCAGCCACTCATCAACACGCCCAATTTCCCTGAATACCCGTCCGGACATGCGTCCACCAGTGGTGCTGTCACCCATGTGCTGCGACTTTTCTTCGGGAGTGATCTGCTGAATTTCCAGGTGACGACAACTAACCCGAACGCCGCGCAGAAGACACGCTTTTTCACCCGCTTCTCGCAAGCCGAGGACGAGGTAGTCGACGCCCGTGTATACGTGGGGATCCACTATCGCAACACGGACCGCGTCTCGCGGGCGCAGGGTCTTCGGGTGGCAAATTGGGTTTTCAAAAACTATTTCTGTCCGATAGGAGAGCCACCCTGTAGCTCACAACACAGCCATCGTTGAACGAAGAATAGAAAACAAAGGAATCAATCCGGTCAGTGGAATGGATGTTGCCATTCCGCTGTTAGGGCATGACGAACAAACGTCTGAGCGAGTTCGAATGCGTTAACAATAAGTCGATTTACTTAAGGGAGATAAGGTATGAAGCTCGGAATCATCGCTGCAATGATTGTCATGCGGCTGCTGATCGTTACAGCACGAAGCCAATCGCTGCCGAATCTGCTCCCGCTCCCAAACTCGAGCGGATGGCTGGAAACATACAATGTCAACAATGCTCCAATCAGCTTGACGGGAGCCTTTTTTCAATCGCTCGGCACCAACGGTCGATCCTGCGCCTCCTGCCACGTTCCCACCGAGGGTTGGACGGTTTCCGCCTCTGGAGTGCAACTTCGTTTTCTTCTCACCCAAGGCTTGGACCCGATCTTCCGCACGAATGACGGTTCCAACTGTGATCAGGATATCGATACTTCAAGCGTGCAAGGCCGACGCCAGGCTTACAGCCTGTTACTGCAGAGGGGCTTGATTCGCGTTGCTTTGTCCCTGCCTGCAGATGCCGAGTTTTCAGTGCAAAGCGTTAGCAATCCGTACGGATGCAATGATACGTCGATGCTTTCGATGTACCGGCGCCCACTTCCGGCGACAAATCTGGCGTTTCTCAGCACCGTGATGTGGGACGGGCGTGAGTCGACGCCACCCAGCACACAGAAAATCACTTATCCCGACACCGGGCAGTTGTTGGGGGACTTAGCTCATCAGGCGATGGACGCCACCACCGGGCATGCCCAGGGCGCGCCTCCTACGCCGGCACAGATTCAAGATATCGTGAACTTCGAGATGACCCTGCGAACCGCCCAGGCAATCGACAAGCGGGCGGGGTTTTTGAACGACGGCCAGGCAACTGGCGGACCGGTGAAATTGGCCTCGCAGAAATTCTTCATCGGCATCAACGATTCCTTCCCGGCGAGCTTTGGGTTCAATCCGACCGGGGCGGCCTTCAATCCCAATATTTTCGATTTATTCGATGCCTGGAAAAACTCGCAATCGTCCGCTCGCGCCCGTATTGCCCGGGGTCAGACCATCTTCAATTCGAAGCCAATCACAATTTCCGGCGTTGCCGGAATCAATGACGTGACCGGGCTTCCTGCATCCTTTACCGGTACCTGTGGAACTTGCCACGACTCTCCCAACGTAGGCCATCACTCCGTTTCAGCGCCGTTGAACATCGGAGTGGCGGACGTCGATAGTCCTCTCGATATCAGCTACCTGCCGGTGTTCACCTTGGTCAATAACGCTACAGGCGAAACCGTCCAGACAACCGATCCTGGTCGCGCTCTTATCACCGGAAAGTGGGCAGACATCGGAAAGGTTAAAGGCCCCATCCTGCGAGGTCTCGCAAGCCGGGCGCCCTACTTTCACAATGGCTCTGCGGCGACATTGATGGATGTCATCCGCTTTTATGAGAGTCGTTTCAATGTCTCTTTTAGCCCCAAAGAAAAAGCCGACCTGATCGCTTTCTTGAACTCTCTCTAGGATCACGTTTCTACTTAGGTTCAACGGGTTGTCGGCAATCCTGAAATTACTGAGCAGAGATCAAGGCGAGGTGATTCTGCCCGGGACGATCGAACCTGATCGATTGCTACGTGGAACTATCACGTTTTGTCACAGGATGAGCTTCGCGTTTTTGACGAATTCACAATGCGCGGCTAGCCGCGAAACGATACATCTCAGAGGAATCAATGCGCTCTTCGATCAGGACTGGAATTATCGAGGACGACTTCGCAGGGCGCTGCGCGAGAACCCTCCTCGGGTTGCTCGCGTGAGCGGTGGCACCGGCACGACTAGCTCCAAGCTTTGACAGCGGAAATCCATTTACATTCCCAGAACTGCAGCGTTCCTGTGTTTTTGGACCTCCCTACCTACTGAAAACAAAATCCTAATTTTGGTGGCGGCGGCTGGACTAGAACCAGCGACCTACTGATTATGAGAACACAAGAGGGACTTGCGGCGTTTTGAAAGTGTTCTACTTTATTCAATTCTTTAACCGCTTGCAAGACTGGCTGTTTTGTCATGTCAAAGCTATTTAGAAACGTCCCCATCCTTAACTCGTTTAAAGTGTCCCCTTTTTATTGTTTATGTTGTCGTTGGAATGCGCACTGAAGCGACGCCCTGTAGTTAGGGCGAAGCGTAAGTGCGGAGTAAGGGGCTATTCGCTGTTCAGAGGCCGCACAGGTTGTCGCGCAAAGAATTTGTAAAAAATCGATTTAGATGGCCCTTTTTAACAACCTGGGTAGTACAGTACTGCATCAGAGCAGCTCCTGTAAGTCTCAGGTGCTTGCTTAGCTTCAGACAAACTGCTACCGCCAAGGAGCTTGCTCCATGTTATGCCATGGCCATGGTACCGTGAATGTTTCCAACCGCATCCGCCGCCACACGCCCCTCCTGACTTTGGGATTCCTAGCACTGTTGACCTGCGGCTCTGCAATGGCGCAGGTGGTTACTGCCGATTTTGAGGACCAGACTACCGATGGCTTTACACCTTTCGGCAGTCCAACGTTAACCGTCAGCAATGCCCG
>Ga0068855_100004248_pt1 | contig 17496 bp, 13 predicted proteins | sample KBSCornC52_FD_66592 | JGI IMG/M metagenome (GOLD analysis project Ga0068855, IMG submission 66592) | Corn rhizosphere microbial communities from Kellogg Biological Station, Michigan, USA - KBS Corn C5-2 | ecosystem: Host-associated > Plants > Roots > Rhizosphere > Soil ...
CTGGAGCGAGCGCTACGGCTGGGTGCAGGACCGGTACGGCGTCTCCTGGCAGGTCATGACCAGCCGGCGCGCCCCGGACCACGCCGCCATCGTTCCCTGCTTGATGTTCGCGGAGGCGCAGCACGGGCGCGCCGAGGAGGCCATGCAGGCGTACACCGCGGCCTTTCCTGACAGCCGCATCGTCGACGTCCAGCGCTACGGCGCCGACCGCGGCCCGCAGGGCAAGGTGGTCCACGGCCGGTTCGTGCTGGCGGGCCAGGACTTCACCGCCATGGACAGCCACGACGCCCGCGGCGCGACCTTCAACGAGGGCGTGTCGCTGGCCGTCATGTGCCAGGACCAGGCGGAGGTCGACACGTACTGGACGCGCCTCTCCCGCGGCGGTCGGCCGGGGGTCTGCGGGTGGCTGAAGGACGCGTTCGGCCTCTCCTGGCAGATCGTGCCGGCCCGCGTCTCCGAGTGGATGGCCAGCGGCGACGCCCCCGCCAGCGAACGTGCCTTTCGCGCCATGCTGGGGATGACCAAGCTGGACGTCGGCCGCCTGGAGGCGGCGTTCGCGGGCCGCTGAGGGGCGGCCGGCGCGGCTGATGATATGCCGCGTCGACAAGTGATCCGGGCGGCTATGGACCGCCCCGGCTTCCGTCGATGTCGGGGTGTCTCATGCGCGCCGTTCTTGCCGTCGGCTTCCTCGCCTTGACCCTGGTCGACGGGTGCGGCCGGGTTGGCTTCGACCTGGCCCCGACGTCCAACACCGGCGGCGGCGCCGGGCAGGTCACGGGCGGCGGCGGGGCGGGAGGCTCACCCTCCGGCACCGGCGGACATGCGACCGGCGGAAATGGCGGCCTGACCGGCAGCGGCGGCGTGGCGGGGAACGGCGGCGCGGCCGGCGGCGGCGCGGCGGGGAACGGCGGCGCGGGCGGCGGCGGCGTGGCGGGGAACGGTGGCGCGGCCGGCGGCGGCATGGCGGGGAACGGCGGCGCGGCCGGGAGCGGCGGCATGGCGGGGAACGGCGGCGTAGCCGGCGGCGGCGTGGCGGGGAAGGGCGGCGCAGCCGGGAGCGGCGGCGCCGCCGGGGCGGCCGGCGCGGGCGGCATCGGCGCGGGCGGGGCCGGTGGCGCTTCCTTCGCGGACGGCGGCATCGCCTGCCCCACGTCCAGCTTCGGGGGCCACCTCTACGCGTTCTGCGCGACGCTCTCGTCCTGGAGCAACGCCGAGGCGGACTGCGCCGCCAAGGGGATGCGGCTGGCGCGAATCGATGACGCCACCGAGAACGCCTGGGTGCAGATGACGGCCTTCGCCGGCGTGGGCAGCGTCAGCAGCATCTACTGGTGGTGGATCGGCGCGACCGATCAGGCGGTCATGGGCCAGTGGACCTGGACCGACGGCGCCCTGTTCTGGATCGGTGGGACGAACGGCGCCCCGCAGGGCGGCCTCTACAACAACTGGGTGGCGGGCAGCCCCGGCAACACCTCCTCCGCCGGAACCTGCGGGATCTTGCAGCACGGCGGCTTCTGGCAGGACTGGGATTGCACGAAGCTGCAATCCTACGTCTGCGAGCAGAACTGACCGTCGGGTCAGCGGCGCAGGTAATAGTGAACGCCGGTGCGGGGGTGCTCGAGGCGCACGGCCACGGCGTCGTCGCCCTCCAGGGGCTTCGCCTCCGTGCGGAACCGGCCCCGCCCGTCCACCACCAGAGGCTGTCCGCCGATGCTGACCTTGGCGCCGTCGACGGTCACGCCGTCCACGGTGACCACGCCCGGCGCGCTCTTCCCGGCGCCGGTGCGCCGGAAGAACTGGGCCGTGGGGGCCGCGTTGTCGAAGCGGATGCTGACGGTGGTCTTCGGCGACTGCTTGCCGTCGGCGGCGCGGTACCAGAAGGTGTACGTCCCCTCGGTCATCGTCCCGGGCGGCAGCGGGCGCCGGATGCTGGCGCCGTCGATGACGCGCTCGCCGCCGCCGTCCACGTGCAGCTGGAACCGATCGGCGCCGGCGGGCGCGTCCGGCCAGGCCAGCGTGAGCTGCGGAACGCGGGTCTGGAACAGGACGGTGTACCGCCGCCCGTCCGCGTCGATGACGTCGGCCGGCGGCCGCCGCGGCAGCGGCACGTCCCCGGTGTCGCGCCGGACCGAGAGCACGCCCGAGGCGCGGAGCTGGGACGCGGGGTCGCCCTCGCAGTGGACGCGGTACGCGCGCGCGCCCGGTTTGAGCCGCACCAGCACCGCGCCGGAGCCGACGAACCGCTCGGGGTGATGCCCGCGCGCCGGCAACTCGACCACCGCGTTGCCCGGACACGATTGAACGCGCAGCCGGACGGTGGCGACCGGCCGGCCCTCGTGGATGGTGGCGCTCTCGCCCGCGGTGAGGGTCAGATCGGCCCGGCCGGTTTCCGCGCGGGCCAGGTGGGGGTCCGTCGGCTCGGAGCGCTCTGATTCGGCGGCCGCGGGGGCAGGCGGTGCCGGCGCGGCCTCGGCAGCGGCCTGTTTCGGGGGAGCGCCGGTCTCCTCCTCGACCACGGCGGGCCGGACGGTCACCGCGAACCGCTGGATCTCCGTGCTCCCGATCCGGATTCGAATCCCCTGGCCGGCGTCGACGGCCACCTCTTGCCCGGCCTGCAGCATCACGGCTCGGCCGACCAGGACCTCCAGGCTGGCGGTGGCGCCGTCGGTGTTCACCCGAACGTGCGCGTCGCGCTGGATGCGGGCGGTGCCGCCCGGCGTGACAATCGACATCTCGGCGGCCGTCTCGTCCACCTCGGCCGACCCCATCTCGACGGCCAGGTCAGGGGCCTGCTGGCCGGCAATCCCGCCGCGCTGGAAGCGGATCCGGGCGTTCTCCCCGACGCGGATCACGCCGCCCGTGGCCACCGACAGCCGGGCGTGCGCCGCCAGGCCGGTGCGCAGCGCATCACCGATGACGAACGGGGTGCCGGGAACGGCGGCGCTCCAGCTGCCCGCGTGGCCACGCTCGGCGGTGCCGGCCGCCTCCAGCAGGGTCGCCACCGGGCGGTCCCGCCGGCACCCGGCGCCCACGGTCGCCCCCAGACCCAGCCCCGCGATCGCCACCAGCAGGAACCGCGCGGGCAACCGGGCGGCCTTCATCGGTCGGTCCGCAGGTCGACGTTCAGCAGGGTGACGCCGTTGTCTTCGACCTCCACCTTGCGAACCTGGGTGGCGTAGCCCGGCGCCTCGATGGTGACGCGGTATCGTCCCGGCTGGACGTCGACCCGGAAGCGCCCCGATTCCGCGCGGAGGCGTTTGGGTTCGGGCGGCGTGCCGGTGGTTGCGCTCTGATCGCCGGCCGACGACGTGGCTTCCGGCTCGACGCGGATGTCGGCCGCGACGGCCAGGCCCCGCAGCGACCGCACGACGCCCCGGATCTGCCCGCCAGCGGCGATCGGTTTGGCGTCCTCGGGGGCGGGCGCTTCGTCCGGCGGGGCCGCCGGGGGCACGACCGCCGGGGGCGGCGGCGCGGGCGGCGGCGGCGGGGGCGGGGGCACCGGCGGCGCGGGCGGCGGCGGTGCGTGCACCGGCGGTGAAGCGCCGAATCTGTAGGCCAGGCCCAGCCAGCCGGCGACGCGCGGCGGGATGGGAACCAGTGGAGACGAAGGCGCGACGTCGGGCCGGCCGCTGGGGCTGACCTCGGCGGCTCCTTCCAGCTGCAGGGCAGGAGACACCGCGAACCGCGCGCCGGCGCCGACGAAGATCGGCGACGTCCCCACGGGCGGAGCCCCGCCGCCGACCAGGAGATCCGCGCTGGCCTCCAGGAATCCCTGCGTGCGGCCGCGGCCCAGGGTGACCGCCAGGCCGGCCAGCACTTCGTCGAAGGCGCTCACCTCCAGCGCGACGCGATAGGCGGGCTCCAGCGCCGCGGCATCCGGCGCGGAATGCGCGCTTCGATCCAGGCGGTAGCCCAGGTTCGCCGTCACGCTGACGGGAGCGGCGGGCGACACGTAGCTGACCACGCCGGCGATCTCGGGGGACAGGGCGCCCGCGTCCACCGAGGGGGCGTTCCGGCCCGGCAGCCAGAGCCCGGCCCGCGCGCCCAGTCGCAGCCCGCCCGGCCCGTCGCGATCCACCCGCACGAAGAGCCGCGGGTCCCCGACCAGGTCGGTTTGATGGGAGAGCCCGGGCAGCACGTGGATGTCGGCGCGGCCGTCCAGGCGGATGGCCAGGTCCAGCCAGGACAGAACCCGCTCGTCCAGCGCCAGAGACCCGGCCAGACGGTGGTGGGCATCGCCCGTGCCCAGGACCGACTCCGTGTAGGCATACCCGCCGGAGGCCAGCACCGTCGGCCCGACCGGCGCCGCGCCGGCGGTGAGGACCCGGCCGAGCGCGTGCGGCCCGGCCGGCTCGATGGTCTGCGCCCGCCCGACGACGGGCCACGCGCCGAGCGCGAGGCCGACCAGCGCCGCTGGGGCGAGAGGGGTTCTCATCCGTCGAGGGCTAGGGCCCGGTCCGGCCGCCGGCCAGCTCGCGCTGGACCGTCAGGGGGATGCGGAAGGTGAGCGGCGTGGGCTGCTTGGGAAAGACGGTGCTCTTGCCGACCGCCGCCAGACAGGCGCCGAGCGGCGAGGCGGCCAGGCTGGTGGGAAGGACCTCGAGCGCCTGGACGCGCCCCTCGCGGCCGACCTCGAACCGCAGGGAGGCCTCGGTCGTCGCGCCGCTGCCGCCGGCGTGATCGATGAAGCACCGGCGGATCTCGTTCTGGCGGTGCGCGAAGATCGCCGAGAGATCGGCTCCCCGGGGCGCGCCGCTGGAATCGGCCGGCCGCTTCGCGTGCCTGGCCGTCGGGGGCGCGAGGGGGGCCACCGCGGGGCGCGGCGGCGCGCTCGACGCGGCGGCGGGCACCGGAGTGGGCGGTGGCGCGGGCGGCGGCGTGCCCTCGACCGCGACGTGCCCCTGCTCGGCGATGAGCACCAGAGCGCTGGCCGGCGCGGCCGCCGGCGGCTCGGCGCCCAGCCGGTGAACCAGGCCCCAGGCACCCCCTCCTGCCAGGAGCAGCACGACGGCCACCGCGCCCAGCCACCGCCAGGACCGCGGGTTGCGCACGGGTGCCGAGATGTCGATCGGGATGGACAGGGCGGGGGCTGCGGCCGCCGGGACGGCCGGCGCGGTCAGGCTCATCGGCGAGGCCGCCCGGGTGGGCAGCGTCCCCTCGGCGGCCGCGCTCGCCGGCTTCGGCGTCGTCCGCCAGATCTCCTGCTTGGGGCCGAAGGTGCGCTCCATCCACTCGGCCAGTCCGGCGCTCGAGATCCGCAGGCGGGCGTCGTGCGCGAACGCCTCCAGATCCAGCTGCAGCTCGCGCGCCGTCTGGTACCGCTCCTCGGGATTGAGCGCCAGCGCGCGCAGGACCACCTGCGCCAGCGCGGGCGGATAGTCGGGCCGACGCGTCGACGGATGCGGGACCACCCCCTCGAGGACCGCCTTCATCGTCTGCACCTCGTCCTGGCGCTTGAACAGCCGGGTGCGCGTCGTGATCTCGTAAAGGACGATCCCCAGCGAGAAGAGGTCACTGCGGCGGTCGACGGCGCCGTTGTGAAGCTGCTCGGGCGACATGTACGCCAGCTTCCCCTTCAGCGAGTAGCGCTGCGAGAGCTCGGGGTCGGCGGCCAGCTTGGCGATGCCGAAGTCCACGACCTTCACGCCGCCGTCGAAGGTGACGACGATGTTCGCCGGCGAGATGTCGCGATGCACGATGCCCAGCGAGCGGCCGTCGGGACCGCGCTTGTCGTGGGCGAAGTGCAACCCGGAGGCCGCCCCCATCGCGATCTGCAGCGCGTATTCCAGCGGCAGCTCCAGCCCCCGCTCGTCGAGGCGCCGCATGATCTGCCGGAGATCCTCGCCGTGCAGGTACTCCATGGTGAAGAACGTGCTGCCGCCGCTCTCGTCGATGTCGTAGACGTGCGCGATGTTGGCGTGATCCAGCGTGGCCGCGACGCGCGCCTCTTTCAGGAACAGGCGGACGAACTCCATGTTCGCGGCGTACTGGGGGAGGATCCGCTTCAGCACGACCGGCTTCTCGAAGCCGTAGATGCCGTTGGCGCGGGCCAGGTAGATCTCCGCCATCCCGCCGCTGGCGATGCGCTGGACGACGTCGTACTTGCCGATGCGCGCCCCGGGCGCGATCAGCGGGCCCGACGTTTCGGTGGGGCCGGTTCCACGTACAGACGCTTCGTTCATGGCGGGGCCCCCGCGACCCGCATCGCAGGGGACACCCCCCGAATCGACAGGGGGACCGGCATTCTTGACGGTGTCAGTCGCAGAATGTGGGACGGCGGGCCTGTGGTGGACCCGACGCGACGCGTTTCGGGCCGCCGCCGCGGCTCGGCCCCCACCGCCTGCGCCCCGGCGACCGCGCGCACGTCAGGTCAGGTGGGTCCCGGCAAAGCGGGGCCGACCGCTGTCACGGTGGTTCACGCGCTTAGATTCGAAACGCGCGGCCGGCCTGGGATGTCGCTGGCCTCAGGGAAGGACTGTGGGGATGCGGTGGATCGATCTGTCAGCGGTGGTGGTGACGTGCGCCAGCGGCCTGGGGTGCTGGGAGCCCAATCCGGCGTTCCAGAGCAACGTCATCCGGTGTGACGTCGCACGGAAGGAGTGCCGTCAGGAGGGGGTCGGCTCTGACGGAAGTGTCCAGTGCACGTCCTTCAGTTCTGCCGTCCAGTTCTCGGCGACGGCCTGCAAGGACGCCGACGACGGCCGGACCAACGACAGCCTGTGCACCCAGATGTTCTGCGCCCAGCCGAGCGGGGTGGCGTACGGGTATCCGTCCGGCTGCTCGGCCGCCGGCACCGACGTGACCGCGCAGGTCCCCGCCGACGGGATCTGTCGGGTGTCTTCGTCCAGCGACAACGGGCGGCTGGCGCTGGTCAGCTTCACGCAACGGTGGCGGGACTGCACCCCGGCTGCGGGTGGCCCCTATTGCAGCGCGCTGAACGTGAACAGCGCCGCCCAGTCCGGCTGTTACGACCTGTCCGTCACCCGCGCGGTCACGCAGCTGCTGCCGCCGTCCGATCGACGAGACCGCAGCGTGCTCATCTCCAGCGCGACGTTGAACGACCCCGAGTGTCCCCTGACCGGGTCGTTCACGACCGCCTACGCGATCACGCCCGGCGTGGTCGCCAGCGTCTCGGCGGGCGGCATGACGGTTCCCGTGTCGGCCAAGAGCGGCTTCGCCACCGTCACGCAGGCCTGCGGCGACGGCGCCTGCACGACGACCCTCGACAAGCTGCTCGTCAACCTCGGCGACGCGATGGTGAACGGTGTCCAGGTCACCAACCTGGCCGTCAGCACGGCGGGCCCCATCGGGGCGTCGGGCATTCCGGATCCGGACAGCGGGCTGGTCTCGGTTCCCAGCGGGGCGGTCAGCCTGGTCGCGACGGCGCTGGTGAACGGCGCCCGGTCGGCGTTCATCCTGCGCAACAAGCAGCCCTGGCGCGTGGGCGTCACCGCTTCGGGCATGACCCTGCAAGGCTCGGAGACGCTGACCGCCAGCAACCTCTCCGGGCGGCAGGTGCCGGTCACGGTCTCGGTGTCGGCGACCGGCAAGCCGGCCTCCGCGCAGGTGCAGGCCTGCGCCAGCCTGTCGCCGCGCGCGCGTCTGTTCGGGTTCGAAGATCCCGCCAGCTGGTCGGCGAGCAGCGCCATGCTGTCGCTGGCCACGTCGCCGATCAAGCAGGGGTGCGGCGGCCTGGCGGTGACGGGCCACGGCTACATGTTGATGAGCAGCAGCACCTTCTCCACGGCGGGGCTGTCTCCGGCGGCCGCGCTCAGCCTCGATCTGTTCGTGCCGGCCAGCCAGCCGAACCCGTTCTGGATCGGGGCCGTGCAGATGTTCCTCACCTGCCCGTCGGCCAACGTCTTCAATCAGTACCTCGGCCAGGTCGAGCTGACCGGAAAGCCGGAGGGGCAATACTCCACGCTGCGCTTCCCGCTCCCCGCCGCGAGCCTGAGCACGTTGCGCCAGTCGTTGAATGATTGTTCGTTCGGGCTGGCCTTGAACGTCAACCAGACCAACGCCAGCTGGATCCTGGACAACCTGCGCTTCACGCCGTGAGGCGCCATGGGCCCGCGAACGCCGGCGGTTGGTCTGGTCGCCGCCGCGCTCGCGGGGCTGGCCTCGTCATGCGGCGCGGGCGGCGCATCCGCCGAGCTGGTGGGCCAGTCCCCGCATTTCCGGCTGTTCGTGGGCAGCCTGCCGGCGGTCACCGTCGACGCCGAAGACGAGCTGGCGCGGCTGGAGACGAACTGGGCCGATACCTGGACGATGCTGCACATGCCGGAGGGGCAGGTCGACTACGTGTTGCTGCGCCCGGACCAGATCGCCGCCGCCTGCGGGATCCCGGAGGCGGCCGGCTGCGAGATCGGCCGCACCGTCTATGCGTCGGCGCCCGTCGATCAACATGAGTTGAACCACGCCTACATGGAGCTGCGCACGTCGCACCGGCCGCACCCCCTGCTGGTGGAAGGAGTCGCCGAGGCGGTCGGCTGCGGTGAGGGCGCCGAACCACCCCCGGCGTTCGACCAGGTTCCCGATTGGCGCGGCCTGATCGCCGGCGCGCGCGCCGCCGACCTCTACGCCCCCGGACGGCAGCTGGCGCGCTATCTGATCCTGGCGTACGGGGCCGACAGGTTCCTGGCGTACTACCAGCAGGCGCCGCGCACCGACGACGCGGACGCGTTCTCGTCCAACTTCGCCCGCTTCTGGGCGGTCGATCTCGACGCGGTCTGGGCGGCGATGCAGATCGCGCAGCCGGCCTGGGGCCCGGACGAGGTGCTTCCCGTCTGTCCCTGCTCGCTGCCCCCCTGGACCGCGTCGACCCGGCCGGCGGTGCTGCCCGCGACCCCATCCCACCCCTACTGGACCTGGCCGCCGGCAGCCGGCGACACCGCGGTGCTGGCCGGGTACCAGGGGTCGTTCGCGATTCACGACTGCGCGCGGCGGGACCTGCCAGAGTTCTCGAGCGTCACGATGATGTTCGCCCGCCTGGCCGGTTCCTACTACGCGAGCACGGGCAGCGCCGTCGCCATCGCCAGCGGCTCGTACCTGTCGGACGTCTGCGCGGATGCGGTGGCCGACGAGCTGCCGGCTCGGGCGGTGCTCGCCAACAGCAGCGGGTCGCCGATCTCGATCGCGGTTCAGCGCCCGGCCGGAACGGCGGTGTCGACCTATCTCGCCCTGACCACGCCGGCGCCCCTCGCGCTTGGCCGTTACGACGGCGAGGGCGAGGTCGTCGTCTGCCCGGACTGCGCGACGCCCGACGCCGCCTGCCAGCCGGTGCCGGACTATCCCGCGTCGGTCCCGGTCACGGGAGCGTTCTATTTGCACTGGACCGACGGCTCGGCGTCGGCCTCGCGCGACTGGCCCTACACCTTCGTCTCGCTGTGGGTCAGCGCGGGCCGGTAGGTCCGCGCCGGAAAGCCTGGCGGCGGCCGTCAGCGGGCGCGCGTCATCTGGTAGCTCTTCCAGCGGGCGCGCTTGAACCGGATGCTGGCGTCGTGGTCGCGCGGCTTGTAGCGGTTCCCGTGCGCCAGGTAGCGCGTGCCGGGCGTGCCCTGGAAGGTCACCTGCACGCTCACCGGCGTCCGCGGCTGGAAGGTCTTGTCGACGTTGTAGGCGACCGCGGTGGTCGCGTTGCTGACCGCCTGCTGCTCGCCGAAGTGGACCAGCCCCGAGACGCCGCCGTTCAGGAACGAGTGGGCCGCGCCCGAGGCGACCTGCAGCCCGAGCTCGGTCTGCGCCTGCACCAGCATGCTGTCCTCGGCCGCCAGCGCCTGGGGCCCCAGCCGCTCGCGCATGGCGCCGATCAGGCCGCGCGTGTACCCGAGCTGCGAGATCACGAACACCTCGCTCCCCTGGTCGGACCAGGCCATCGCGTCCTGCAGCCCGGCGGCGGCCTCGGACCGGCCGGCCAGCTCCAGCGCCCAGTTGTCGCCGCCGCCGGCGGCCGCCTGATAGACGGGACCGCAGCCCACCCCGAAGCGCCCGCGCCGCGCCATGTCCGAGTAGACCACGCCCATCGGCATCGGTCCGCCGGCGCCGCCGCGGAAGCGGAACACGGCAAACCGCTCGGCCCCGTGCGGCACGCTGCCGAACTGCACGTGGACCTGGTTGCCGGTGACCACGTAGTCGTAGCCGATCACCTCGTCCAGCTGGAGACCGGGCTGCAGCGTCAGCGTGATGTCGGTCGAGCGCGCCGCGCTCCGCAGGATGGCGCCCGCCTCTTGCTGGAAGATGCCGGCCATGTCCGCCGGGCTGTCGACGTAGTAGTAGTTGCCGCCCGACGCGTCGGCGATCCCCTGCATCAGGAGCTCGTCGTGCTCCATGCCGAACCCGATGGTGGTGACGGCCACGCCGCTCTCGGCGGCGCGCGCCGCGATCCGGGTCAGCTCACCGGTGTCGGTGATGCCGATGTTCGGCTGCCCGTCGGAGAACAGGATGATCTGGTTGATCTGCCAGGGCGCAAACGCGCCGAACACCTGCGCCAGCCCGGCCAGCAGGCCGCCCGAGAAGTTCGTGCCGCCGCCATCCGCCAGCGCGCGGATGGCGCCGATCGACAGGTTCCGCGTGTTCGGGTCGATGACGACCGGCGGAACGGCCAGGTAGACGCCGTTCGAGAAGGCCGCCACCGAGAGCCGATCGCCGTCGCGGAGCTGGCCGACGAACGTCTCGGCGGCCAGCAGCATGTTCCGGAACGGCTCGCCGTGCATCGAGCCCGATCGATCGAGCACCAGCGCCACGTTCAAGGGCGGCAGCGCGGCGGCGGCCGGGCGGCCGCGCACGCTGACCGCGGCGTACAGCTGGCCGGTCGACAGGCGGGGTCCGACCCCGCAGGCGACGTCCACGGCGGCCGTGCGCGGGTCGTCGGCCTGCGCGGCGGGCCACTCGGGCCGGGGCGCCATCGCGAACACCTGGCCCTCGGACAGGCTCTCCAGCCCCGGGGTCACCGGCAGCGGAACGAACATGGCACATCCCGCAGCGCCCGACGCCAGGCCGGCGAGCGCCAAACAAACCGAGAACCGGAGGATCGCTGGGCCCGTCTTCATTGGGAACCAGGATATCCGAACTGGCCGGGAACTGTCCTGATCGGCGGATCAGAAACGCCCGACCAGGGCGCCGCTCCCGCGCCGACGCGCCTACATCTGCGCGTACCGCCGGGCCGCCGCCAGATCCTGCCGCAGCTCCTCGGCATTTCGCCGCGGGCCGTAGCCGGGGGTGTCGCGCTGGATCCGCCACCCTTCTTTCAGCGGGCCGGCGTCGACGACGTCGAAGCCGAACTGGTCGATGAGCCGTGCCACCGTGGCCTTGGCGGCCGCATCGTCTCCGGCGATCACCAGCGCGCGGCGGTTCTTCGTGCCGGCCGGCTGTCCGTCGGTGGTCAGCGCCGCCGCGTAGATGTGGTTGAACGCCTTGACCACCTTCGACTGGGGCAGGTGCGCCTGCAGCAGCTCCGCCGTGGTGGTCGTCTCGTTGTCGAGCTCGGCGATGTGACCGTCTCGTTGTGGGTAATAGTTGTTGGTGTCGATGACGACCTTCCCGGCCAGCGGTTCCACCGGAACTTGCCGGATGTTCTTGAGCGGGATCGTCACCACCACGATGTCGCCGGCCTTCGCCGCATCCGCGGCCGTGCCCGCGCGCGCCCGCGGGCCCAGCTCGGCGACCAGGCCGGCCAGGGTCTCGGGCCCGCGAGAGTTGCTGACCACCACGTCGTACCCGTTCTTCACGGCCAGCCGCGCCAGCTGACTGCCGATGTGTCCGGCCCCGATGAACCCGATGGTCGCCATGGCGCCCAATGTAGCCGCGCCGGGCCGCCCGGCAAGCCGGGAACGTCACCCGGCGTGGGCATCGATCCAGAAGCGCGAGATGAGCGCCGCGCGTCCCCTGAGCCCGGTCTTCCGCCGGATCGCGCTCAGGTGGTACTCGACGGTGACCTCGGCGCACCCCAGCGCCTCCGCGATCTCCTTGTTGCTCTGGCCCCGCGCCAGCTGCGTGAGGACCTGACTCTGCCTGGGTGAAAGCCCCCACCCGCGGGCGACGCGTTCGATCTCGATCGGGCGCGGGGGTCGGATCGCCGCGTCTTCGCCGTTGCCCGGGAGCATCATGATCGTCAGGTACAACGCAGGCCGATCGGCAACCTTTCCCGTCGTCCGTGCCGAAACAGCGCCGGAAATCGGCGCGGGCGGCGAGCTTGTTTCCGCTCGCCGCCCGCTGCGCGATCAGGGGCAGGGCCCGTGGCCCGCGGCGCCCACCGCGGCCAGCGCGGCGCCGTTCGGCGGCGACAGCGCGGGATGGTCGAACGGCGCGCGCTCGTTCTCGACCCGGCAGTCCGTGAGGCCGTTGGTCAGGAAGTCGACCAGCGCCGCTTGATCGCCGGCGTCCAGCGAGAGCGGCTTGATGCGCGAGGCCTTCTCGGGGTTCGCGAAGTCCCCACCCCGGTTGTAGAACGCGACCACGTCGGCCAGCGTGGCCTTGCCGCCGTTGTGGAAGTACGGCGCGGTGAGCTTCACGTTGCGCAAGGCCGCCGTCTTGAACGCCCCGTTGTCCCGCGTCGACCCGCTGACGGAGACCGGGAAGCGTCCGGGCGCGGAGCGGTCGCAGGGCGGTCCCGCCGGGCACCCGCCGCGGCCCAGGTCTTCGGCGGTCGGCCGGACGCCCAGGTTGTGAAACCCCTGGTCGCCGCCGTCTTCGTTGACGAGCCCGGCGCTGGCGGCGAAGCCCACCGACGCGTCGGTGAGCTCGGGCCCCGCGTGGCAATGAACGCAGCCGCCCTTGCCGGTGAAGCGGTCCAGGCCCCGTTGCTGCGTGGACGTCAGCGCCGCGCTGTTGCCCGCCAGGAAGCGGTCATAGGGCGTCTGATCGGGAACCAGCGTCGCCTCGTAGGCCTGGATCGCCTGACCCCAGATGCGCGAGAACTGGTTCTGCGCGTCCGCCGCCACCGCCGCGCTGAAGGCGGCGTCGATGAGCGCCTGGTAGCTCACCGTCAGGCCGGTGCCGGCCGCGGCCACCGGGCCGAGCACGCCGTCCGTCGGGTCGACGTGCTGATGGCCGAGCGGCGTGCGCGCCAGCAGCTTGGCGCCCAGGCTCCCCGCGCCGTTGAACGGCCGCCCCGTGCAGGACATCTCCGTGTCGTTGCCGGGCGGGCCGACCGCCTGGGAGGCGAGGCTGGCGTTGCCAATCGAGAGAGTCCCCAGGCCGTTGGGCGTGCGCCCGAACGGATCGAGCCCGTTGAACGTGTGATTGGCGCGCCCCTCCCAGAAGTTGTCGCGGTTGAAGACCGCTCCAATCACGGTGGGGGCGTTGCGGGCGGTCACCCGGCGCGACGCAAAGAACGGCGCCGTCTGGTTGGGCGTGCATTGATCGGCGGCGTTGGCCGGGTCGGGATCGATGCCCGTGAACGTCGCGCCCACGATCCCCTGCGAGCCCACGCGGTCGTCGTTGACGATCGAGACCGGCGTGAACGTCTGGCCGGCGGCCGTGACGCCGCCGCTGGCGAAGATGCCGTCCGGCCCCGGGTTGAGGACGTTCAGCGTGCGGTTGTCCGCTTCCCCGTGGAAGTGGCAGCTGGCGCACGCAATCCGTCCGTCGCCACCGGTCTGCTCGTCCCAGAACAGCGCCTTGCCCAGCCGGACGGCCGCCGGACCGTTGACGATGTCGCCCCCCACCGGCTGCGGAACGGGCACGCCCGACAGCGGCCCTGTCTCGCCCCCGCCACTGCCGCTGGTGGCCGCGACCACGGCCACCAGCGGTGGTGCGGCCCCCGGCGACGTCGGTGGCCCTTCACAGGCCGCCGTCACCAGCGGCACCGCCACCGCCCATCGAATGATCGCCGACACGATCCGCCTCGCCTGCGCACGCTCCCCAGCTTCCCTCATAGCGCTTCTCCTTTGCTGCGATGGTCCCGGCCCCAGGCAGCGAGACTGCCAGCCGCGACGTCGGCGCGGCAGCTATGAGAAACCCTAAAAGGCGGCCAATTCTCGCGCGCGCGGGCTGCAAGAGAGCGCAGCGCGCGCGTCCGTCGATCAAGCGGACGTGTCGACCAGACGACCGCCGCGAACGGTGAGGATGAAGGTGACCGGACCGTCGTTGACCAGCTCGACGGCCATGTCGGCGCCGAAGCGGCCGGTTTCCACCGCCAGCCCGGCGGCGCGCAGCCCGTCGGCCACGCGCCGGTAGAGCGCCTCGGCGGGCGCGGGCGCCTCGGCCGGCTCGAAGCTGGGGCGGTTCCCCTTGGCCAGCGTCGCGCAGAGCGTGAACTGGCTGATCACCAGGCAGGCCCCCCGCGCCTCGGCCACGGTGACGTCCATCGGCGTGCGCTGCGGAAAGATGCGCAGCGCGGCGATCTTCCGGGCGGTGACGTCCGCGTCGGCCTGGCCGTCCCCCTTCTCGACGCCGACCAGCAACACCAGCCCGGGCCCGATCCGGCCGACCACCTCGTCCCCGACGCGCACCTCGGCGCGCGCGACGCGCTGAACGACCGTCTTCATCGCCGCCAGACTAGCCGATTCGCCTCGCCGGCCGCGGATCGGCGCGGGCCGTCGCCGATCCGCGCCGGCCCCGTCCGGCTATTGCAGCGCGCCGACCAGGTCGGACAGGTAGGCCGGGACGCCGCCCCACGGGTTGGGCAGGCCGTTGTTCTCCAGGTAGATGTACCCGACGGTGGGGCGCGCACCGGCCACGAAGCCGGGATCCATCGCGCCGACGCCGTACGGGATGACGCCGAAGTTGCGGCGGTCGTGCGCGGCGTGCCACCCACCGACGGCGGGCAGGTCGGGGAGGCCGCCGCTCTCGTAGATGAGGATCACGTCCACCGATCCGACGTAGCTCTCGGCGGTGTCGGTGCCGGGATTGCCGATCGTGAAATCGAACCCCAGCGCCTTGGCCTGGCCGCTGAGCGTGCTGTAGTAGGACTCGTGGCCGGCGCCGGTCGCCATCTCGTCCAGGAAGATGCCGGTCACGGTCGGGTACCAGGTCCGGTACTGGTTCATCTCGGCGGCCAGCTCCGCCGTCGGGCGGATGCCCCACAGCGTGTGAACGTAGCCGATCACCTTGACGCCCGCCGCGGTGAGCTTGGCGATGCCGTTGCGGTAGGAATCCTGGGCGGCCGGCCCGGGCCCGTTGGCCGGGTTGATGACGGCCAGCACCGGGACGGTGGGATGCGCCTGCTTGGCGGCGACCACGGCGTCCCACGACCCGTCGCTGGGATCGGTGTAAAGCGGGATGATCGTGCCGTTCACGCCCGAGGCGCCCACCAGGCCCGCGGGCGCGGTCGTCGCGACGACGCCGGGCGCGCCGGCGCCCAGCGCCAGCGTGTCGATGGCCACCGTGCCCGTGCCGCTCCCTTCGCAGGGCAGCAGCGCCAGGCCGGTCACGCCGGCGAAGTCCTGGCTGCCGTTGACGGTGGTGCCCGGCGGTTGCCAGGCCGCCGGCTTCAGCGACCCGAACGGGATCGTGACCGGCTGCCAGCCGCTGAACCCGACGGTGAACCGCGCTTCCCAGCGTTCACCGCCGGCGTCGTAGATCTGCGTGAGGAACGTCTGCCCGGCTCCCTGGCCGTTCACCCACAGGTTGACGGCCGAGACGCCCGACCAGTCGACCGGCGTCGCGAAGCGATGCTCGAGGCCGGCATAGCCACCTGAAGCGACCTGATAGTTCAGCTGCAAGGAAGCGGCCGCGCTGCTGTCGTGCCCAGCCGCGCTGGTCGTGATCAGCGACGAGCCACCGGACGCGAACGGCAGCCAGGCCGACGGGTCGCTCAGGTCGAACGTGCTGAGGGTGGCGGGGACCGCGTACGCGAGCTTCTGCTCGCCGGAGTTCCCCGGCTCCGTGCCACAAGCGGTGAAGAGCGCCCCGGCACCCAGGGTCGCCAGAGCTGCAGATGCGATGTTCTTGTTACGGCCGTGCTTCAACTTCTACCTCCGCGGTCAAGTACGCGGAGGCGCGCTCAGCCGGATTGAATTTTTTGCGCTCGCGCTCTTGACAGCCGCGAAGCAAGCCTCATACCGGCGCGCGAGGACGTGGTCCCCTACGGACCCGTTCCGGCCGTCTCGAGGCGCACGTTCAGCGCCGCGCACTCCGGGCTCGCGATCAAGGCGCTGTCCAGGCTCTCGACGTCGGCCATCAGGCGGGAGATGGCGGCGGGGATGGGGACGGGCACGCAGCTCGGCGCGCCCTGGCACGACGGGTCCAGCCCGACGTCGAACCCGTGCCCGTCGTCGCGCAGGAAGCGGAACGCGTTTCCATCGATGCCCAGCGTGTTCGCCCCGTAAAACGGTGGGCTGGATTGAGCCAGCGCCGCTTGCACCGCGGGATCCGCCAAGTCCTGCGCGATGTCGCAGGCGCTGACGGCGCCGCCGTCGGCGCACGCGGGAATGGCCGGCGCGCAGGTCACGGTCTGATAGGGGTAGCTTCCGTCCGGTCGGACATAGGCGAGGTGTTGATAGGTTTGCGACGGCGACAGGACGGCCTTGTCGGCGCTGGACGCATAGAAGCCGTCCGTGCTGATGGTGTAGGTGGCGTCGAACGCGCAGGCCCCGCTGCAGTCCACCAGGCGCGTGCTCGTCCCCGTGTCGGGCGTGGCGCCGGTGTCTCGGGAGGCCGCGTCTGTCGGCAGTCGCAGGTTCGAGCTGCTGCAGGCCGTCGCGAGAATCCCCCATCCGAAGCAAATGACGCGAAGGTTAAGGTGAAGCACGCTCAAGCCTATCACGGCCGTCGGGGGCAGGGCGGCCCGGCGCCGAAGTGAAGTAGTCTGCGGGCCGAGCATGCAGCCGCACGCGTCGTCGTTCGTGTCCGTCGGGATTGCTGCCGTGGCCATCGCCCTCGCGATCGCCGGCGCCATCCTTTACGCCCAGGCCGGCCAGGCGCTCGGCGAGCCGGCCGCCGTCCGTCGCCGGCGTTTCTGGCGGGCGCTGGCCGTGCTCACGGCCTGGCTGGCCGTCACGGGCGGCGTGGCCGCCTCGGGGGTGCTGACCAACTTCACGCGCCGCCCCCCGCCGATCATGTTCATCGTCATGGGGACCGCCGCCGCCGGGCTGGCGGTCGGGTTGTCGCCGGTGGGGCGCCGCCTGGTGGTCGGGCTGCCGTTCGCCGCGCTGATCGGGCTGCAGTCCTTCCGGCTCCCCCTCGAGCTGGTCATGCACCGCGCGGCGCGCGAGGGGGTCATGCCGATCCAGATGTCGTTCTCGGGCTGGAACTTCGACATCCTGGCCGGCCTGTCGGCCATCGTCGTGTCGGTCCTGGCCGCCAAGGGCAGGGCGCCGCGGCGCCTGATCGCCGCCTGGAACGTGACCGGCGCGCTGCTGCTGGTGAACGTGGCGGCGATCGGGGTCTCCTCGCTGCCGATGTTCGCGGCCTTCGGCACCGCGCCCGAGCGCCTCGACACCTGGCTGGCCTACTTCCCGTACGTCTGGCTGGCGCCGGTCATGGTGGCGGCGGCCATGGCCGGGCACCTGCTGGTCGCGCGCAAGCTGTTCGCCGCGCGCGCGGCTGACGTGCCCGGAC
>Ga0068855_100004249_pt1 | contig 17495 bp, 15 predicted proteins | sample KBSCornC52_FD_66592 | JGI IMG/M metagenome (GOLD analysis project Ga0068855, IMG submission 66592) | Corn rhizosphere microbial communities from Kellogg Biological Station, Michigan, USA - KBS Corn C5-2 | ecosystem: Host-associated > Plants > Roots > Rhizosphere > Soil ...
GCCCATCCGTCGTAGACCCACAACACCGATACGAGCGCGAGACCAAACTGGGGAAACGAAAAGCTCCCTGGAGGAACCGCGGGCGTGTAGTAGCCGCCTGTCCGGGGGAGTCCGATCACGAGCGCCAGGGCGATGATGAGCAGCAGGGCTCCCGTCTTTGCCAGGGTCGTGACGTTCTGCACCAGTGAGCCCCATCTGATGCCTACGTAGTTGAACGTCGCAGTCAGTACGATCGCGGCGGCGGCGATGTAGTGCACATACGTGCTGTAAGGCGCGATTCCCGGGTTGTGGCCAAGGACCCGAAGGAAATATTCGGAGAAGGTGGTGGAGATTGCGCCGAGTGCAGACGCACGGATGATGACGAGCTCCGACCAGCCGAAGAGAAAGGCGGGTAGACGTCCCCACGATTCGCGAATGTAGACGTAAACTCCGCCGGTGCGTGGAAACACGCCGGCGACTTCGGCGAGAGTCAACGCGCCGCAAAGCGCGAAGAGTCCGCCGGTGACCCAGATCGCGAGCAGCGGAAGCGGACCTGGGAGCTTGTTCGCGATGCCGGCCGGGGACCGGAAGATTCCGGACCCGATCGTCGAGCCGACGAGAACGGCGACCGCGCTCCAGAGGCCGAGGCGGCGCGGAAGCGACGAGTTGCGCGCGAACGTCGAGTCTGTCGTCGCGGATCGCGAAAAAGTCTCTTCGAAATTCGGGTCAGCCATTGGCGAACGGTAGTGCAAAGCAGCTTCGCCCGCGAGTAGCTTTAGGAGCGCGTCAAAAGTTTTTATCGCACCTTTAGAGTGCGGCCGCCCTTCGATTGACTTCGTCGCCCCCTTCATCTCTCGCAAATGAATCAGCCATTGGCTGAGACAATATTCTGGATCGCCGCGGCCGCGTGCCTCGTTGCCGAAGTCGCGATTCTGAGATCGACTTTTGTAGCGCAGCGAGCGAAGAGATCCGAGTTGGTGCCGGCCTCATCAAGGAGTGGTGAGCTCGCGTGGGCGGTCATTCCGGCCATTGCGCTGTGCGCGGTCCTGATTGCCACCTGGCAAAGGATCGAAGCTCGAGCGACCCACATGCAGATGATGGATCACTCCGGCATGGGTCACTCGATGCAGATGCCGTCAGTGCGGCCGGCAGCTCCAGAGCGCTGAGGTGGCTACCATCAGAAAACTCGGCTACCTCGCACTCTTCGTGGGGTTCGCGCAGGTCGTCTTCGGAGCGATCGTCCGGATCACTGGATCCGGAATGGGCTGTGGCGACCACTGGCCCGATTGTTACGGATCGTTCACGCCGGGTCAAGGCGGGTCCAACCTCCTTGTCGAGATCTCACACCGGTACGGCGCGGCGGCGCTGTCGCTCGCGATTGTCGCACTGGTAGTAGTCGCCTGGCTCAAGCGGAGCGAACCGGGCGTGAGTGGACCCGGTGGAACGCTTCGCCCTTCTCTCCTCGCGATTCTGCTCGTGATTGTCGCCGCACTGTTCGGCGCTGTCACGGTCAAGATGGCGCTCAGTCCACTCGTCGTGGTCACGCACCTGGCAATCGCGATGTCACTCCTCGCCGTGTTGGTGGTCGTGACCGTGCGCGCCGGTGGCTTTGGCGCCCGCACGATCCCGGCGCGCTACAATCGCACTCTGCGCTCGGGCAGAGCCGCGGCGGGACTCACGTTTCTGGCGCTGGTATTCGGCGCGCTCACTGCAAACACCGCCGGCTCGGCCGTGGCCTGCCAGGGGTTTCCGTGGTGCAGGACGATCACTGAGAGCGGAACACCACTGTACATCCAGGTTACGCACCGGATAATCGCGTTCCTCTTACTCGGACACCTGATCGGAATCGTGATCGGGGTGCGCAAGCGCGGTGAGACTCGCGCCATCCGCACAGCAGCCTCGATGGCGCTCAGCTTCGTCGTTCTACAGGTCCTTGTCGCCGCCGCGATGGTCGAGATGCATTTGCCTCCCGGACTTCGCTCGCTTCACCAGGCAGTCGGAACCGCACTTTGGATTTGCGTGGTGACTCTTGCCGCGCTCGCGGCTGGAACGCGGGGGATGACCGAGATCGAGCAGATCGTGTACGAGTCTCCATCGAGGGGCGAGTTCGCAACGCCAGAAGGAGTAGCCACATAAATGGACGTCACCGCTCGCGAGCAGACGCAGCCCTCCTTGCTGCGCGACATGGTGATGCTGACCAAGCCACGCATCATCTCATTGCTTCTAGTCACGACCGTGGCTCCGATGTTCGTGGCGGGCAATCCTGGTTGGCTGCTCGTGCTGGTGGTACTCGTTGGCGGTTATCTCATGGCGGGCGGCGCGAACGCGGTCAACATGTATCTCGACAGCGACATCGACACTCGGATGGCGCGTACGCGACTGCGTCCGATTCCGAGCGGGCGAATGGGTCCGAAGTCAGTGCTGGCGTTTGGTGTTGCGCTGGCCACGGCCGCGACGTTTCTCCTGGCCCGATTCACCAATGTCCTCACCGCGTTGCTCGCCCTCGGTGGATTCTACTTCTACGTGTTCGTCTACACGCGCTGGTTAAAGCGAACGACGCCACAGAACATTGTGATAGGAGGCGCCGCCGGCGCATTTCCTCCACTGGTTGGATGGGCCTCGATGACGGGCAGCATCGACCTGACCGCGGTCTATCTATTCCTGATAATCTTCTATTGGACGCCTCCGCATTTCTGGGCGCTCGCGCTTTTAAAGCAGAAGGACTACGGCCGTGCGGGAATCCCGATGGCCCCTCTCGTATGGGGTGAGCGCGAGACGATGCGTCAGATGCTCTGGTACAACGTGATTCTCATAGCGCTTACGCTGCTTCCCTTCACGTTTGGCGCCTTTGGCATCATCTACTTCGTTTCAGCGGCCATCCTCGGCGGAATCCTGCTCGCGGGAGTCATCACCGTGAGCCGTAGCGCCGATTGGACGAAGCCCGCGTGGCGAGTTTACAAATTTTCCCTCCTGTACCTGGCCTTACTCTTCCTGGCGATGGTTATCGACCGCAAGGTGCTGGGAGCTTGACAGCCCCGCCTCCCTTCGCGGTCTCGGCGCAGCGTCCAACGCCACGCGCTCAGCCGCCGGTCTCGTCACCCCAACCTCTCGGGCGACTGCTTCCGCGAATACGGCCGTACCTCTGGCGACTCGTTGTGGCGTTCGTGTGTCTCGTCGCCAGCGCCAGCATCGCGCTCGCCTTTCCGCAGATTGTGCGTCACCTGCTGGACGCCGCGTTCATTTCGGCGAACGGCGACTTGCTCAACAAGATCGCGCTCGGACTGCTCGCGCTGTTTGCGATCCAGGCGCTGTTGAATTTTGTCCAGGTCTATTTCCTCACGTCTACGTCGGAGCTGGTGATCGCGCAGCTGCGCGAAGATCTGTTCGCGCATCTGGTCCGGCTATCGCCCGGATTCTTCACGGAGCGGAGAACCGGAGAGCTCACCAGTCGCCTTTCGGCTGACACGACAGTTCTCCAAACCGTTCTCAGTTACAACCTCTCGGAGTTTGCGAGACAGACGCTGTTCCTCATCGGCGGAATCATACTGCTGGTGATCACAGACAGTCGTCTCACGGCTACGACGCTCGCCGTCGTGCCGCTCGTTGTCGGGGCAGCGGTCGTCTTCGGTCGCGCCCTTCGAAAAGCGAGCACCGGCGTGCAGGACCGCATCGCCGAAGCCACGGGCACCGCCGATGAAGCCTTCTCGCAGATCCGAACCGTCCAGAGCTACACGGCGGAGGCCGAGGAGGTGCGCAGATACGGCGCGCATCTGAGCGAGGTGATTGCCGCCGCACTGCGTCGTGCCCGCATTCGCGGGACTTTTTTCGGCATCCTGACTTTCTGCGGCTTCGGCGGGGTGGTCGCCGTCCTATGGCAGGGCGGACGTCAGGTCCTATCGGGAAATCTCACCGCTGGCGCGCTGGTGTCCTTTCTTCTGTACGCGCTGTACGTGGCAGGAGCAGTCGGCTCACTCGCGTCACTGTTCGGCGCGTATCAGGAAGCTGTCGGAGCGGCGCGACGCGTGTTCGACCTTCTGGAGACAGTGTCGACCGTCAAGGATCCGGCGAGACCGCTCAAGCTCCCGCATCCGCTTCGGGGCGAAATCGTCGTCGACAACGTCAGGTTCAAGTACAATCCGATACTCCCGGAAGTGCTCCAGGGCATCTCGCTCAGAATCGGCGCGGGAGAAGTCGTCGCTCTAGTCGGGCCGAGCGGTGCCGGCAAGACGACCGTCGCGTCGCTGCTGCCGCGATTCTGGGATGTCTCGTCAGGCCGAATCACCTTCGACGGCGTCGACATCCGCGACCTCTCGCTGTCGGAGCTGCGCGGCGCGATCGGCATCGTGCCCCAGGAACCGACGCTCTTCAGCGGCACCATACGTGAAAACATCGCGTACGCAGCGCTGGGCGGCGGCGCGTCACCTCCGAGCGAGGAGTCCATCAAGGCGGCGGCGAAGGCAGCCCACGCCGTCGAGTTCATCGAGCGATTGCCCGATGGATTCGATACCAGAGTAGGCGAGCGAGGAGTCAAGCTTTCGGGGGGCCAGCGTCAGCGGATCGCGATCGCCAGAGTATTCCTCAAGGATCCAGCGCTCGTGATCCTCGACGAAGCGACCTCGAGTCTCGACACCGAGAGTGAGAGACTGGTTGAAGAGGCGATGGAGGATTTGCTGCGAGCGCGGTCGACTCTCATCATCGCGCACCGGTTGAGCACGGTGCTGCGCGCGGACAGGCTGGTGGTGATCGATCGCGGTGTGATCGTCGAAGAGGGCCGGCACCAGGACCTGCTCGCCTCGGAAGGTGTGTACTCGAGGCTGTACCGCGGTCAGTTCAGGCCGGGAGATGCTCTCGTCGGATAAGAGCTGAAGGTCTTCCTATTCGGGAGGCGTTGGAGGTGGGGGTCCCCTGACCGGAGTGCTCGACGAGGCCGGTGTGCTCGACGCGGTCGGTAGAATCGGAACTGGTGGCGCGGTCACAGCGGCTGGACTGACACTCTCGGGTGGAGCAATGGCGGGTGTCGGTACGGCAGGCGTCGCTTTCAGAATTCGAAACGCTACATTTGCCTGCTGTCCCGCGGCGACAGTGACACTGTCGTCCACGAATCCCAGACTCGGATGCCACGCGCGAACGCGATATCGACCCGGTGGAACGCCGTCGATGGTGAACGTGCCGTTCGCCGCCGTCTGCGCGTAGTATGGATGATCGAGAACGGCCATCCAGGCGTGCATCCACGGATGCTGTTCTGACACCACCTCGATTTCAGCCGGCACGGTGAATCGATCGACTGGAACCACTTCGCCATCATCGTTGAAGGGGGCGACGGCCACGACCTGTCCGGTGCCGACATTGATGAAGCGATTCGTTTGCAGCACTCTGTCGTCGTTCCCAACATTGAGAGTCCCGTTCGTCGGCATCACCTGAACGAACGGATCGAGCGTACAGCTGTCGTTCGTCAGGTCGAAGCGGCGCGCAAGTGGAAAGGCCTTGCCAGCCCGAATGTCCGTCACCCAGACGACGGCACCGGCGACGCGCGTGCCGGCAAGCGAGAGATTCTTCGCGATGATTGTGTTTCCGCACACCTTCTGATCCACCGACGGACGAACGACCTCGGCGACCGGCGGCGTGCCGTCGAAGTCGACGGTTCCCACTATCGTCCCTGCGTTCGCGACCGGCGTGACCTTGTACGGCTGGCTGGTGGGGACGACGACCGCCGGACGCGGAGCAACTCCGTCTTCAGGGGAGCGTGGACCGTTTCGGGAATGCGCAGAAGCCGTCTCGTCGTGCGAGCAGGCCAGTACGAGAACGGAAATTATTGAAAAGCCGATAAAACGGCGGAGCATTGATTTCGAGCCGGAGTGGAAGTTCGCTCGATGAAAAGGCAAGCGATGTGCCGTCGGACGCTCCGTAGCTGCCATTCCTCGGAACTCCGTCGCTTACTTCGCTTCGTACACGCGCTTTCCACCGATCCAGGTGGAAATTACTCGCGTTCCCAAGATGTCGGTGTCGGGCACTTGCATGATGTCACGATCCAGGATGACGAAGTCGGCGTACTTGCCGGGAGTGAGAGACCCGAGGATCGCTTCCTGGAATCCGGCGTATGCGGGCCAGATCGTCATGGACTGAAGAGCTTCCTCGCGCGTCATTTTCTGCTCGGGATACCAACCTCCCGCCGGCTGGTTGGAAGGATTCTGCCGAGTGACAGCTGCGTGAAAGGTGAGGAGGGGGTTTACCTCTTCGACAGGAAAGTCAGTCCCGTTCGGAATCACCACCCCAGTGTTGAGAAGTGATCTCCACGCATAGCCACCCCGAATTCGTTGTGGTCCCACGCGCGTCTCTGCCCAGCCCATATCGCTGGTTTGATGCGTCGCCTGCATCGAGGGAATGACGCCGAGTCTGGCGAAGCGCGGAATGTCTTCCAGACTAAGGATCTGCGCGTGCTCGATCCGAAAGCGGTGGTCCGCCTTCGGAATTTTTCTGAGAGCGGAATCGAATGCGTCGAGCACGATCCGATTGCCGCGATCGCCGATTGCGTGAACGTTGATCTGAAAACCGGTGCGGAGTCCGGTCTCCGCCCAGGCTTCGATGTGCTGGGGCGTGGAGACGAGCAATCCGGAATTGGAGGAATCGTCGCTATACGGCGCAAGCAGTGCGGCGCCGCGCGAGCCCAAGGCGCCATCCGCATAGAGCTTGATCGCCCGGATCCAGAGATGTCCATCGTAGAGCGCGCTTTGTGGTCCGCGCTGGATATATGGATTCCTCGATACCCCGGCGGAGCCTGGCTCGCCGGGATCGCTGAGCATGACATAGTTGCGAAGATTGTAGCTGCCTGCCTTCGCGAGTTCCTCGTAGATCCCGATCGTCGCGGCGCTCGCGCCCGGATCGTGGATACCGGTGAGTCCCCATCGGTTCGCTTCCGCGACAGCGGCAAGGATGGCCTTTCGGGTGTCGGCGCGAGTCGGGGCCGGAATCACGCGATAGACAAGGCTATTCGCATTGTCGACGAACACTCCGGAAGGTGCGCCCGATGCGAGCCTCACGATCCGTCCGCCGGTAGGGTCGGCGGTCGCCGCAGTTACATGCGCGGCTTCCATCGCTTTCGCGTTGGCCAGTATCGCATGACCGTCGATGCGTGTGAGCACGACGGGATTGTTGGGGAATGCGCGAGAGAGCGCGTCGTGAGTCGGAAATTGTTTGCTGGGCCACAGATTCTGGTCCCATCCTCTTCCCTGAATCCAGACGCCCGGCCCGACATCCTTTGCCCATGCTTTGACGCGACTGACGACTTCCTCGTACGATTTCGATCCCGCCAGGTTTACGCGCTGTAACATTTCGCCCAGCCCGAGCAAGTGGGCATGGGCGTCGGTGAATCCAGGCAGTACGGTGGCCCCGTGAAGATCGATTATCTGCGTCGACGGGCCGGTGAGAACTCTCGCCTCCGCATCAGATCCGAGGAAGAGGACGCGGCCTCCGCGCACGGCCAGGGCGGACGCGCGCGGACGCGCGTTGTCGACTGTGTAGATCTTTCCATTGGTGAGAACGAGATCGGCGGATCCCTGCGCTTCGAGCACTGCTGGTGCGAGCGCGGCAATCGCAAAGTAGGTTGAGAGATGTCTCATGGCGCCGGAGTTTGCGTGGTCGACCGCTTGGACACAAGGAGCTTCGCGGTTTTGAATACGTTCGCGGCCGGCCTCAACAAAAGGAGCTTCGCCGTTTTTAATACGTTCGCGGCCTGTCTCAGCAAGAGAAGCTTCGCCGTTTTGAACGCGTTTGCAGTCGCAGCGCTACTGACCGGCTGCGCCCACCTTCCATCTCAGCCGCGAGTGCCTCCTGCATACTGGGGCTTCGCCGGACCGTGGGATCCACAGAGTGACGCCGCGATCGATGCTCACGGCGCGAAACTCGACCGTGTGATCACGGGTTGGATCGGCTTCGACACCACGAGCTTTCGACCTGTTCGCCTTTATCCGGACACGATCGGGACGCTTCCCGCAATCGCGCCGCGCGCGATGGCGCTCATCACCACTTATTTCGGCAGCCGTTTTCATCCCGAGATAATCCGAGGCCTCGGAGACAACGCGCAGTTCTCGGCGAGCACTGCCCGAGGACTCGCGTCCCTTGTCGACTCGGGCGGATATCACGGAGTCGTGATCGACTTCGAGGGAATGACGCCCCGCGATCTCGATCAACTTTTGAGAGTCACGAAGGCGATCGCGGATTCGGTTCGCGCGCACGGTGTCACGACCGTAGTCATAGCCGTTCCCGCCGGCGACACGGCCGCGTATCCGGCGGGCCTCCTGCTGCAGTCAGCGGATCTCATCATGCCGGTGCTCTACGACCAGCACTGGGCGACTTCTCCGCCCGGACCGATTGCGGCCGTGGACTGGGTCACGCGAAATCTCGGAACGCGAGTCGCCGAGGTCGGGGCGGCAAGGATAGTCGCCGCGTTTCCCCTGTATGGGTATCGCTGGCGCCGGAGTGCGCCCGCCGAAGTCATCAGCTTCGACGATGCGCGTCGTCTGACTACTACAACCAACACGCCGCTCGTCCGCGACCACGCATCGGCCACGCTTCACGCGGTGTCGCCGGAGGGCTGGGAGATCTGGGTCAGCGATCGGGTGCTGGTCGAGACGCTCGTCCGCGAGGCGAGAGAACTGGGAGTCACCAGTTTTGCTCTTTGGCGGTTGGGACTCGAGGACCCAGCCGTATGGAATTTCATCGGCGGCTAGGCGATCAGCAGCTCTTTTTGATAGTCCGATGGAGTGATGAGGACTCCATCCGCGTCGATGAAACCATTGACCTCGGTTCGCATTCCGACATCGCCCGCGAGATAGATCCCCGGCTCGATCGAGAAACCGACTCCTGGAATGAGAGTGCGTTCCTCGCGGGTCTCGAGGTTGTCGATGTGGGGACCGGAGCCATGCAGATCGCGCGGGTCGATGGAGTGTCCCGTGCGGTGAATGAAGAAATCACCGTATCCACGCTTGGTGATCGTCTCGCGGGCGGCGTCGTCCACCTCGCCGCCGCGTACCGGCTTGTTCGCGCCGATTCTCTGCTTAAGCAAGGCAATTGCCGCATCGCGGGCGTCGCGAACCGCAAGCCAGATCTTCTGGTCACGATCACTCGGCGGCCCAAGCGACCCCATCCATGTCTGATCGGCGAAGACGCCTGATTTCTCTCGCGCCCACAGATCCACCAGCAGGATGTCGCCACGCTTGATGGTGGCTGATTTCTCGGCGGTCGGCTCGTAGTGGGGATTCGCGGCGTTCGGACCGATCGCGACGATCGGCCCATGATCCGTCTCCAGTCCCCCGGCCTCGAATTTTTCCCTGATCCAGCTCGCAAGCGCGTACTCGGTCAGCGGAGACGCGCTGTCGGCCCGACTTCCGGCCAAGCGAATTGCCTGTTGCCCGATTATGGAAACTGCTCGGGCGGCGCGCTCGTGCGACGCGCGTTGCTCCCCGCTCCACACCGCATAAAAGCTGGAGACGAGCTCGGACGATGACACGACGGTCGCACCGGCGTTTCTGACCATCTCGAGAACTCCGGCTGGAATCCGATCCAGATATGGAACGGCGTCACCGGGCGAGTATTCCATCGCTACACGTTTTCCCTTCACGACGCCTGCGAGCAGCGATTCCAAAACGCGCCAGCTGCTGTAGGTCTCCTTACGCCACTTACCCGGCCAGCCCGCCCACGGGCCTTGCTCGATCGCATGGGTGATTGCGACCGGTTCGCCGCGACGCGGTATGTAGACGAAGAATCGCCGCGTGGTCATTCCGGGCAGCTCGAGCATGCCGACGGCGACAGGATTCAAGCCGTGAAAATCGTACAGAAGCCAGCCGTCGAGTCCGGCTTGCTCGAGAGCTGCCTGCAGCGCGGGAAGGGATTCGGCGGTGAGCGACACTAAGGCCTGTTGAGTGCGCTCTACTGCTGCGTGCTCTTTACGGCGCGCCATTCCGCGCGCCACTCGCAGGTATCTTCACCCCGCTCCCGACAGTGAACGTGATCGATCATCCCGCCGCCGTTGACGAGCAGCTTCAGCATCTCGCGCAGGGCGGACTCGTAGTAGAGACAACCGATTCCCTTGGGCGCCGTGCCGAAAGTCACCGTCTCCTTGATGCCGACGACGATCGAAGACCCCACACGCCGCACTGAAGTGCCGAGGTACTTGTTCCCCGCCTTCTTCACCTGACGGAACGCCAGAGGGCGCGCCAGGAAACCGGGCAGCAAATGAATTATCTGCCGCCTGCTGGCGGAAATCATCATGTACATGCGATTTGCCACGATGGAGCCGGCCCGAGTGAAGATCGCCTCCGCGTCCGGTCTGCGGCCGATGAGGCGGGCGATTCCGACGGCTTCATCGATCGCGATCTGCTGATTCCGCTTCAGCGCTTCTTTATAGCGGCGGATCTGCGCAATCACAGTCTCGCTCAATCCCAGTCGCTTGTTGCGATGCTCCTGCACATATTCGACCTCGACATCGTCTCCTTCAGGGATGTCGACGGTGCGCACTGCTTCGAGGAGACTGAGGGGGACTATGGGATTTACAGTGCCGGGCATTTAGTTGTTAGGCGGAGAGCGCAAGCTAACCGCCGCTCGAACCCCCTTCAAGCAGGAGACCGTGAAGTCGCTGCGTCCTGGAACTCGAATACGGAGTCGTTGCAGCTGACTGAAACGCTCACCCATGCGCTGATCGGCGCCTCGCTTTCGGTCGTTACCGGGCTGGCGGCGCATCGTGTCAGAATGCTTTCGACGAGTGGCGCGATCGCAGCCTCGGTGGTCGGCACGATCTCGATCGCAGCCGGTTGGAGCTGGGGCGCGCTCCTCCTCTCGATGTTCATTTCGGCCAGCTTGCTCTCAAAGCTCGGCGAGCGGAGAAAAACCGAGCGCGTGGGGCGGATCGTAGAGAAGGGGGCTGAGCGAGACTGGGGACAGGTGTTGGCGAACGGCGGGGTGTACGCAGGCGCAGCATTTGGATCCCTTATGGCCGCTTCACCGACGTGGTTTGCGATTGGCGCCGGCGCGCTTGCCGCATCCGCCGCGGACACCTGGGCAACAGAAATCGGAACTCTCGTGGCGGGCCGCCCGATATCCATAATCTCGGGTAGAAGAGTTGAACCGGGAACTTCGGGGGCCATTTCCCTGGCTGGGACAGCAGCGAGCGTGGTCGGGGCGCTGTTTATTGGCGGAGTGACCGCTTTCGCCGACTGGCCTGTTCCATTCGTTGCGGTGGTGATCGGCGGCGTCGCCGGAGCGCTGGCAGACTCGCTGCTCGGTGCCACCGTTCAGGAGCGGCGCTGGTGTGAGCTATGCAAAACTCTTACGGAGCGGCCGATCCACAGTTGCGGGACGCCAACCAGCCACGCCGGTGGCCTGGTGGGATTGGACAACGACGCGGTCAACGCGGTCTGCTCAGTGGTGGGCGCCCTGATAGCTTTACTTCTCTCTTGAACGTCGCGAACGACTCGCGTGGGGACTGATGAACTCGAGCGCACGATCGGGTACTGGGAACGGAGCGCGCGTGCTGCTCGTGAGTACAAACCGCGAGCGGCAACCGTATCCTGTCGTACCGAACGGCCTCGCGTGTGTTGCTTCCGCGCTCGATGCCGCCGGACATCAAGTGCGTTTCCTCGATCTCTGCTTCGCAAAGGATGCGGTTGAGAGCGCGCGACGCGCCGCACACTCATTCCGGCCCGATATCGTCGGGGTTTCGGTTCGCAACATCGACAACAGCGATTCGATCGCACTGAGGCACTACACGCCGGAAGCGCGCGACATTCTGCGTGCGCTGCGTAAGGCAGCGCCCGCGGCGAAGGTCATCGCGGGCGGAGCTGCCTTCGGTGTCGCACCGGAGGCGCTGTTTCGAGATCTGGAAGTCGACTATGCAGTTGCGGGTGATGGCGAGCGGGCGAGCGTGGCGCTGGTCGACGCCCTCTCTTCCGGCGATCCGATCGAGAATCTCCCGGGGCTTGTGCGCGACAGAAACGGCACAGTCGTATTCACTCCACCGGGCGAAGACGCGGATCTGGATTCCCTTCCGCGGCCCGCGCTGCATCGCTGGATAGATCTCGCCCGCTATCAGCGCCACGGGGCGACAATTCCGATCCAAACGAAGAGAGGCTGCGTCTACAAATGCGTGTACTGCACGTACCGCAATGTCGAAGGCTGGGGATATCGAACGCGTCTCCCCGAGCTCGTCGCGGACGAAATCGCGGAATTGAAAAACAAGGCGGGGGTTCGCCACTTCGATTTCGTCGATTCCACCTTCAATTCGCCGCCCGGCCACGCGTTGCAAGTCTGCGAGGCGATCACCCGCCGGAAGCTCGACGTTCAGCTCGATACCACCAACTTTACGCCAGCCGCGGCATCGTCTGAGCTCCTCCGCGCGATGAAGACCGCCGGCTTCCGCTCACTTGGAATTACCGCGGAAAGCGCCAGCGATCCTGTTCTTGAAAAACTCGAGAAGGGGTTCAACGCGGCCAAGGTGCGCGAAGTCGCCGAGCGGGTCGAGAAGCACGGCATCAAGACGCTCTGGATCTTTCTCATCGGCGGTCCAGGAGAAACGCGTCAGACGCTGGAGGAGACTCTCGCCTTCGCGAAATGGCGGCTCGAAAGGGGAGATGCCGTATATCTCACAGTGGGTGTCCGGATTTACCCCGGTACGACACTGCACCGAATCGCGATCGCCGAGGGCGTGGTGCCACCCACCAGTACGCTGTTGGACCCCGCGTTTTATTTCTCCAGCGATCTCGATTTCGACACGACCGTCGCGCGCCTCAAGCGGTTCGCGGCGGATCATCCGCGCTTTATGTTCTCGGCAGACTCCAGATCCGTTGTACTTCCCTACCTTACCCGCGCCGCTGCCGTTCTCCATCTGCCACGGCCGCACTGGCAATACATGGGGTTGTTCCAGCGCGTCGCGCGCGCGATCGGATAGTGAGCGAACGTCTCGACGCAGATGTAATCGTAGTCGGCGGCGGACCCGCCGGCGCGTCCACAGCGTGGTCGCTCGCACGGGAAGGCGTAGACGTGCTCATTCTCGATCGGGCGCAGTTCCCCCGCGACAAGATCTGCGCCGAGTATCTGAGCCCTCAGGCCTCTAGAGTTCTCTCGGACATGGGCGTGCTGGACGAAGTCGAGCGATCGAATCCTGGCCACCTCGCCGGGATGAGCGTCCGCGCGCCGAACGGCCTCGTCGCGAATGGAGAGTTTGCGTCCAATCACGGCTTTCACGCTTTTCGTGACAAGGGGCTCGCGGTTCGTCGAACGATTCTCGACGACATCGTGCTTCGAGGCGCTCGCACGGCTGGCGCACGCGTCGAGGAATCCGTGCGCGTGACGGACGTCACGAGAGATTCCGCCGCGCGTGTGAACGGGGTAAATGCGATGGCGACCGATGGACGGCCCCGCACGTTGCGGGCGCGCTACGTTGTCGGCGCCGACGGACTGCGATCCGTCATTGGACGCCGGCTTGACCTCGTAAGAACGAGTCGCATCTGGCCCCGGCGAATTGCGCTCGTCGCGCACTACAGGAACGTGAAGGGCGTCACCGACATGGGCGAGATGCACGTCGATTACGATGGGTACTTCGGCATTGTCGATGTCGGCGAAGGCACAATGAACGTCGCCGTCGTCGTGCCGATGTCGCGGGCACGGGAGATCGGGGACGACAAGGCCGGATTCTTCGAAAACTGGATCGCGTCGCGACCGCACCTCGCCGAGCGGTTCGAGGGCTCGCAGCGATTGACACCGGTGCGCGCCACTGGTCCGTTCGCAACCGCTTCGCGCCGCGCGTGGTCTCCCGGAGCGGCACTGGTAGGCGACGCCGCGGATTTCTTCGACCCCTTTACGGGCGAAGGGATTTACGCCGCGCTCAGGGGCGGCGAGCTGCTCGCGCCTTATCTGATGGATGCTCTCGCAGGAAATACCGCGAAGGAAGCAGGGATTCTTTCCGGATACGACGACGCGCGCAAGCGGGAGTTCGGCGGCAAATGGAAAATCGAGCGAATCGTCGGCATGGCGATCGCCTATCCATATTTCATGAACAACGCGGCAAAGGTGCTTTCGCGCCGCAAGGACATGGCGGATCTGCTAGTCGGGGTCGCGGGAGATTTCATTCCGCCGAGCATCGTCCTGCACCCGCGCTTTCTCTTCAACCTCTTCATCTCTCCGGCATTCCAAAATTGAGCGTCAGCCCAGACGAGTTTCGCGCGGTACTCGGCAGATTCCCTTCAGGCGTAACCGTCGTGACAACGAGGGGCGCAGACGGATCCGATCAGGGAATGACGGTAAGCGCCTTCTGTTCGGTGAGTCTTACCCCGCCGCTGATTCTCATCTGCATCGAGAAATCGGCCTCGGTATATCCAGCACTTACTTCGGCCGAAGGGTTTGCGATCAACATTCTCTCCGCTAAACAGGAACAGATCGCCCGCCGCTTTGCGATCATCGACATAGACAGGTTCGAAGGCGTGGGTTTCACCAGGTCGTCGAACGGATACGCAGTTCTCGATGATGTGCTTGGAGTCATCGAGTGCCGTCGGTTCCAGATCCACGACGGGGGCGATCACACGATTATCCTCGGCGAGGTGGAAGCGACGCGCGTAGAGGGCGGAACGCCGCTCCTCTATTACCGTGGCGGTTACGCACAGATGGAGCACTGATACGCTGCGCGATCTCCTTACGCCACCCCGAATACGGGGCCACGAGATTCTGGACTCTCCGGACATCGATCCCAGGATCGTCACGCGATCGCTCGCTGATGTGGCACGCGCCAACGCATGGTTTGGCGGAATCAGCTCCGCCCTCGACGAATTGAAGGACGCTCTGAAGCAAGTGCCGCGCGACGCCACGCTCCTCGATGTCGGCACCGGGCTCGGCGACATTCCGTGTCGAGCGAGAGAGGAAGCGCGTCGCAACGGTGTCGAGCTGACAACAATCGGACTCGATGCCGCCGCCGAGCTCGCCGAGGCCAGCAAGTGTTCCGTCGACTACGTGGTTTGTGGAGACGCGCGCTCCCTGCCATTCCCCGACAACAGCGTCGACATCGTGATGTGCTCGCAGGTACTGCATCACTTCGCTGGGACGGATGCGGCGGCGCTGCTACGCGAGATGGATCGAGTCGCTCGAGTACGCGTCATCGTCAGCGACATCAGGCGAAGCTGGATCGCAGCCGCGGGTCTGTGGCTGGCGTCGTTTCCCCTTCGATTTCATGCCGTTAGCCGCCACGACGGTGTCGTCTCCGTGATGCGGGGTTTCACCCCGGCGGAGCTAGCCGATACAGTGCAGGAGGCGATTGCAAGACGGCCTGTGGCTCGTCGCCGCCACGCATTTCGGGTAACCACTAGCTGGGCGCCGGTGCATCGATGACCAAGGATCTCGTGCGTCCCTTCGATCTGGGACCGATGCCGCTCGGCAGCGAGATGGAAGAGGTCGATTCACAATACGTTCACGCACCGGTGATGCTGATGTTCGAGCTGGCGTCGAAAGTCGAGAAGTGGCCTACATATCTCTCTCACTACAGGTACGTGCGTTTTCGCGAAAAGCGATCCGACGGCGGCGGACTCGTGGAGATGTCGGCTAACAGGCCGTTCAGCGTGAGAGCCCCGGGCTGGCGCGTATCCCGTGAACCGGTTCCGCTGAACTGGCCGACTTGGTGGCTTTCGGAGATGTCCGTCGATCAGACCAAGCCATCCATCCGATTCAGGCACGTTGGGGGTATTACGAAGGGAATGGAGGTCGAGTGGACGTTCATCCCCGCGCCGAACGGCACACATGTACGAATTGTGCATTCGTGGGATGGGCCGAACTGGCCGGTAATCGGGCCCTTCGCGGCAACGTACGTCATCGGGCCGGTATTCGTGCACGGAATTGCGTCCCGCACTCTCGCGGGACTCGGCGCCGTCGCCGAAAAAAAGGCCCGCAATCAGCAGTAAACCGAGGAATAAGTGAAAAGACGCAGAGTTGTTATAACAGGGATCGGCCCAATTACTCCGATCGGAACGACGCTCGACCCATTCTGGTCCGGGCTCGAGAAGCAACGCTCGGCGGTGCGCTCGGTGACGCGATTCGATCCTTCCGAGTTCCGTAGCCACAACGCGGCGGAAGTCGACGACTTCATTCCGACCGACCATCTCGACAACAAGCGCGCGAAGCGACTCGATCGGTTCGCGCAGTTTTCCGTCGTCGGTGCGCAAATGGCGTTGGCCGACGCGAACCTCGATCTGTCCAAGGAGGATCGTGAGCGCGTCGGAGCGAACATGGGCACCGCCCTCGGCGGGATCAGCTACGCGGAAGGACAGCTAGCCGTCTACCTCACGCAGGGATTGCGCGCTGTCGATGCGACGCTGGCGCTCGCCGTATTTGGTGGCGCGGCGAGCTGCAACATCGCAATCGAGCTCGGTGCGATGGGCCCGAACTCGACCAACTCGATGAGCTGCGCCTCGGGCACGATCGCGATCGGAGATGCGTTCAGACAGATTCGCGACGGGTACGCCGATGTGATGATCGCCGGCGGCGCCGAGGCGCCGTTGGCCCCGCTTACCTTCGGGGCGTTCGCGCTCATTCGTGCGATGTCGACGCGCAACGAAGAGCCCCACATGGCGTCGCGTCCGTTCGACAAGGATCGCGATGGGTTCGTGATGGGAGAGGGAGCGGCCGTCCTCATTCTCGAGGAATACGAGAGGGCGAAATCACGGGGCGCGAAGATCTACGCCGAGGTGGCAGGTTACGGCACGACTAACGACGCGCACCACATGACGGCCCCGCGCCCCGACGGCTCACAGGCTGCGCGATCGATGCGACTCGCCCTCGATGACGCGAATGTTTCGGCGGGCGAGATCGGTTATGTGAATACGCACGGAAGCTCGACGCCGCTCAACGACACGACCGAAACGGTCGCCATCAAGCAGGTGCTGGGCGACAGCGCGTACAAGATTCCGATGAGCGGAACCAAAGGCTACTACGGACACGCACTTGGCGCGTCGGGAGCGATCGAGACGGCGATATGCGCGCTCGCAATCGAGCGGGAGTGGCTGCCACCCACCGTCAACCTTCAGGTTGCGGACAAGGCGTGCGATCTTAACTTTCTGCCGGGAACCGGGCGGAAGGAACGCGTGGAGCACATTCTCACGAACTCCTTCGGCTTCGGCGGAATAAATGCCGCGCTGGTATTGCGCCGGGTGATCTAGCGAGATCACGAGCCGCGGCCCCACCAATGTTTACGGAGCAGGGGGCAGCAAATGCGGGACTCGTGGCGCCACTTCGCAGCTGAATTCATCGGAACCTTCGCTCTCGTTTTCGTCGGGAGCGGCGCGATAATGACCGCGCGCATGTCGCAAAGCCAAGCCGGACTGGTCGAGGTAGCGTTGGCGCATGGATTGATCCTGGCCGTGATGGTCAGTGCGCTCATGCGCATCTCGGGGCACTTCAATCCGGCCGTGACGCTGGGAATGCTGGCTACGAGGCGTATCGAGGCGATGATGGCTGCGCTCTACATCGTTGCTCAAATTCTCGGGGCC
>Ga0068855_100004252_pt1 | contig 17488 bp, 19 predicted proteins | sample KBSCornC52_FD_66592 | JGI IMG/M metagenome (GOLD analysis project Ga0068855, IMG submission 66592) | Corn rhizosphere microbial communities from Kellogg Biological Station, Michigan, USA - KBS Corn C5-2 | ecosystem: Host-associated > Plants > Roots > Rhizosphere > Soil ...
TCCTGCGCGTTCCCACTTTTTTGCCTGCCATGAAAATAGGGAGCGCGCAGGAGCGCGTCCCCCCGGTGGAGGCACCGATGGCGCTCGACTTCTCTGATTCACAGCGGTAGGGCAGACCTAACCCAACGCCCCATGAAATTCTCCACCCGTATCCTTTCCATCGTCGCGCTCGCTTTGTCCGCGGCCCTCCCGGCTCGGGCCGCTGAAACCATGGAGATCAAGCCGCAGTGGCAGGCTGGCAAAAGGTATTACGAAACGATGCAAACCGACCAGGTGAGCAGCTTCGAGGTCGCGGGGAAGAAGATGGAGCAGTCTACGAGCATGACCATCGAACTGACCATGACGGTGAGCCCGCATCAAGACGGCCAGCCGAAGCGCATGACGATTCGCTACGAGCGCATGGCGATGGAGGTCGACATCAACGGGCAGAAGATGGGCTTCGATTCAGCCAACCCCGGGGCGAGCGGCGATCCGCTCAATCTCAGCAAGACAATGGGCGCCACGGTGGGACAGGAATTGAAGGTCGTCTTCAACGACAAGGACGAAATCGCCGACATCGAAAACTACGATGAGTTCGTCAGCCACTTCGGGGCGGCCGCGACGCCAGGCTTTGATCCGAAGAAGATGTTTAACAAGGAAGCACTGACGGAAATGATGAAGCAGGGCGCGTTGCGCGCCACGCCGGGGAAGCCGGTGACCGTGGGCGATTCGTGGGAGTTCAGCAACCAGATCGATCTGCCGGCGCTGGGCAAGGTGGTGGTGAAGGGGAACTACACGCTCAAGGGCATCGGCGACCACAATGGGGTTCGCTGTGCGGAAATCGAGATGGATGGCCAACTGTCCATGGACATCGGCGAAGCCAAGGGGGACGCCGCGTCACCGTTCAGCGAACTCGGCATGAAAGTCAGCAATGGTACCCTCAAAGGCCCGATGTGGTTTGACCCGCAACTCGGGATGGCGCGCGACTCGCAGCTCGTGCAGGAGGTGACGATCTCGATGAAGAACCCGGCCGATCCGACCACGATGATGGAGATGCCAATGAAACAGAATATCTCGATGAAGCTGACGAAGGTGGAGGATGTGAAGTAGGGAGGGGGATTAGTGCTTAGGGATTGGTGCTCAGTGCTTAATGAGGAAGGAGGAGTGAATGGTGAGTAATGAGTAGTGAGCGGCGTGGCTCGCGGGGAACGCATGGCGAGAGGGGACGCGAAGTGCTCCAAAAAACGATGTCATCCTGAGCGGAGTGCCCCGGTGGGCGAAGGTGGGCGGGGCACGCAGTCGAAGGATCTCCAATATCCATGGGCGACGGCGGCGGAGAAAGTGGGCGCGTAGTCAGCCACAAGCTGGTGAGGCTCCGCGCAGAAAACCCACGGAAGTCAGAGGTCCTTCGCTCCGCCCATGATTCCCCGCTCCACTCAGGATGACCGCGCTTTTTTTCGGAGCGCTTCGCGCATCGCCGTGCCCCGCGCGTTCAACGACATCGCCTTGTGACTGCTTATTACTTACCGCGCACTAAGCACCAAGCGCTACCCCAGATCACTCCCATCCTCACTTCCCGCGGATAAACGCCACAACATCCCGCCGCAGCTTCTCCGCGTCGGGTTGATTGAGATACATCATGTGACCGCTCTCGTAGTATTGGATGGTGAGGTTGGAGTGGAGGTCGGCAGGGATATGCAGGTGCTCGATGCTGTAGAGCGTGGAGTCCATGGGCACCGCGAGGTCGCGGTAGCCGAGGCAGAAGAGAACGCGTAGCTTGGTGTTTGTCTTGAGCGCCTTGGCGAGACGGTCTTCAACGTTCACCGCTTCGCCGTCGAAATCGTGGTAGCTCCAGTTGACGCCGCCGAGGATGGTGTAAGGCAGGTCCCACTCGTAATTCAGGTCGCTGCGGATGGAAGCATTCGCGGCGGAAGAAAAGGCGCCGTAGATATTCGTGTAACTCGGGTCGAACTCGGGATGCGTGTTCAGCCGGTCGTAGTCTTCGGTGATCACGCGCCCGTCGTAGCGGCCGACGATTTTGCCCTCCTTGCGGAGCAGGTTTTCCATGAAGAGTCCCGGTGAGATGATGAGATGGGCGCGCTCGATCAAGTCGCGATCGAGGCCGGTGAGCCGCGCGAGCTTCTCCGCGATCCGGGTGCGGTCAGCGGCGGGCAGGCTGTCACCTTTGAGGAGCGCGAGTGCGTAGTCGCCCTGGGCGAAGGTGCGGGCTTCGGCGATGGCCTTGTCGCGATCGGCTTGCAGATCCGGCGGGAGCTTTTTGTGAAAATGGGCGGTCGCGGTGTAGCTCGGCAGGAAGGAGAGCGCGCCCTGCAGACTGCCGCCGATGTTTTCAAAATTAATGACGCCGGAAACGCAGACGAAGCCATCCACATAAAGGCCGAACTTGCTGGCCAGGTAATCGCACAGCCCCGAGCCGCGGATGCCGCCGTAACTTTCGCCGCAGAGGAATTTCGGCGAGGCCCACCGCTGCTCGCGCGTGGTCAGCGAGCGGATGAATTCGCCGACGCTCTCGATGTCGCCATTCACACTCCAGAATTGCTCGCCCTTCTCGCCCTTGGCCGGACGGCTCGCACCGGTGCCCACGGGGTCGATGAAAACGAGATCAGTGACATCGAGGATCGAGTTCGGATTGGGCACCACCGCGGTGTGCGGTGAGGCCTGCAGGCCTTGCGGATCGATATCCACCCTGCGCGGTCCGAGCCCGCCAAAGTGCAGCCATACCGACGAGGAGCCGGGCCCGCCATTGAAGCAGAAGGTGATCGGACGCTTCGCCGCGTCCTTGGTGGCCAGCGGTTTGCCGTCATCGCCGAGCGCCTGGTAGTAGACGTAAAACATTTTCGCCTTCTCGCCGCTGCCGTCTTCCTTGAGCAGCGGGAGCAGGCCGGTCTTGGCTTGGAACTTCACCTGCTGGCCCCCGATGGTCACCTCACCTTGGGTGACGACGGGCTTCTCTTCCTTGGGCTTTTCTTCCGGCTTTTTGCCGGCGGGTTTCTTGTCGCCCGACTTGGCATCTTCCTTCTTCTCGGTGTCGGGCTTTTTCCCGGCCTCCTCCTTTTCATCGGCCAACGCTGAAAAACCAAAAGTGCAGAGGGATAACAGGGCGAGGCAGAAGAGCGGGCGGATCATGAGAATGGCGTTAGTCAGCTGGAGGGTGGTCTTTGTTCATTGCCACGCGAAGATAAGATCGTGCAAGCGCGGACTGATGGCTGGATTGGCCTTGCGGAATGGGGCGGGCGCCAGCACGGTGAGAAGAGATTCCCCTGCAGATGAAAATATATGTGGCTTTGCTAATTTGCTTTTTCGGTGGGGCAGCTTGGGTGGAGGCGCAGATCGTGCCCGGTCAATCCAATGGAAGTGTGCCGGCAGCGACCCCTGCGGTGCAGGTCGCGGCGAGTAATAGCCTGAGCTTTGAGGCCAAGTCGGTCTCGAGTGGTGGGGCGACGAAAACACAAAATACCGGGACTTCCGGACTATATGATTTGAGCACGTCTGGCACACAGACGCACCAGAGCATGATCCGGCTCGAGGTGCGCGTGCGCAATTTCGGGACAACGCCGGCGCTAGCACACCTGGACTGCTATTTTGTCGCCTCGGCGCTCCCTCACGGGCGGCGGTATATCTGGAATGAAGTGGCGCGGGACGTCGCGGTTCCGGCGAGTGGCGAATTACCGGAGCAGATCCAATCGACGGAGTTGACACAGGTTACCGAGCAAAGGTTCAGCAGCTCGGTAAATATGAACCCTGTCACCGGTGGTGGCCCTACGGTGTCGCAGTCGGCCTCGAGGACGACGACCGGTGCCAAGCCCTATGGATGGATCGTGCGCCTCACCTCCGGAGATCGACTCTTGAAAGTGCAGGCGTCGTCCAGCGAGCTCGAGACAATCGGTCGGGATGCAAATGCTATTTCGAACCTTAAAAATGTGCGCCCGACAGGGCGGTAACTTGGTCCAGTCTGTGCTCCGTTTCAGGGTGGCACCTCATGCGTATCCACCCTCTCTTTCGTCCGGCCGTTTCCACATTTGTCCTGATCAGCATGGGCCTCGTCGGCTTCTCACTCGACAAGGTGCACGCGGCGGGGAATGCCCCGGTTGCTCCGAAACCGGCGGCCAATGGTGGATTGTTCCCGGATCCAGAGCCGGTGCTGGTGGAGAAGGCGACGTTGCGCAATTTGCTCGACGCCGTGGCACGCAAGGACGACCAGACGGTGACGCCCATCGTCTGGCAATTTCTGGCGGCGATGTCCAAATCCAAGGAACAGGGCGTGGGCCCGAGCGAATATCTGGCGGCGGCTTACAAGGCGGAGCGGGTCAAGGGGACGGATGCGGCGACGGTGCAGAATTGCCTGCTCAGCGCTTGGGCCGGCGCGCAGAGCCTGGCGTTGTTTACGCCGGACAATACCGCCCGTATGGAACGCGGCACCGCGCCTTACGGCACGCGGGGCGCGGATCGCGGCCGCCCGGTGAATCTCGACCTCGCTGCCCTGCCGACGGTGAAGCTCACTACAGCGCTACCCGCGCGCAAGGCAGTGGCTGCAGCCACGCCGTTGCCCACCGCGGAAATAGCCCCGGTGCAACCCGGGTTCACCGTCAAAACGGTGGAGGTGAAGTTGCACGAGAAGGTTTCCCTCGATCAGTTCGGCATTCGCGGCATGGACTTCAGCCTCGAAAGCGTGGACCCGCACAATTCCGTAGTCTTCACCTATGAAGACCGAATCTCGCACCGTAACGGCTATGGGGATCACATGGATGCCTTGAACCAATTGAGCCAGCAGATGGGCTCGGCGAATGGGCTCAACCGGATGACCACCTTCGTGACGCAGGACATTCCGGACTCGAAGCTCCACGGCGTGAAGCTGGTAACGATTCCCTTCGGCGCGGTCTACCTCGACGACGATATCGGCGGCTTCACCTATAAGATTGTCATTCGCGTGGCCACGGAGGCGCTGATGCAAGACCGTCTCCCGCCGGAACGGCGGAAGCTTTACGATCTGCACAACCCGGCGCCCTAATTCCTCACGCCTCCTTTCCTGCACGGACGCGGGGAATGTTTCCGGCCCGGCGCAGGTTTGCTGACGATCGGCGAAGTCGCGGTGCGGAATGGTGTCGGGAAACAGGAAAGATGAGAGTGGGGGATGTCGACCGCCGTCTGCCGTGCTGCCGTTGAGCCATTCAGTTTGCTAAAAAAATTTCCTGGGAGAGCGGGCTTCTGGAAAGAGGCAGAATTCAGTAGGTATTTCCACTCAAGTTAGGGCCCCTGGCGGCACGCGGTCGGTGGGTCATGGTCCATGTCGTGCTGAATTATCAGGCGTGTCCACCTCTACCTCTTCTCGAATCCGGTCGCTGTATTCCGCAGCGCGCGCCTTCCTGACCAAATACCTGAAGTTCGCCCTTCGCGGATTTCTCGTCGGATACCTTGTGTTTCCCGTGTGCGGGCTGGCCTTGCTGCTCAGCCTGTGGTTCCAGCACTCTCCACACTTCCAGTACGCATGGGATCTGATGCGGGCAATGCTCTTCGGCCCGTTCCAGATCTTCTTCGTCTGCTCTGGCGTGGTCATGGCGCTGTTCGCCATTCCCTACGCGAACGAGACGCAGTGGGAGGCGTAAAGAGGGAGAGCCTGGCTGTAGCGGCGCCGTCCCGGCGTCTGACATCCTCTCCGCGAAATTGCCCCCGCCGGGGACGGCGTCGCTACAGCCCAAGAGGCAAGCTACGCATCACCGGTTTCAATGCCGAGACGAGCAAGCGTCCGTTGCGGCACCGACAGCGTGATACCCTCCAGGATCTGTTTCAACGCCGGTGAGGATGAGGAACCGTCCGGCCCGTCAAATTTACGCCAGGCACTTCTCCAGCTCGGCGCGGATCTTTTTCTCGTCGAGATGTTTGCCGATGAAAACGAGCTGGCTGGCACGGACTTCGTCTTTTTCCCAGAGACGATCCCACATGATGGTGAAGCGGTTGTTCACCCCGTGGAAGATGGCGCGGCGTGGGTTGCCGGCGATAGAGATGAAACCTTTCGAGCGAAGCACCTTCTCGTTTTCAGAGAGCTTCTGCACGAAGAACTCGAACTTCTCGACGTTGAACGGCTTGTCGAACTCGAAGGAGAAGCTCTGGATGTCGTGATGGTGGCGGGCGTTGAGCTCGTTGAGGAACTCGGGATCCACGGCGAGCTTGTGGTCCAGCTTGAAGGCGTTCATGTCCAGGATCTCCTTCAGGTTCGCCTGGGACTGGTTCGTATGGAAGATGGTGGCGTGGGGGTTGAGCTCGCGAACCTTGGCTTCGAGCTTCTCGAGGTGCTCGGCGGAGACGAGGTCGGTCTTGTTCAACAGAAGGAAATCGGCCATCGCCACCTGCTCGCGGGCGGTCTCGGTCTCCTTCATCTGCTTCTCGATCTGCTCGGAGTCGACCACGGTGATGATCGAGTCCATGCGCACGAACTGCTGCAGGGCCGGGATATTCAGGAAGGTCTGGGCCACCGGGCCGGGATCGGCGATGCCGGTGGTCTCGATGAGCAGGTAGTCAAAGCCGCCCTTCTTCACGAGCGCTTGCACGCCTTTCACGAGGTCCTTGCGGACCGTGCAGCAGAGGCAGCCGTTGGACAGCTCCAGGATGTCGTCACTGGTCTTCTCCACCAGAGCGCCGTCGATCCCGATGCGACCGACCTCATTGATGATCACGGCGAACTTATAGCCGTGGTTTTGCTTAAGGATGTAGTTGAGGAGCGTAGTTTTGCCGGCGCCGAGGAAGCCGGTCAGGATGGTGACGGGGACGGGATTCATGGGAAGATCGAAAAGAGAAAGGAAGGGAAAGGTAAAGAGGATCGTGAACTTTGCACGTCTCTTGAAAAAGAAACTGGCGGCTTGGAGATAACTCCAAAGCCGCCAGAAATCTTTGCGATTGTGGGGAGACCTACTTCTTTTTCTTCAACAGCGGAAGACCCGTCTTCGAGTTTTCAGAGACCTCGTAGCCGTCGGGCAGCGCGTCGATCGCGCCTTCCTTGGGCTCGGCTCCGAAGTAATAAAGGATGACCTTCTGGCCGCCCTTCAGCTCCTGATGTCGTTGGTGAAGGAAGTAGGTTTTACCTGATTTCTTGGAAATGACACTGAACGCCATAGGAATGATCTAGTAGGGTTAAGTTTGTGACGGAATCGGCTTAAAGCCGGTGTTTTAAACAACACCAGCCGCCTTCAGAGTGGCATAAGCCCCGTTCTTCGTCACGGTTTTAAGTGCGCGAGTCGAGAGCTTTACCGTCACAAAACGCTTGAGTTCAGAGACCCAGATGCGCTTCTTCTTCAGGTTTGGCGTAAAAGTGCGGGACACCGCCTTGGTGACGTGCTGGCCGATACCGCCCTTTTTCTTGGCGAGACCACGGCGATGAATCTTGCTCCCTTTGACCGGGCGGGCGTTGGTAATGCTGCAAACTTTGCTCATACTGGAAAATGGGTAGGTGCGAGTGGGGCGGGGACAATGGAGGGGAGGGGCGGGTTGGTCAAGGGAGAATTTCGACTTCGATACGCTCTCTGAAATCGCTCCGTTTTCCTCTGAACGGGCCCTCGGTGGTTTCTAGTTTCTGGTTTAGGGTTTCTGGTTCGCCCCTGCTGAACTGGCCCCGTGGAGGGAACCAGAGCCGAGCGAAGCGAGACGTCTATGGCGCAATGGAGACAAACTAGAAACCGGAAACCTTTCTTCTTAATCCAGCGCCGCCAGATCCGCGTCGACCATGATCTTCACGAGGTCCTTGAAGTGGGTTTTCGGTTCCCAGCCGAGCTTGGCCTTGGCCTTGGCGGGATCCCCGATCAGCAGCTCGACTTCGGCTGGGCGCTCGTAACGGGCATCGTATTTTACGTATTTTTCCCAGTCCAGGCCGACGTGGCTGAACGCCTCGACGACGAATTCCTTCACACTGTGGGTCTCGTTGGTGGCCAGCACGTAGTCATCGCCTTCCGGCTGCTGGAGCATGCGCCACATACCTTCCACATACTCTGGAGCGAAACCCCAGTCGCGCTTGGCGTCAAGATTGCCGAGATAAAGTTCCTTCTGTTTCCCCTTCTTGATCGCCGCCACCGCGCGGGTGATTTTGCGGGTCACGAAGGTTTCACCGCGGCGCGGGCTTTCGTGATTGAAGAGGATGCCGTTGCTGGCATGCATGCCGTAGCTCTCGCGGTAGTTCACCGTGGCCCAGTAGGCGTAGACCTTGGCTACCGCATAGGGAGAACGCGGCCAGAAGGGCGTGGTCTCGATCTGCGGCACGGCTTGCACCTTGCCGAACATTTCACTGGAGCTGGCCTGGTAAAAGCGGGCCTGCACCTTGGATTCGCGGATCGCCTCTAGAATGCGGATGGTGCCGAGCGCGGTGACGTCGCCGGTATTCTCCGGGATGTCGAAGCTGACGCGCACATGGCTCTGGGCGCCAAGGTGATAAATCTCCTCCGGCCCGACGCGGTCGATGAGCCGGGTGAGGTTCAGGGCGTCCGAAAGGTCGCCGTAGTGCAGGAAGAGACGCACCCCGTGGACGTGCGGGTCCGCGTAAAGATGGTCGATGCGCGACGTGTTGAAGGTGCTGGCGCGGCGGATGATGCCGTGGACTTCATAGCCTTTTTCGAGCAAGAGATCGGCGAGATAGGAGCCGTCCTGGCCGGTGATGCCGGTGATGAGCGCTTTTTTCATGATGGGAAGACGAGTCCCACGGGCTCAGGGGTTGCCGTGGAGGCGGAGCTAATAGCGGCTCGCTGAGCGGCGATCAACTCTCCGATGCCTTTTTTTCCGAGGGCCAGCATGGCGGCCAGTTCGCTCTCGGAGAAAGTCTGCTCCTCGCCCGAGCCCTGCACCTCGACAAACTGTCCATTGGCGGTCATGACCAGATTCATATCCACCGAGGCGTCCTTGTCCTCGAGATAGTTGAGATCGAGCATCGGCTCGCCATTCACCACGCCTACGCTGACCGCGGCGACGAGTTGCTTGATGGGCGACTTGGTGAGCAGCTTCTTTTCAATGAGCTTCTCGACGGCCAGCGCCGCGGCCACACAGGCGCCGGTGATCGAAGCCGTACGCGTACCGCCATCGGCCTGCAGCACGTCGCAATCGATGCACAACGTCCGCGGCCCGAGCAGGTCGAGATCGACCACTGCGCGCAGGGAGCGGCCGATGAGCCGCTGAATCTCCACGCTGCGCCCGTCAATCTTGCCCTTCGCGCTGTCGCGCTGCTTCCGCTCCAGTGTGGAATAGGGGAGCATGGAATACTCCGCCGTCAGCCAGCCGCCGGGGACCTTCTGGAATTTCATCCAGTTCGGAATACTTTCCTCGATCATCGCGCTGCAAATGACGCGGGTATTGCCCGCCGCCACCAGCACCGAGCCGGTGGAGTGGGGAGCGATATTGGGCGTGAAGGAAATCGGGCGGAGTTGGTCGTTCTTGCGACCGTCATTTCGAGGCATGCCGCGCAGGGTAGGGAAAACGCGGGGAGGGAGGGAAGAGCGGAGTTGGGCGCTTCTCTTCGACGCGGCCCCTTTTCAGACTCAGCGAATCTCGATCAGACGATCTCCGCTTTGAATACGCGTCACGATGGCAGGCAGAAGTGGCAGAAACCAAGTCAGTCACACTGCATTGGTGGCATTGCCAATACGGATCCAAACGATAACCGGGCTGCTTACCTGGCGCCGAAACCTTTCTACGAAATCTTCATCTTGGTGAGAATGACCGCGTGCACACGGACCGCATATTCCCAAATTGGTGTGTCCTTTGCATGGCGAAGTCCGATGTCCTCCACGTGCTCGGCATGATACCCGGCCTGCGTTAGAGTCCGCGCAAGCAGAGGCGGCAATTGTGCGTCTACGAGAAAGCGCACCGCGTTATGCCGTTACGCCACCTTGATGATGGGGTGATCCATCTCCGATGCCGCAAACTCGAGACAAGCGCGGATATCTTCTGGTTCCAGATAAGGAAAATCATTCAGGATGTCCTTTTCGTTTGTGCCGGCAGCGAGCATTTCCAGCACATCCTTTACTCGGATGCGCATGCCGCGAATGCACGGCCGTCCTCCGCACTGTTCCGGTTCGAACGTAATGCGATCCAAGTATTTCATTCCCAAATGATACGGAAACGAGAGGGATGGCTCAAGTTGGATTGTGACCTGAACTGCCGCCTGTCGAATCTCCCTGAATTTCCTTGTCATCCCTCTGCGTTGGGACGAAAGCAACTCACCGTATGTCTGAATCCGCGCAATTCACATCGGCGATTGATCATTCGGTCCCAGGGCTCAAGAAGCTGATCAAAAATCACCTCAAGTTTAGCCTGGCCCGCGATACGCAAACGGCCTCGCGGCGCGACTGGTGGCTGGCTACTTCCAAGGCCGCCCAGAGCCTGATCATCGAGCGCATGATCGCCACGCAGACGGCCCATCACCGGACCAACGCCAAACGCGTCTATTATTTCTCGCTGGAATTTCTCATGGGGCGCCTGTTCTCGAATAGCCTCTACAGCGCCGGCATCTTCGACGAGATCGAGCTTGCCCTGCAGGAGATGGGCCTCGATACCGAAACGCTGCGCAAAGAGGAGTACGACATGGCGCTGGGCAACGGCGGCCTCGGCCGTCTCGCTGCGTGCTTCCTCGATTCACTCGCCACCCTGGATCTGCCCGCCGTCGGCTACGGCATCCATTACCAGTACGGCCTCTTCAAGCAGGAGTTCCGCAACGGCCACCAGGTCGAGTTGCCCGACGCCTGGCTCACCTACGGCACGCCTTGGGAAATCATCCGCCCCGAGCACTCCACCGAAGTGCAAATCTTCGGGCAGGTGGAAAACGTCTTCGACGATCGCGGCAATTCTGTGCCCCGCTGGACCGGCGCGAAAAAGATCCTCGGCGTCCCGTATGACATCCCGATTCCCGGCTTTGGCACGAACACGGTGAACTTCCTTCGCCTGTGGGAATCGCGTGCGCCGGAGGAATTCGATTTCGAGGCCTTCAATCGTGGTGGTTACGGCGAGGCCGTGCGTGAGAAGAATGTCAGCGAGACGATTTCCAAAGTCCTGTATCCAAACGACAAGACCGAGAGCGGCAAGGAACTGCGCCTCGTGCAGCAGTACTTTTTCGTCGCCTGCTCGCTCCGCGACATCTTCCGCCGCTTCCGCAAGGACAACGAGGCGTGGGAGGACTTCCCGGAGAAAGTCGCCATCCAGCTCAACGACACCCACCCGGCCATCGCCATCGTCGAACTGCTGCGTCTCTTCCACGACGAATACGGCATGGCCTGGGAAAAAGCGTGGTCGATTGTCACCAAGACTTTTGCCTACACGAACCACACGCTGCTGCCCGAGGCGCTGGAGAAATGGAGCGTGCCGCTTTTTCAGAAAGTGCTCCCGCGCCATCTCCAGCTCATCTTCGAAATCAACAAGCGTCACCTCGAGCAGGTGGAGGCCAGGTGGCCCGGCGACGTGCACAGGAAGCGCGTGCTCTCGATCATCGAGGAAGGCCACGTGCAGATGGTGCGCATGGCGCATCTCTCGGTCGTGGGCAGCTACTCGGTCAATGGCGTTGCCGCGCTGCACACCCAGTTGCTCAAGGCCGACCTCTTCCCGGAGTTCGACGAAATGTTCCCGGGCAAGTTCAACAACAAGACCAACGGCATCACGCCCCGCCGCTGGCTGCTGGCCTGCAATCCGCGCCTCAGCACGTTGATCTCGAAAAAGATTGGCACCGGCTGGGAGCGCAACCTCGACCAGCTCCGCGGGCTCGAGCAATACGCCAACGATCCGGATTTCCAGGGCGAGTTCATGGCCGTGAAGCACGCCAACAAGGTGGACCTCGCGCGGATCATCAAAACCCAGATCGGTATCTCCGTGAACCCGGCGGCGCTCTTCGACGTGCAGATCAAACGCTTGCACGAATACAAGCGGCAGCACCTGAACCTGCTGCACATCCTCGCGCTGTATCGTCGGTTGCTGCAAAATCCGGATCTCGATATCGCCCCGCGCGTCTTCATCTTCTCGGCGAAGGCGGCCCCCGGCTACGACCTGGCGAAGTGCATCATCAAGGCAATCAACTCCGTGGGCGCGCACATCAATGCCGACAAGCGGATCAATGATCGTCTCAAGGTCGTCTTTCTGCCGAATTACCGCGTGTCGCTCGCGCAGCGCATTGTCCCCGCGGCGGATCTCTCCGAGCAAATCTCCACCGCCGGCAAGGAAGCCAGCGGCACCGGCAACATGAAGCTTGCCCTCAACGGGGCGCTGACCATCGGCACGCTCGATGGCGCCAACGTCGAAATCCGCGAGGAAGTCGGCGAGGAGAATATCTTCATTTGCGGCATGACCGTGGAGGAAGTGAACGCGCTGGTGAAGAAAGGCTATCGCCCGCACGATTTCTACCTGGCGAACGAAGAATTGCGCGCCGTGGTCGACTGGATCGGCTCGAACTATTTCACGCCCGACGAACCCGGTTGCCTGCGCATGCTCTGCGACAATCTCATCTACAACGATCCGTTCCTCGTGCTGGCCGACTTCCAGTCCTACAGCGACTCCCACAAGCTGGTGGACGCGGCCTTCAAGGACAAGCCGCACTGGGCAAAAATGGCGATCATGAATACTGCGCGTATGGGCAAATTCTCCAGCGACCGGACGATCAGCCAGTACGCCAGCGAGATTTGGAAACTGGACCCGGTGAAAGTCTGAGGGCTTCGCCCTAACATCCAACATCTCCCTCGTCAAACTCGGGACGGCTTCGCCGCAACCTCCAACACCCAACATCCAATGGGGGAAAACCCCCGCCACGCGCTTGCGTCATTGGATGTTGGGTGTCGATGTTGGACGTTGGATGTTCTGCCTTTCCTCCTCCGTCGAGATTCCCGCCGAGTTCTTCTTTATTCCGAGTATTCCGCCCACGAGGTGGTCGTCTCCCACACCCGCACAGCGAGAAGGCGTGCGTCCTGGCGCAGCGGGTATCGCGCAGCTTGTTTCCGGGCGTAAGCGCGCAGAGCACTGGAGGCGTGATCGAAAATCGTCCGCGCCAGCACTTCGGTCGTGGGATCCTGATTCTCGAAACCGATGACCCGGTCTCCGTAGCGTTGCTTGAATTCCGCGTAGGCCGGGTCGCTGGTATTCATGCACAACGCATGGTCAAAGGTGTCCAGCCATTGGCCGACGGCGTCCTTGATGATCTTGAAATCGCAGACCATCTCGTTCCGGTCGAGCTCCGCCGCTTCGAGCACAAACTCGACTTTGCGCGTGTGCCCATGCGGAAACTGGCACTTGTCCGGGTGCTTGGACAGCATGTGGCCGTTTTCGATGTCGATGGTTTTGCAGATTCGGTAGGGCATGAAAATCAAGTTCCTCTTTTGTTTCCGAAGAGGGCGATGTGGAGGCGATGGCAATAGCGATAACCACGCCGCTTGCACAGGTCGATGAGCGATTCCTCCCGGCCGTGAATCGTCTGCAGATCGGTCCCCTGCGGCATGAGCTGGACTTTGTGCGGAGGAACCGGCGCGCCGATTCTATCGAGCAGCGCCTCGATCTCCTCGACGTCCGACGATTGCTCGACCACGAACTTCAGTTGGAACGGGTGACGCTCGATCCAGGCGCGCAGCACCTCCGGTTGAAGCCGCTGCTTTTCATGCCGCTCGCGCCAGCCTTCGGCGATCTCGCCTTCCAGCGGCGTCGAGTTGCCGAGTTTCGGACTCAGCGAGGCCAGATCGCAGGCGATCCCCTCGGGCGCAATCGTCCCCGCGGTCTCGATCGTAATGTGCTTGCCGGCCTCGCGGAACCGCTGGGCCAGTTCGTGAATCCCTTTCGCGACCATCGGTTCACCACCGGTCAAAACCACGTGCGCCGCGGGAAACGCGGCGACGCGCTCAACAATCTCCTCGACGCTCATCTCGTCGCCTTGCGGATTCCAGGAAGCGTATTTCGTGTCGCACCACCGGCAGCGCAGATTGCAGCCCGAAGTGCGCACGAAGACCGACGGCACGCCGGTCAATTCGCCCTCGCCTTGAATGGAGTAAAAAATCTCGGAGATCAGCACGTCAGCTCGTCACAGGTTTGGCCGGCAACGGCGCCACACTCGCGTAAACCGTGGGATCGGGAATGCCGGCGACCGCGAACGCTTCGCGACGCTCGACGCAGGTGCCGCACGTCCCGCAGTGAATCTCCTGCCCTTTGTAGCACGACCAGGTTTTTGCAAAGTCGACGCCCAACTCATGACCGCGCGCGGCGATCTGCGCCTTGGTAAAAGCGATGAACGGCCGGAGCAACTGGATCTCCGCATAGGTGCCCAGCCGAATGGCCTCGCCCATCGCCTGCATGAACGTCTCGCGACAGTCCGGGTAAATCGCGTGATCCCCGGCGTGCGCGGCGATGATCAAGCCCTGTGCGCCCACGCTCTCCGCGTAACCGCCCGCGATCGAAAGCAGGATGCCATTGCGGAAAGGCACGACCGTTTGCTTCATCGTCAGCTCTTCGTAATGCCCATCGGGAATCGCACCGCCCGACTGCAACAGATCCGAGGCGAAAAGCTCATTGATGAAGGAGAGCGAGATGACCCGATGCGGCACACCCAGTCGCTCGCAGTGATAGGCCGCCAGGGGGATTTCCCGGTGGTTGTGCTTCGAGCGGTAATCGCAGCTCAAGGCCCCTACCACCTCATGCTCGGTCTGAGCATGATACAGGGCCGCGACAGAATCCATTCCGCCGCTGACGAGGACGACGACTTTGCTCCGGCTCATGAACGGGTGCGCTTGGGCAACGCCGGCTTCGTTCGTTTGGGCGCCTTCGCATTCTCAGGACGATCCGGATACTCTGCATCTACGATTACGCCGATGCCGCCGCGGGGTGCAAATTCCCCGTGCACCATCGCATGGCGCGGCTGGCACACGTCCACGATGTCATCGAGAATCCGGTTCACGATGGCCTCATTGAAGGACCGCGTATTCCGGAAGGACGCCAGGTAGAATTTGAGCGACTTGGTCTCAATGCAGAGCTCGCCGGGAATGTATTCGATGCGGATCTTGGCGAAATCGGGCTGCCCAGTGACCGGGCACATGGAGGTGAATTCCCCACACTCAAACGTGATCCAATAATCGCGCTTGGCGTTCTCGTTCTTGAACGTCTCCAAGGTGGCCGCCTTCGGATGCTCGGGGAACTTCGCGGTATGTCCGAGGAGCGAAAGGCGGGAGTATTTTTTGGGTGTATTCACAGGTGTCAGGGTCGAATGAGATCGCGGGCAATAATTTCGGCCGAGTCTGGCAACTCGCCGGGCTCCGGGCAATCCGCATCGCCGTAAAGGTGCACAGGTCTGCCCGTTAATCCAGTGTCTCCTGTCCGCCGCGGGATTACGCCGCCGGCTCGGCGGCGTTTGGTTTCAGCGGTTTGGTGGCGAAGATCAGCACATTCCCATCGGGGTCGCGAATGCCGGTTTCGCGCGTTCCCCAAGTCTGATCGGTTGGCGGCAACTGAACCACGGCGCCGCGTGCGGCCACCTCGTCATGGAGTCGATCCACATCGGTCACCCAGAGAAATGCATCGGTCATACCGGCACGTTCCGGCTTGTAAGACTGCAGATGAAGCCACACCCCGTCGCGAGCGATGCCGATATAACGTGGGTCCGGTTTGGCTGCCTCCACCGGATAAGCGAACATTTTCTCGAAGCCCAGAACCCTGCAGTAATAGTCCTCCGCTCGGGCCGAATCCGATACCGCGAGGACAGGAATGGCGCTGGTGATCATGATGTTCTTTGAGAGTGGTTCTGAGTCGGGAGCAATGGAACAGGCTGCGATCTCATTTCTGCTCAGGCCCTCTCGGGATATGTTCGCGACGAGAGAGCACCGTTTTCAATTCTTCAAAAGCGAGAATCCATTCGGGACTCTCTTTGAACTCAATCGCCCCGGAATCATCAGCGGATTCCCTGTCGGATTGAACGAGGGATTGCTCGCACTGGTGCAGCCGCCGAAGCCGCCCAAGTAGCTGGCTGGTGGGCAGCGCCTCGAGTTCCCTCTGGGATAGCGGGAATATCGGCTTACGTTTCATGAAAGTTGCCTAACGTCACTGACGATGCCCGCCATGATCGGCGATGCTGTGTGCCGGCACGGAAGATGACCGAGCGTGAATCGTATTCAACGCGTAGATCCCGCTGACCGCGGCGACGTGAGCACAAACGAAACCAAGGACGAGCGAGGCCATCAGGAGTCCGAGACTGGAGATCACGCGCTGGCGGAAAAGACCAACGAAACCGCAGATTGCTGCGACGAGAATGAACAGCAATCCGAGGCCAAGGAGCCAGGAGGTGAGAACGCCTACGATCAAGCACCAAACGCCCCGGGTTAATAAGAGATCCGATTTCGAATTGGGCATGGCTGAAATAAAGAGGCTAAGTTACGCACGTGCGCCAGACAGCGTTTACGAATTAAGTTTTGTCGTGTCTCCCGCGCCAGCGTTTTGGAGTGCGGCGCTGCTGCGCCGCTTTGGAAAGTGGCGAGTATTCAAGACGGCTCCGCATGATTAGGCCGCGTGGTTGCGATCAATCGGAATTATTGAGTGTGAGGATACCACTTCCATAAGGCGTAAGAACCGGAATCCACGCCTCAACGCACTCATCCATGCTCTCAGCATTGAGCTTTAAGTAATGACGCTGATCCGCCCCACCTCGCGTCGAGTGCCAGCATGGAATCTCCCCGATGAGTCGTTCAAGCTGAGCAATGGTATCGGGTGCCCAAAGGCTGCGGCCCGGTGACGTGTAACAGCAGCCTTTGAATGTCGCCCAAAACCAATCGTAGATCTTTCGCGCATCCGCCGGTGAGCCCACGGGAATAAGGAAACCTTCGGTGGTGCGCTGCTCGGTGGCGTAGCCACCACATTGTTGCTCATACGTCACGCCCGTGCGCGCCTCAACGATGACGATGAGGCCGGGCTTCGATGTTCCGTCTGGATCAAGAACGACATGCGGCATAGTGCGTGTGAATGCGGGATCAAGCCTGGCGTTCCAAAGCGGTTTGCTGAGTTGCTTCCGGGTTCATTGGATTGACGGAGCCAACGCAAGCGGCCTGGTCGGGAGAATCGCCAAGATCGTGCCAATTCTCGGTGATGGTCGAGTCTGGCTCGCGGCATGAAGAACCAAAGTGCCGCTCGCGGGCGGTGAATGGGTCAAAGGTGCCGTCTGCTACTGCTTGCAGGTAGACGGCGAAGCGCTCCGGTAAAGAGGCGATTGCCGCGCGGTGGGAACCGGCGGCATGAACAAGGATGCGATCCCAGCCCCAAGCTGGATGGTAAATGTCGTGTTGAACTTCGAGCCAGTGCGCAAAACCGCCGAAAGGATAGCAATTCAACTCACCGGGAGCCATGCCAAGGGCAACGCCGTCCAGGAAGGCGCGCACTGCCCGCATGTCGGAACAGGCAACATAGAGCCCGGGACGCTTGCAAAGCGCCTCGATGATCTTGATCAAGCGTTCCATGGGTGATTTGGATGACCTAACGCTGCAAAGCGGCAAACTCAGGATCTTGAACCTGCTCAGCG
>Ga0068855_100004254_pt1 | contig 17482 bp, 19 predicted proteins | sample KBSCornC52_FD_66592 | JGI IMG/M metagenome (GOLD analysis project Ga0068855, IMG submission 66592) | Corn rhizosphere microbial communities from Kellogg Biological Station, Michigan, USA - KBS Corn C5-2 | ecosystem: Host-associated > Plants > Roots > Rhizosphere > Soil ...
AGACGATCACTGTCTACGAATCCTCCTTCGAGCGGCCATGGTCCGGCGAGCTTCCGGCCGATTACCTGGACAAGATGATCCGCGGCATCGTCGCCTTCGAAATTCCGATCACACGTCTCGAGGGGAAATTCAAACTCGGCCAGAATCGTTCGCCCGAGGATGTGCAAGGCGTCTTCCGTGCGCTGACGCAATCCTCGAGTAGTGAAGACCGCGCCCTTGCGCAATTCATGGCCTCTGAAGGACACGTGTAGATCGGCGCTTGGATTGAAGTGCGGGGGTGCTCCCTGAGCATTCCCCGCATTTGCCCGAGGTGCATCGCCTTGAAATGAGGCGCGGCCACGGCTTCCTTGGGAGGGGCGACTTTCCTGTCGCCCTGCGTTGCGGAGCGACGCCCAGAAACGGCGCTTCGCGCGCGGGTTCGGTCAGCGACTGGAAAGTCGCCGCTCCCAAGCGCGCCATCTATAGCTGTGCCCAAATGGCGCGCAAAGATTGGGAAATGTTTAGGGTGCTCCGCCGCTTTCGAAAGTTGGTTCCTAAAGCGGTAGAGAACTACAGCCCTCCAAAACGCTGTTGCGATGGGCCGAGCGAACTACGGAAATACTGCGAACCTTCCATCCCCCAGCACCACGGCAGCCGCACCACTACCGCGACTCGGCACTGAGCCCGGCTTTCCCAGCGGCGATCCGGCCACATCGTAAAGCTGCCACCCGAGCACATCCTGATTCTTCCACGCCACCAGCGACACCCCATCCGGCGCGCTCAGGGCGACCACGCCGGTCCGCATCCCGTTTCTTCCCGGCGTCGGAATCTCTCCCGGCGGCAGCACTGCTCCATCCTTGTTGAGTCGCGCGAAGTAGATCTGCCCCTTGGTCGGCCACGCGGTGACATAACCCGCCGGCGTCCCCCGAATCGTAAAGTAAGTCATCGGACACGCCTGTAATTGCCATGAGGTGGTGCTGATCCGCGTGCGCTTCTGCCGCCCGTTGCGATCGGCCAGGACCAGATAGATATCCCGCTCATTGTTCGTCTCCTCGCGATAGATCAGTGCGAGCCGTCCATCCGGTCCATAGGTCGTGCTCGTCGTGCAGCATTTGCAGGGATCGATTAAGGGATTCACCTCCGCATAGGGCGAGAAGCTCTGCCCGCCATCGCGCGAAGTCATCGTGTAGACCTTGCCGGAAAGAAAACTCGCCGTCACCGCACCGCTTCCGCTCGCGGCGAGCGAATACCCTTCGCTCGGCTTGTGATTCAAATTCCGGATGGGAGAAAACGTCTTCGCTCCCGGCGCGAGCGTCGCGTACTGCAGGCCCCACTGCTCCTGCGGCAGCTTGAGCTTCCAGGCGTTCGTCCCCATCACCACATGCACCCGCCCATCCTGGCCGACCGCCATATCCCAGGTCGTGTATTCGAGCCCCGGCTTTCGCGCCGCATCGTCCACCACCGAAAGCGGCGCGCTGAAGGTCGCTCCATCATCGGTCGATTTCACATAATGCGGCCCACCATCGGCATCAAAGAACAGGTGAATCGCCCCGTCAGCCCCCCGTTCCGCCTTCATCACATTCGAGGCTCCTGGCGCATGGATGACTTGCACGCGGTCTGGCCCGTCGGCGGCGTGAATCGCGGCCACGCCGGAAAGGAATGCGCCGAGGACGCACAGGCTTCGCGCCCAAGGGAGAGAACCCGCAAAAAATGTTCATGGGGAGCATTTTATGGATCATCGTCAAAAAATCAGGCTTTAAAAGAACCGAACCAACTGGAATCCAAAGAGGGCAACTCCCTCCGCTGTCATGTTTTACCACGACATGCTTCATCTCTCCTCACTCTCCCGATTGCAGCCTTGCCCAAGTGGTGCTAAATGGCACGTCCCTATGTTGACTTTTACCAAGATGAATGGTGCCGGGAATGACTTCGTGATGCTCGATAATCGCGACGGGAAGCTGGCGCTGGACAAGGCGCAGATTGTCCGTTTGTGCGACCGGCATCGCGGGGTCGGTGCCGATGGTGTGCTCGTGGTCGAACCGTCACAGAGCGGCGCGGATTTTCGCATGCGCTACTACAATGCCGACGGTGGCGAGGCCGAGATGTGCGGCAATGGCGCCCGCTGCTTCGGTCGTTTCGCCCAGCGCGTGAGCGGCCAGGCGGGTGATATTTCCTTTGAAACCATGGCCGGGAAAATCACCGCGCAATTCTTCGGCGAGAATGTGCGCATCCAGATGAGCGAGCCGCATTCGCTGCGCCTGAACGAATCGCTCGACTCCGGTGGCGAAGTGTTGACCGTGCACTCGGTGAATACCGGCGTGCCGCACGCCGTGGTCTTCGTCGATGATCTCGAGCAGGTGGAGGTCCGCCGCTTCGGGGCGGGTCTGCGCTATCACTCCCACTTCGCGCCGAAGGGCACGAATGCGAATTTCGTCCAGCAGGTCGGACCGCAAACCATTGCCATCCGCACCTACGAACGCGGCGTGGAGGACGAGACGCTGGCCTGCGGCACGGGCATGGTCGCCTGCGCGCTCATTTTCCACGAATTGACCGGCGCCCCCTCGCCTGTGGCCGTGAAAGTGCGCGGCGGCGAAACGCTGGAGATCGCCTTCCGCCAGGACGGCAAGGTCTACCGCGATGTCACCCTCACCGGTCCAGCGGATTTCGTCTTCGACGGTCAGGCCGCTTTGTGATATTGGCAGATGCGTGTCAATCATTCCATGAATCCTGCCCTTACCCAGTCTGGCCCTCATTCCCATTGATTTCCCTATGAAGAAGAATGGAAAAAAGACCGCCGGCAAGCGTGGCCGCCGCCCGGTGCACACCAAGCGGGACCAGGAGATCGTTCGTCTGCACATCCAGGGAGTCGTGCATCCGCAGATCGCCGAGCATTACGGCATCACCCGGGAGCGGGTCCGCCAGATCGTGGCCAACCACGACCAGGAGCCGCGCCGTATTTTCCAGCGACGCCGGCGCGCGGAGAATGACGCGCGGCAGGCCACGGAATCGCGCCAGCGTAAACAAAAGCGCGATGACCGGCTGCAAGCCCTCTCGGCCGCCTGGAAGCGCGGCGCCTCAATTTCGGAGATTGCGAAGGAATTTGGCATCAGCACGCCGAATGCGGCCAATGCCCTGATCTCCTATCGTCGCAAACGCCACCCGTCCCTCTTCCCCCTGCGGAAACCCTGGGTGAGCGCCCATCGCACGCCCAAGTCCAAGACGAAATCCAAAAACTAGCAGAGCCACCCGAGGTTCGGGGGCGCCTGGCTGTCTGGTATCGACCGCCATTTCGCCGTCCCGTCTTCCCTCGGTCGTTCTGGCCCCCCGCTGCATCGCGCCGCGGGTTTTGGCTATCCAACCCCTTCTTTCTCGCTTAGAACCGCACGCTCTATGTTTGCAGGCACCTACACGGCGCTCGTCACGCCATTCCAAAATGACCGGGTCGATGAAGCGGCTTTTGCCCGCCTCATCGAAGGCCAGATCGCCGGCGGCATCACTGGCATCGTCCCCGTGGGGACCACCGGCGAATCCGCCACTCTCGACCACGCGGAGCACAACCGCGTCATCGAACTCGGCGTTAAAGCCGCCGCGGGTCGCTGCAAAGTCATCGGCGGCACCGGTTCGAATTCCACGGCGGAAGCGATTTCGTTAACTGTGGAAGCGGAAAAGCTGGGCTGCGACGGCGCGCTCCTCGTGGCGCCGTATTACAACAAGCCTTCGCAGGAAGGTCTCTATCGCCACTTCGCCAAGATCGCCGAGTCGACGAAGCTGCCGCTCATTCTCTACTCGATCCCCGCCCGTTGCGGCATCGAGATCAGCGTCGAAGTGACCGTGCGTCTCGCCAGGGCGTTCCCGAACATCGTAGCGATCAAGGAAGCGGGTGGTTCTGTGGAGCGCGTGAGCGCCCTGCGGGCCGTCCTGCCGCCCGAGTTCACGATCCTTTCCGGCGACGACTCGATGACCCTGCCGTTCGTCGCTGCCGGTGCCCAAGGCGTGATCAGCGTCGCTTCCAATCTCATCCCCGCCGAGGTCGTCGCGCTCGTGAATGCGGCGGTCTCCGGTGACATGAAGAAGGCCCGTGAGATTCACTTCCGCCTTTATCCGCTCTTCAAGGATCTCTTCATCGAACCCAATCCTGTGCCCGCCAAGCACGCTCTCGCCCTCCGGGGCGAGATGCAGCCCGACGTGCGGTTACCGTTGTGCGAAATGGGCGAATCCGCGCGCGCGAAGCTCGAAGCCACGCTGCGCCAACTCCATATCATCCCGTGAGCAAGCCACTCGAAATCATCATTAATGGCGCCCGCGGCCGCATGGGCCAGATGCTGGTCACCTGCGCCACCGGCGACCCGGATCTGCATGTCTTTGCTGCGATCGATACCGGCGACGACTTTGCCTCGGCCGTGCCCGGCGCGGACGCGATCATCGACTTCAGCCACCACTCGGCCATCGAGCCGGTGCTGGCCCGCTGCATGGAACACCAGAAAACCCTGGTCATCGGCACGACCGGTCACACCGACGCGCAGACCGCGGCGATCAAGCACGCTTCGGGGCAGATCCCGATCGTCTTCGCACCGAACTACAGTATCGGCGTGAACACGCTCTTCTGGCTCACCCGCAAGACCGCCGAAATCCTCGGCCCGGGCTTCGACCTGGAGGTCGTGGAAATGCACCATCGTTTCAAGAAGGATGCGCCGAGCGGCACGGCCAAGCGCCTCGTCGAGATCCTCGCCGAAGCGCGCGACCTTTCCTATAACAAGGACGCGCGTCACGGCCGCCAGGGCATCGTCGGCGAACGCACGAACGCGGAGATCGGCGTGCATGCCATCCGCGGCGGCGACGTCGTCGGGGATCACACCGTCATCTATGCCGCGCAAGGCGAACGGGTGGAACTCACCCACAAGGCCTCGAGCCGCGAAACCTTCGCCCGCGGCGCTTTGCGGGCCGCGCTTTGGGCGCATGACAAACCTGCCGGTCTCTACGACATGCAGGATGTTCTCGGCCTGAAGTAGCCTTATGCGTGCCGGGATCGCTCTCGGTTCCAATCTCAGTGATCGCCTGGCGAACTTGCGTCGCGCCCGCGGCCTCGTCCTCGCCATGCCTGGCGTTTCTGCACCGGTCATCGATTCGCGCGTTTACGAAACCGAACCCGTGCAAAGCGCGCCGGACGCCGGCGCGTATCTCAATGCGGTCATCGAGGTGGAATATGAAGGCCAGCCGATCACGTTGCTCGATGGCTTGCAGCGTATCGAAGCGGAGCTGGGCCGCCCTTCGAAACGCCCACGCAATGCGCCGCGGACGATCGATCTCGATATTCTTTACGCGGGCAACCTGGTACTCTCCAATGAGGAGGTCGTGATTCCACATCCACGCCTGCACCAGCGCCGCTTCGTCCTCACGCCGCTCGCCGATATTCGTCCCGATTTGATTCTCCCCGGCCAGCAATTGCCGGTCTCCACCCTACTTTCCACCCTGATCGATCCATCCGGAGTGGAGCTATATTCCGAAAACTGGATATGAGCCACGAACCGACCGCCTCCGATTCACCGCCCATGACTCCCGACCGCCTGAAGGAAATGAAGGCCCAGGGAGAGAAAATCGCCGTCCTCACCGCCTACGACTACCCGACCGCTCGTCTCTTCGATGAAAGCGGGATCGATGTGATCCTGGTCGGCGATTCGCTCGGTATGGTCGTGCTCGGCTATCCGGATACGACGCATGTGACGATCGACGAAATGGTGCACCACGTGGGCGCCGCGGCGCGGGGCGTGAAGCGCGCCTTGGTGGTCGGGGATCTGCCGTTCGCTTCTTACACGATGCCGAAGCAGGCGGTCGTCAATGCGCGTCGCCTGATGGATGCCGGCGCCCATGCGGTCAAACTGGAAGGGGGCCGTGATCAGTGCGACCAGATTGAGGAAATCATCGCCGACGGCATTCCTGTGATGGCGCATCTCGGCATGCTGCCGCAGAGCGTGAAAATGGAAGGCGGCTATAAGATCAAAGGCAAGACACCCGCGGAAGTGGAGAAGCTGCTCGAAGACGCCAGGGCCGTGCAGGAAGCCGGCGCTTTCGCCGTCGTGCTCGAATTGGTGCGGAGCGAAGTCTCCGCCCAGATCAGTACCACGCTTTCCATCCCGACGATTGGCATCGGTTCTGGTGCGGATTGCGACGGCCAGGTGCTGGTCTCCCACGATCTCATCGGACTTTTCCCGTGGTTCACGCCGAAGTTTGTGAAACCCCACGGTCACGTCGCCGAACAAATCCGCGCCTCCGCCGCCGCGTTTATCGCGGATACAAAGCACCCGGGCAGCCGAGCTTGATCAGCGTCAGCTTCGATTCGAAAGCGTCTTCCGCCGACGAGGGCGAAATTAGCTATCTCCCGCGAACTCGCCCACGCGCCGGAACTTCTCGTAGCGCTGCTTGAGCAGATCATTCGTCGGAATCTTGCTCAGCTCATCGAGCTGCCCCAGCACTGCCTTCTTCAGATTCGCAATCGCGGCCGCGTGATCCTGATGCGCCCCACCGAGCGGTTCCGGAATAATCCCATCGATCAGCTTGAGCTCGAGCAGATCGCGCGCCGTCAGCTTGAGGGCCGCCGCCGCTTCCGGCGCGTGCTTGCGATGCTTCCAGAGGATCGCCGCACACCCTTCCGGTGAAATCACCGAATAGTAGGCGTTCTCGAGCATCAAGACGCGATCCGCGACGCCAATCCCCAGCGCCCCACCACTGCCCCCTTCGCCAATGACCACGGCCACGGTCGGCGTCCGCAGGACCATCATCTCACGCAAGTTCACCGCAATAGCCTCGGAAATGTGCCGTTCTTCCGCGCCCACGCCGGGATACGCCCCGGGGGTGTCGATCAGCGACACAAACGGCCGCCCAAACTTCTGCGCCATCTGCATCAAGCGGAGCGCCTTGCGGTAACCTTCGGGATTCGCGCAGCCGAAATTGCGCCGGATGTTCTCCTTCAATTCACGGCCTTTCTGATGCCCGATCACCACACACTTGTGGTTCCCGATCGTCGCGAAGCCACCGGGCATCGAGCGATCTTCACCGTAAACCCGGTCCCCGTGCAATTCGATGAAGTTCGAAAACGAAAGCTGGAGATAATCGAGTGAATAAGGACGTGCCGTGTGCCGCGCGATCTGCACGCGCTGCCAGGCGGTCAGGTTCTCGTAAATAGCCCGTTTGGTCTCTTCGATCTTGCCCTCCATGCGGCGCACTTCGTGATCGAAATTGATGTCATTCGCACGGGAATGCTTCTTCAGATCCGCGAGCTTTTCCTCGAGCTCGGCGATGGGCTTTTCAAAATCAAGAGGCGGAAGTTTCATGAGAGTCATTGTTCGAGAGTTACGGCGTCACCTTTGGAGAGCATCGCGTCCAGTTCGTCGAGCGCATCGGGCGTCAGACGAATGCCGCCGCCCGTTGGCTTTTGGCCACCTTCCTCGGCGACGGAATGCAACGTGCATTCCTTGATGTTGATTTGAATCCAGTGCGTGGAACTCAGGTAGCCTTTGTCATTAAAAGTCACACGCTGGCCATTCAGCCAGGAAATCTTGTCGGTCACCTTGCCCATCTTCTTTTCCATGGCGAGAACCTTGCCGCCGGGCCCTTCCTTCCTGGCCGTCTTGGCATACAAGGGCGGCCATTCCAACACCGCGTATTGCTTGAAGAATTTTCCCTTGTTCAAGACGGTGACCTTGTCGCGCTTGCGGCTGATGACGAGCGAGAAATCGACCTGCGTCGCCGAGATCTTCTGGTTGATGTACAACATCGACCTCGGCAGGTTGTTGGCCCGTATGATGAGCTCGGGCGTGGTCTTCATCCGGTTGGCCACGCGGCTGATGACGTCCCCTTTTTGGACTGTATAGGTTTCCTTTTCCGGCGCCGCGATCGTCGAGAGAAGGATGTCGGTATTGATCTCGCCCAGCAGATTCTTCGCGTCCTCGATCTTCGTCGACTCCGGATAGCGCTCGATGAAACCGTAGAAAGCATCGCGCGCTTCGATCACCTTGCCTCCCTTGCGAATCGCCACGCACTTGTTGAATTCCGGCAGCGTCGGGTCCGGCGGCGGCGGGGGCGGGGGCAACGCTTGCTCCTTCTTCAGTGCAATCTGCGGCTGCAGGAAGACCTTGTAGCCGACGAGCGCCGCCCCGCCAAAAATGACGACGGTAAGGAAGATAATGATAAGTGCTTTCACGAATGGCGGTAGATCGGTCGCCTACTCACTTAGCGAATTAGACGACGAATGGGAAGCGTAACACCCAACGTCCATTACAGCAGGCCACGCTTGCGAAAATCACCCAGGTTGCCACCTGATGACTCCTGGATCATGTCCGCCGCGAATTTCAGCAGGCAGATTTCCCATCCTTCGTCGACTCCGTGAATGACCGCGCTCAGCGGGTCGTTGGAGGCTTCCACCTGCTCTCGCAGCCGGCCGACGACGTCTTCCATGCGATCGTGCACGATCTCATTCGAGATATCCGTCTTCCGAAACTGGAAGCCATACTTGAGGACGGCGAGCTGCGGCGCGTTCTCGCGCAACCAATCGGCGAAATCCTCGGCGTTCTCCCCGAAGCCCTCGACCAACATGCGCTGAATGTGGCCGGGAGTGATGATCTGCGGCCGTTCGGCATGCAAACGGCCATCGCGGACCCGCACCTGGTTCACATTATCCATCAATTCCGTGATCAGATAAAAGCGAAAGCTGGTATCGCCAAACGTCGCGATCCGGCGCTGCGGCGCCACAATGACCTGCGTATTTTCGATCGCGTACTGGATCGTGTCCTCGTTAAGCATAAAAAGACCGGAAATTTACGGCGAGTGGAATGCTGTGCAACGGTTTCTTTTGCCCAGTCGAGCCCCCCACCTTTACAACCTCGCTCACTACCGCATAAATTCAACGTCCTTGGATACACCGAAAACACTCGCGATCATCGCCGGAAACGGCGTTTACCCGCAGGCCATGGCGCGAGCCGCTCGAGCCGCCGGGGTGTCACGCCTCGCGGTGGCTGCTTTTCAAAATGAGACCGACCCAGCGCTGACCTCGCTGGTGGACGAAGTGGAATGGATGCGCGTCGGACAGCTCGGGAAGATGCTCAGTTTCCTCCAGAAATCGGGGGCCAGCCATGCCGTGATGTCCGGCCAAATTCACCCGAAGAATCTTTTCGACCTACGCCCGGATATCAAGGCGCTCATCGTCCTGGCCCGGCTCAAGCGGCGCAACGCGGAATCGATCTTCGGAGCCATCGCCGAGGAAATGAAAAGCGTCGGCGTGGAGCTTCTACCGGCGACGACTTACATGGAGGAGCACCTCGCTCCGGCCGGTTTGATCGCGGGGCCGAAATTGAAAACCCGCGACGAGGAAGATCTGCACTACGGCTTTCACATCGCCAAGGAATCCAGCCGGCTGGACATCGGCCAAACTGTGGTGGTGAAAAACGGCACTGTTCTCGCCGTCGAAGCATTCGAAGGCACGAATGCGGCCATCAAGCGCGGCGGCGAACTCGGTCGCAAAGACGCCATGATGGTGAAAGTTTCCAAGCCCAATCAGGATTTCCGCTTCGATGTTCCGGTGATCGGCCCGCTGACCCTCGAAGCTGCACGTGAAGCGCGCCTGCGGGCCATCGGCGTCGAAGCCGGCCGCACGCTGCTTCTCGAAAAGGAAAAACTCGCCGCACTTGCCCAGGAACACCGCATTTCCATCTTCGGACTGACTTCATGAGCGACACCTCTCTTCAAAAATCCTCCCTGCGCGTTGGCGTTATCGGCGCGGGCAGCATGGGCAAGAATCACGCCCGCATTTTCGGTGAATTGCCGGACTGCCAGTTTTCCGTCGTCCTCGATGAGCGCGCGGAGGTCGCGCGCGACATCGCGGGCAAATACCATGCGCGGGCGGTGGCCGATCTCGATGAGTTCACGAACTCGGTGGACGCCGCGACCATCGCCACGCCGACGGTCACGCACTTTGCCATCGCCAAGCACCTTCTCGAACACGGCAAGCATGTGCTCGTCGAGAAGCCTTTCGTCGAGACGCCGAATCAGGCGCACGAGCTGTGCGATCTCGCGCAGAAAAAAGGCCTCGTGCTGCAGGTCGGCCATATCGAACGGTTTAACCCGGTGCTGTCCGCGCTCGAGGAGCGTCTCACGCATCCGCGGTTTATCGAGGCGACACGCCTCTCCCCCTACCCTGGCCGCAGCCTGGATGTCGGCGTCGTGCTCGATGTCATGATCCACGACCTCGAAATCATCCTCCACCTCGTCGGTTCACCGTGGGTGCAGGTGGACGCCGTCGGCGTGCCGATCCTCAGCAAGCGCGAGGACATCGCCAATGTCCGCATCCGCTTCGAAAATGGTTGCGTGGCCAATATCACCGCCAGCCGCATCAGCCAGGACAAGCTCCGCAAGATCCGCGTCTTTCAGCAGGACGCCTATCTCTCGCTCGATTACCAAAACCAGAGCGGTTATCTGCTCCGTCTCGCTCGCGAAAATGAAAAGGAAAGCTCCCTGCTCGGCAAAATCCTCGGCGTCGCCGCAGATGCGACGATCGTGACGGAATTCGCCGGAAAACGGATCGTCCGCGAGCCCGTGGAGGTGGAAAAAATGGAGCCGCTGAAACGCGAGCTCGCCGATTTCGTCGCCTGCGCTCGCGCCGGCGCGCAGCCGAAGGTCAGCGGACACGAAGCGACGGCGGCTCTCGAGCTCGCCCTCGAAATCACCCGCCAGATCGAACAAAACAAAGCCACCGCTGTTTCGTGAAACTCTACCTCGTCGCCGGCGAAGCCAGCGGAGATGCCCGTGGCGCCGAGTTGATTCGCGCCCTCCGCGAACGCGATGCGTCGATTGAATTCTTCGGTGCGGGCGGGCGCGAAATGCGCGCCCTAGTCGGCGAGCATTTCGTCGATTGGGCAGACGAAGCCGTCGTCGGCCTGTGGGACGTGCTGAAGAAATACGGTTATTTCAAAGGCCAGTTCGATCGCATGCTCAAGGAGCTCGCGACGCTTCAGCCCGACGCCCTGGTGCTCATCGATTATCCCGGCTTCAATCTCCGTCTCGCTCGCGAAGCGCACGCGCGTTTCCCCAAGCTCAAGATCATCGACTACATTAGCCCGCAGGTCTGGGCGTGGAATCGCGGCCGCATCCCCAAGATGGCGCGGTATCTCGATCTCATGCTCTGTATTTTCCCATTCGAAAAGCCGCTCTACGAAGAGAGTGGCCTGCACACGGTTTTCGTTGGGCATCCGATACTGGACTCCCTCGCCGCCAGGAAGACGGGCGTCGCGCGCGATTCCCACCTCGTCGGCCTCTTTCCCGGCAGCCGGGAGAAGGAAGTGCGCCGCATTTTTCCTGTCATGGCGCAAGCGGCCATCCGCATGAAGAGTACGCATCCCGAGCTGCGCTTCGAAGCCTCCGCGGCCTCGCATCAGCTCGCCGATAGGATGATGACCACGCTGGAGGAATTGGGCCAGGACGAGGACTTCTGCGCAGTCACCGTCCGCGCCTCGCACGACCTCATGCAACGCGCCATCGCGGGCATGGTCTGCTCCGGTACCGCCACCCTCGAGGCCGCCTTCTTCGGTCTGCCGCTTTGCGTCGTCTACAAAGTCGCGTGGCTGACCTGGATCGTCGGCAAGCAACTCGTCCGTGTCCCCTTCCTCGGCATGCCCAACGTGCTCGCCGGCCGCGAGATCGCCCGCGAATTGCTGCAGGGCGACGCCACCCCCGACGCCCTCGCCCATGCGACCCTGCGACTGGTCACGAACGCCGAGCAGCGCGAAGCGCTGCAGGCCGATCTGCGCGCGGTCATTGTGGGCCTCGGAGAAAGCGGCGCGGCCACCCGGGCGGCCGATGCGATTCTGGAAGAGTTGCAGACACCGGCCCGCTCCTGATCGACTCTCCTCTCATGGACCCGAACGAACTTTCCGCCCTGTGGTCACCATGGCGCGTCGAATACTTCAAGGCCGGCGCCAGGCCCGACTTTCTCCTCGAAGCGGCCCGGACCACTGACGACGCCGCGCATCTCGTCGTCGCCCGCCGCGCGCATACCTTCCTCATCATGAACCGCTATCCTTACGCGGTCGGGCATTTGATGGCGGTCCCAAGTCGCAAGGTCAGCGACATTGCCGCTCTCACGAACGAAGAGAAGCTGGAGCTGTGGGAACTCGCCGAGCATGCCCAGGCGCTGCTCCGCGAAACCATCCGCGCCCAGGGTTTCAACGTCGGCCTGAACCTCGGCAAATGCGCCGGCGCCGGCGTGGTGGATCACCTGCATCTGCACATCGTGCCGCGTTGGGAAGGCGACAATAATTTCATGCCGGTCCTCGCCGATACACGTGTCCTGCCCGAGGCGCTCGATTCCCTTTATCGAAAGCTCATCGCCACGCGTGACAAGCTGGCCAAGTGATGGACGAGCAAGCGTTACATGACCACATCGATAGCCTGCGCGCCGCCAGCGGCAGCGCGGCGATCGGCGTGCAGATCTTCGACTACGAGACCGAGCGCACCTTTTCCCATGAGGGAGACCGCTGGTTTCACGCCGCCAGCACGATGAAAGTTGCGGTGCTCGTCGCGCTTTTCCACGCGGCAGATATGGGGCGCGTGCGGCTGGAGGATCGCCTGCACGTGCGCAATCGCTTCCGCAGCATCGTCGATCGCTCCATCTTCCGCGTGCAGCGCGATCGGGACGCCGATTCCGCGGTGCATCGCCGCGTCGGCCGTTCGATGAAGCTGATCGAACTCGCCGAACCGATGATCATGCGGAGCAGCAATCTCGCCACGAATCTCCTGCTCGAATTCCTGACGCCGGATTACATTCAGTCCACTTTGAAGAAAGCGAAGGTCGATGGCGTGCAGGTCCTGCGCGGGGTGGAAGATTCCGTGGCCTTTGATCACGGACTCAACAATACGGTCACGCCGAGCGGTCTGGTGGCTCTCTTGCGCCTGCTGCGCGAAGAGCGTCTCTTTTCGGAATCCGCCCGCAGCCGCATGCTTGCCATTCTCCTGGCGCAGGAATTCAACAGCATGATCCCCGCACTGCTGCCCGACTCCGCGCAGGTCGCGCACAAGACCGGGGAAATTTCCACCTGCACCCACGATGCCGGCCTCGTGCTCCTGCCTGGCCGCCGTCCCTACGCCGTGGCCATTCTGACCGAACATCCGCCCGGCCTCGACGATACCCAGAAGCTCGTGGCAAAGGTCTCGCGGTTGGTTTACGAGTTCATCACCGCATGAAAGTCGTCGACGGCCTCACTCTTTCCGCCGAACACCGGGCGCTCTTGCGGCCGGGAGAAATGCTGGAGTGCGATGGCCAGGAGGCGCACCGGCTGCCGCGCTACTTTTACGAGATCGATTCGTGGGCCCATGCCAAGGAGACGCAACTTACGCCGCATTTCACGCTGTCCGAACTCATCACCGTCGATTGCCGCGAAGCGGACCTGCTGCTGCACAGTTTTCCACACTACGTCCCTTGCGCCGTCATCGTCCTGGCGAGGTATCTCGAGGATTTTCGTCAGCGGGTGGAGGCGCCGGTCTGCGTCGCCGTCAACGGTGGCTATCGCTCGCCCGCGCATCGCCTCGGCGGGCGCCCCAATCCCCATATCTGGGCCGCGGCGGCCAACATCTACCGTGTCGGCGACACCTGGCTCGATTCGCAGAAATCGATCGAGCGTTACGCGCGCATCGCCGAATCGCTCGGCCCCGAAGTCTACGTGCGCCCCTTCGGCTTCAATCCCGGCGAAACGGACGATCATCTCCACGTCGACCTCGGCTATTTGCTTTCCACGCCGCGGGGCTACAGTGAACTTCAATGATTGCTGCCCATGGGTGCCCCGCGCAAATTTCCCAGCATCTCCCGCCACCAGGCTCTACAGCGCACAGGCCCGGGGCCGGTGCCGGTGATCGGACTCGAGGCGGAGTTCACGCTCTACGTCGATGAAGTCAAGCGGCGGCCCGAGGAAGTCTTCGGTAACGCTCAAAAATTCGTGCGGCAGAAAATGCTGCCGCGCAAAGGCCGCTCATTTCAATTGCCGGTCGGCGGGGCTGTCTATTTCGACACCGGCGTGATCGAAGTGGCTACGCCGATCATTGAAATCGAATCCGGCTGCGCCGTGCGCGCCGGTCGAACGCTCTGGGAGCAACTCGAGTTCGTGCGCGGAGAACTCGATGCCTGGGAAATCGACCACGACCAGAAGCTTCGGCTGGAGGGTTTCAGCACTCACTACAACGTCTCGGTGCCCGTCGAGCGTTCGCTGAATTCGGCGCGACTGGGGCAGGCGGCGCGCATGCTAACCTATCTACTGCATCCGCCGGTGATGCTGCTGGCGGCGAACAAGCTCAGCACCGGCATCGGAGTCCGTCCGCGCGGCGATCGACTGGAAGTCACTGCCGACTTCACGCCCGACCCGGACTTGATGATCGCCACCGCCTCTCTGATCACAGGCATCATCCTCGCCGTGCTCGAATGGCCGGTGCACACTCTTGCCGAAATGAAGCGGCGCGGATTGCCGGTCATCGCCGGTTTCTCGCCCTGCAAGCACACTTCGCGGAAAGGATTTCTGGCCCGGCATTTCTGTTTCCCGCGCAATCCTTTCGCGGCCGATGTCAATGAGCCGGACTGGCGATTGGTCGATGGACGACAGCGTAGCCTGCGTCAGATCGCCCTCGAAATTGCGCTGCCGTTCCGGGAGGCGATCGGCGCTGTCACCGATACCGATGCGCTGACTCACGTCTTCGAAGTACTCTCCGGTCGCGCCCGTTCCCTGCTCGATTTCCCCACCCGGCCCACGCGTTACGAAGACGCCGGCCATCGTATCGAGTGGAACCGCCGCAACCATCGGACACTCCCTCGCTCGCGTTACGAGCAGATCATCCATCGCGTGCTCACCCATCGTCCCATCCGCATTGGCACCGCGCTCTACGATCCGGAGCGTATGATCGGCTGGCATGCCGTGTCCTTCCGCAATCGTCGCAACGGCCGCCGCCGGACCTTCACCCTCGACGAACTCGCGGCGCAGGGAGTGACGAATACCTAAAACCTGCTTACGGCCGCTCGTTCTGGATCGCAGCGATACGTTCCATGACGCGCTCGCTCAAACGTTGGTAGAGTTCCCGTCCCTGGCCAACGAGGTCGTCCTGGGTGAAATGGATCGGCTCGCCGACGACGATCGTCACGGGCGTGAAAGGCTTCGGCTTGCCATCCATGGGAAAAGCCTCGAAGGCGCCGAAGATGCGCATCGGCACCACGGGAGCGAGGGTCTTGGCGATGACCAATCCCAGGCCCGGTTGCGCGGGTTGTAATTTGCCATCCGGGGTCCGGCCGCCCTCGGGGAAAATGACGGTGGCGTTTCCCGCGCGGACTCGCTTGATGACCGTCTTGAGGGCGCTCATGTCCGCACGATCCTGATCCACCGGGATCACGTTCATGTGCGGCAGAATGGGGCCGAGGACCGGCCACTGGAGCAGCGTCTTGCGCGCCAGATAGAAAAGCTCGCGATGACAGGCGATACCGGCCAGCGGCGGATCGAGATAACTCTCGTGGTTCATCGCGAGGATACAGCCACCCTCCTCGATGATGCGCTCACGATGGACCACCTTGAACGAGAAGAGCAGCTTCCCGAGAATCTGTGAGGTGATGTAACCGAACCGATACCAGCCGCCCATTTTTACAGTTCGCCGAGTGGCAACCCTTTCTGTTTCAAACGGCCGAAAATCTCGCCGACCACACCTTCCACGGTGAGATTCGAGCTATCGATGACGTGCGCGTCCTCGGCAATGACCAGCGGCGACGTCCGGCGGGAAGAGTCCACCTTATCGCGCGTGGCAATGGAATCCTGCAACCCCTGCTTCGCGCGGCGCAGGGCCCGCACTTCCGGAGAAGCGTCGACGTAGAACTTGTAAGGCGTCTCGGGAAACACCGTCGAACCGATGTCGCGGCCTTCCATGACCACGTCGTAATCGTCAGCAAACGCCCGCTGCTTCTCGGTCAAAAGCCGGCGCACTTCGGGCAACGTCGCAATGGCGGAAACATTGGCATTCACCCCCTCATCGACGAGATGCGGAGTCGGATCGGTCCCATCGAGCAGAATGGTCGATTGCCCCTCCTGCACCCCGCATTCCACTTTAGTGAAATGGAGCAACTGCTGCACGCGCCCGGCATCCACCACCGGCACCCCTTTCTCGACAGCCAGCCAGGTCACGGCGCGATACATCGCGCCGGTATTCACATAGACGTAGCGCAGCTTGCGCGCGAGAGCGCGAGCCACACTGCTCTTGCCGGACGCGGCCGGGCCATCGATGGCGATGACGATATGCGGATGTTCCCTGGCCACGGCGTCAGGCATTGGGGAGCGAAGTGATGACCGGGGTTTGCTGCCCCGGCGGTTCGTGCAGGATCCGCTCGAGTGTCTGGTAAAATCCCGGATAGGAAGTGTTCACGCAATCCGTGTTGGTGATGACCGTCTCCCCCTCGGCAAACATGCCCGCGATGGCGAAGGCCATGGCGATGCGGTGATCGCCGTAGCTATCAAGCCGCGCCCCGTGCAACGGAATGCCGCCGGTGATGACCATGCCATCCTCGGTCTCCTGGACCTGCGCCCCCATGGCCCGCAGATTCGTGGCGACCGCGGCCAGGCGATCGGTTTCCTTCACGCGCAATTCGCCGGCGTCCTTGATGATGGTGGTGCCGTTGGCCAGCGCCGCAGCCACCGCGAGAATCGGCAGTTCATCAATGACATTCGAGATCTCTTTGCCACCGATCTCGGTGCCCTTGAGGCGCGCGCCGCGCACCTCGATCACGCCGAGCGGCTCGGCTTCTTCGTTCTCGATGATCTCGCGCACATGCGCGCCCATGCGCACGAGCACGGCGAGAACCCCGGTGCGGGTCTCGTTGAGGCCGACATTCTTGATCAGCAGATGCGAGCGCGGTTGCGCTGCCGCGGCCACGAGCCAGAAGGCCGCGCTGGAAATGTCGCCCGGAACCTGGAAGTCGCGCGACTCCGGAGTGAGTCCGCCGTGCAGGGAAACGGTGAGATCATTTTTCTGCGGGCGAATGAGAAAATACTCGAGCATGCGCTCGGTGTGATTGCGGCTCTGGGCGGGCTCGGTCACGCTCGTGCGGCCCTTGGCAAACATGCCGGCGAGCAACACCGCGCTCTTCACCTGCGCGCTGGCCACCGGGCTTACGTAGTCGATCGGCTGGAGATTCCCGCCTTCGATGACGAGCGGCGGACGGCCATCCTTGCCCTCGGCGGTGATCTTCGCGCCCATCTGCGTGAGCGGCTCCATGACCCGGCGCATCGGACGCTTGGAGAGCGACGGATCGCCGGTCAAGCGACTGCGGAACGGCTGGCCGGCCAGAATGCCCGACATGAGGCGCATGGTGGTGCCGGAGTTGCCGCAATCGATATCATGCGTGGGTGCGGCGAAGACGCGGCGCTTGCCCTGCACGATGAGCGTCGTCTCATCCGCGCTCTCGATCGGGACGCCCAGCGCCCGTATGGCGGCCACGGTG
>Ga0068855_100004255_pt1 | contig 17481 bp, 12 predicted proteins | sample KBSCornC52_FD_66592 | JGI IMG/M metagenome (GOLD analysis project Ga0068855, IMG submission 66592) | Corn rhizosphere microbial communities from Kellogg Biological Station, Michigan, USA - KBS Corn C5-2 | ecosystem: Host-associated > Plants > Roots > Rhizosphere > Soil ...
GGGCCTGTGCCAGAGCTTTGCCGAGTACGATCCCGACGTCCTCGACCGTGTGGTGGTCATCGATGTGCAGGTCGCCGGTCACCTCTACGGTCAGGTCGATCAGCCCGTGCCGCGCGATATGGGTCAGCATGTGATCGAAAAATCCGACCCCGGTGCTGAGTTTGCTCGTTCCATCGCCGTCAAGATTGAGTGCCAACCGAATATCGGTCTCGTTCGTCTTCCGCTCGATGCTTGCTGTTCTCGGGTTCGCCATTATCGGTCCTCCGATTGGCGAGCGATCACAGCTTCGGCATGGGCATCGAAGCCTTCTGCACGGGCGAAGCCGACGAGTGATCCTGCTGCATTGTTGAGTGCGCCGGAGTTGTAATAGATGAAGCTACTCTTCTTCAAAAATGTATCCACGTGGAGTGGCGATGCGAACCGCGCGGTCCCGCTGGTGGGCAGGGTGTGGCTGGGTCCAGCCAGATAGTCCCCGAGCGTCTGTGGCGTGTAGTCGCCCATCAGGATCGCGCCTGCGTTCTTGATGTGCCCCAGCGCCGAGAACGGGTCGCGGACCATCAGTGCGAGGTGCTCTGGCGCGCAGACGTTCGCGAGCTCATAGGCCTGGTGGAGCGATTCCGTGATCAGGATGGCGCTATTTCGCTCCAGCGACTCTTTCAGGATCTCGCGACGCGGAAGGGTTTTCAATCGACGGTCGATCTCCAGCTTTACCTCTCGCGCCAGCCGTTCCGATGGAGTGATCAGAAACGCGGCGGCCTCGGCATCATGCTCCGCCTGAGTCAGCATGTCCAGCGCGGCGAACGTGGCGTTGGCTCCCTCGTCCGCGACGACGCATACCTCGCTCGGACCTGCCAGCATATCGATGTCCACAACACCCCACAAGAGCTTTTTTGCGACATTGACGTAGACGTTGCCTGGCCCGACAACCTTGTCCACCGCGGGAACCGACGCCGTGCCATAAGCGAACGCGGCGATCGCCTGAGCCCCGCCGACCGCAAACACCTGGCTGACACCCGCCAGGCGCGCCGCGAAAAGCACGAGGGGCGGCACCTTGCCGTCCTTTTGCGCCGGGGTACAGAGCACAATCTCGGGCACGCCGGCCACGCGCGCCGGTATCGCGGTCATCAGGACGGTGCTGGGATACGCCGCAGTGCCACCCGGCACATAGACGCCCACGCGCTCCAGCGGCCGCACGAGCTGTCCGGTGATCCTATCCGGCTGCGCGTCGAGCCAACTGGTCCTGCGCTGCTTTTCGTGAAACTGCGTGATGTTGGCCGCCGCTTCCGCCACCGCGGATCGCTGCTCCAGCGGCAGAGATGCCTCCGCTGCTTGCCACTCCGAGCCCGGGACCTCGAGCCGCTCCAAATCAGGGCAGTCGAACCGGCGAGAAAGCTCCAGCAGCGCCGCGTCGCCACGGGCGCGCACATCGCCGATGATCTCTCGAACGATCGCCTCGACGCGCGGGTTGTCCTGGAGCGTTGTCCGCTTCAGCGCGGCGCTCGCGGCTTCGTAGCCTTCGGTTGCTATTGAAATAACACGCATAATCAAAGTTTGTCCTGGGGTGACACCGCGGCCGATACCGTTTGCGGCGTCCACGTCGGGCCTGCGCTGCGGGGACCTTCCGGGGTCCAGTTGAGGCGGTCGATAAACATTCGGCGCGCCGTTCTCAGCGGGTCCCAGCCGTGGTAGACGATATAGTCCGTCTGTCGGTCGGGCCCCTTCACAATTGAATTGTGCCCTGGCCCGAGCACCTGATCCGGCACGGTCTTCAGGACGCGTGGCCCATTTTCAGAGCCGCCATCGTCCCATGGTCCCATCGGGTGATCGGCCACACAGTAGTCCACACCATAGTTATCGGTTTCCCAGCGGCCTCCACTGTAAAAACAGTAATACTTTCCGTCGCGCTTCACCACGGTCGGGCCTTCCAGCGTATGCCAGTCCCAGGTTCCACCGTACATCGGGCGTTCCGACTGGAAGCGCTGCCAGTCAAATCTTGCCCTTGCGACCGTGTGAGGCTCCCCGGCGAGTGTCGTCATGTCTGTCATTCGGTCGACGACGAGCGCAGTCCCCGCCCGAGTCCCTCCGTCTGTATCCAGAAAATCTCGTGCATAGAATAGGTACCACTGCCCGTCATCGTCGCGGAACGGGTGAGGGTCGATCGTAAAGGGAAAAACTCTCGAGTTGACCAGGGTCACGCCGGTGTCGGTATAGGGTCCGAGCGGATGATTCGCCTTTGCAACCCGCAGCTGATGGTTCTTATCTTCGGTGCCGACAGAGTAGTACAAATAGAAATCGCCTTCGTGGTACGCGACTTCCGGCGCCCAGAACGTGTCGCCAAGCTCCGGGCTCGGCGGCACGAGCGCGCCGCTCACGTAACGCCAGTGCACAAAGTCGTCGGAATGCAGGAGTGGAAAGATGCGCCATCGCCCCAGCATCGCGGACGCGGCCGCCTCCGCTTCCTCGATCTCTCCTTCGGCTTCTGCCGGACCTGTTCCGACCGCGTAGTATTCGCCTTTATGCTGCCAGACAAACGGATCAGCAAAATAGCCGGGATAGACCGGGTTAGTATAAGTGAGTGTGGTTGTCATATTTGGGCTAATTCACGTTAGATTTAGTACGGCTACTTCAGGAGCGACAGGAACGCGCATTGTTTTGTTACGCCGTCCGAGTCAAAATCATGCCGACAGCTCTGCAAGGTTAGCGGCCGTACGTCCGGCAACACGATCGGCTTCTTCCAGCGGCAGCTCCGGATACATCGGCAGACTGAGGATACGTGCCGCCGCCTGTTCGGTCGCTGTTAACGGGTTGGTTGTGAAAGGAGCGAACGCTGGCTGTTGATGCACCGGGACCGGATAGTGGATCAACGTCCCGATCTGCTCCCCACGCAGACGCTCTTTAAGCTCGTCGCGCCTGTCTACCTGGATCACGTACTGATGATAGACGTGGAATGCTCCCTCGCTCACAGTTGGAAGTCCCGCGCCGGAATTCGCCAGGCCACGGTTGTAGCGATCGGCGACGGCTCGGCGTGCCGCGTTATCTGCGTCGAGATATACGAGCTTCGTACGGAGGATGGCGGCCTGCACCTCGTCGAGCCGGCTGTTCATGCCCACGAAGCTGCTGTTATAGCGCTCCTTCCAGCCATACTCTCGATGAAGCCGAACCTGTTCCGCCAGCTCGGGATCGTTCGTGACGACCGCGCCGCCGTCGCCAAGTGCGCCGAGGTTCTTCGTCGGGTAGAAACTGAACGCGGATATCCTGCCGAGCGTGCCTGTCATTTTGCCGTTCAACGTCGCGCCGTGGCACTGGGCACAGTCTTCGATCACAATCAGCCCGTGATGATCCGCGATCGCCTGGATGCAAGTCATAGCCGCGGGCTGGCCGTAGAGGTGCACCGGCATGATCGCCCTGGGTTTACCGCCAGTCGAGCCGCGAATGGCTTCGTCCAGCTTTTCCGGGTCCATCGTATAGGTTGAGGGATCGATATCCACAAAGACCGGTGTCGCACCTGCCTGAACGATCGCCGTCGCCGTGGCGGACGCGGTATGCGAGACGGTGAAGACCAGATCGCCCGGCCCAACGCCCGCAGCACGCAGCGCCAGCTGAATGGCATCTGTGCCGCTTGCAACTCCGACAGCGTGCGAAGCGCCAAGGTAAGCGGCGAACTCCTGCTCGAACGCCGTGACCTCCTTGCCGAGGATGTACCAGCGGCTTTCCAGCGCTCGCATGACGGCCGCGTCGATCTCGGCCTTATGCGCAAAATAGCCAGCGCCCGGATTGGTTTGCAAGATAGAGTGCGACATGCTGCTCCTCAGTGGGGTTTGTTGACTGGCTAACATAATACCCGACGATTGCCAGGTCAATCCGGGACAATGCGAAGAAGACCTGTGTCCGCTATCCTGTCAGCGGCCTGCATGGCCTGCCGCTGGGTGGATACAGCTTCGTCCCTGGCGAATTGGAATAGGACACACCGCCGCGCGAAGGAAGTGACCGTGCGTTCGCCGAAAGACCGACCGTTGGAAACCGTTGCGAAAGGTCCGAGCTATGCCTGAGCTTCCCGACATCGTAGCCTATATCAAAGCGCTTGACTCCCGGATTAATGGCCGCATACTGCAGAGAATTCGAATATCCAGCCCATTCCTGCTCCGTACGGCAGACCCGCCGATCTCCGAGGCGAGCGGCAAGCGCGTCATTGGCATTCGGAGGCTGGGCAAGCGCATCGCCGTCTCGCTCGAGGGTGATCTGTTCCTCGTCTTCCACCTTATGATTTCCGGCAGATTTCAATGGAAACCACAGGGAATGGCCAAAGTCGGAGGCAAAATCAACCTCGCGGCGTTCGACTTCGAGGGTGGCGGCACGCTGTTGTTAACGGAGGCCTCAACGCAAAAGCGCGCGTCGCTCCATCTGGTTCGCGGCGAGGAAGCCGTGATCTCATTCGATCGGGGAGGTCTCGAGGTGCTTGACGCGAATCTGGACGAGTTTACGGACGCGCTCCGCTGCGAGAACCACACGCTCAAGCGCGCCCTCACCGACCCACGCCTCTTTTCCGGCATCGGCAATGCGTATTCGGATGAGATCCTGCATCGTGCGAAGCTGTCGCCGTTTAAGCAGACGCAGTCGCTGCCAGCGGACGAGATCGAGGTGCTCTTCGGGGCGATCCGGGAGGTTTTGACGGAGTGGATCGTCCTTCTAGACCCGGGGAAGGATGGCGCATTTCCGGAAAAAGTAACGGCGTTCCGTCCCGAGATGGCCGTGCATGGAAAGTATAACAAGGCGTGTCCCGTCTGTGGATCGCCTGTTCAGCGCATCGTCTATGCCTCCAACGAGGCCAACTACTGCGCCACCTGCCAGACTGGCGGCCGCCTACTCGCGGACCGAAGCATGTCCCGCCTGCTCAAATCGGACTGGCCGCGCACCTTGGAGGAGCTGGAAGAGAGCCGGTCGGCCCGGCGGGGTAACACGATGTGAGCCCTGAGGCATATGGATGCAGTTAAGGGTGCATATGTTTGGCCGCATCGATGGGCAGGCTATGATATAATGGTGCATGATCACGGTGCCGAAATGCCGGACGCGAGGGAGGTAGCAATGCGTACGCCGATGACTCTGAACGACAGCAATCGCCAGATTAAGATCGATTCACAGGAAGCGATCGAATACCCGACGGGAGACGGCCAGCCGATGGCAGAGACGGCGATTCACCGTGATTTAATGATCTACGCCATCGAGTCGCTCAAGACTCATTTTGCCGACCGAGATGACGTCTGGATTTCCGGAAACGATTTCGTCTACTTCGTAGAGGGCGACCCCAACCGTAGAGTCTCACCCGACACATATGTCGTGTTCGAAGTTGGGAATGAGATGCGCGATTGCTACAAGTCGTGGGAAGAGGGCGGCAAAATGCCGGACGTAGTGTTCGAGTTTACATCGAAGACGACGCGTCAGGAAGACACTAAGAAGAAGCTGGAACTTTACGAACAAAAACTAAAGGTTTCCGAGTACTTCCTCTTCGATCCAACCGGCGACTATCTCAAACCTATCTTGCAAGGCTACCGGCTCGTAGATGGTCGCTACGAACGAATGTCACTTCAAAACGATCGACTTTACAGCGATAAACTGGGTCTCGAATTGGTACTCGAAGACGGTAATTTGAGGCTCATTCACCCGCTCACTCGATGGCGGTACCTAACGCCTGCGGAAGAACACAATCGCGCAGAGGCTGAACGAAACCGAGCAGAGACTGAGCATATTCGTGCGGAGCGAGAGGCGTCTGCCAGGGAAATCGCCGAAGATCGAGCGTTGCGCGCTGAGGAAGAGCTTGCGCTGCTTCGCACCGAACTCCAAGCCCGCAATGTTGGGACCTAGCAGGCAAACAGTCGCTTTCCATCCAGTGAAAAGAAGACCAGCCGCGGTCTCAAGCCGCATTGGATCAAAGGCGCGCAAGAGCTGCCGCTGATCAGACGCCGACCTTCAGCCTCTGCAATTAACTCTACGTGGCGTACCGGGCTCTATGGCGGAGGCTCTTTGTTGCATCACGTTAGGAACCACATGCGCCTCAGGCAATGGTGTCGTCCCCTATCTATCGGTTTCCACGTCTCACTCAGTATTGGATTGGCGGCCTGTCTGGTCGGCTGCCTGAGCACGCGTGCAATGTCGCAGCAGCGGGCCGGCCTTGCTGCGCCTCCCCTGCCGATCACCATCGATACTACCGGCCTCCCGCCGCGCACTGTGATGGAGGCAGTCCCGCGGCGGCCCGTGCCGGAGTGGCTGCGAACGCATGTGCGCATCGGGCATCTGCCGCCTGCGGGATGGCGGATGGTGGATGATTATGTGAAAGCCGGATACAACGTTATCACGGTGAACGCGCTGCGAAAGTGGGACATAGTCGGGCCGAGCGCGCCGCTCTATTCGGCGGAGGAGGTGAAGGCCGCAGACGCCTACCTGCGGCGCTTCGTCAAGACCGTCCATGCGGCCCGCGCAAAGGCAATCTACTACATCGGTCCGGTTCAGGTGGCGGCGTTCAGCCCGGAGTTCGTGAAGGCTCATTCGGACTGGCTGCGCGTGCGGCCAGATGGGAAGCCGGATGCCTCGCCCAATTTCGCGAACCTGCACAGCGGGTACGCCGATTGGCTTCTCAAACAGCTCGCCTACGTGACGCGTGAATATGGCATCGACGGCTTCTGGTTGGATGGTTATGCGCCGGTACACCTTCACACCTTCGACGAGCAAACGCGGGCACTGTACCGTATGGCGACCGGCGGCAAGGATATCCCGCTTCCGCCCGGCAACGATCCGAATCGTTACGATATCGTGAACGATCCTGCGGCCCGCGAATACATGGCGTGGCATGAGAAGTGGTTCGTCGATTTTGCCGACCGGATGCGCGCCGCCATCCGAAAGGAGAATCCGGAGGCGGTGCTCTTTGCCAATCACTCCGGCAGCCGTACGTGGTATTTCCCAGACCTCTATATGGGCGAGTATCCCGGCTCGTACGCCAGCGCGGTAGATGTTTCGTCAGTCGAGCTGTACTGGGACAATCCCGGCGATGCGCTCTATCAACAGTTCGTCTACGCGTTTATGCAGTGCGTCACACGGGAGCGTGGAGCGTCGGTATGGATCCAGCCTTCCGAGCACGGGATCAGCGGCGTCTCGTCGCCCGTCGAGATCCAGCTACGCGGGCTGGAGGGACTGCCGTGGGGAGTCTCGCCGGAGTTCGTGGAGAGCACAGGGCGCGAGGAGTACCTGCGGCTGCACGCGCAGAACATGAAGACGCGCGATCCGTGGCTGACGAAGACCGAGGCGGTCCCCTATATCGGAATCGTTGCCTCGGAGCAGACGCGGTCGCTTTACGCTCGGGCAGCGCTGCCGGTTTACTTCTCACACACGCTCGGCGCATTTCGCGCGCTGATGGAAAAGCATCTTCCGGTCCGCATCCTGGACGAATACGACCTGGAGGATGCCGACCTCCGTGGCGTTCGAGTCCTGGTCCTTCCCAACGTCGCCTGCCTTTCGGATCGGTCGGCGGAGGTTATTCGCAGGTTTGTCGCTCGCGGCGGCGGCCTCGTCGCGACGTTCGAGACCTCGCTTTACGGCGCGGATTATCATCGGCGCGCAAATTTCGCGCTAGCGGATCTGTTTCAAGCGGACTATGTCGCAACACACGCGGTCGGTCAGCGCACCGAGAATCTGTCCATCAACCTGACCGCGAAGCATCCGATCGTCGACGATCCTGTGATTGCGGGCAAACAGAACACCTCGTGGCGCGGCGGCGAAGGCCAGCCGCCCGATATGGGCCCGCTGGCTCTCATTGCGAGCGCCACCGAGGTGAAATTGCAGCCTGGCGGCCAGATCCTCGCGACCTACGATCTCGCCGGCAAGTCCACAAACTATCCCGCCGTCATCTGCTCGCAGTTTGGAAAAGGCCGCGTGGTCTACTTTCCCGCCTCGGTCGACAAGGGTATGTTCTTCTACCCGGACGCGTACATGCGGCAGATGCTGGCGAATGCGTGTCGGTGGGCGGCAGGCAACGCTCTGCCTCCTGTTGAGGTCGACGGGCCATTGATCCTGGCGGTCACCGTTCGAAGACAACCTGATAAGCAGCGCATCATTGTGCATCTGCTGAACCACGGCAGCTCATGGGGCATGCACTCGATCTATCAGAAGCTGGCTCCGTTGCCGCAGGAGCTGCAGAAGCAGCTGGGCTTCCCTGATCAGCCGGAGTTGCGCGGCACCTGGCCGATTCGCGAAGAGGTGATCCCTCTCCACGATATCAACGTAATCTGCCGCGTTCCCGGTGTGACACGCGCGACTCAGCAGCCGGAGAACCTTCCGCTGCCGCTTCGCAAAGTGGCGGGAGGGTTTGAGGTCACGGTGCCGAAGGTGGAGATGCATTCGATGGTCGTGTTCGAATGAGGAGCCGTACAGAGGCGAACAGCTTTCGCTAAAACAATTTTCGTAGGACCCGGCAAAACGCCGGGTCCTATCCTGCATTTAATGGTTCCGGTGAGTCCTAGCTGCCGTGTCCGGTGGCCGCGAACATGAGCGCCATCGTGGACCAGCAGGTAGCGCCGTAGGAGATGAACTGGGATTCGCCATGCGGGAAGCCGGTCTCGAAGTAGTTGTTGGCGGGAATGGCGCGTTTGTTGACGAACCAGGAGCCATCCTCCTGCTGCGTGTTGAGCAGGTACTTGACGCCGTTCTGGTAGACCGAGTCGGAAGACTTGACGCTTCCGCCAACGTGGAGGGCGTACAGCGATTCCCCGGTGGCATAGGCGTCGCTGCGAGTGTAGCCGGGTCCTGCAAAGCTCGAGCCCTGGAACTGAGCCCAGCCGCCGTCCTTGCGCTGCACGCGCTTGACGTCGGCGACCGCTTTATCGATCTCGGCCTTCGGCGCGCCAGCCCATTTGAGACCGAGCAGGCGGAAGGCGCGGTCCTCCGTGGTTTGAGCCGGCGTTGCGAGCAGCCACGCGAGTGCCTTCTGTACGCGCTCTTTGCGCTCTGCCTCCAATGCAGGCGGGGCGTAAGTATGGAGCACGCGCAGAGCGTATGCGGTTGACGTGAATGCGCTCGATTCGATCGGCTCGCGGTTGATGCCGAAGCCCCACGAACCATCCTCCTGCTGCTGCCGCGCAAGCAGCGTCGTGAAGATCTCGATCACCTCGTTCGACGGCACGGCGTGGGCACCCAGCCCGCACAGAGAGGCGCCGAATACCGGGCTGAGGTCGTTGATGTCTGCGGCGACGAAGTGCTTGTACTGTTCCGGATGCGGCAAGAGCTGACGCAGACCGTCCAGCCGGGCCACGCCCTCGGATAGAACCAGCTTCTGCTCGTTCTCCGCCAGCTTCTTATCGACCGCGAAGCCGAGGGATTGTGCAGTGCCCGTGGTGATCAGTCCCAGCCCCTGATGGTGGCACGAGGTACATCCGCTGTGATCTGTAAAGCCCTGCGTTGTCCGCTCGATCAGCGGCAGGCTCAGCATCGCCGCCTGTCGCGCCTGCGTTGCGATCGATCCACTTCCAGCGTCCGTCAGCATGCGAGACTTCGGATCGAGGGCCATCACGCATTCGCCAAATCCATGCTTTCGCGCGATGGCAGCGATCGGTCGCCCGCCTTTGTCCTTCGCGGAGGCATCGGCTCCCGCCTTAAGAAGCGCAGAAGTCGTGGCGGCGTCGCCGCTAAAGCGAGCGACAAGAACGAGCGCGGATTCACCGGCCTTATCCTGCACGTTTACCCTGGCTCCTCTTGATGCCAGCAGTTTGACCATCTCGGGATATCCGTTCATGGCCGCATACATGATCGGCGTGCGGCCCTCTTTGTCTGCGAGGTTCACGTCGGCGCCTGCATCCAGGAGCAGGCGAGCGGCAACCAGCTGGCCCCGACGACTCGCCTGAATGAGCGCAGTCACGCCGGCCGCGTCCACGGCATTCACGTTGGGTTTCTTCTGCAGCAGCATCCTCATGATCTCGACGTTGCCCATATCCGCCGCGATCATCAGTGGCGTGATCTGGTCGGAGCGTTTTGCCGAGACATTCGCGCCGCGGTCCAGTAGCAGCTTGACCACTTTCGGATTGCCGCTCATAACCGCGAATTCAAGCGTGCCACCATAAATCGAGTCACAGTTTAAGTCCGCTTTATGCTGCAGGAGCGTTGAACACGCCTTTTCGTTACCTTTAATCGAAGCCCATAACAACGGAGTGACGCCGAGCCAGTTGCGCTCCTCAGTCCTGGCGCCTTTGTTCAAAAGCTCCTCCAGCTGATCGATACGATTGGTTCGGATCGCGATATACAAATCGGGACCGTAGGGATCGCCCGGAGGAGGTCCTCCTGGTGCGGCAGGCTGAGCGGCCACTTTTATGGCCGGCATACTGATTGCGGCAATGCAGGTTACTGCTGCGTACAAGATCAAATGTCGTAATTTGCGGTTCATAGATCCTCCTCTTCTATTGTCCTAAGTCTCCGTGTGCTCGCTGGCCGACGTTCTAAATGGCTGCCTCCGGCGTTTGTAGCGGGCCGGCAGTCGTCACTTTACGGAGTACATGGTGCGGACGGCGAATTGATGCGCAGATGGAATCTCGAAGTTGCAGATGGAAGTACAACACCTCTAATTTGAATTCCTACAGGATTTGCGCTGATATTCCGATTATCGCGCGGCATTCTTCAGAAACTCTTCAGTCGGAAGACCGCCGAAAATCCGGCTCAATTCCGCTATACTGTGATCGGTCGGCTCGGTCGGGCAGAAGCATTGTTGGTCCGGTCCGAAGAACAAATAGGGTTACTGACCGGCTTTGTAATCCTAGCCGATTTGATCTGTAGGACCATCTTTTTGAAGGGTAGCTGAAATGATCGAGTGCATAACGCGTGCCATAGCGCTGACAATTCTCCTTTGTGGAACGGGTCATAACGCATTGCCGCCAGAGCACGTCACGAACTCTAGTCCGGATCTCAATTGCCATACTGTCGCGCTCGAAAAGGAAGTGCGCTCGGCGATTAGCCAAACGGACACCAGCAAGCCGACGTCCCATACAACGCTAACTTTGGAAGGCTGGACGGTCCATGTCGACGACCGCCTCCTCGCCGGCCCGGACAAAGCCCTGGGTGACCGCACGCTTGCTATCCTGCGCATGCGTCTCTTCGCGATAACTCTCGTGGTTCCTGCCGATAAGGTAAGACGCCTCCAACAGGTGCCTCTTTGGCTGGATCGGACGCACGGCAAACTGAAGAGCATGCAGTACCATCCGAGTGCGGATTGGCTGAAGGAGAACGGTTACGATACCGCCCTCGCGAAGTGCGTCCATATTCCGGATGCTGCCTATTTTTCGAGCGCTGAGATTCAATTTCAGCAACCCTGGGCAGTGCTCCACGAGCTGGCACATGCCTATCACGATCAGGTTCTCAGCTTCGACAATCCAGAGATCAGGGCAGCGTGGGAGAAGTTCAAGGAGGGCGGCAAGTACAAATCCGTTCTGCATATGAACGGCCGCATGCGCCCTCATTATGGCCTCACCAACCAGATGGAGTTTTTCGCCGAGATGACAGAGACGTACTTCGGAATGAACGACTTCTTTCCCTTTAACCGCGTAGAACTCCAGCGCGAGGAGCCTGAGCTGGCGGCGCTGATTGGGCGTATGTGGGGAGTGGGAAGGTTAGAGGCGGGGCCGGTGCCATAATAGAAAGCGCCAACCGTGATAGTCGAATTCACATAGTCGATCGAAGTGACGTAACCGATAACCCGCAGTTCCAGCGCCGTGCTCCCGCCCCCGCCACTTCCGCCGCTCGCCTTCGAAGGAACCGATCCCAAGCTTAGAATTCCACACAGCAGCGCAAGCACACCCGGGGTGGCGCCTATCGGTGAAGAGGGCGTGAGCCCAACCGGCGCGGCTGTCGTCCTTGGGCTGCCATACAAATGCGGCGGATGCGCCGTGCTGCACAAGCTGGCGCAGCCCGGAGAAGCGCATGTCGTCCTATCGCCTTTCCAACCGTAGACCGTCACACCTCCGGCCAACCCTGCGAGAACGGCTGCTCCCTGTGAACTATGTCACACTCCGGCCGAAATTGATAGAACGCCCAGACCGCACTGCCTCCTTAAACCAATCAAGGCTTCAATCATGGAGCACGCACGGAAAAGGAGACGCATCACAATGAACACGAATTCAAACGCAGCAACTGCCTGGAAGTGGTCGCTCGGCGCCGTCTATTTTGTCGCAGCAATGAACCTGGTTCTGGGCTGGGTCGCAAATAACAACGGATCGGGCACGGTTGGCAGCCTTCAGTTCAATGGATCAGCGTTAATTATGGCTGGGATCCTGTATCTGATCCTTGGCATCTTCGTCCACAATCGGGCGAAACCCGCACTCTGGGTGGCAGTCGTGCTCTTCGCTCTCGACTCCGTAGCGATGGTCTTCATGACCATGGCGGCAGGTCACTTCTCGATGCTGACATTGTTCCTGCGCTTCGCGCTGATCCGAGCCATGTACGGCGGCATCGACGCGATCGATGAGATGGCGAGTGCATAACGTTCCGCGGAGCCCAGCATTGACATAGCAATCGAGCACAAAATGACATGGTCCCGGTGTCGGTCAAGACGCCGGGACCATTCACAATGTGTTGCGCAATAGAATCGGGGAAATGAACACGGATATGCAGGATGGACAGCATGAAAATGCCGTGTCTCTCTATCCTGGCCACCCTGGATATCCATGTTAACAGGTCTTGTTCCCTGTGCCTGCCTCTTATCCTCGCAGCGTCTCCAGTTTGTGGATGTACTGGCAAAGCAGATCGTTTGCAGCCTCCGGGGTGTCTGCTTCGGCGTAGACGTGGAAGTACGGCTCCGACGCGTCCGGCAGTACAAGCGCCCATTCCCGGCCATTCACGAACTTGATCCCATCGATCAGCTCGACGCGCCTGCCATCCCCCTCGGGCTGGGCGTCCGCCTCCTTGGTGAGCACGCGCATGATCCGGCCCTTCGCCTCCCACGGACACCGAACCGTCGCGCGGGCGATATGCGCCTTAGGCATCTGCGCGGAGAGCTCCGACACCTTCAGGTCGGTAACCGCCAGGAGCTCCATCAGCTTGCCGAACGCGAACATCGCATCGAACGAGGGCTGGAAGTCCGAGAAGATGAACCCACCGCCGTCGTCGCCCGCGAAGTCGGCTCGGTCCGGCCTGGGGGTGTCCGTGCTGCAGAGCGACATAAGATCGCGGGCATCGGTCTTTGTGCGGTAGACGATCCCTCCGTGGAGCGCGACGAGCTCTTCGATCATGCGCGACGCGTTTACGGGCACCGCGATGCGGGCTCGTTCCTTGGTTCGAGCGACCAGGACCGACATCAGCGCCAGCAGACCCTCACCCTCGATCACGCCGCCATTTTCGTCGAGGAGCGTCATGCGCTCGCCGTCCGCCTCGAACAGTACGCCGATGTCCGCGCCGAGTGTCTGGACGATCTGGGCCAGATTGGGCAGAAGGGCGGCGCGCTGCTCGACGGTCTTGGGCGTCTTATTGACATCCGGATAGGCGTTCAGCGCGATGAGATCGCAGCCCAGTCGGCCCAGCATGGTCGGATACATCTGCGCGAGCCTGCCGAACGCGAAGTCGGCGACGATTTTCATCCGGCGCGTCTTAATCTGATCTACCTTCAGGTGATGATAGAAATCCTCCGAATACTGCTCGATGGAGCGGCTGGCGAATTCCAGCACGCCGACCTGCTCCGCATCCACGCGGCGGAAATCTTCGCGGAAGAAAATGGTCTCCACTTTGCGTTCCGCGTTCTTCGAGAGGTTTACTCCGTTTGCGTCGAAGAACTCTATGAGCGCGTGCCTGGGGTTGTCCGGGGCAATCCGGATATGCACGCCTCCGCCAGACTGCGAGCCGAGAATACTGTGCCTCGTGATCGGCAATGGCATCGAGCGCATGTCCAGAACGTTGACCCCAACGGAAAGCAGGCCGGAAAGCATGGCGCGCTTCAGCATGCGGGCGACCGGCCCTGACTCGCGGCTAGTAACAACGGTCGCCCCGCGCTTGAGGTAACCGCCGAACGAGGCGCCGAGCTTGCAGGCAAAATCCGGGGTGAGCTCGATATTGGCGATCCCGACGACACCCTGTTTGCGGAAAAGAGTCCCGGCCCATTTCTGTCCCCAGATCAGGCTCATCGTGACCGTGCTGCCCGCCTCAATAATCTTGTCCGGCCAGAGCTTGATCTGCGTGCGGATGGTTGAGTCATCCTCGATCCGGCACCGATCTCCGATGACGGCGCCTTCCTGAATCACGCAGTTCCGCTTGATGGTGACATGGCTGCAGACGGTACATGCCGAAAGCCTGGAATCGACGCCGACATAGACGTTGTCCCAGAGCACGCTTCGATGGACGGTCGCCTGCTCCTCGATGATGGCGTTATCGCCGATGACGGAGTACGGCCCGACCTCCGCGCCCGCCTTGATCGTGGCGTTGTGGCCAATGACGACCGGCGGGATGATTCGCGCCGCCGGGTCGATATCGCAGCCCTCGCCCAGCCACACCTCCGATGCGCGTCGCTCGCCATTGCCTGCGCCGATTTTCACTCGCGTTCTGCCGTCCAGGACGGTGTACTGCGCCTCGCGATACTGCTGAAGACTGCCGACATCGCACCAGTAGTCGCCATCCATCACGTAGCCGAACATCGGCTTGCTTTCGGACAGGATCTGCGGGAAGATGTGCTGGCTCCAGTCGTAACTCTTGCCCATCTCCATGTAATCGAAGATCGATGGGTCGAGAATGTACATTCCGGTGTTGACGGTATCGGAAAAGACCTCGCCCCAGGATGGTTTTTCGAGGAAGCGGCGAATGCGGCCATCGTCATCCGTAATGACCACGCCGAATTCTAGCGGGTTATGAACATGCGCGAGTACAATGGTCGCGAGGCTCTGTTTGTCCTCGTGATACTTGATCGCTCTGCCGAGATCGATATCCGTGAGGGCGTCACCGCTAATAATGAGGAAGGTGTCATCCTTCAGGTGCTCTTCGGCCTGCTTGACGCTCCCGGCAGTGCCGAGCGGAGTGTCCTCGACGGAATAGACCATACTGACTCCCCACTCGGAGCCATCGCCGAAGTAGCCTTCGATCTCGTCTGCGAGGTAATGGAGTGTCACGACGATTTCCGTGATACCGTGATCCTTCAGCAGGAGCACGATGTGCTCCATGATCGGCAGATTTAACGCCGGTGTCAGCGGTTTAGGTCGATGCGATGTGAGGGGTCGCAGCCGCGTTCCCTCGCCCCCTGCCATAATAACTGCTTTCATGAGTAACACCCCCGATCTAAGCAGCGCTTCTCATTGATTCTGCGCCGCCATCTTCGCACCCACGATCGAGCGAACAACCGCCTGACCCGCCTGCATCGCGTCCGGCATTTTCAGCCGTGTCCTCACAAACATACGATAACCTTACAGATTCAATACCCCGGGGCAGCAACATCTTATCGATCATTCAACTAGCTGCGGTTGGCCGCTGACTCAGGCGGTCAACCGCGCCGAAAGTGAGCAGCGCCCCGCCGATGACATCGACGATCGGGCCGGGCTGCATCGCGAAGTGCATAAAACCGACGATCAGGCACACCAGCCCGCACAACGCCTGCACAAAGGCAATCTGTATACGGGAGTTTGGCGAAGGAGTGAACGCAAGCAGCAGACCGCACGCGATTGCGCCGATCATGACCGGCCAATGGACTTCCGGCATATCCGCGCCTCTCACCGTGCGATTGAGGTTCATGTACATGGCGGGCGTGATAAGCTTGCCGATGACAGGGAGCGGCCAGGCAAGAAACAAGCTGACGATGCAGAGCAGCATACCGAGCAGCGTTACAGCCTCCGCTCGGTTAAGCAGGCGGCGAACGGGTTGGTCCTGGTTGGGTGACCGGCCTCGGTTCGATGGCACAGCCATGAAGACGTACTTTCCAACGGGCAGGCCTCGATGTCGATCGCATTTGCCTGTCCGCAAATATGCATTGCCCAGATGTTCTATGATCCGGAGCGAAAATCCTGTCGGGCCTTCGACTTTGTTTTGGCGAGCGACTTGAGGGCTACTCGCGGATCCTGCGGCAGATCTCTCGCAGAACGCTCTCCAGATCACCGGAGGCTGTCTTGAACGCATCGGCATCTACCGTCAGCGGCGCGCCGAGCACCACAAGCGGCGCGCCGTACTTCGGGCACGCGATCGCCTGCTCGATACTAAGCCCTCCCACGGCCTGAACAGGGATGCTCACCGCCTTGACAACTTCGGCCAGCTGGTCCAGCGGGCTGGGCATCCTGCCGCCATATTGCCTCTGCACATCCGAGTCCCGCCTCTCATCGTACCCGATGTGATGAATCACGTAATCACATCCCAGATCTTCCAGCTGCTTTGCGCCATCCACCATGTCCGGGCAGCCGAGATTGTCCCCCATTACCTTCACGCCGTAATCCTTGCCAGCCTGCACCACCTGTTTGATCGTGGCAGGATGCGCGCGCGCCATCACCACCACATGCGTCGCACCTGCCTTGGCCATCATCTCCGCTTCGAGGTAGCCGCCGTCCATGGTCTTCAGGTCCGCGACGATCGGCACGCCGGGGAACGCCTCCCGCAGCGCGCGCACGCCATGCAGGCCCTCCGCCAGAATGAGCGGCGTCCCGGCCTCGAGCCAGTCCACGCCCGCCCGCATCGCCAGGGCCGCCGTCTCCAGCGCCTCCTCCTTACTCGTCAAGTCCAGCGAGATCTGTACTATAGGGTCCACTGCTCCACCTTTCAGGGAATGAACTTTCTCGCCGCTAATCCGCCCAGAGGCGCTTGCCGACTTCGCCGGAGAGGGCTTCGTGGGTTTCGCGCAGGAGAGTTGGGATCGGGAGATTGAGCGGGCAGCGTGGCAGGCATTCGCCGCAGTCCGTGCAGAACGCCGCGTCTGTGCCGGGGAACCAGTGGCCCGCGCCACCCACGCGCTCGCCGGTCTCTGCGTCTTTGTGCGCGAACATCTTGTATCGGTACTTGCCGAACTCCTCCATGTCATAGGCGTGCAGCAGATTGCGGAGGCGCAGGATCTCGGGGATGTGGACCTCCTCCGGGCACGGGAGACAGGCGTGGCAAAAGTTACAGTAGCTATCGCCTACGCTGGCCATTGCCTCGCCGAGCCGGGCATAGATCGCCTGCTCTTCCGTTGTGAGCGGATCGTGGACACGATTCGCCATTTCAAGATGGGCATCGAAATCGCCCGGACGTTCGCAGCCAAGTGAGAGCGTGTGAACCTCCGGCTGGGAGAGCAGCCAGCGCTGGTTCATCTCGATGGGCGTCCAGGGCTTGCACAACTCGGCGAGGCGGGACGATGGCTTGAACAGCTGGCCTCCCTTGTCGGTCGGCGAGATGATGAAGACACCCATATCCTTTGCGGTCGCGAGGTCCACCGCGGGCTTGTTGCGCTGGTTCACATAGTAGTAGTGAAGATTGATTGACTGGAAGCGGTCCGAATTGATTGTATCCAGGATCAGCTGCAGC
>Ga0068855_100004256_pt1 | contig 17481 bp, 11 predicted proteins | sample KBSCornC52_FD_66592 | JGI IMG/M metagenome (GOLD analysis project Ga0068855, IMG submission 66592) | Corn rhizosphere microbial communities from Kellogg Biological Station, Michigan, USA - KBS Corn C5-2 | ecosystem: Host-associated > Plants > Roots > Rhizosphere > Soil ...
AAGTCTTCGTTGCATTTGGCGTGAGCCGAGCAGACCGGTGACAAACAAGCATGACCGCAGCCGAACTCAAGACAATCAATCAGGCGCGTGACAAATGCACTGTCTGCACGCCTCAGCGAGGCCGCAGCAACGTCTTCAACCGGTGATTCGATGCAACGCTGCATCGATTCGGACCTGGTGCTGACAGCGACACGCCTGGCCGCACGCGCCAACATGTATTTGGGCAGCACATCTAACCAGCATCCGCTAGCCTCGCCGCTGTTTGGTGACCTTACCGGTGGTCTGCCTCCGCTAGTACTGCACACATCGAGTGCTGAATTACTTTGCGATGACGCGGTGCGGTTTGCCACGCGCGCTGCCGCGGCCGGTGTACGCGTGACGTTGGACATCTGGCCCGGCCTGCCGCACGACTGGCATCGCTTCACGCCCATATTGAGCGAAGCGCGTCAGGCCGTGGCAGCAGCCGGCCGCTTTCTGGCGTCACAGCTGGCCTGATAGTCGCCACCGCGCGCCGCGTGGAGCAGCGGCTCACAAAGCGGCAATCGATCATTCGATGCTCAGGCCGCGAAATGCGAAGTCACACGGTCCTTCAGCAGCCTGGCGAGTTCGGCCTCATGGGCCTGTACGTGGCCGATGTCACCACCGAAGCCGAGCACCATGGCCACGCCGCTCACCGACCGCGGCAGCGGCACGGCGAGAGACATGTTATCCGGCAACAGGGGGCGCGGATTGCTCGCATAGCCTCGCTGGCGGTACCGGCGGATCGTGCCCACGAACTCAACCAGCTCGCCCGCAGGCACGGCGGATTCGCGCATGCCACGCGCGCGCGCATAACACTGGGCCACAACACTGTCGCACTTTGTCATCAGCATCGCGCTCCCGCATGCGGTGCCCACAAGGGACACCCGCAGTCCTTCGGAGATCAGCTCCGGCGGCGATAATTTGGCTTGGCCGGGTTCGTCAGACCGCACCACCCCAACGAACTGCATGTGGCGTCCGTTCTCGACAGACAATGCCACCGACAGGCCAGACTCGGTGCTGAGGGTCTCCATCAACCCAATGAGCAGATGTGGACCGAAGTAGAATGACGACAACCAGTGGCCAAGCCGAACGATGCGGAAAGACGGGAAGTAGGTCTTGTCCTCGGCGCTGAAACACAGATAACCGGTATCGACCATGGTATGCAGCAGCTCATTTGCACTGCTACGCGGCAGGCCCAGCGTCTTGCCTACCTCGACGGCGCGCAGCGGCCGCTGCGCAAGATAAAAATATTCCAGCACCGCTAGTACACGGGCTCCGGACTTGACCAGCGTACCCGACCGATCGCCGATGAGCTTGGTGGGCAGAACGACTGGACCATCGGTGTGATCCTGCTGCGCCATAGTTTCCCCCAGACGACTGCAATGTTTACGTTATACGAGCGTGCAGACATCGTGCTGTAGTATCGAAGCTACACGATCGCCCGATACGGATCAAATATCAAGTGCTCGTTCCCGCCTTGTTATATGCAAGGGGTGTTCTAGCAATTCGCCGTGAGACATTTCCCCATGGCATCTTGCCCGGTTTCTCCGCTCTCCGGCAGGGTCGCTTATTCGCCTATTCGAATTCACCCGGGTGGGCTTGCAGACATAGATAGAGGACATAGGATCGCGATGCGGTGGTCAGGAAGTATGAATGAGGAAGGGATGGGAGCACGGTCGAAATCCGCGGACACTCCTTGCGTCTCACATCAATGCAACCGTTAGAGGTTTCGGTTCTCGCCATGAATGATATTGCGGTCCAGGCAGGCCATGCGTGGTTCGATAGATTCAAGGATGCTTTTCAGCACGCCGACGAAACCGTCCTAAGATCGCTGTTCCTCCCGTCAGCCTCCTGGCGCGATCTGCTCGCGTTCGGATGGAAATTCCGCACGTGTAAAAGCGCCGAAGGAATTGCCCGCGAATTAAGCGCGGTTTGCGACACGATCTATGCTGCCCATATCCCCGCCAACTCTGCGCCGATTCCTTTTCAGGAGGGAGCGACTGTTGCGGTGTTCTTCTCCTTGTCTCTCGACCGTGGCGAGGCTGCATGTCTGGCGAGCCTCGCTCGCCAGCCTGACGGCACATGGCTGGCTGCTTCCCTCGTAACACAGCTCGATGCGCTTCACGATGTTCCCTGGCGGCTGAACGACGCGCGTCCGGTGGGTCGAATCCACAAAGAGGTTGTGAATCGCCGGGCGTGGCGAGACACGCGGCTGCTAGAACAGGAGTTCCTAGACGCCGAGCCTACCGTGGTCGTCGTAGGCGCCGGACATTGTGGGTTACTGATTGCGGCAAGGCTTCACGCTTTGGGCATTTCGACGCTGGTAATCGAGAAGCTTCCCGGTGTCGGTGACGTTTGGAGGAACCGGTATTCGGCGCTGGCGCTCCATGATCCGCTGCAGATTGATCATCTGCCGTATTTGCCGTTTCCCGAAACCTGGCCGCAATTTACTTCGAAGGACAAGTTCGCCGACTTCCTCGAATTTTATGCAAAGGCGCTGGATCTAAACGTCTGGACCGCTTCGACTATCAAAACGGCTGAAAAACGCGGCGAGGGTTGGCAGCTCGAGGTCGAGCGGGCCGATGGCAGCTCGCGCACTATTGCACCGCGGCATCTTGTTATAGCTGCCGGTCAGAACGGCTTTCCGCGCATGCCGGACATCCCGGGCGCGGAGAACTACCGGGGAGACGTGGTTCATTCCGGGAAGTTCGATCAAGCCGAGGCTTGGCGCGGTCGCAACGCGATCGTCGTTGGAACGGGCAATAGCGGTCACGATATTGCGCAAGATCTGTACGAGCATGGCGCCAAGGTAACCATGATCCAACGTTCCCCCACTTACGTGGTTCGGGCAGAGACATTTCATACGATATGGTGGGCCGCATTTCTAGACAAACGCGTACGCATCGAGCAAGCCGATCTTCTGTCGGCTCAGTTGAATCTAGAACAGGCGCTCGCGGTTCAGGAGCCACTTGTCAGAATGGCTGCAAAGCGGGACGCCGAAATTCGCAAGGGATTGGAGGATGCGGGCTTCGCGGTTTCGCTTGGTATTGAGAACAAGGGCACCGTTGGCAATGCCTATCTCGGCCACTCTCACAATTTCTATCACGACATCGGATGTTCTCAACTCATCATTGACCGCAAGATCGCGGTTCGCTCAGGTGTGGCGATCGAGCGTTTCGAAAACTCGGGCGTGGTGTTGAGCGACGGCACGAACCTGCCTGCGGACCTCGTGGTGTTCGCTACGGGATATGGCGATATCGTCGAAGTCGCTCAGTCCATTGTCGGCGACATGGCTCTGGCCTGTAGACCCGTCTTCCGACTGGGAGAGGACAGTGAGCACACCAATGTATGGCAGCGCACCGTCGTCGATGGGCTTTGGATAATGACAGGGCCCATCCAGGCGGCGCGCTTCTATTCGCGTCTGCTCGCGCTCCATATCGCGGCCATCGAGATCGGTCTGCAACCCTATTCGCTGTCCACGCATCAGCGGGCACGCCCAGTCGGCGAACACGTCTAAAGTTAGCGTTCTGCATCGATGGTCGTGTGTGCTGCAAATGCAAATCCGCACATCATCGTGCTGCGCAGGTATTTATATAACCTTCGAACCGATCAGCCCTACCACACGCAAGTCCTCGAGATACTTTCGGATGAACGGCGCAGATAAATGAGGAATATCTCGCGCTGCACCCACCTCGTACTTGCGGACGTCGACGCGGAAACGATCGGCGGACACTTGCGCCCCTGGGCTCGCCGACGGCGGCTGGCGCAGTTGATGGATCAGCGGTAGTGAAGACTGATGGCGCTGTTTCTCCGGTAGAGAACGCAACGCCGTCTCAAAGCGTGACACCCAGTCTTCATAGTCGGCGATGCGCTCGATCCGATGTCCCGCTTCGATCACCCAATCGATGAAGGTATCCATCGAGATGGCATCGTCATGTGGATTCACTACATGATACGTTCGGTAGCCCGACAGAGCATTGACACCCAGAGTTGATATGGAAGCTGCGGTGAAGTCGCATGGCAGGCCATCATAATGTGCGCGAGCAGCGTCTCCCGTGTAGAAAGACTTGGGTGCAAGTCCTGTGATCACGATGCTGAACAACCAGCGCGTGAACATGTCCGGGATATTGATCTGGCCCTTGTACTTGCTATGCGCCAGGATCATGTCGGAGCGAAATACCGAAACTGGTAGACCGAAGCGCTCGTGCGCTGCGCGCAGCAGCACTTCGCCCGCCCATTTGCTGTGAGCGTAGCCATCCGCGTAACGACTGCCATCGAGTCGACGCACCGGAGTGGCGGCGCGCACGTCGACGTCCTCGTCGAGCATGCTGCCATCGGGCAGAACGGCTGCCGCAACGGTAGAGACATTTATAATCGGCTTGAGCTTGTGGGTGATGGCCAGGCGGATCAACTCCGCAGTGCCCACGACATTAGGACCAAAAAGCTGCGAATAAGACAGCAAGTGATTGACGAGCGCTGCCGAATGCACGATGAGATCGACAGTCTCGATCAAGCGCAGCCAGTCGACAAAGGCGAGGCCCATCTCCGGCTCAGCCAAATCGCCGGCAAAGACTTCTAAATGATCTTGCGCCAGTTCCTCGAAATGTCGTTTGAGCTCCGCATCACCGCTGTCGAAAGCTGCAGCGACGCGGGCCCGCGCATCCACTGCATCCTTGCCGCGGGCAATGCACAGCACGCGGCCGTCTACTTTAGCCATGCGCTCCAGCCATTCGAGGCAGAGAAAGCGGCCCAGAAAACCATTACCGCCAGTAACCAACACAGTGCGCACGTCCGCTTCGCTCTTCACCGGTGCAGCAACCCTCCGGCCCGCGGCCAAGATTTCCGCATCAATGAACTTCTCCAATATCAGGTCGCTGACATGAATCTCGGTGGCGCTCTTGCCATGCACAGAGCTGAAGGTCGGACGACTGGGGCCGGTACGGGCGCGCTCGATATAGCGGGCAATCTGCTGCAGACTGCCGGCCGGGTTGTTGATGACCCCCGCGGGTACCTCGATCTCGTAGATATCCTCGAGCAAAATGGAGCACGCCAGTGCGGACAACGAATCTCCACCCAACTCGGCGAAGGTGGAACTCTTGGCGGAGTCCATTCTCTCTAGCCCGAGAGACGCCTGTACGGCGCGTGCCACGACCTCAATCACCGGAGCGTTTCTGCCCTCACGCCGCAAGGTTGCTAATTCGTTGGCCTGCGCGTTGGCAATGTCGTCGTACATCTTCTCCAGAGCGGGACCGTAGCGTTCCTTAAACTTGGGCCGTTGATATTTGCCAATTCCGGCCAGCAAGCCGTTCTCGGTGGAAAATGGCTCGCGCTCGACGATGAAGTCGCGTGGCACCTCATAGGAATGCAGCTTCTCGGTGCGCGCGACCTGCTTTATCGCTTCGTGCAGCGCGGCTTTGATCGCGACATGATCGTCCAGAGCAATGCCCATCTGTTGCAGCGCCTCCTCGCTGGGTACGAAGACACCCAACAAGAAGGACCGCTCGCTCGAGCCATATAGATAAGCTTGCTGAATCAGCGCATGCCCAGTGGTGTAGAGCGTCTCCAATCGCGCGATCGCGACGAACTCGCCCTGGGCGAGCTTGAACACGTTGTTGCGCCGATCGACGTACACCAATTGATCAGGTCCGATTTCGGCCATGATGTCGCCGGTCTTGTAATAGCCATCCTCGGAGAAGACGGCCGCGGTGACTTCAGGTCGCTTGAAGTAGCCAAGCATGATGTGTTTGGTTTTGATCCACAGCTCGCCGCGCGGATGTGGCTTGTCGGTTTTGAAATAACCGAGCTCGGAGACATCATCGAGCTTGTAGTCGATCACCGGTGGCCGAGTGATGTACGTGTTGCGCACGCTGGCCGAAGTTTCGGTCGTGCCGTAGTTGTCGTCCATCTTGAAGCCCAGGCACGCTTCCATGAAGTGACGCAGATCGGGAGCAATAGGCGCTGAGCCGAAATTGCAGTTGAGCATGCGTCCACCGAGCGTTCGTTCCCGTGTCTCTAGGATCAGCTGCTGCTTAAGCGCATCGATATCCGAGACACCGCCCGAACGGCGCTCGAGTTCGATTTGATACTGCTGATAAAGCATCTCGCAGACACGCGGCACGATGCCCATATAGGTAGGACGTACAAGCTTGATGTCGCGAAGTAATTCAGAGAGATCGCTCTTCGCAGTGAAGTAAGCGGTGCCGCCTGATCCCAGCGTGGCGAACAACCCGCCGCGCCCAAAGGCGTGATTCATCGGCATGTAGCTCACGTAGAAGAAGGGAATCGGGCTGACCAGACGCCAGCCATTCATGACTGTCGTCTCCGTGTACATCACGCCCTTGGGCAACCCTGTGCTGCCCGAGGTGTAATAGATCGTGCACAGCCGCTGCTGAGTGTTCGACTCGGCAAATGACGGAGCGTCGGGAAACGCTTGGCCCTGTGCAATGGCCGCAGGCAAGGTGACGAGCAAATCAGTGATACCTGCCGCAGCAAGTCGCGCTTGCGCCCTCTCGAACACCTCGCGTTCGTCATCCACTTCGGGGTGGTAGTCGAACACCAGCAGGCCATCAGGACGATGACCCGCTAGTACCAATTCAACAGACGTGTCCAGACATTCCAGGCTGCTCGCGAGCCAGCGCGGTTCGACCTCCTTGATGATGCCGAGCAACTGGGACATCTGTCCGTTCGTTTGCATCGGCACCAACACGATGCCTTGACGGAGGGCAGCCAAATCGACGGTAACAAAATCGATACCCGCGAAAGCGATGATGCACATCAAGTCGTTCGCCCGCAGTGGACGGGTAGCGTCGTGGTGCCAGAACGCACCTAGTGCGGAGGCGCGCTTCCACAACTCTCCATAACTCACCGTCTCGAATTGATCGAGCAGCCGGCGCGCGGAACGGCCAGACGCTGGATCGGTGACCAATTCGGTTGCGCGCACACCGAGCGCGGGGCGCTCGGCGTAGCCTTCCATGACCAGCTCTACAAGTTGTGCTAGCCCGAGATCAGACCTTAGTTTATCCGCCCCGATGTTCGGCTTTGGTAGCGCGGCGCGAAACTGCGCATCGGTGGCGGTCAGTTCCTTGATGCGATTGGCGACGAATTCGCCGGGCTTGCCAATCAGCGATGATGGCTGTTCGAATGAGACCGTCCGCGTTGCCGATTGCGCTTCCATCTCCATCCTCCAACTTGAACTCACACAGCGGTAATTGACCTTCCCGCGCGCTGAACGGGAAGGTCAATACTCGAGACACGTAGATCAGAAGTTATAACGCAGGTTAACGCCGATCTCGCGCGGAGGACCATAGTTCGCAGCGGCGTTCCCCGAGAGATACAACTGATTGGTGATGTAGACCGTATACAGCTTATCGGTCAGGTTGCGCACCCAGAACTGGGCGTCGACATTCGAGCCGAAAATGTCTTTCCAGTCGGTCGTGAAGTTGATTAGGCTGAAGGCCGGCAATTTATCGTACTGGGTGTATGACTGACCGCTGGCGATGTCGACAGTCGGGACGTCTCTTGCCGTGGAGTCGTCACGCCAGAAATAGGTCACTGTGGAAGACACGCGACCTAAGTTCGCGGCCAGCGGCCAACTCAACGTAGTGGACAAATTGATCGTGTCCTTCGGTGTTTGGCCCGGCGCTTTTCCAGCAAGATCAATACAACCTTGAGAATTGATCGGCAGCACCCCGCAAAAGTTGGTGAACTCCGCTTCGAGGTGAGTCCAGTTCAAGCCGAGAGAGAGGTGGTCGAGCGGCTGGTATTTGATTTCCAAATCGGTGCCGTAGAAAGTCGAAGCGCCGGCATTGAACACCGCGATGTAGGTGACGGGCGCGGCGCCCGGCGAGGGCACGTAAGATCCCACCTGCGACGATTGTAGGTTCTTATAGTTTCCATAGAACACATCGAGGTTGGTCCGGATCGGACGGTTCCAGAGCTCCCAGTCTGATTTGATGCCCACTTCAAAGTCGGTCACCTTTTCCGGTTTGAAGGTTTGGTTCTGAGGCACCGGCGCATTGTTGTTAAAGCCACCGCGGATGTAGCCTCCGCGCAAGGATGCGTAGACCATCGAAGTATCGGCGAAGCGGTCTTCGAGGGTGAAATTGAAACTCGGTGCCCGCGACGTTTGGCTCTTATGAGCCGTGCAAGTGGAGGGATCGGGATTGTCATACTTCATCAGACTGCCGTTGACGTTGCAGGCAGCTAGTCCGCCCGCAAAGAAATCGCCCCCGTAGTTGAAGAGCACTGGGTTGGCTCCGGTTCCCTGGGCATTCGCCGTAGCCGTGGTGCCGAACACATCCCCGCCGCTGCCCGTCAAGCTGCGCGGCTGAATCGTATAGTCTCCCTTGTCCCAGCTGTATCGAACTCCCAGAGTTACCGTCAGCTCCTTGCTCAAGTCGTAAGAGGTCTGGCCATAGACCGCACGTTCGTCGAATTTCCGCGTATAGAAATTGTTCTGCTGCAGTGGCACCGGGAGCGCACCAGCAGGCAACGAGGCCAACGTAGCAGGCGTGATACCCGGCACCCAGAACAGCGCGAAAGCGTTACCGGTATCAAGATCTTGACGTTCGAAGTACACACCCGCCTGGGAACGCAATCGCTTGTCCAACGCGTCGATGTGCACCGAAGCTTCCTCAGACCACTTTTTCGAGTCGTGGAAGGTGCGCCCGTGGATGCTGGTGAACGGAAGGCTGGTGTCGCGCGCGTAGTAGTCGGTCTTGTCCTTGCGATAAGCAAGCACGTTCTTAAAGGTCACATCGTCGTTAAAGTCAAAACTGGCGACGTCCTGGATGCCCCAGGTTGTAGCTTTGTCCCAGGTCGGGGGACATACGCCGTAGGCGCCGCAACCCAGCGGTCCTCCTGCTTTGCCCGCCGAGTCGGTCGCGTCCAGGTTGAGGATGCGCGACTCAGGGTCCGGCAACGGATAGCCAGCGTAGCTGCCACGCGTCGCAACCGTGATGGCATTGTTGGGCTGCTGATCTTTGTGAAAGTAATCGGCCAAAATGTCGTTTACGAAGTTAGTCGATGGCTTGATGCGCAGCGTGACCCGCCCCGACTCGTGCCTGTCATCATCCAAGCGGCTTGGCGAGGCTCCAGGAGAGATATTCTTCTCGAAGCCGTCACGACGCACCACGTCGCCGGCAATGCGCAACATCACAGCTTCGCTGAACGGGATGTTGACCATGCCCTGAAACTGCTTGCGGTTCCAGTTGCCGGCGCCCACTTCAGCGTAACCTTCAAAATTCGCGGTCGGTTTGTTGGGGCGAATGATCACCGCGCCCGCTGTGGAATTGGCACCGAACAACGTACCTTGTGGACCTTTCAAGGTATCCACCGACGACAGGTCGTACATCATGTTCGCCGCCGAGAGCGTCGACCACACCGCAACGTCATCGATATAGACAGACACCTTGGCACTGGTGCCATTGTCTTCTTTTGCACCGCGAATACTGAAAGTCGGCATGCCCCCTTGGAAATTAGGCGCCACGATCAGTCCTGTCATATTGGTCTGTAAGTCGTCAATGCTGAGTACCGCGTTCGACTCCAGATCTTTTGCCGACAGTGCGGTGACCGACACCGGCACCGATTGCTGAGATTCTTCGACCTTGCGTGCGGTGATCATGATTTGTTCAATCACCGGAGCCTTCCCCTCATTTTCCGCCGCTTCACTTTGCAATGATGCAGCGGTGGTCGCGACCATCCCCATGGCAATGGACAGCAGCTTGCAACGCATGCGACTTCTTTTCATGACATTCCCCTCGTGCTTATTTTCGTGACGATTGCAACAACGTCTTCAGCCGGCAAATCGAAGTCTCGCCTGGGACTCAAGAACGACTAGCCTGCTTTCTTCTTCGCTGTCATATGAGCCGAGATTTTAGTCGCTGCGTTTCGGCAATCATCGCGACGTTCGCCTAATCGAACAATCGTCTCGAGTTCCTCACCTTTGGTTTGATTCACGACACGCGATTGCGGCTGTCATCGTGCCGTTCGCGTAAACGAATAACAGCTCGGAGCAGGCACGCGACGTTAGGCTGCACCTTTATATCGGGCCTCTCGGTGGCCGTCGAAAGGGCGATGCGATGAGGGTAAGTCTTCATAACGAGTTGCAGGCGCGAAGCAGCGGCAAGTCTCCGTTATGCGATCAACTGGACGTGTTGCGTTGAGGTAACCATGGACTACCGCACACTTGGCCGTACCGGCGTTCGCGTCAGCAGCTTGTGCATGGGCTGTTGGATGTTCGGTAACCGCATCGATCGCAGCGGCGCGCTGTCTTTGGTCTCACAGGCGCGTGATGCCGGCGTCAACTTCTTCGACACAGCCAACGTCTACCCTGCCACCGCCGAAGCACGCGGCGACAGCGAACGGTTGCTGGGCGAAGCATTGCGCGGCAGCGGCCAACGCGAACGCACGCTCATCGCCAGCAAAGTGGCAATGGACATGACGCCTGATGACCCTAACGGACGCGGGGTCAGCCGGCGTCACATCATCGAGCAGTGCGAAGGCAGCTTGCGCCGATTGGGCACCGACTGGATCGACCTGTACTACCTGCACCGCCCCCCGACAGACGTGCCAGTAGATGAATCGCTGCGCGCGCTCGATGACTTGGTGCGCTCGGGTAAGGTGCGTTACATCGGCACCAGCCACAGCTCGGCTTGGGCCTTCGTCGAATCGCTATGGATCGCTAAGGAACTCGGGCTGAATCGCTTCATTGCCGAGCAACCGCCCTACAACCTGCTCGATCGCCGCATCGAGAACGAATTGGTGCCTATGGCACAGACCTTCGGCGTGGCCATCAATTCCTACATGCCGCTGGGCGGCGGACTGCTGACCGGCCTTTATCAACGCGGCAAGCCACCGCCATCCGGCTCGCGGCACGCCGATCCAAGCTACGGCGGCAATCCGCTTTTCGCCAAACGACTCACTGATGCGGTGTACGACGTCAACGCTGTGCTCGCGGAGCTGGCACGCGAGCGGAGTTGTTCGATCGCTTCTCTCGCGTTCAACTGGGTATTGGCACAGCCGAGCATCACTAGCGCCATTTCCGGACCGGAATCCGCGGCTGAGATGGCCGACATCTTGAGCGCCATCGAGCGACCGTTGGATGCAGATGCCCTGCAACGGCTCGATCAAATCATGCCGCCCGGCACTGCGGTGTCCCCGTTTTACGAGCCCGATCGCAGCCCGCACGTGCACCGTGTGCCTTAATGGAAGTTCGCCAGGACGATCTTAAGACCCTAGTGCGAATGCGGCGCGACGATTGGATCACACGCCGTCGGCAGGACGCGCTCGCAGGGTGAGATAGGTTGATTGTTCGCATCGACGAGGCGGCAGACCGTGAGACCCGAACTGAGCGGGGCACCCAGAGTCGACTGCACGGTAGTGTCGCGGCCGCTCTCGTGGAACAGATAACCGCCGACGATGTAATTGAGCCAATAGTTGCCCGCTACGCCGGTGACGAAGCCCTCGGTAACGCCAAGCTTCGGACGTACCGGCGTGATCAGGACCGCGCCGCCTGTTGTGTTCCATCCGAACAGAGTGCCTTGCGGACCTTTCAGCACCTGGATGGAATCGATGTCGTACACCGCGTATCCAAATTCTTTGGATGGGCAGCGTGGACCGTCAACGTTCGAACACGGTCATTCGAATAGGCGAATGCGCGGGCTATCGGCCGCACTGAAGAGGTGATGAAAGTTCGCCAGGGCGAACAACTCCGAGCGCGTACGACGCGTCCATTATTCTGCTGGCACGCGCTTTTATGATTTCTCGGCATTTGCAAATGCGGCAGGCATATCGGACGCAACACCGGCTCAACACAACTTGATGATTAGCTGGCTCGCTTCCGTGACTGATATCCGCAACACGACGGGCGCTCTGCGCGGGCGCTCCGGCCTGCTGTTGCCAACGAATTCGGAGCACATGCATGTCCTCGACCGCTTCGCCCAACGAACACTCCTCGTCCGATGAGGCATTGATCGATCGAGCGCTGGCCATTGCCGATTTGAACGCGCTGCGCATGGCGCTTTACCAACTCACCAACGATCCTGCGCTCGAGCCCATCGAACTGGAGCGAGTGCCGATTCGCGGCGGTGCTTCATGGGCGCATGTTCCAGCGTCAAAACATCATGCAGAGATCCGTGCCAAGGCTCGTGCCATGCTCATACGCGGCAACGCGGTAGAACAGCCGACCTCGAGCGTGAGCGATCGACAGTTGCGCGACTGGATGGAAATGATGATCGGCGGGACTCGCCTCAACGACCAAGAATTCCTCTTTCACAAGGAACAGTACGGACTGGAAAAGTTTCCGCGTGCCGCGCGCTGGACCACCGGTCGGCCCGCAATGATTCCTGAGGGCTTCATGGTCGGCATCATCGGCGCGGGGCCCAACGGCATTGCTGCGGCCGTGCAGCTAGAGCAACTCGGCGTTCCTTACGTGATCTACGAACGCGGCGACTCAGCCGGCGGTACGTGGCGCATCAACACCTTTCCCGACGCTCGCGTCGACACTAGTAGCTTCATCTATCAGTTTTCGTTCGAGAAGCGCTATCCGTGGTCTGAGTACTTCGCGCGGCAAGATGAAGTGCACCGCTACTTCGTGCACGTCGCTCAGAAGTTCAACATCACGCCGAAGATCCGCTTCAATACCGATGTCACTGCTGCGACGTTCGAGCCATCAAGCAACACGTGGGTGTTGCGTCTAGCGGATGGGTCGACCCATCGCGTCAACGTGTTGATAGCGGCTTCAGGCCTGTTCAACAAACCCAACTTTCCCGACATCGCGGGCCTCGACGACTACACCGGCCATCTGTTGCACAGTACCGAGTGGACTCACGACATTGATGTAAGAGGCAAGCGCATTGCAGTGGTGGGCAACGGGTCCACCGGTATCCAGATCATGCCGGGAGTAGCGGCATCCGGCGCGGCACGGGTCAGCACCTTCCAGCGCACACCGCAATGGATCTCACCACTCGAGCGTTATGGCGAGGCCATCCCCGATGAGACCCGTTGGCTGTTAAAGCACATGCCGTATTACTGGAACTGGTACTGCTACTCGATGGTGCGGGCCACCTTCATCCAACAGGATGCTCAGGTGGTCGATCCGGCTTGGCAGGCGCGGGGCGGGCTGATCGGCGAACGCAACGATAAGTTGCGCGAGATCATGACTCGCTATGTGCACGAGCAGTTGAAAGATCGCCCTGACCTTATTCCCAAGGTGCTGCCCGACTATCCGCCGCTGGCGCGACGCCTGGTGGTGGACAACGGTTGGTACAAGGCGCTGCTTCGTGACAACGTCGAGCTGGTCACCACCGAAATTGAACGCTTCACGTCCAATGGCATCCGCACCGTCGACGGCGAGGAACGCGAGTTCGACATCATCGCACTGGCCACCGGCTTCACGACCGAAAAATATCTATGGCCCATCTCAGTAACGGGGCGTGACGGTGCGGTACTGGAAGACACATGGCACGGTGACCCACGCGCTTATCTGGGTATGACAGTGCCGCAGTTTCCCAACTTATTCATCATGTACGGACCCAACAGCCAATCCCGTGCGGGCTCGCTGATCTGCTGGTTCGAAGTATGGTCTCAACATGCGGCCGCTGCAGTGGTGACGCTGCTCGAGCGCGGCGCGCAACACATCGAGGTGAAGTCCACCGCATTCGAGGAGTACAACCGCGAGCTCGATGCCGCCAATGCAATCCTAGTCTGGAGGTTGGGTCCTAGGGGCCGCAATTACTACGTCAATGCCAAGGGCCGGCCGCAGGTGAACTGTCCATTGCGTATCGAGGACTATCGGGCCAGATTCCTGCGTCCCTTCGACGAGGCGTACCACATCAGTTAGCCCGAGGCATGTTGCAATGTCGTTTGTGAATCACGATCCGTTTCGAACATTGCAGGAGCCGATATGACGGTGCGTGCCACCCCTGCGTCCGCCGCCGACAGGCGCGGTGCGAGCCAAGCTATCAACTTGTGGGACTTGCGCGAGGCAGCCAAGCGCCGACTGCCGCGTGCGGTGTTCGAGTTGATCAACTCCGCGAGCGAAGACAACTTCGCGCTAGCAGCCATCACATCGCAGATGAATGCGCGCGAACTGCTGCCGCGAGTGCTGCGCGGAGTCGAGAAGCGCAACCAAGAGACAATGCTCTTCGGCCGGAATTGGTCGACGTCATTCGGCATTGCGCCGACCGGGACCATCGGTGTGCTGCGACGGGACATCGAGTATTCGCTGGCGGAAGCGGCCCTCGCGTCAAACATTCCCATGGTGCTATCAGGTGCGAGCCGGCACTCTTTGGAAGATGTCGCCAAGCGTGCGCCTGGGCAAGTGTGGTCGCAGCTCTACGCTGCCACCGATCCCAAGATCACCGCCGATTTGGTGGCGCGCGCCGAAGCCTGCGGCTCGGGTGCGCTAGTGTGGACGGTAGATCTGCCTGTCTTTCCCAAGAACGACCGCCAGCAGCGCCTCGGCTATGGCATTCCTCCCCGCCCGCGGTTGTGCGACAAGTTTGAAGCGCTGCTGCATCCGAGCTGGCTGATCGACTATCTGCGTGGCGGTACAGTGGGACTCGACCATTGGCGCAAGTATGTGCCGGCGGGTAGCTCCGATCACGCAGTACATCAGTATTACCTCTCGCAACGTAATGCACTGCAGAGCTGGCGCGAAATGGAATTGCTGCGCCGTCTGTGGAAAGGCCCACTGGTGCTGAAGGGCATTCTGAACCCAGAGGACGCGATCCGTGCCGCTGAGCTCGGCGCCGACGGCATCATCGTGTCGAATCACGGCGGCTTCGGATTGGACCGCATGCCGGCATCGATAGACGTGTTGCCGAGCATCGTCGCTGCCGTTGGCGACCGGCTCACGGTCATGCTGGACAGCGGCGTGCGGCGCGGCGCCGATGTCCTGTTGGCTCGCGCGCTTGGAGCAAAGTTTGTCTTCGTCGGCCGCGCCGCATTATATGGCGCTACTGCCTACGGCACTCCCGGCGCCATACGCGCCATTGACATTCTCAAGAACGAGATCGACCGCAACCTGGGCCAGATCGGTTGCCCGGATCTGGCGGAATTGGATGCGAGCTACGTGGTACCCAAAGAAATGACTCGCGTCGTGCGTCCAACATTGCCGAACGTACGTGAGTTCATGTAGTGACAACGATGCGGCACACTGCGCCGCTTCAAACCGAGTGATCGGAGGGCCTTGATGCCCAAGAGAGCTCGGGCGTATCAAACAATGCCTAGATAGGCTCGAGACAGATGCCGCAAACCCATCGGATTGAACCTCAAATCGCTGCGGGTTGGACGCTCACATCATTGGTCGCTCCGTCGGGCTTGGTCGGCGCGAATGGACTGAGGTGGGGGCCTGACGGACGCTTGTATGTCGCACAAGCGTTTGGCGCGCAGATCAGTGCGATCGATGTAGCGGATGGAACCGTACGAGCGTTGGACACGACAGACGACGCCATCGCCTCACCCGATGATGTGGCGTTCGACAGCGCTGGCAATCTCTTCTCGACTCAGTTCCTACATCACCGTCTGAGCCGCCGAGAGCCCAATGGGCGCACGAGCGTCATCGCCGACAACATCCCGCTCGCGAATGGCATCACGATTCAGAACGATCGCATCTTCGTGAGTGAGTTCAAGCCGGAAGGCCGCTTGCTCGAATTCGGCGCCGAGGGCGGCAGTCCTCGCATTCTGGCATCCGGGTTGATGTGTCCGAACGCGTTGTCGATTGGACCTGACGCTCATATTTACTTTCCGCTGGTGCCCCTGGGCGAGATCTGGCGCGTGCCGATCACCGGCGGTCGTTCGGAGAGAGTGGTCGGCGGGTTACAACAACCCACGGCAGTGAAGTTCGATCACGCTGGTCGACTGCATGTGGTTTGCGCAGGTGATGGCAATGTGATGACGGTGGACGTCGTGACACGCACAGTCAGGTGCACCGCACGAACTCACAAGGGCATCGACAATCTCGAGGTCGGCAAAGACGGCTCGATCATCGTCTCTCACTTCACCGATGGGGCGGTCACTCAGCTGAGCATGGATGGCACCGCGCGCACGCTCGTGCCCGGCTCGATGCTTGGGCCATACGGTTTGTGCACGAACAGCGACGGATCGCTACTGGTGGCCGATGGCACTAGCATGGCCACGGTCACGCTGGACGGTTCGGTCTCACGCTCGTTGCTGATGATCGAAGACCACGAGATTCCGTGGATGCGCGGCATCGCACTAGCAAGCGATGGAACGCTGTTCCTATCCGGCTCGAGCAGTACTTTGATTCGCCGTCGCCCCAGCGGAATCACGGAGTGTCTCGCCCGCGATTTGCAACTACCAATGGGCCTTGCGTGTATGCGCGATGGCACGGCGCTCGTAGCGGAGGCAGAGAGCGGCAAGATTCTGCATGTCGATACCGCCGGACACACGAAAGTGGTAGCTCGCGGTTTGTCTCGACCCACGGGCATTGCACTCACACATCGCGACGAGATCATCGTCAGCGAAAAGAACCGTGTAGTCTCGATCGTAAACAACAGCGTGAAACCTTTGGTGGAAGGTATGGACGAGCCGCATGGTCTCGCCGTATCGGGCGAGCGTTTGTTCGTTTACGACCGCGCTCGCGGGGCGGTTACCGCACATCATTTGTCGACTGGTCAAGCCAGCGTACTCGCGAACAGACTTCCGGGCGGACACGCCACTACAACTACACGTCGTGGAACAGCTCTACCCGATCAACCCGAAATGCCGTCGATAAACGGTGCACTCGTGCCGTTTGCGGGTCTGTCGATACTGCACGACGGCTCGGTGTGCATTGCATGTGATTCAGACGGCAGCGTCTTGCGATTGCGGCCCGACAGCAACGCGTTCACCAACTAGACACCTGTGCTTGTTCACCAAGCATCTGGATTGTTCCATGCAGGTGTCTGTGGTCAGACACACAAGGCGCTTCGTCAAGCAATAGCAGACATTCTCCGCACTCCTCTGGCGCCAGAGACATGGAGATTGCTGGGATCGTAGCCGTCCTATCAGAGACGGTTCCAGTCTTACGCAAAAGCGTACGAAGGAGGGCTGTGTGCACTGCGTTCGGCTACACAACATCGAAAATAAGGTAGCGGCTGCGATCTGCGCTTTTTTTACTTGCATCGCGCACTTCGCTTTTGCAGGTCCGTGCACAGTACAGTTGCGAGCGATAATGGAGAAACGCTTCGGCACAGGAAGTGAAAATCCATGTGTTGATCGATCCGACTTTGATCGCGCCTCGTTCTACGAACACTTCGTACATGAAATAATTAGATTCTTTGTGTCTCACCTTGCTCAAGCGCGCCAGTAAATAGTAACCGTCCGTCCATCACCGTCTAGCTGTTGCTTTATAGATTTGTCGATTCTCTCTCGCGGCAAGTGCCGCGAAGCGGAGAGGATCGATGGAGACGAATGATGGTTTGAGGGTTGCAGCGGTTCGGCGTACGCGTGGCAAGT
>Ga0068855_100004258_pt1 | contig 17474 bp, 26 predicted proteins | sample KBSCornC52_FD_66592 | JGI IMG/M metagenome (GOLD analysis project Ga0068855, IMG submission 66592) | Corn rhizosphere microbial communities from Kellogg Biological Station, Michigan, USA - KBS Corn C5-2 | ecosystem: Host-associated > Plants > Roots > Rhizosphere > Soil ...
AACGGTAAGCGTCCAATCCGCTTTGCATGGGCCCATTACCTGTTCGCGCTCGGCTGCCAACAGCGCCAGGTCAGCGCGCTTGACCGTAGACGACATTTCGGAAGGGATACTGAACCGGAGGGCAATAACCTCACGTACCGCCTTTTCTATTGTCTCAAATCCATCGATAAGGCGCTTCAGCGGGGATACCATATCCCCGACGTAAGCTTCCGCTGCATCGTGCAGTAGCGCAGCGAATGCATCCTCCCTTGCCACTTGGCGGGATACCAGCACCGAATGCTGCGCAACGCTGTAATGGAAACGGCAATGCCCTCCGAACCGGCAAATCATCGAAAGCGAGTAGGCGATATCGATGATGTTCACATCCTCCGGGCGCGGGGCCCGCAAATCGAAGCGCCTGCCCGAGAAGGTTTGAATCCAATTCATGCAGCCTCCTTGAAAAACCGAGCCTGCAATTCCTGGCAATCCCGGTCGAAGGTTTTCAACTTGGCGGAAAGCGCATGCCATACCGGCTTTTCGCATTCGGCCATCGGGATGAAGACATCGAGATCCCCTGTGCGGCCGTAGCGGTGCGACCGGCGGACCGCCTGGTAGAACTTCTCGAAGCTGTAATCGTATCCGCTGAATAGGTGCGCGTCGGCTTGAGGGATGTTGACGCCGTATCCCAGCACCTTCGGCTTCGAGATGAGCTTTTGGATCTCCCCACGGCGGAAGGCATTCACGATTTCGATGCGCTCTTCCTCGGGCGTGGAGCCGTTGATCACGGTCGCCCCTGTGGCCTCACGGAAGGCATCCTCTTCGCTGTTGCGAAGGCACCAGATGACTGCGTGCCGTCCATCTACAGCGCGTACAGCTTTCGCGAAGCGGTCGGTGGAGGTGTCGGAACGGAAGGAGCCGAACACCTTCTGCGCTTCCGAAAGGCTCATCTCGTTTCCGAAGAGCTGGCCATCCGGCAGATACCCGGAATCGTCCGATTCCAGCACGATGTAATTCGGCTCCCGTTCCAATTCGCCGCCGCGTTGGAAGCCCAGCTTGGAGGGGCTCTTGATGTAGCAGGCCCAGGAGGCCAGGTGCTGGTAAAAGGGCTCAGTGGCGTGCGGCTTCAGAATCCAATCGGTTCCTTCTTTGCGGAAGAATCGGGAATAGAATTCCTTCAGGCTCGCGGAGTATCCCAAGAAAACCGATTGCGTGGCATATTCGCTTTGGTCATTGGGGCTCGGCGTAGCCGACGGGGCCAAGCGGTACTCGCAGCCAGCCGCCATGTCGGTTAAGTACCCGCGGATCGCCCCATCGCCATTTTTCAGAATGGAGGCTTCATCGACCACGATTCCAGCCACGTTCCGCATGTCGAAGGCGCGCATTGCCTCGAAATTCATCAGGCCGATTTTTTCCACCCACGGTCCTTTGCGAAGGTTGGAGATTCCGATGTCCATCGCGCGGGCTTCATCCTCTATATCCGCCATGACCGCGAGCGGGCAAAAGAAAATCACGCGCTCCCCGATGGAATCGGCGAAGGCCAATTCAATGCGGGTCTTGCCGAGGCCGCAATCCAGGTAGGGCGCGTACCGCTTGGCGAACAATGCCCGGTCGGTGATCTCGGCCTGGTAGTCGAATTGCATGGAGGCATGGAGATTCGCCTTGGCCTGAGCGCGGGCGGTTCCGAAGACATGGGAATAGGATTGATCGTCGGTAACGATGGTGTTACCCCGCACCTCGTAGCGCGGAAGAGACTTGCAGCGAATGAAGGTTGCATACCCTTCGGCCGTCATTGGAATGGGGATTTCTACAAGGCGAGACACGCTTGGCTCTCCTTGCTCACCCGTTCCTGGATGGCGTCCGCGCAGTTCTTCACGGCCTCGGCATGGTATTCCGGCTTGATCTCGCATCCGACGAACCGCCGGTTATTCAGGAGGGATTGGTACCCTTCGGAACCGATTCCAGCGAACGGGGAGAAGACGGTCTCGCCAGGATTCGACCAGAGCCGCACCGCGCGGTCAATGAGATCCAACTGCAAAGGGCATATATGCTTCTCGTCGTCCTCGTTCCTGGCCGCGCGGGTGTTCAGCGTTTCGGTTTCCCGAACGTTGTACCAGACGGGGTAGGGGAGCGCGATCCCATCTTCGAGGGATTCCCAGATCGGGGATGCCCATTCGATCCAGTCGGCATTGGAGACATCCGCGCGCTCGCGGGCGCCGTGCTCGTTGATCTTGATGTTAGGTGAAGTGCAGGGTACTTCGGATTTCCCTGGTGCCTTGAAGATCATCAGGTAATCCGCCAGGGCCGGTCGGCTGATGGTGGAATCCTTGATGAACTGGTTAAAGGTTAGCGCCTGGGCCTTGGTGCGGATCGATTGCGCCTGCGGGTTCTTCCAGATGGTGACTTCGCCGTAATACCAGAATCCAACCTCTTCGAATACACGAATCATCTCCCCGCGCAAATCCCAGATGCCGGGCCGCCCGTGATGGGTGATGGACCGCGATGGGTTTTGAATGTGGACGCACATATTGCGGCCGGGCTTGATAAGCGGGATGATGGCCTCTGCAAAGAATCGGAAATGGAGCTTGAACTCGTCATCGGATTCCCGGCTGTTGCCCATGTCCGCGGGATTGCTGGAATAGGCATAGAGGGAAGCGAACGGCGGCGCGTAGACGGACAAGTCTGCGCGGAAACCTTCCTCTTTCAGCTTGGCCATCTCGGTGATGCAGTCGCCGAGGCGAACTTCGAATTCCTGGGCCATCAGAATCCCCCCGGCGTCAGCTTGCCGGTGTATTTCGGCTTGGGCGCGGGCTTGGCCATCTTCAGCGGCGCCGTTGTGCGGCCAGCGAGGAATGCGCGCAGTCTCGCTTTATGCACCAGACTCTTCGCGACGATGGCCGCCGGGCTAAATTCCTTGCCATAGACCGCAGCAAGCGCCAACTGTTCCTTGCGCTCCTTCCGTTGCCGACGCTTTTTCACGTTGACTTTATCCGGATTGTTTTCCGCCCATACTTTCGCGCGGGCAACCGCGGGCGCAGGATTCGCGGCATAGCGGGCCCTGCTTTTTTTCAAGAGTTCCGACTTATGGCGCCGGTAATGGCGCCTCCTCTTTGCGAGGAGCTTTTCGCGGTCGCGCGGCATTTTACTTCCCCTTCTTTCGGCGGCGGTTGGCGTAGTGAATCGCGATGGAGGTCAGGCCATGGGCCAGGATGACGACCCCTGCAATGACGAAGCAGAAAAGCACGGTATACCCGAACTGGGCATAGGTCACCGGGTGCTGGTGGATCATGCTTGAACCCCATGGAATTGGTTCAGAACGGCGCGGGCGGCGAGGACGCGGCGGATGCGGTCAGCCGTTCCGCCCTTGTCCGGATGGGCCGCTTTGATGGCTAGTGGAACCGCGCGCTCGTAATGAGTCACGTAATGCATGAGGAACTCATCCTGCATTCCCGATTCCAGCCCGATGATGCTGGCCGCTTCCCGGACCGTCATGGGCTTGGGGGCCTCTTCCGCTGGCGGCAACTGCTGCCATCCGCGGTACTGCTCGCCGTTCCGGGTCACGCCGTAGCGGTTCACCTTGCGCAGCGCTTCGAGGGAAAGCGCGATGGCCCGCAGGTTCGATTCCCAATCCGTGAACCGGTCGCAGGGCATCGAAACCGTATTCGTTTCCAGCTTATGCGGGTTTTTGAATTGGAAAGTCAGGATGACACCCGGCTCGGACGGCCGCGCGTTGGACTTCGGCCATCCGTCGTTCCGGATATGCTCCCGCGCGAAGTAGGCTTGGACCAGGATTTCCCGGGCCTGGAGCGCCTTCAATTCGCGCTCGAGCAAATCCAGCGTTTTCGAGTACGCGGAATCGAACGGCGACTTCTTGCGCTGGTAGCTCTTGGTTTTGTCTCCCGGCCATTCCTGGACAGGGACGAATCGGCAGTCGATCATGCCTGCTTCCTCCGGAACGATTCCCACGTGCATTCGATAACCTCTCCGGTCTCGATGAGGCGGGAAACCGCGGAGTTACCTATCGCCTGTTGGAACGCTTCCTTGATCTGATTGGAAATCAGAATGGTATCGAGCATTGCGTCGTAGCGAATATCGATGAGGTGGGAGATCATTCGGTCCTCGAATTGGGTTTCCGCGCGTTCCTCCATCGCGTCGATAACGAGGATTTCGGGAGTCAGGAATTCATCCATGACGGCTTTTTCAGTGGGCCCGTCTTTCCGGAATGCTTCGCGGAAGCGGATGATCAAATCCATCGCCTTCACGTATCGCCCTTCATGGCCTGCCTCGACCTGGTGGCGGATCGCCTCGACGCCGAGCTGGGTTTTCCCAGCACCCCGAATCCCGAGGATGGCAACCAGGAATCCAGACCCCAAGCGGGCCTTGAGATTGGCAAAAGCATCCGCCCACGGACCAGATTCTTCGACTGCCCGTTTTTCGTGCCTGGCGGGCACCCGCGCACGGGTCCAGCGACGGCGAAGGGACTCGGCATCCTCTATCTCCTTCTGTCGCGCCCGCAAACGGCCCTCCTGGGCACGTTCTTCGGCTTCCTGGGCCTCGGATAGCCCCTTAAAGCTGAAGCTGCTCAGGGTACTCTCCGAGGGTTTTTTCGGCGCGCCGGTTTGACGCTGCGCCTCCATTGCTGCTTTGCGAGCCAAAAGCTCCGCGTTGGCCTGTTCCAGCGTCTTTTCCATTTCCGTCCTTCAGCGGGAAGAATCCTTTCCACCCGCGCATGGTTGACTGGTTCACGATTCGGAGGGCGATTGAGGCATCGCCACCGGAGAGGTTTTTCAGTTCGGTGAAGTTGAGGGTTTTGGCGTGGCGGGTGAGTTTCGGGCCCTTCCCGGAATTCCGCATTTGGACCCACCCATCCCATGCCTCAACGAAAAGCGGATTCTGGAAAAGTGTTTCCCCGGGAAACTCACCCTCTCCATTCCCTTCCTTTTCCTTTTCCTTTTCCTTATCTCCATTCCCTTCCTGGGAAACTGGTATGGTCTCTTCGCTTCCCGATTGCTTCCCCAATGCTTCCCCATCGATTCCCGATGAATACTTTCCTAACTTGCGGGTTTTCCTCGGCTTAGCTTCGGGAGGGTCAGGATATTTCGGAGGCTCAATAGCCTCTTTTCCGGTGAGTCTTTGGTGCTCCAAGAAGGTCGGGATGACACCGAAAAACTCACCTTGCGCCTCGTATTTGATCACAAAGAGCGCATCCGTGAGCTTGTTCAACTCCGTTTCCATATCGAAGTCGAGAAAAGGGAGGATGTCGAGCTTCAAAGTCTTCGGCTTCCATGCGAACCGCCCGGCCCGATCACATTGGGTCCAGAGACCCGCGAAGATGAGCATGGATAGGGGCCCCATTTCCTGAAGCTTTTCGTGCCTGAAAAACTGGGGCTTTACGGACCGGATTCGGGACATGAGGTTAGGCCTTCCCCTCCAATACGTCGGCATGGTTCTGGCCGGCCTCGTGGAGCTCGGCGGCTGTCATGGGGATGACTTCAACAGCCTTTCCCGTATCGAGCCGCACGATCTCGAAATGGGCCTTGGCATAGTTCGGCCGCCATTCGCACTTGACCGGGCGAACCCCGGACCGCTTGGCGATTTCGCGGGTGAGGGTCTTGATGCGCTCGGCGTTCTTTGCCCGGGCCTGCCGGATTTCGTCCTGGTAACGCTTCTCCATCTCGTCGATGAGGCTTACGTTATGGTTGAGCTGCTCCAGCTCGCTCATATTGGCCTGGATGTCTTCCGGGCTCAGGGCGCGGGATAGGGTGCGGTCTTCTTGGCGAATCATGCGGTATCTCCTGGGTTAGGTGAAAGTTGTTGACAAGGTTCCTGTTGCAATTCTTTTTATGTTAGGCGGGATATGCGCCCTTAGAAAGCATCCGGCGTAAAGCGCGCTTGTTCTTCGTTGATATCGAGCCCGAAGACTTCTTCCTCTTGCTCGGGATTCTGTGCTTCATACAGCGAATGCAGGTATTGAGCGAGAACGTGCTTGGTCTGCCGCGGGAAATCCTTCTTGAGCATCCACTCGCCGAAACTTGGGTCGTCCTTCACCTTCTTGCCGCGGCGCTCGGGCCCACCGATGTTGTAGACGGGGTCGCCGTCTGCATCGATTCCGATTTTCCCGGCCAGGTCCAGGCGCTTGTCGAAGCGGGAGAACTCGGCGATTTGCTCGGTAGTCATGCTGGCAAGGTCGGGGTATAAGGAGATTTGGGCGGCGAGGACTTTGGCTGTCGCCAGCGTATCGGCCTCCGCGCTATGGGCGTTCTCCAGGGTTTTTCCGCAGTAGAATTGCACGGCCGCGGCGAGCGTGCGCTCTTCCTTCTTCTTGAAGATGTTGCCCGCATCTAGGATGTTGACCAGGGGATTCCCGCGGTCGTCCTGCACCTTCCAGTCCAAGCCGGCCCGGTAGAACTCCTCCGCGAGGATGGGGATGTCGTAGTTCAGTAGGTTGTATCCGCCGAGGTCGCAGCCGGCGACGAAGTCGAAATACTTCTGCGCTTCTTCCTCGAATCGAGGACAGTTCTTCACCATTTCGTCGGTAATGCCGTGGACAGCAATTACTTTCGGGTCCATCATGGATCCGGGATTGAAGAAGCCGCCCAGGCGCGTTTCGGTGCCGCCCGGAAGGTGCTTGGTGATGAACAGGGACACGATGCGATCCTTGCCGGTATCGAGCCCAGTGCCTTCCACGTCGAAGATGCAGAGTGGGCGGGTTAGGTTTTTGAACATGCGGCGGACTCCTTAACGCATTGAATTGTGGGCATGCGGCGCGCGCCCGGGCCGGTCGCGACCCCACGGCTGCCACGAAGCGCGCAACCGCATGCGTAAGTTGGCAGCCCCAGTCCCTGTAGAACCGAAGGGGTGTCACCGGGCGCTAACCGGTGGGGCTGCCGAGGCTCGATATGCACGGCTACTTGCCCCCCAGGGATTCCGGGGACGGGGAGGCCAGGCGTGTGTAGTGCTCGATGCGGCTTAGGCCCCATTCCGCCATTTCGTGGACTCGCTCTTTTTTCTCGTCGCTATGCGCGAGGTATGCATTGGAGGAGCGCGCGATATAGGATCGTACCGCTTCGATTTCCTTGGTCAAATCAGGGAGGGCCAGGGGTTGGGAAGAGGAAGGACGGGGACCGGCGGGCGCTTGGGATACAAGCCAGTCGAGTTTTCGCAAGGCGACGTTTGCTCCCTGGTCTTCCTTAGCCACGTCCAGCAGGCAATCCCGGATCTCCAGGAGGGTGGAGGCGGTAACCGTGCCCATGGGCTCGGCTCCTTCCTTTCCTTCCTCAGATTCAGGGGGGCGGACTTCGCGAACCAGTACCTTTTCATCGGGCCTAAAATTGGGGCCCGAAAGCACGCAGAACTGGTTGGTCCCATGCGCGCTCCCCAGCACCAGCCATTCGCGAGGGATCTCGTTGGACATGGTTAGCCCTCCAAGGTGGGATTTGAAGTGGAGGGATCTTGTTGCGGTTCGCGTTGCTCACCGCGCGCGTTCCGCGCCAAGAGCATGGCGTCGGCCCATACCCAGGGCCATTGAACGAAAGCCTGGCGCTTCTTTTCCTGGTCCCAAGCGGATTGATCTCTCCAGTTGGCTGGCATTGAGTCGGGACCGCTCTCTTCAACCCCAGACCAATCCGCTTCTGGCCTCGCGTTCGGCATCCGAACTTCGAAATGCCAAAGGTGATTGATGGGCGCATGAGCTGCGAAGTAATCCCGAAGGTGCATGCCTTCTTCAGTGAGCCAATCGGAATTGTGCGCAACGTTGCCGATGGAAGGAAAAGCCGGCCCGCCGTTCTCGATCTTCTTCGGACGCGAAGCGTCGGCGACAGGATTTCCCGAACCGTTCAGACTCTTCTCGCTCATTCCACACCGCCGTTCCCGGCCGCATCCTTGGCCAGAAGAAACCCGACGCAAAGAACCAGGAACGCCACCCCTGCCAGGGCTAGCACGATGGACCAGTAGGCCCACGGGTCCATGCTGGCTATGGATTGGATGAGGTCACCCATGGGCCACCGCCGCGACTTCCGCCGGTTGCTCGTTGGTCAGGGTGTCGTCGATGATTTCGAGTTCGCCTTCGGCCGCGGGCCCGTCCTTCACGACGGACATCAGCACCTGGTAACCGCGCTCGGCCGCCCAGGCGAATAGCTCCTGCCGGCCTTCTTCGCCAAGGCTTTCGCCCTCGTCGATACGGATGGCTTTTAGCTTGGGATTCAGGGCCATGGCGATGGCGCAGGAGACGCGCATCCGGACTGACATCCCGCATTGAGAAAGGATGGTGTCCTTATACGTTACCTGCCCGTCCCGGATGGAAAGGCCTGGCACCGGCCACTCGACGGATTCGAGCAGGGATTTCTTCCGGGCGTCCACGTCGGCGATTTTCGCGGTGAGCGCTTCGGATTCGGCCTTGGTCTTGTCGAATTCGGCTTTGTCCTTTTCCCATGCCTGGCGCGCGCGCGCCTTGGCATTCATGGCCTCTGCATCCTTCACGGCCGTAGCTCGCTTGGCCAGGAGCGGAGCCGCATCCCCCTTGAGCTTCTGGTCGATGGCGGCCTCTTCCGCATCCAACTGCGAGGCGAGGGAGTCGATGTCGGTATCCACCAGCCCGGCGACAACCCCCTCGCCTTGCGCGATGGCCTGGTCATGCTCCACGGCTGCCCGCTGCAGGTTTTTCAGCTTCAACTGCAGCTCGGTGATTTGGTTCTCGACTTCTTGCGTTGCCTTCTCGATTTGATCGCGTTTGGCGCGAAAACCTTCCAGCTTAGCCCGCATGGCAGCATTCGCCTGGTTGACCCCGCGGGCCTGTTCGATCTTCTCGCGGTTTTCCACGCGGAGCGCGGCGGCCTTTTGCTTGGCGGCGCTGTTCATCGCTTCCAGTTGCGATTCGATATCGCTGAGAACGGTATCGATGTTGACGGATTCAACGGCCTCCGGTTCGACTTCAGGCAGCTTGGCCTTGGCTCGGTCAAGGTCGCGATTGATGACGCGGCGCTGCTCGTAGAGCGTTTCCCGGCTCCGGTCCAGGGAGTCAATCGAAACGCCGCCAGGGAGCTTCACCACCTGCAAAAGCAGGTCCGTCTGCGCCTTGCCCTCGGCCCGGGCAAATACGGTCGGGTCGAAGGTGAGGTCGCTGATGAGGGTATCGAGGAACTTGGCGCCGTAGGTGCCGCCGTCGCTGCACTTCACCTTGAGCTGGCCCGATGGCTCGCCGTCCCGCGTCAGCTTGCGGGTGATGGTGTACTGGCGCTCCGGGTTCCCGATGACCACGGTAATCCGCGCCTCGTCGGCGCCTGCGCTGATGGTTTCGGGGCCAATGGCCCGGGCGCGGAAGGCCATCCAAGCCAAGTCCAGGGCGGTGGTCTTCCCGGCATCTGGCTTGCCGACAACCACCAGGTTCTTTCCGCCCTCCAGGTTGAGGGCCACGGCGCGCAGGCGCTTGATATTTCCCGCCTCAAGGCGGAGGACTTGCATGCCGCTCATTTCTTGTCGCCCTCCCAGGTGGTCCGCGAATCCACGGTCCCCGCGGTGAAGTCGGGTTCGGGTTGGGATGCAGCCTGTCCTTCGGGCGCGGCCTCTTGCGTACCTTCGCCGGCGGTGAGGGCATCCTGCACCTCGGTGAACGGAACGAATTCGGTTTGCGGCGCGAACGGGTCAGACTGCACGGTTTCGTCCGCCTCCAGGCCCTGCCGCAGCTCGACGGACTTCGGAATCCACTTCTGGAGCTGGCGAATCATGGTCTTCATGCCCATGGCCGCGTAATTCGTCTTCCAGGGGCCCTTCGCATCGTTCCAGGATTTGGAGAACTGCGCGCCGTGGGAGTCCACGCGCTCCTTCGGCCAGACCATGAAGCGGTAGGCGCCCCCGACCATCTGCACGTACGCGTAGAAGTGCGTGATGGGCCCGCGGTCCTTATCCTTCGTGGGGATATGCCGCAGGGTTTCCTTTAGGCCGTATTCGTATTCGAATTCGTCCTTGGCGTACACCTCCGAGGCGTAGACGGTTTGGACCTTGCCCGAGCGGTAGAACAGGTCGATGTATCCCTCGTACCCGATGATCAGCTGGCATTCGTAGGTCGATTTCCAGGTCCCATCGGGCATCTTGGTGTTCTTCTTGAACGGCACCAGGTAGGCCTGGTTGAGCACGCCGACTTCGAGCCCGAGCTGCGCGCTTTTCATCACGGCCGCCATGATGGACGGCACCGAGCATTCGAGTAGCAGCGGATTCGTGCGGATGGCGGTCAGGGTCACGCGAACCATTCGATCCGCGGTCAGGTGCTTCGGGAGCGCCTTCTGCATCTCGGGGGTCAGCTTCGCCAGCCACCCCTTCACGTTGGCGGCGGGGTCCACGGTTTTTTGGTCCACCGGCATATTGGCCTGCTGTTGCAGCTTGCCCTTTAAATCATTGGCGGCGGGGGTCGCAGTCGTCATATCACTTCTCCTTCTTGGGTTTTACGAATCGCATTACTCGGAACCTGCCCGCCTCGACGCTGTACGCCGCGCGCTCTTGTTCCTTCCACGTGACCACGACCTTTCCGCAAAGGGTCGCAGCTTCGGCATCTTTCATCTCGGCCTTGATCTTGTTCTTGATGGCTTCGATTTCCCTCTCGCGTTCCTCCGTGAACACCTTCAACTCTTCCACCAGCAGCGGCAGCCGGCGGAAATCGTCTTCGAGGCTTTCGGGCAGCTCGACGATTTTTCCCGGGGCGGCATGCGGGTAGAGGTGCTTCATCAGTTCGGTGGAGGCTGGCCGGCCGTCGGGCGCCGGCGGGGTCTTCAAGACGACCATTTGCCAGAAGTCTTGGCAGATTTTCACCATCGGCTCGACCAACTCCGCATCGTATTCCATGCGCTTATCGGTGAGCAGGCGGTTCCCGCCGATGAGCGGCGCGAAGTAGCCCCAGGTGAGCCCGGTGACGTGCATGTACCATTGGAGCTGGAGCGTATAATGCTCCGGGGCGACGTCATCCTCCCAGGCGTGGGCGAGGTAGGCGGATGTATTCTTGACCTCGAGGATGCCCGGCTCTTTTTCTCGGGGGTCGCTGAGTAGAAAGTCGAAGTTGGCCAAGGCCCAATCCTGCTCGGGGTGCTGGAGGATGGCGGGCATGCGGCGGATGGGCATGCCGGTTTCCCGGCTGAACTGCTCGGCGATGACCGGCTCCAGCAGTTTGCCCCACCGCATCGCGCTGTTTTCCTCCTGGTCGACGGCGGCCCCGACCTTTTCGAGGTAGACCTGCACCGCGGACTTCCAGGGGGACAGGCCGCAAATGGCTGCGACGTCCGACCCGCCGATGCCCCTTGCGCGATGCGCCAGCCATTCGGCCTCGGAAAGGCCCTCGGTTGAGACGAGCGTTTTAGCGTGCATGGGCAAAGACTCCTTGAGCGATGGAGGGGTGGTGGGCGTGCAGCAGGGTCACCCAGCGGCCAAGCTCGGAATACCGCTCCGCGGCCACCTGCGGCGACATCTTCGCCTTCACCTCATATCGGGCATGCTGTACGTACGTGACCAGGGTATCGGGGCTAAAGACCGGCAGGCTGCAAATCTGGCGGCAGTCGTCTTCAAGGGCTTCGAGCGTCGCCGGGTCCGGCTCGGGCAGGCCTTCCAAGGAATCCACCAAGCTCTCGGTGTCCGGGTCCATCACGGGCTCTCGGTCATGGCCGTAGGGAAAGCAGGCTTTGCAATCCCACGCGCCGCACATGCAGGGCTGGCTCATTCGCGTATCCCCGCTTTCTGCAACAGGGCCTCGCGCGCGGCAGGGCCGGGGATGCTGACCTTGAAGCCTTTCCAGCTCTCGGGTTTCTCGATGCGGCCGCACAGGATGCAGGTGGCCTGCCGGTGCATGACCTTCCTGTTTTCCGGGTCGGCGGCATGCGCCCAGACGGTCTCCTGCTTGTCCCAATGCGGGCAAAAGCCTTGGCGTACGGCCGTCGCCACGGCGGCGCCCTGCTCCTTGCCTTTTTCGAGCAGCCCCTTGAACCAGGCGGGGAGGGGGAGCTTAGCCACGGGTCGCCTCCGGGCTTTCCACGATGAGGCGGGCAGGCCGGCGGGCTTTGGTTTTCACGGCCAGCTCGACCACGCTCTCCACGTAGAAGGGGAGCGAAGGAGCCATCACGGTCCGCTCCAGGTAGACGGCGCCGTCGATTTTCGAGACGACCTTGAAATGGTCGCGGCCAGCGGCATGGATTTCCATGCGAAGGAACGGGGCGCTCACGCGACTGCCTCGTGCCGCGCCTTCCAGCGGGCGGTTTCCTTCAGGTCGATTTCCCGGTCGATGCGGGCGAATTCGTCATCCCGCAATTGCCGCCCTTGGGTCCGGATGACGAAGGCTTGGGCGCGAACCTTTTCTTCCAGCTCGCGGATATAGGCCTTCACCGCCGCCTCCATCATCTCCAAATCGATGAGGGTGCGGGCCCCAGCCTTGATGCGGCGGACGCGGGCGCGTTCCGCGAAATAGTCCTTGATGGACTGAATTTTGAACCTTATCTTAGCCATAGACTCGACCTTTCCTTTAGCGGGGAATTGTTGAAGGAGCCCGGCCTGCCAGCCGGGTTTTCTTTTTTGGGGCTCAATTGTTCCTCCGAGCTGTCGGAGGGACGGGCGGGGTAGGCGGTTTACGCCACCGGCGGAATTTGGCGAATACGGAATGAATTGGCGGGATGGAGATTATGAATACTTGGCGTCCGGGAAAGCTCCCGAGCATCAAGTCTGCGGAAAGCGGCGCCCGGCACGCAACTTGCATGGAGAAATCCGGCCGCATAATCACCTGCTCCACGATCAGCTCCAAGACCTCGCGCTTCTCGTCGAAGGTGTAGCCATCGATATCCGCGGCCAGCGCAGCGCACGCGCCCTCCAGGTTATCGAGCATCACCAACTCTTGCACCTTCGGAACGGCCGTTTCCTGCACCTCGCGAAGGCGATTTTCAAGGACCGAGCGCTCCTGCCGGAATTCGGCCAGGGCTTGGTTGAAAGCCTCGGGCGATAGCGCGCTGGTGATGCTGTAGAAGTCCCTGGCCATGGCCGATTCCTGGCGGACCAAGGCCTCCAGCTTTGCGCGCAACTTAGCCTCTTCCTGGCCCTTGGTGGCGGACATCGCATCGCGTTCCGCGTAGGCCATGGAAATCGCATCGTAAATCAGCTTGGGGCTTTTCAGGTACCGCTTGACCTCATCCCAAACGGCAGCCTAAGCTACCGGGCCCTTAATCATCGGCATGCGGCATCCGGACTCGGTGCGGCCCGGGCAGACGTAATTGGGGTAGCGGTTCTCGTTGACCTGGGAGCCGTCCTTGCGGGTATAGCGATACCAATCAGAGCGGGGCGAAAGGCGCCGGCCGCAAAGTCCGCAATGGAAGATACCGGCTAGGAGGTACTGATACTTCATCGTCTGCCGCGGCGAAATCTTCCGGTTGCGGATGGCGACTTGAATCGAATCCCATTCGGAACGGGAAAGAATCGGCGGGATGGGCGTGACCTCGCCGGCGAAGCGCAGCTCACCGTAAAGCGTGGTGTTCTGCAAAATCTGATTCACGCTGGCGCGGTTCCACTTGGCGCCGCCGGCCTTGGGCCTGTAACCGGCCGCATCCAGGGCGCGCGCAATCTGCCGGCCGGACCGGGTGAGGGCCAAGCGGGCCATCATGCGCACGGCTTCCGCCTCGACCGGGTGCAGTTCGTACTGGCGGTTAACGATATGCCAGCCGAAGGGGACGAACTCCTGGAGATAGGTCCCCTTGCGCTTCGCTTCCCGCCGGCCGCGCTTCATGCGCTGGATCATGAGCTGCTTTTCGCGGGCGGACAGCGAGCCGAATAGGTTGGTCAAGAAATCATCTTCCGCATCGCGCAGGTCGAAGGATTGGGTCGGGGTGCAGAGGCGCACGCCTGCATCGCGGAATACCTGCTTGATGGTCAGCCAATCGAGGAGCTCTCGGTCGCGGGAGAGGCGCGTCATCTCGATCACCAGGCAGACGGCGAAGCGGCCGGCGCGCGCGTCCTTCAGCAGTCGCAGGATTTCCGGGCGGCCGTCGAGCGTTTCCCCGGAGCCGGTTTCCCGATAAATCACCGGCTCCCAGCCCATGCGGGTGCATTGCTCGCGGAGGGCGCGCTCCTGGGCGTCCGGGCTCCACCGCTCCTGCTTGTCCGAGCTCACCCGGACGTATACCGCGGCGAGGGTTTTACTGCTTGTCTTGATGTCCACCATGGGTGCTCCTTTTGGCATGGTTCTTCAAGATCAACAGTAAAAGAGCCCGGTACACTTCGGCAACGTCAGACGAGGCAGGAATTTGCGGATTTGGCTTGACCATGGAATTCTAACCTTGGGCCCTATCGGGGGTTGCGGGAGAATTCGCGGAATCGCCATGCTTCGCGAGCTGCCGTAGAATGAAGTCGACTCCCTTCTGGGAGACCAGCGGTTGTGTTTTCACGCCTACGGGCGTGCGGGTTTCTTGCAGGCGAAAATAGCCCTGCTCGATGTAGCGACGATACGGAACATTTGCCGGGGTGAGGATTTCCCAGTCGCGCAGGTACTTGAAAAGGTTATTGCGCCCGAGGCCAGGTCGATTGAGAACGTCGGCCACGCGTTGGAAGGAAAGCCACGAATCATCCGCGACGACCGCATCGTAGAATTCCACCTTCGGGCGGGCGGCCTCCAGGGCCTTGGCTTGGTTCGCCGCCAGCATCAATGCATCGGCATAAGTGGCGGGGATAACCCAATCCGGCCGACCCGGAACGGTATAGGTTCCAGTCTTGCGAAGGGCGGGCAAGACTTCATGGGTGACCCACCGCTTAAAGGTTTTTGCCTCGGGTTTGCGGCTTCCCAGGACCAGGACGTATAATCCACCTTCGGAAACCACGTTGATTTCGCGACCCTCGTTTGAAACTAGGGTCCGCTCATCGTCATCCAGTCGACCAATAGCGTCGGTGGTGTTCAGGATTTCCAGGACCCTGCACACGTCCGCCGCCACGAACCAGGGCGCTCCATCCTTCATCACGGTGCGGACCTGGGCGCCCTGGAAGTCAAAGGGGGTAATCTTGAGGTTTTCGAGTGCCATGTCCGCGTTTTCCTTGAGCCTTTACCGATTTACGAGACTTTTGATTCCGTCTATCTGCCTATTTGGCATTGAGTTAGGGCTGGTTTGTGCTCAACTTTGTAGAGCTTCGGTCGGCTGGTCCTGATTCTGGAACCGCTCGATGAGCTCCCGGGTTTCGGCGGGCAGGGAGGCGTATAGCATATGGATGGCCTCGGAGCCTACACGGCCCAGGTCCCAGGTCTTATCGCCCTCAAGAATCTTTGCGGCCACAATACGGCCGGCGAGGTCGTAATCGGACAAGGGGACGTTGATATTCCGCTTGGCCTCTTTGGGTTTGGAGTCGGTCATTCTATGTTTCCGAGGTTTGATGTTACGCTTGGATACTGTAACGAACATGCTAAGAAGATATCCAACATATTTAGACATGTCCAATAAATAGTTAGACAAATCCAAGATTTATTTACAGAAGGTTGGCTTTTTTGAGCTTGGTCGGCGATAGATTGAAGGAATGGCGGGAATCTATCCCGCGCACGCTCGATGAGCTTGCAATCGAAACCGGCATTCCAAAAAGCACCCTAGGATACCTAGAAACCAAGGCCAAGAATATCAGCGAGGATATTCAAGAAAAGCTGAAAGTTTACGGTGCCCCGATGTCCTGGATTATTTTGGGGGAGGGCCGCCCGGTGAATTTATTCACCATCCGCGAACCAAAACCATCATACGAGGTGATGACGGCCGGCGAGGCCGCGCAGCGCGCCTCCGCTATTCAAAGAGAAGTGCTTGCTGCTGCCCCTCATCTGCGCGAGAAGTGGACGGATGACGACAAGGATGAGTTTTTGGGAGGGGTAGCTCAGATTCTAACCTCTGTTCCAAGGTCCGCAGTAGAAAACACGCTTCGTCAACTTCTCCTTGCTGTAGCAAAGGGGACAACGATGAAGCGGTCCGGAACTCCGGAGGATGCCGGATCAGCTGGATAAGCCTGCCGAGCACTTCGAGAGGATTGGCTGAAATCTCCCGCCGCGACTCGAACAGGCGGCCTTCAATTGCGGCCATGATCAGCTCGATATCGTCCACGCTGCCCCCATTTATTCGCGCGCCAATCTAATATGCCCCATCATTAGGGACAGATTCTAACCCGGAAAATCCAAAATCTCGGGAATTACCCTACTGGATTTCGTGCGATTAAGCAAAATAAGTGAAGTATATTCCCACGACGTGACGGTACGCACCATTGGGAATGGTGCTATGATGGAGACAGCTATGAAACCAATCATTTTTCTTGCGCTGATTTTGGTGGGGTGCGTCACGAGTCCAACCAAGGATTCGACGCCATCTCTTAAAGTCGGCATGTACCATGATATCGTTGCTAACGACGTGAAGCTGGAAATTAAACAGGATCGCTCTACCTATTACTTTCAGCTTCAGGCCGATAGCTCTAAAATTCCTTTAGGATATGGGTCCGTCTTTTTTTCCGGAGATACCATAAAAATTTCACCGTGCTATAAATGCGATACGGCATCCTATTTCGCCCATGGTGATACTTTGTTGGTCGTAAAGTCAGGCGATAGGGCGACACCCTTCGATCCGCCGCGTCCTTCATTCGTCAAGGAATAGCGCGCCGCCTTTCGAATTCGCCCGCCTAAGCTGAGGTGACCTCGCGCACCACGGCCCGCGCCGCCCAGCGCTACTTTCTGGACATGCTCACAGACACCGTCTTCATGTCCGAACCCGAGTTCCGCGCTTGGCTCATCGAAAGGGCCAGTCCGTATTCCGCATCCATCGGAGCACCTGGTCGATCTCCGCGATGGCCTCCCGAAGACCAAGGATGCGCGCCTCCTGCCCGCCCAGCCGCTCAAGCCGGTGAATCTCCGTTTCCTTGGCAAAGCGCCAGGAGGTGAGGTCACCTTCCCGGGCTTGCAAGTAGGAGGTTATGCGGTAATGGCGCCGCACGGACGGCGGCCACTCCAGGGCATCCGGGGCAAGCTGGGACCAGAGCATGCAGGGAAGATAGCTTCGAGGCGGGGACAAATCCCGGCCTAGAACCGGCACGGCGCTGCAAGCTGCCCCCGCACCTCGACCACCGTATCGGCGCGGATGGATGCCGACCCGACCACATGCGTATCGTTCGTGGAATAGACCAGGATGCGGTCGCAAATGAGGTTTTGCAAGGGGCACAGGATCACGAGGTCGGGCTCCCCGTAGAGGATCTCGACCAGGTCCGAGGGCATGCCCGGGAGGATGCGGCCCTCGATATAGGCGGTGCGCTGGGGCCAAGTGAGGCCTACGCCATAGGCCTCGACGTGCTCCTGCCGGGCCTTCCGGGTCATCGCCGGCCGCTTGTAGTCATCCGAGCGGAAAACGGCGCAGCCGGCCAGAAAAACGAGAAGCAAAGCGAGCCGGCGCAGCATAGCAGGAAGGCGGGACTAATGCTGTCCCGCGACCCCCTTCACTTTTTCGAAGGTCCGGAGGCCCCCCAGCCCAAGCATCGCAAAA
>Ga0068855_100004263_pt1 | contig 17459 bp, 16 predicted proteins | sample KBSCornC52_FD_66592 | JGI IMG/M metagenome (GOLD analysis project Ga0068855, IMG submission 66592) | Corn rhizosphere microbial communities from Kellogg Biological Station, Michigan, USA - KBS Corn C5-2 | ecosystem: Host-associated > Plants > Roots > Rhizosphere > Soil ...
GGACGCCGCATCCCTCGCTCGGCGGGAAGCGCCGATCGTCGAGGTAGTCGCGGTCCATCGTCACGAGCGTGCGCCGCAGCTGGTGCGCGAGCTTGTAGTGCTTGACGTCGGATGCGCGGCGCAGCTCTTCTTCCTCCAGCACCCACAACACGTCCCAGCGCAGCGCCGTCCGCATATGCGCGACCAAACGGGCCGGAACGTTGGCGTCCGCGTAGATGCGCGGTGAAGGCGAGAGCCGCTCGGCGTGCGGCGCGAGCTCGGACGACAAGGTACCCATGCTGAATTCGTCCCGCCGGGCCGACACACAGGTCGGCCCTACAGACGCGGCGATACGCCGACACACGTCGGCTCCTACCGCGCGACCGTCTTTTCGTCGCGCGCTGCTTTCGCCTGCTTCGTCAAATCGGCGACGAGCGCGTCGCGCTTGTGCACGAGCTCTTTCCGCGCGCGGCGGCCGTTCGGCGATCCGATCGCGTACTCGCAAAACAGCGGAAACGCGATCGTCGAATCGCAGTACGCCACCACCGTGTCGGGCAGCACGCCCGGGTTGACCTTGCCCCAGCTGACCGCTTCGGCCGGCGTGGCGCCGGACAATCCGCCCCACACGACCGAATCCGTGGTGATCTGGATGAAGTAATCGTTGCCGCCCTTGGGGATCCCGTAGACCTCCCAGAGCGTCGGCTGCGCCTGCAGGTAGAAGTTTTTCGGCGATCCGCCGCCGAGGATCACGCAGCCGTTCTGCTTCCCCGCGAGGACGATCGCGCACACTTCGTTCACGTCCTTGTTCGGATCGATCATGAACGCGCTGCCGTTCATCAGCTCGTGATACGCGATGTTCATGCCGATCGAGCTGTCACCCGGCGACGAGGTGTAGATGGGCACGCCCGCGAGCGCGGCACGCGCGACAACCGAATGCTCCTCGCACCCGGGGAACCGCTCGAGCAGATCGCGCCCGAGCAAATAATGAAACTCCGACGTCGCCACGGGACGATTCAGTCCCGAGCGGACGATGAAGTCGCGGATGTACTGATCGGTTTCGAGCAGGACCGTCGCCGGAAAGAGGACGTCGTAGATGCGGATGACGCCGTCCTCGTACAGCTCGACGTCGTTCACGAACGGCGATCCGCGGTGCAGCGTGAAATTCAGCGCGTAGTGGAGGTCGTGATAGAGGTTGGCCCCCGTCGAGATGACGAAGTCCACGAGGCCGCGGTCCATCAGCTCGATCACCGAACCGCCCAGACCTGCCGGCGTCATCGCCCCCGCAATCGTCAGCCCGATCGTCGTGTCGTTCTCCGGCGCGAGCATCTTTTCCGCGAAGATCTGGCACGCTTCGGAGAGTCGCCCGGCGTTGAAGGCCTGGAAACCGCCGTCGATCAGATGGCGAATCCCGGGGTCGCCTTGCGGGCGGTAATTGGCGATCGGCTTGCCTGACAGCGATTTCTTCAGGGAATGCCCGGGCGAGCCGGGGCTGCGATACGGCAACGTCTGCTCCTTGTGTTCAGGTCCGAATCGCCACGACACCTCGCGCTCGGGCGACCGTTTAGCTTAACATCGACGCTTGTGACAGGTGAATACAACGTGCTGTGGTGGGCGCTCGCCGCTGGCGGCGCCGTCGTCGTCGTGCTCGGCTTCTGGGTATGGCGTAAAGGACGGCCGTTCGCCACCGGCGACGTCTTCCGCGCGAGCCGTCTGAGTTCGGGCAACCACCTGTTTCCGACGCAGGTGCTGGTCACGCCGACGAGCATCGTCCAGTACACACCGCGTTGGATCGGCAAGGCTGAAGAGACGATCCACATGGCGCACATCGCCTCGGTGAAGATCGACACGCGGATGCTGTTCTCCGACGTGTTGATCGAGACCAGCGGCGGCACCGACCCGATCCGCTGCCACGGTCATGGAAAAGGCGACGCGGTGACGATGAAGAATCTGATCGAGCGGTACCAGACCGATTACTACCGCGGGGCGCGCCCTGTCGGAGCGGCACCGACCGACCGATAACGATCACGCCAATCATGGACGATCTGACCTTCAGCGCTCGCCGCGCGAGCGCCTCGGCCGCGGCGCGAACGGCTGAGCCGACAGACCTCGAGACGCGGTTCCGCGGCCTGGTGCAATCGCCGCTGCGCGCCGGCATTCTGCGGTACCTGAACGCCAGTCCGGCGGCCAGCTACGACGTCGAATCGCTGATGCAGACGTTCGGCCGGCTCAAGCTGGACGTCGAAAACTGCGTCCGCGAGCTCGTCGATTTCGGCGTGGCGCGCGCCGTACCCGGCAATCCCCCGCGCTACACCGCCGCTCGGCCCGGCCACGAGGTCCTCGCCGACCTGCTGGATCTGTTCCTGGAGCGCCGCGCCGCGGTGTCCACCGAGGATCAATCGCCGTCGGTGCAGCGCTTCCGCGAGATGATCGGCCGCGACGAGAAGATGCTGATCGTCTTCGAGTGGATCCGCACGGCGGCCAAGTCCGACATCTCGGTGCTCATCCTGGGGCCGACCGGCTCGGGGAAGGAAGTCGTCGCGCGGATGATCCACGAGCTGTCGCTGCGCAATGTGGCGAAGTTCCAGGCCGTCAACACCGCCGCACTCCCAGACACCCTCTTCGAGTCGGAAATCTTCGGCTACGAGAAAGGCGCCTTCACCGGTGCGCACGATCGCAAGCCGGGCCGGCTCGAGATGGCGAACGAGGGGACGTTGTTCCTGGACGAGATCGGCGACATGTCGCTCATCGCGCAAGCCAAGCTGCTGCGGGTGCTCGAGGAACGCCGCTTCGAGCGGCTCGGCGGCAACAAATCGATCGCCGTCGATTTTCGTCTGATCTCGGCGACGAACCGGCCGCTCGATCAGTTCGTCCGCGATGGCCGGTTCCGCGAGGATCTGTACTATCGCGTGAACGCGTTCGCGATCCGCCTGCCCTCATTGCGCGAGCGGCAGGTCGACATCCCCGTGTTGGCGCAGCGCTTTCTCGCGCGCTACTGCGCCGCGCAAGGCATGCCGCTCGACAGCAAGTCCTTCTCGCGCGAAGCGCTCGATCTGCTCATCGGCTACCCGTGGCCGGGCAACATTCGCGAGCTCGAAAGCACCGTCTCGCGCGCGGCGCTCTCGGCGCCCGGCCGCGCGATTCGCGCGTCGGATATCGAGTTCCTGCACGCGAACACCGTCCTCGCCCAGCCCGCCGGAGACCGCCTGCCCTCGCTGGCCGAGGCCGAGCGGGCCCACATCGTACGGGTGCTCGAGGCGGTCCAATGGAACAAGAAAGAAGCGTCGCGCGTGCTCGAGATCAGCCGCGGCACGCTGTATCGGAAGATCGTCGAGTATCAACTCGAGCCGGAGGCGAGATCCGCCGGCCGGCGGGGCCGCGACGCGGGAGCCTGAGCACGCTCGAATCCCGCGAGAGATCATTGGGCGCAACCTGACGTATCATCGGGACGGCTCCCCAAGCCGCGTCCGCGTGGACGTCCCTGCCGATCCCTCGAGCCCCTGAATGCGCGAACTGCCGATCGCCGCACGGCTGTACGTCGGAACGGTGCTCGGCGCCGGTGCGCTCGTGCTCGCCGTGTGCGCGCCGCACACCGTGCCGCACCCGCTGCTCTTCGCCGCGCTCCTGCTCTGCTCGTCCATTGCGTCGGCGCTGAAGGTGAGCCTTCCGCTGGCCAGCAGCGGCTCGACGATGTCGGTGTCCTACGCCGTCGATTTCGCCGCGCTGCTCCTCATCGGCGCGGACGCCACCATGTTCGTCGCGGCGGCGAGCGCATGGAGCCAGTGCACCTTCCGCACGACGGCGCGCGGCGAGCCGTACCGTACGCTGTTCAGCATGGCGGCGCTCGTGCTGACCGTGAAAGTCGCCGGGCTCGTCTATACCTGGTTCGGCGGCCCGGCGCCTGACGCCGCCTTCTCGATCGCGTCGCTGACGCGCCCGCTGGTCTTCGCGGCCGCCTCTTACTTCGTCTGCAACACCGCGTTGATCGCCGGCGCGATCGCCTTGTCCAACCGGCAGCCGATCACGCACGTCTGGAACGAAAGCTTTCTGTGGAGCGCGCCGAGTTACTTCGTCGGCGCGGGCGCCGCTGGGCTCGCCGCGACGATCATCGACCGCGGAGGCTACTGGCTGGCGCTGCTCCTCGCCGCGCCGCTGTACCTGACCTACCGCACGTACAAGGTCTACATGGGGCGCGTGCAGGATCAGCAGGCGCACGTGCAGCAGGTCTCCGATCTCCACCTCGCCACGATCGAGGCGCTGGCGCTCGCCATCGACGCGAAGGACCAGACCGTGCAGAGCCACATCCGCCGCGTGCAGGTGTACGCCGCGGGGCTGGCGCGCGCGCTCGGCATGTCGGCGAACGATATTCAGGGCGTGAAAACCGCAGCCCTGCTCCACGACATCGGCAAGCTCGCCGTGCCCGAGCACATCCTCTCGAAACCGGGGCCGCTCACCCAGGAAGAGTTCCAGAAGATTCGCATCCATCCGCAGGTCGGCGCCGAAATCATCAGCGGCGTGCCGTTTCCGTATCCGGTGGCGCCGCTGATTCTCAGCCACCATGAACGCTGGGACGGCAAGGGCTATCCAACGGGGTTGAAAGGCGCGGAGATTCCGCTCGGTGCGCGCATTCTCTCGGTCGTCGACTACTTCGACGCGTTGATGTCCGAACGTCCCTATCACAAGGCGATGAGCGTCGAGGCGGCGATCAACCTGCTGCGGCAGGAGAGCGGCAAAGCGCTCGATCCGGAAGTGGTGCAGATCTTCATCGACATGTACCCGCAGCTCGCCGCGGAAGCCGACGCGAGCCAGCCGTCGCGCACGCTCACGCGCGTCGCGCCCGACGCGCCCGACGCGATGCCGGCGGTCGGCCTGGTATCGGAGTCGACCGGCCGCACGGTCTTCCAGGACATCGCGCTCGCGCATCGCGAGATCTACGCGCTGTACGAGATCGCGCAGGCCATGGGCAGCAGCCTCGGCGTATCGGACACGATGGCGTTGATCTCCTCGAAGTTGAGCAACATCGTGCCGTTCTCCTGCTGCGCGCTGTTCCTGTACGACGACCAATCGGAGATGCTGACGTGCCGCTTCGCGAGCGGCATCGAGTCGGATGTCATCCAACAGCTCTCCATTCGCAGCGGCCAGGGACTCACCGGCTGGGTGGCGCGCAACCGGCGCCCGCTCGTCAACGCGCGGCCCAGCGCCGATCTCGAAGCGGCCGGGAAACCGTCTGATCAGACCGCGCTGCATTCGGCGCTCGTCTGTCCGCTGCTCTTCAACGACAGATTCATCGGCACGATCTCCGTCTATCACACCGAGACGACGGTCTACACCGACGATCACCGGCGGCTGCTCGATCGCATCTCCGAGCAGGCGGCAGCCGTGATCTACAACTCGATCGTGTTCGAGCAGACGCAGGAGGATTCGCTCACCGACCCGCTCACCGGCCTGCCGAACACGCGCTTCATGTTCATGCACCTGACGCGCGAGCTCGCGCGCGCCGAGCGGCTGAAGAGCGAGGTCTCGCTGCTCGTCATGGATCTCGACAACTTCAAGGACATCAACGACACCTACGGCCACCACGCGGGCGATCGCGCGCTGCGCGATGTGGCCGTCGTCCTGCGCGGCGCGATCCGGCCGTATGACGTCTGCGTGCGGTACGCCGGCGACGAGTTCATCGTCGTGCTGTCCGGGTGCGGCGGCGAAGAAGCGGAACGGAAGCGGGTCGAGCTGCAGCGCGCGGTCGATACGTCGACCTTCGAGGCGCGGCCGGGGCAGCGGCTGCCGATGGCGATCAGCATCGGCGCGTCCATTTTTCCGCACGACGGCGACTCGTACGAAACGTTGCTGGCGACCGCGGACAGCCGGATGTACCGCGACAAGACCCGGCGCAAGCGCCGCGCCGCGGACGAGCCGGAGCGGGACGCCACTGCCGCGACGCCGTCGGACGCGGATGTGACGAAGGCGGCTATAGGGGTACTCTAAAATTGCTAAGTCCTGACGGCCACCCGTCTACTCGTCGTCGACCCAATCGGGACTCGGGCCGGTGAGTCCGGTCCAGAAGATCGAGAGCCCCGTTGCGCACACGATGAGGCTGAGGCCGTTCACCCACCACGCCGCGAATCTGCCGCTCAACTCCACCCACGCGGACGGCAGCACGAGCAGCAATCCGACCGTCATCGCGATCGCGCGGCGTCGGACCAGCCGCAGGAGCATGCCGCGTGCGCGCCGCAGGACCATGGTGAGATAGATTATCTCTCGTGGTCACGCTGCCGATCCGCGACGTCCGCCCGGCGACGCCGCGCGCGCGCATCGTGCGGCTGGATCTCGGCGGTGTCGCATTCCCGTATCTGCCCGGACAGGCCGTGCTCCTCGGCACGCACGCGGCGCCCGATCGCAAGCCGTATTCACTGGCCGCGGCGCCCGAACAATCGGCTCGCGATCGCTGTCTCGAGTTGCTCGTCGGGATCGGCGAGGAGGGCACGCCGGGTCCCCATCTGACACTCGATCCCGGCGCGCGCGTGGACGTCGAAGGCCCGGTCGGGTCGTTCACGTTTCCGCTGCATCCCGAGGAGCGCCGGTTCCTCTTCATCGCGGGCGGCACCGGCATCGCGCCTCTCCGCGCGATGCTGCATCACGCCCTCGCGATCCCGCACGGCGACGTCGGCGTGTTCTACAGCGCGCGCACGCCAGACGATTTCGCGTATCAGGACGAGCTGCGTGCGCTCGCGAACGAGGGCCGGATCGATTTGCGACAAACCGTCACGCGCACGGGCGGCCACGATTGGCTCGGCACGCGCGGACGCATCGACCGCGCGGCGCTGCAGCACCTCGTGCGCGACCCCGCGACGCTGTGCTTCGTCTGCGGGCCGCCCAGCCTGGTTGAGGAGATGCCGAAACTGCTCGCCGAGCTCGGCGTCGAACGCCGGCGTATCCGGCTGGAGCAATGGTGAGAAGGTGGCGCTCGGCTTCAGCCGAGCGGCGTGCGATTCTCGGTGTAGTGCGAGGGCTTTAGCCGAGCGGGCGCCTTCTCCATCTCAGATGCCGACGGCGTGGAATCCGGCGTCGACCATCAGGACCTCGCCTGTGATCGCGCGCGACGCCTGGCTCAGGAGAAAGAGCGCCGCCTCGGCCACTTCCTTCTGATCGACCCCGCGCCGCAGCGGCGCGCGATCGCGGTAGACCTGCAGCATCGTCGAAAAGCTCGAGATGCCCGCCGCTGCCAGTGTTTTGATCGCGCCGGCGGAAATCGCATTCACGCGGATATTCTGCGGGCCGAGGTCCGCCGCCAGATAGCGCACCGACGACTCGAGCGCGGCCTTGGCCACGCCCATGACGTTGTAGTTCGGGAACGCTCGCTGGCTGCCGAGATACGTGAGCGTGAGGACGCTGCCGCCGCCGCGTTTCGCCATCAGCGGCGCAACCGCGCGCGTGAGGCCGATCAGCGAGTACGCGCTGACGTCGAGGGCAATGCGAAACCCTTCGCGGGACGTTTGCAGGAACGGATTGTCCAACTCCGCCTTCGGTGCGAACGCCGCGCCGTGGACGAGGAAGTCGAGACCGCCCAGCTCGCGATCGACGGTCGAGGCGAGATCCGCGATCTGCTGATCGCTGGCGACGTCGCACGGGAGCACGAGGGGCCGATCGAGCGTCGAGGCCAGGTCGCGCACGTTTTCCTCGAGCCGCTCGCTCGGATACGTCAGCACGAGCCGCGCGCCCGCCGCGGCCGCCGCCTGCGCGATTCCCCATGAGATCGATCGCTTGTTCGCCACGCCGACGATCAAGCCGAATTTACCTGTGAGATCCGCCATGCGAGGTGGTGTCCGCTCCGTCGTGCCGGGTTATTTCGAGCGCTTGCGACCGGGGCCGTTGCGGCGCGACGGCCGCGATTGGGCGCCCTGCGGCGGACGTCCGCCGCTGTGCCGCGGCATGCCGCCGCGCAAGGGTCCGCCGGCGCTGTTGCCGTGACCGTTGGCACGATTGCCGTGCGACTGAAACGGCGCGCCGCCGCGCGACTGGCGCGGACGGAAGCGGGACGGCCGGCCGCCCGGCTGGCGAATGGTGAAATCCGGCGCTTGACGCTGCGGCGGCGGCTGCCCTTCGGTGCGCGGCAGCGACGCACGAATCAGCGGGCGATGGACCGGTCCTTCTTCGTCATCGGACCGATCGTCGCGGTCTGCCAGATCATCGACGTCCGCTTCGTCCGGCGCTTCGCCGCGAGTCTCATCCGACGATGCGTGCGAAGCGTCCGCCGGCGGCTCGACGGGTTCGTGCGCCGCAGGAGGCGTGCGAATCGAATCGTCGTCGACCGCTGCATCCTTCGGCGGTTCCTGCGTGTGCGCCACGACCTTGGGGCCGCCCGCGAGCACCGCCGCATACAGCGCGGCAGGGGTCTCGCTCTTCCGGCGCTGCCGTGGCACCTTCGCCTGTTTGTACTCGTGCTCGGCGTCGCACGTCGTGCAGCGCGTCTGCTTCACGTCCGCACCGAGCATCGCGACGACGGCGTGGTTGGTCACGCGCCGCTCGCGCGGACAATAGTCGTCCAGAATGTCACCAAGCCGAAGCTGGCGCTGCATCTAACGTCTCCCGAAGGAACAGGGGCGGGGAAAGAGGTGCGAAAGGCGGAATAATCTTAGCAGAGCCGCTTTGCATGTGGCAAGCGCGGCGTCGGTCTGCTAGGCCATCGCCGTGGTCAGCCACGCCTCCACGTCGAGCAGCGCCGCGCCGACCGCCTCCGGCGCGGTGGATTGCGGCGTCCGCTTCGCGCCGACCGACATCTGCGCCGTGACGCGCGCGACGATGTCCGCCTCGAAATGATCGCTCGCCGCGCGCCACTCCTCCAGCGAGAGCGACTCGAACTCGCGCCGCTCCTTGACCAGCTTCCGCACGAGCGCGCCGGTGATCTCGTGCGCGCGCCGGAACGGCACCCCGCGTCCGACCAGGTAATCCGCGACGTCGGTCGCCAGCAGCATCCCCGACGCCGCCGCTTCGGCGCGTGCGCGGTTCAACGTCAACCCTTCGACGACTGACGCGGCGACCGACAAGCACCCGGTCAGGGTGTCTTCCGCGTCGAACACCGCCTGTTTGTCTTCCTGCAGATCCTTGTTGTACCCGCTCGGCAACCCTTTCATCGTCGTCAGCAGTGCGACCAGATGGCCGAGCGCGCGGCCGGACTTGCCGCGCACGAGCTCCAGTGGATCCGGATTTTTCTTCTGCGGCATCATGCTGCTGCCGGTGCTCAGCGCGTCCGACAGCTCGAAGAACTGATGCGCATCGCCGCAGAAAATGATCAGGTCTTCCGCGAGGCGGCTCAGGTGAACCATCGTGAGCGCGCAGGCGTACAGGAACGACGCGGCGAAATCGCGGTCGGACGAGGCGTCGATGCTGTTCGCGACGACGCGCGAGAAGCCGAGGTCGCGCGCCAGCGCCTGGACGTCGATCGGATAACTCGTCCCCGCAATCGCTCCGGAGCCGAGCGGCAGGGCGTCCGCCTCGGTGGCGGCCGCGCCGAGACGATCCCAGTCGCGCCGCAGCGGTGCGGCGTGCGCGAGCGCGAAATGCGCCACGAGCACCGGCTGCGCCGGACGGAAGTGCGTGAACGCGGGCATCAGCGCGTCGCCCGCGGCCGCCGCCTGGGCCGCGAGTGCCTGGACGACTCGCGCCACCGCACGCTGCAGCGGCGGAATGCGCCGGCGCAGATACAGCCGCAGATCGACCGACACCTGCTCGTTTCGCGAGCGGCCCGTGTGGAGCCGGCGCCCCGCGTCGCCCAGCCGCTCGACGAGCACGCGCTCGACGAAGCTGTGGACATCTTCGTCGCTGCCGCTGACGAACTCCGGCTCCCGGCGGCCGCGCTCGAGCATCTCGGTGAGCGCCTGTTCGATCTGCCGCGCCTCGCCCGACGGCAGCACGTGCGCGCTCGCCAGCGCGCGCGCCCACGCAAGGCTTCCCGTCACGTCGTCCTCGAACAACCGGCGATCGAAGCTGAACGAGGATCCCCATTCGAGCGTCGCGGCATCAGGCGCACCGGCGAATCGTCCCGACCATAACGTCGTCATCAGGCTCCCACACCGGCCGGCTGCGTCTGGTCGGCACCGGCACGTCGCGCATGGGGCGACGTGCGGCCGACGACGCGGCAGTTGCCGTTGAATAGTTTGAGGCGGACCGTGCCAGTAACGCGCTCCTGGACGCGATCGACAAAGGCGTCGAGCGCTTCGCGCAGCGGCGAGAACCAGGAGCCGCCGGCGATCACGTCCGCGTACTGCTGGTGGATCACGCGTGCGACCCGCGCGAGGTCCGGAGGAGTGACAAGCGCCTGCAGATCATGATGCGCCGCGTGCAGTACCAGAGCGGCCGGCGCCTCGTAGACGGTGCGGCGCTTTGCGCCGGCGGGATCATGTTCGACGGTGTCGAGCCGGCCGACCCCGTGCGCGCCGGCAATCGTCGTGAGGCTGCTGATCACATCGAGCAGCGGCATCGCGACGCCGTTAATCGCGCCAGGCACTCCCCGCTCGAATGCGACTTCGACGTAAGCGGGCTCCGCCGCCCGGTCGGCAGGCGCCTTCGTCAGCGTGTACACCTCCTCCGGCGGCTCGGTCCATAGATCGTCGAGCACGCCGCCGACGGCGGAGCGGCCCCACAGATTCGCGTCGACGTGGAAGCCCGGGGCCGGCGGCAGCGGTATCTGTCGCTGGCGTGCATAGTCTGCGACATCGAAGGCGATCGCGGCCCAGTCGTGCGGCAGCGCCCGCACGCGAAGCGCGGGATTCAGCGAGCGGATCGCGGCGTCCAGGCGTGCTTCGCCCGCGCTCCCGGCCGGCGCCGCATGGACGAGGACCGCCGCCTGCTCGATGGCGGCGATGCTGACCAACGCCCGCGCGATCAGTGGATGTCCGAGCGCCGCTCCCATCGGGGCCCCGGCGTCGGACACCGCGTCCGCTTTGATCGCGGGGACGATGAAGTCGCGCGCGAGGTCCTCGCGGAGATCGAGGACGTGTGCGCGCGCGGCGCCGGCGGCGACGGCGCGGTCCCGCACTTCTTCCAGCTCCTGACCCTGGCCGAGATCCACGGTGACGGCGATCACTTCAGCGTGATCGGTGTCGCGCAGCCACGGAATGCCGGCCGAGGCCGCGACGCCGCCGGAGTATGCGAGGACGATCCGTTCCATTGCGCCGGACGCTACCTTCCCGCGAATGCTTCGAGGCGTTTGACGAGCGCCGCGGCGCGCGATGCGCTGCGCGTGATGATGAGAATCGTGTCGTCGCCGGCGATGGTGCCGACAATCTCGGGCAGCTGCGCGCGATCGATCGCGAGCGCCAGGGGCTGCGCGTGTCCGACGCCCGTACGGATGACGACCAGCTGCTGCGCCTGCTCGACGCGCCGGAGAAATTCCGCCGTGGCGTGCTCGAGGGCGGTGAGCGCCGTCTCGGGGTTGGTCGTGTCGACGCCGGGGCGCTGATAGGCGCCGTCTCCAGCGCGCTTGACCAGGCCGAGCTCCTTGATGTCGCGCGAGATCGTCGCCTGCGTCGCCTCGAAGCCGCGTTGATGGAGGCGCCGGCGCACCTGCTCCTGGCTGTGGAGCGCGTCGCGATCGATGAGCTCGAGGAGGATCGCTTGCCGGCGTGCCTTCATGGGTTCGGGGAACGCTGTCGATTATACATCGAATTCCGTTGATCGAAATGGGGGCTCGGTGTATAAATATTCTTTCCGATGCATACATTGTTTCACCCAGGCGCCGCGCTCCCGGGCACCGGCGCCCCGGCGGCCCGCGTCGCCGTCGCCGTGGCGGGCGCCACCGGCTACACGGGCCAGGAGCTGCTGCGGCTGCTCGCGCGGCATCCCGCCGTCGCCATCGCCACCGCGACGTCGTCCGGCGCGGCGAGCGCCGCACGCACGCTGCCGGCGCTGAGCCGCGTCTGGGACGGCATCGTCACGCCGCTGGCGGCCGAGACGCTGCGCGACGCGAAAGTGGTGTTCCTCGCGCTGCCGGACGCGGTGGCGGCCGAGCTCGCGCCGTCGCTGGTCGAGGAGGGCGTGCGCGTGATCGATTTGTCGGGCGCGTTCCGCCTGCGCGACGCGGCGCAGCGCAGCCGCTGGTATCCCGAGACGCGCGGCGTGCCGCCGAGCGTCGCCTATGGCCTCACCGAGCGCGAACGCAATGCCGTCTGCCAGGCTCGGCTCGTCGCGAACCCAGGCTGCTATCCGACGGCCGCACTGCTGGCGCTCGCGCCGCTGCGCGACGCCGGCCTGCTCGTGCCCGGCGCCGACGTCATCGTCGACGCGAAGTCGGGCGTGTCGGGCGCGGGCAAGACGCCGTCCGAACGCACGCATTTTTCCGAGTGCCACGGCAGCCTGTCGGCGTACGGCGTGTTCAACCACCGGCACGGTGCGGAGATCGAGCAAGGCGTCGGATCGACGGTCACCTTCACGCCGCATCTGGTGCCAATCGATCGCGGCATCCTCGCCACCATTTACGTGCGGGTGCCGCCGGGCACGACCGAGGAGGTGCTCGCCGACGCGTTCCAGCAGGCGTATGCCACGGCGCCCTTCATCAGGTTGACCGGCGCCGCGCTGCCGGAAATCAAACACGTCGCGCACACGAATTTCTGCGACATCGGCTGGCGGGTGGATCCGTCGGGCCGCGCGATTCTCGTGTCGGTGATCGACAACCTCGTGAAGGGCGCGTCAGGACAGGCCGTGCAGAACATGAACGTGATGCTCGGCATCGACGAACGCACGGGGCTGCTGTGAGCGGCGAAGCGCGCCACCACTGTGGACACGGAGACGACGCGTACGATGCTTCCTCTGCGTCCTCTGTGGTGGAGAGCTTGATGGCGAGATCGCGCGAACCTCTCGTCCTCAAATTCGGCGGCGAGCTGCTCGACGATCCGGCGCGGCTGTCGACGACGGTCGCGGCGGTGGCGCGCATTGCCGCCTCGGGAACACCGCTGGTCGTCGTCCACGGCGGCGGCAAGGAGATCGACGCGGCGCTGAGGACAGCTGGCATCGAGAAGCGCCAGGTGGACGGGCTGCGCGTTACAGACGAGGCGACGCTCGGCGTCGTCGTCTCGGTGCTCGCGGGCGATGTGAACACGCGATTCGTCGCCGCGCTCACAACGGCTGGCGTGGAGGCGGTCGGTCTGACGGGCGCCGACGCCGGCTGCGGGCGCTCGGACGTGGCGCCGTTTCACGAGGCGGCCGATCGTCGGCGCGTGGATCTCGGACGCGTCGGCGTGCCGAGCGAACGCGCCGACATGCGGCTGTTGGCCACGCTGATGGAGCGACGATTCGTGCCGGTGATTGCGTGCATCGGGCTGGCGTCCGACGGGCGCCTGCTCAACGTGAATGCGGACACGCTCGCGGGTCATCTGGCGGCGAGGCTCGGCGCGCGGCGGCTCGTCATCGCCGGCACAACGCCTGGCGTCCTCGACGCCGAGGGCGAGACGATCGCAATGGTGGATCCGGAGGGCATCGCGCGACTGGTGAACAACGGAACGGCTACGGCGGGAATGATCGCGAAGCTGCGCGCTTGCGAGCATGCGCTCCTTGCGGGCGTCGAGGATGTGGTGATCGTCGATGGCAGGGACGGCGACGCCTTGGCGTCGGCGGCAGGCAGCAGCGTGCCGACAACCGCCACTCGTCTGGCGGCTGGCGTGCCGCAAACAAATGCAGGGAACTGACAGATCGAGATGAACATGACGACTGTGACCGAAGACATCCAGGCGCGCGAATCGCGTCACATTCTGCAGACCTACCGGCGAACGCCGATCACGTTCGTGCGCGGCCAAGGGGTGCGCCTGTTCGACGACACCGGACGCGAGTATCTCGATCTCTTGTCAGGCATCGGCGTCGCGTCGCTCGGCCACGCCCACCCCGGTCTGGCGCGCGCGATCGGCGAGCAGGCGTCGACGCTGCTCCACACGTCGAACATCTTCTACCACCCGTTGCAGGGCGAGCTGGCGGAGCGTCTGGCGAACCTGTCCGGGCTGCCGCGCGCGTTCTTCTGCAACAGCGGCACGGAAGCCGTCGAGGCGTGTCTGAAGTTCGCGCGGCGCTATTGGTTCACCAAGGGCGAGCCCCGGACGGAAATCATCGCTCTCCAGGAATCGTTTCACGGGCGGACGTTCGGCGCGCTCTCGGTGACCTCGGACGAACACTATCGGCAGCCGTTCGAGCCACTGCTCCCGGGCATCACGTTTGTCGCCGTCAACGAGCCGGCCGCACTGAAGGCGGCCGTGTCGAACCGCACGGCGGCCATCATCGCCGAGCCGGTGCAGGGCGAAGGCGGCGTCCGGCCGCTCACGCCCGCGTTTGCCGCGGCGATCAACGAGGCGTGCGCGCGAACGGGTGCGTTGCTCATCGCCGACGAAGTGCAGAGCGGCCTGGGCCGCACCGGCTACCCGTTCTATTTCGCGGCGCTCGGGTTGCGGCCGCATCTGGTGTCGATCGGCAAGGCCCTGGGCGGCGGCGTCCCCGTCGGCGCGGCGCTCGTCAGCCAGCAAGTGGCGGACACGATCGCCTTCGGCGATCACGGCAGCACCTACGGCGGCAACCTGTTGGCGTGCCGCGCGGCGCTCTGTTTCCTGCAGGAGCTGGTCGGCGGCGGGCTCCTCGCGCACGTCGGACGCGTCGGCCGCCACTTCGAGGAACGGCTGCGCGCGATCGGCGCGAAGCACGCGATCGTGAAAGACGTCCGCGGCGCCGGCTTGATGTGGGGGCTCGACCTCACCATCGACGCGGCGCCCATCGTCCAGGAGGCCGCGGCGCGCGGCGTCATCGTCAACCGCACGTCGGAGACGGTGGTGCGGCTGCTACCGCCGCTGATCATTACGACCGATGAGATCGACAGCGCGCTCGATCGCCTCGACCAGGCGTTCGGCGCCGTAGGAGCCCGTTGATGCCGCGAGCCAGAATCACGCTGCGGTCGGCCACGCCAGCCGACGCCCGGAAGCTGCACGCTCTCGTGTCGGCCAATCTCGAGGAAGGTCATCTGCTGCCGCGCACGCTCGGCGAGCTGGCCGTGCACGCCGACCGCTTCGTCGTCGCCGTCCGCGCGCGCCGAATCGCCGGGTGCGCGGAGCTGGCGCCGCTCAGCCCGCACGTCGCGGAAGTGCGATCGCTCGCCGTCGATCGGACCGAGCGCGGCGGCGGCGTTGGCACGCTGCTGGTCGATGAGTTGCGGCGCCGGGCGCGGCGCGAAGGCTACGAGAAGCTGTGCGCGTTCACGCACACGCCCGGCTACTTCATTCACCAGGGGTTCTCCATCGTGCCGCATCTGTGGCTATCGGAAAAAGTGTTCACGGACTGCGTGAAGTGTCCGCTCTTCCGGCGGTGCGGGCAGTACGCGATGGTGCTGCCCCTCGAATCAGCCGTCGAGACGCCTGGCATCACGGCGGCGCTGCCGCCTTCAGCATGATGGTCAACACCATCGAAGCCAAAGCGGGCGGCGTCGCCACGCCGCTCGGCTATCGCGCGGCCGGCGTCAGCGCGGGAATCAAGGCGAACGGCGGACTCGACCTCGCGCTGCTGGTATCGGAGACGCCGGCCACCGCCTCGGCCGTCTTCACCGTGAATCGCGCGCAGGCGGCGCCCGTGCTCGTCTCCAGAGAGCATCTCGAGCGATCCGGCGGCGTGGCTCGCGCGGTCATCGTGAACAGCGGCTGCGCCAACGCGTGCACCGGCGAAGGCGGACTGGCGGCTGCGTACGAGATGGCCGCCGAGACGGCGCGCCTGGCCGGCTGCGCCGTGGACCAGGTGCTCGTCGCGTCGACCGGCGTCATCGGCGTCGCGCTGCCGATGGACCGTATTCGGGCAGGGCTGCCGATCGCGTTCGGCGCGCTCGGCGCCGATCAGGGATCAGCCGCGGCCCGCGCGATCATGACGACCGACCCGTCGCCGAAGGAAGCCGCGGTCACCGTCGATATCGACGGCCGCACCGTCACGATCGGCGGCATGGCGAAAGGCTCCGGCATGATCGAGCCGATGATGGCGACGATGCTCGCCTTCGTCACGACGGATGCGGCGGTGCCGCGTCCGCTGCTCGACCGCGCGCTGCGCGACGCGGTGAACGACACATTCAACGCGATCACCGTCGACGGCGAATGCTCGACCAACGACTGCGTGATGCTTCTGGCCAATGGCGCGAGCGGCGCGTCGGTGGACGAGACCACATACGACCGGTTCGTGCACGCCTTGAAGACCGTCTGCCTCACGCTGGCCCTCGGGATCGTGCGCGGCGGCGAAGGCGCGACCAAGGTGATGACCATCACGGTGACCGGCGCCTCGTCGGACGAGGAAGCCAGGCGCGCCGCGAAGGCGATCGCGAATTCACCCCTGGTGAAAACCGCCGTGCACGGCGGCGATCCGAACTGGGGACGCTTGATCGCCGTGGCCGGGCGCGCCGGCGTGGACTTCGAGCTGTCACGCGCGGCGGTGATGATCGGATCCACGGTGCTCTTCAAGGACGGGCGGCCGCACGACGAAGCGGCGCCGCAGGCGGCCCAGTACCTCAAGGGGCGCGACATCTCGCTGTCGGTCAACCTGGGCGCCGGCGGCGCGTCGTCCACCGTCTGGACGTGCGATCTCAGCGCGGAGTACGTGCGGATCAACGCGGATTACCGCACGTAGCGATCGGTACCGTTTATGACGTCAGCAACGTTGACCAGGAAAGATTTTCTGTCCGTCCTCGATTTCGACGCCGCGGATCTCGAGCGCTGCCTCGCGCTCGCGACCCAGGTGAAGGCCGATCGATCGCTCGGACTCCAGGCGCCGACGTCGTCCGTGCTGAACGGACGGCATGTCGCGATGCTCTTCGAGAAGCCATCGCTGCGCACGCGCTCGACCTTCGAGATCGCCGTCCGCGAGCTCGGCGGCGACGTCGTCGGGCTGCAGGCGGATGTCGCGCTGGGCGAGCGCGAGCCGGTCGCCGACGTCGCGCGCAATCTCGAGCGCTGGGTCGACGCGGTCGTCATCCGCACCTTCTCGCAGCGCGTGCTCACCGACTTCGCGGCGGCCGCCACGCGCCTGCACGTCGTGAACGCCCTGACCGACGATGAGCATCCGTGTCAGGCAATCGCGGATTTCCTGACGCTGGAAGAGCGATTGGGACCGCTGCGGGGGCGGACGATCGCCTACGTCGGCGACGGCAACAACGTCGCCGCGTCGCTGGCGCACGCGGCCGCGATGCTCGGCGTGAATCTGCACGTCGCCAGCCCCGAGGGCTACACGTTGCCGCATCTGGTCGTGCAGCAGGCGACCGGCGTCGCGCGGCACGGCGCGAGGTTGCGTTTGTTCAACGACGCCGCGGACGCGGTGGCCGGCGCCGACGCCGTTTACACCGATACGTGGACGTCGATGGGCCAGGAGGCAGAGGCTGAGGCGCGTCGCGGCGTGTTCGCGGCGTATCAGGTCAACGACGACCTGATGTCGCTGGCCAAACCCGGCGCGCTCTTCATGCACTGCCTGCCTGCACATCGAGGCGAAGAGGT
>Ga0068855_100004264_pt1 | contig 17459 bp, 15 predicted proteins | sample KBSCornC52_FD_66592 | JGI IMG/M metagenome (GOLD analysis project Ga0068855, IMG submission 66592) | Corn rhizosphere microbial communities from Kellogg Biological Station, Michigan, USA - KBS Corn C5-2 | ecosystem: Host-associated > Plants > Roots > Rhizosphere > Soil ...
AATCGCGACGTGGCGCCGCGTGCGCTGGAATGGATTGTGGTTTGCATCTCCAATCCTATCCGCTCACGCGCCGCCCTCACCTCTTTTGGTTGCGGCTCCGCCGCGCTGTGACCTCTGCGTTTAAATTCTTTGGTTGCGGCTCCGCCGCGCTGCGATCTCTGCGTTTAAAATTCTTTGGTTGCGGCTCTGCCGCGCCGCGTCTCTGCGTTTTACCCCTAAAAAGTGGGAACGCGCGGCAACGCGTCCACCCGCTTACTTCGGCGTGGCCTCGATGAGCAGGCCTTTGGGAATCTGCCAGGCGTAACCGAAAGCAAAGCCGAGATCGCCGACCCGGGATTGCTTGTAGGCCGCGGCCAGGTCGGACTGATAGTATTTCGCGAAGAGAGGAATCGGGCCGTCGTAGACACCGTACAGCCGCACGTTCCAGCGGCGTTGTTCGAAATCGCGGAAGGGGATGCCGGAGTCGTCCTGGATGATCAGCGTGCTGTTGGCAAAGAGGAAATTGCGGATCGTGGAGAAGCCATCGCCGTGCATAAGATAACTCGCCGATTTGAGCAGGCTGACGCCGGGGCCGTGGCGCTTGCAGAAGGTGAGGAAGGCTCCGTTGCCGCCGCCGTTGGAGAGGTCGGTCTTGAAGTAATAGAGCGACTGCCTCTTACCCGCCGGGCTGCGAAAATCGATTTCCACGCTGGGGCCGCTGAAGTTCACGGCATTGATCGAGCAACCGGATTTTTCGAGGAAGACGAAGAGCAGCGGAAGCGTGCCGCCAATGGAGCCGCGGGTGAGGTCCACGCGCATGTCCTTGGTGATGAAATAGTGCGTCGTCAGCATGGTATCGAGCGCCTGACGCAAGTTGTTGAGATCGCCGGCGACATTACCCGGATCCATCTTTGTGATGTCGGGCACGGAGCCAACCGGTTCGGTGCCGCAGAGAATGTAGGTCGACGCGTTCGGGAAGAAGGTGCGGGCGTAGAGGAAGTCCGGTCCGCTGAACATATAGTAGACCGTGCCCGAGGCGCCGACGATTTCCGGGCGGCCGCTCGCCCAGGCCCGCACGCGCTCGAGTTGCCGCTGATCCATCTTCGCCCATTTCCGGTCGAGCTCGCCGGAGTAGGTCAGCCACCACGATTCCCGTTCCACTGCTGCCAGTCCTGGATCGCCTGCCGGCAGGCCGGCGATGAATTTTGCGAGGTCGTCGACGGAAGGCTGGCTGCGGGCCGCGAGCGTGCCGACGAGGAGTGCCAGGACAGTGAGCAGCAGGGTCGGTTTCATTGGGAAGGCGTGGTGGCGGGCTTGATGTTGCCTGAAGAATCGCCGCTCTGGGTCCGGGCGGTTGCGAGAATCAGAGAGGACTGGCTGGCATGCCAGGTGTAGCCGAAACCAAAGGGCAGGGCCGGTGGGTGGCTGGCCCTGTAGAGGGCGGCCAGATCCGGCTGGGGATACTGCTTGAAGAGCGGAATCGGCCCGCTGTAGCTGCCGAAGTAGCGCAGGACCCACTTCTCCTTGTTGAAATCCTTGAGCGGGATGCCCGAGTCGTCCTGGACAATGGTATTGCAGTGATTGAGCAGGAAGTCGCGCGCCGCGGTGAAATTCCCCGAATGCGGAAGATACGACGCCGCCTTGAGGAGGGCGTGCCCGGTCCCGAGGCTCTCGCAGAATTTGACGTAGCCCGGCTGGGACTTGATGCCTTCATTCGAAAGGTCGGTCTCGAAATAATAGGCGGTCTGTTGCGCGCCGCCCGGGCCGAAGAAGGTGATCTTCGCGCCGGGGGTGCTGGCCTTGTTGGTCGAGACGTTGCCGGCCTTGTCGAGCCATACGAGTTCCACGGTGTCGAGCTTGCAACCGGCGCGCTCGAGGAAGACGTAGAGAATCGGCAAGGTGCCGCTGAGCTGCGTCTGCCGCAGGTCGGTCTTCATGTCCTTGGTAATGAAGAAGGAGAAGCTCAGGACGGAGTTGAGCGACTTGCGCATGTTGGCCAGGCCGGAAGCAAGGGCGCCGGGCGGCAGGTGCTGGACATCGGGGATGACGCCTACGGGCTCGAGACCGGCGAGGACGTAGGTCGAGGCGTTGGGGAAAAAGGCGTGGGCGTAGAGGATGTCCGGCCCGCTGAACATGTAGAACACCGGCGCTTTATCGGCCGTGGCGTCGGCGAGGAATTCGTTGCTCCAGGCCTGGATCCTGGAAAGCTGACGGGTGTCGAGCGCCTTCCAGGCTTTGTCGAATTCCGTGGCGTGATCCATCCACGCCTGGCTGTGGCTGACCCCATCCAGCGGGGTGTCGCGCACCGGCAGGCCGGCGAGGAAACGGGCCGTGACGTCGGGCGGAATGGCACCTTCCGCGAAAGCGGAAGCGGCGAGAGCGGCGGAAAGAAAAAGGGCCAGATAGGGCTTCATGAAGCAGACGGGGCGGGAGACGGCGTGGGATTTTTCGGAGAAAGATAATACACGACCAGGCCGAGAGCGATGGTGATCAGACCGAGGAGGGAGGGATCGCGGGTGTCCTTGTCCGCCAGCATGTGCCAGAGCATCCAGGTACTGATGACGAGAAAGACAATGGGGGTAAGGGGGTACCCCCACGTGCGATAGGGACGGGGCAAATCGGGCTGGCGAATGCGCAGGACAATGACCCCGGCGACCGCGAGGGCCGAGCTCAGGGTCAGCGCGAATTGCACATACTTGATGACGTTATCAAACGTGGCCGTGACGATGAGTACGATGGCGATCGCGGCTTGCGTAAGGATGGCGTTGATCGGGAGATTGCGGGCGCTCTTGCGACCCAGCCAGCGGAAGGCGCGCAAATCTTCGCCCATGGCCATGGTCACGCGCGGGCCGATCCACATCATAGAACTGACCGTCGAGACGAGTCCGATGCAGATGAACAGCGCCATGAGATAGCCGCCGGTATGGCCGAAGATGTGCGAACCGGCGATCAGGGCGACTTGCGGCTGGCCCTTCATTTCGTGGAGCGGAGTCGTGCGGAGGAAGGCGGCATTCACCGGGAGATACAGCGCCATGACGATAATCGTGCCGAGACCGACGGAGAGCGGGATGGTGCGCGCGGGGTTGCGCACTTCACCGACGATGTAGGTCGAGGCATTCCAGCCCGAATAGGCGTACATGACCCAGAAGAGATTGACGGCAAAGGCGGGGCTGAGGATCAGCGCGGTGTCGCCCGTGGCGGGGAGAAAGGAAATGGGCTGGGTCTTCTCCACCCAGAATCCGGCAGCGATGATGACCACGACGAGGCCGACTTTGAGGAGGGTCGAGGCATTCTGAAAGGCACTGCCCAGGCGGACATCGCGCAAGAGGAAGAGGGTGACCAGGATGACAATGAGGAGCGCGAGGTAAGCCGCCGGGGACAATGTGTAGCCGTGGAGCAGGGAGATCGCCGGGAGATGGCCGGCCGGCCCGGATTGCGGATCGGCGAGATAACGGCCAAAGGCGATGGCCGCGGCGGCCACCGGCGCGGCGAAACCGACTGTGGCTGAGACCCAGCCGGCGAGGAAGCCGACCGCTGGGTGATAGATCGTGCCGAGGAAATGATATTCGCCTCCGGAGCGTGGCAGCGCGGCGCCGAGCTCGGCGTAGGCGACCGCGCCGCAGAGCGCGCAGATGCCGCCGACGAACCACAGGGCCATGAGGGAAAAGCCGGTCGGCAGGCTGCCCACCTGAAAGCCGAGGCTGGTGAAGATGGCGGTGCCCACCATATTGGCGATGACGATGCAGGTGGCGGTGAGGAGCGAAATGGATTTCACCGCGGAAGGAGAGGCGCCCGAATTCACAGAAGTGCGGAAGGACTAGGGAAAGGACAAGCAGAAGTCAAACAGTGCGAATGACCAAACGGACGACGGTGGTGGTTTCTTACATTTTTATAGGATATTTTAAGAGGGAAGGATTTCGACGGATTTACTGGCAGACCGGCAACTTTCCCAGCGGGCGCTTGTTTTCCCTCTGGCCGGCGACATAGTGGCCCGCCCCCGAAAATGCTTTGCCGATTGCTCGTCATCTTCGCCCTTTTGCTCGGCGCCAGTCTGGTCCCGGCGAAAGAGCCGGCGTTTGATCAGCCGCCGCACAACTACTGGCAACGGCCGCTGCAGGATCGGTTTACGCATTTGAAGGACGACGTGGAGGCGGGGCGGGCGGTGCTGGATGGGAGTGGAGAGAAATCGTTCCTGCTCAGCTTGTTGCATGTATTGGATGTGCCGGCGACTTCGCAGATGCTGGTTTTCTCCACGACCAGCCTGCAGTTGCGGCTCATCACTCCGGCCAATCCGCGCGCCTTGTTTTTCAATGAAGACATTTATGTCGGCTACATCCCAGGGGGGCGGATCGAGATCGTCTCGATCGACCCGGCGCTGGGGGGGATCTACTACATTTTCGACATTCCCCGGGGGGCGCAGCCGATTCACGCCGAGCGGTCGAACCGCTGCATGAATTGCCACGCGGCCGAGGATACCGGCTTTGTGCCGGGACTGGTCATCAAATCGGTCATCCCGGGCATCCGCGGAGGCAGCCTCGATTCGTTTCGCGGGGAAGAGACCGGGCATGAGGTGCCGTTCAAGAAACGCTTTGGGGGCTGGTATCTGACCGGCGCGAAAAATTTTGAGCCGAACCTGGGAAATACCGTCGGCCAGTTTTCTGGGGAGGAGCTGACGCGGTATCCGATCCAGCCCGGCACGCGATTTGATTATGCCCGGTATCCGGTGGCGAACAGCGATGTGCTGCCGCAGTTGTTGCACGAGCATCAGATCGGCTTTGTCAATCGCGCCGTGGCCGCGACCTACCACACGCGGGCGCTGTTGGCCAAAGGTCCGCTCGATGACGCAGGGATCACCGAACTCGAGGCGCAGGCCAGGGACTTCACACGCTATCTGCTCTTCGCGGATGAAATACCGCTGCCGGCCGGGGGCGTGGCCGGCGAGCCGTCTTACAAGGCGGATTTCCTGAAGACGCGGCGGGCCGATGCGCAAGGCGAGTCGCTCAAGGATTTCGACCTGCAAACCCGGCTGTTCCGCAATCGCTGCAGCTACATGATCTACAGCGCGGCTTTTTCCGGGTTGCCGCCGGAGTTCAAGGAGCGTGTGTATCGGCGGATCGGCCAGGCGCTGGACGCCCAGCATCCCGACTCCGAATACGCCTACCTCCCGGCGCCAGAAAAGCAGGCCATCCACCGCATCCTCCGCGCGACCCTCACGGATCTCCCGGCGAGTTGGTAGGCGCTGCGGCTGGGAGGGCGTGCGCTCCGTCGCCGCCCAAATTTTTCAGAAAGAGTGGGCGCTGACAGAGCAGCCCCCTTCAGCGAGCAATGCCGACAAAAAAGCGCCTCCTGCTCATCGCAGGAGGCGCTTGGAATTAGCAGCTACCAGGATTACTTCTCAAGCGGAGCGTGCGCGTCCTTCCAGCCGGAGATGCCGGCGGAGAGGTGCTTGACGTTGGTGTAGCCGAGTTCCGAGGCCGCCTTGGCAGCCGCAGCATAGGCGCCGCAGGTCGGGCCGCCGCAGTAGGCGACGACGAGCGCGCTCTTGTCGGTCGGCAGCTTGGCGGCGAGCTCGGCCTTCACGGACTGGAAGTCGATGGCGCCGGGGATGTGGCCTTCCTTGTAGGAATCGGAGCCGTTGACATCGATGACGGTCACTTGCTTGTGCACGATGGCGGACTTCAGTTCATTGATGCTGATGTCGGGATATTCACCGGCGTGGAGAGCGACGGCGCCGAAGACAACGGCGAGGAGGGTGAGGAATTTCTTCATTAGGTGGATGGGTTTGATTCAGGTTTTGGTCCGCCTCCACCGCCAGATGACGGCGAAGCGCCTCATGAGAATCTTCCCCGCCCGGATGCAAGCGCCCCGGAAGGCGAAGAAGCCCACGAAGTTTACGGACGTTGGAACGCTAAGGATGATCCAAAGTTTCGCAACTTCTTAGTGGGGGTGAGGTCGGAAATGGGGAGGTTTCTCAGTTTCCCGACGACATTTCCTTGATGCGGATGTGCCGGTATTCCATCTGGTCGCGGTCGGCTTCCAGCCCGATGGGCCCGGTGGGCGGGAGTTTGAAGGCCTCTTCCAGCACCTCGCCATTGCAGGTGCAGTGGGCCACATTGTCCTTCACCACCACTTCGATCTCGTTCCATTCCTGAGGCTTGTACTTGGTCAGGGTCTTGTAGGGGCCGGCCACCAGGTAGTCGCGGCACTGGAGCTGCGGTTTACGCAGGAAAATGCCGCTGTCCGCATTGACCGCGGCACGGAACTCGATCCGCAGGATGAAATCCTTCGGGAATTGCTGGACCGTCCAGAGCTGGCGTAGGCGCGGCCCTTTGGCCGGATCGTGCGGATGAACGGTCAAGATGCCGTCCTTCGCGGAGTAGCGGCCATCGGTCGCCTCGGTCTTTCCATCGAGAATATTCGCCGGCTCATCCTGGTAATGCCAACCGGTGAGGTCTTTGCCATTAAAGAGGCTGACAAAACCCGCCTCGGGCTTCCAATCATCGGCGAACAGGGCGAGGGGGAAGAGGAGAAGGGCGAGAAGCGGGGGGAGGAGTTTCATGAGGGGAGCTTTTTAGGGGGAGGGGAGGGGGAGGTAAATGACGAATGACGAAGGCCGAATGACGAAAGGGGGGCGCTCGAGTGGCAGTTTCGTCATTCGCCATTCGTCATTTTTCTTTCCGCCCTCATCCTTCATCCTTCATCTTTTCCCCATGAGCGCCCCCCGCATCCGCACTACCACTGTTGGCTCATATCCCTTGCCCGAATGGCTCGCCGCGCTGCCCAGCGAACAGGCCCGCGTCGATGCCACCCGGGTGATCTTCGGCATCCAGCATGAGGCCGGCATCGACCTGCCGACCGATGGTGAGCTTTATCGCTTCGATATCAGCCATCCCGACACCAACGGGATGATTGACTACTTCATCCGGCCGCTCGATGGTATCTGCGCGGCCGTCGGCGTCACCGCGTGGCGGCGCTTTTCCGGCACGGCCAATATGGGCTTTCGCCGCAAACCCGCCGGGGTGGTGAAAGGCCCGCTGGGGGAAGGCTCGCTGAATCTCTTCGCCGATTGCGCCATGGCGGCTTCCGTCGCGCCGGGTCCGTTCAAGTTCACGGTCACCAGCCCCTACATGCTCGCGCGCACGCTGCTCGATGAGCATTACCATCATTTCGAGCGACTCACTCTCGCGCTGGCCGATCTCCTTGCCGAACAAGTGCGCGAGTTGCCCTGCGCCTGTGTGCAGGTCGACGAGGCCAATGTCACCGGCAATCCCGAGGACGCCGATCTCGCGGCGGAGGCGATCAATCGCGTCCTGGAGGCCGTCCCGGTCGAGCGCGCGGTGCATTTCTGCTTCGGTAACTACGGCGGGCAGACGATCCAAAAGGGCGAATGGAAAAAGCTCACGGGTTTTCTCTCGAAGCTCCAGACCCACCATCTCGTGCTCGAAGTCGCTCACCGCCCGCCGAACGATCTCGAGGCGTTGCGGGATGTCGATCCGCGGATCAGCCTCGGCATCGGGGTCATCGATGTGAAAGTGAATCACATCGAGACCGCCGACGAAGTCGCCCGCCGCCTCGAAGCCGCGGAGAAAGCGCTCGGCGCTGGACGCGTCGGCTGGGCGCACCCGGACTGCGGTTTCTGGATGCTCAAGCGCAGCGTCGCCGATCGAAAAATGGAGGCACTGGTCAAAGGTCGCGACCTCTATCTCTCGCGGTAGACAATTCGTCCCGAGGATCCCACCACCAGGCATCATTTCGTGAGTGCCGATTTGTTTGCCACCTCCGATCTGCGCCTGGCCGCGGCGGAGGATTTCGAATTCAGCCACGAACTGACGCGGAGCAACATGGAGGCTTACGTCGTGCGGCATTTCGGACCGTGGAGTCGGGAAATTTACACGGCGAATTTTCACAAGGGACGCAACTACATCTTGTGGTCGGGTGATGCGCGAGTGGGCTATGTCCGGCTGCTGCTGGAGCCGCCGATCCTCTTCCTCGACGACCTCCAAATCGCCGCCTCCCATCAAGGCCGGGGCTTGGGCTCCTTAATCCTGCAACATCTCCACCAGATGCTGCCGCGATGCGGCTGCAACGCCATGCGCCTGCGGGTCTATCATGAGAATCCCGCGCGCAGACTTTACTTGCGGATGGGCTTTCGCGAGATTGAGCGCCATGAAGGGACCAGCATTCTGCAGCGTGACGGGTAACGTTGGATGGTCTCCCGGTGCGTTATAGATTCTCTGTTCATGGCACGAGAGATTGAACGCAAATTTTTGCTCAAGTCTGATGCGTGGCGGAGCCGCGTGGGTGGTGTGACTTATCGGCAGGGTTATCTCTCCACGGTCCCGGAGCGGACCGTGCGGGTCCGTCTTGCGGGCGCTCACGCATTTCTCACCGTAAAGGGTATCACCAAGGGCCATAGTCGCTTGGAGTTCGAATATCCCGTGCCGGTAGCCGACGCTGAGGAAATGCTGGCGCTGTGCGAAGGGCCACTCGTCGAGAAAACCCGCTACGAAATTCCCCATGCTGGCAAGACCTGGCAGGTCGATGAGTATCACGGCGACAACCACGGATTGATTCTCGCCGAAATCGAACTGACTTCCGAAGACGAAAAATTCGAAGTGCCCGAATGGATCGGCACCGAAGTGTCCGGCGACTCGCGCTATTACAACTCCAATCTCGCGAGGAACCCATTTGCTTCGTGGCGGCATCCCTAACATTGCGGAATGCGTCAGGAACACAGTAAGCGCATGGCAAAAACCGCGCGAAGCGCTCCAAAAAACAAAGTCATCCTGAGCGGAGCGCCCCAAGGGCGAAGGCGGCGGGGCGCGAAGTCGAAGGACCTCCAATATCCTGGGCGAAGGTGGTTGGAAGAATGGTTGCGTGGTCATGTGCAGAGTGATGGAAGCTCCGCTCCGAAAACCCACGGAGATTTGAGGTCCTTCGACTCCGCCCATGCTTCCCCGCTCCGCTCAGGATGACTTTGTTTTTTAGGGCGCTTCGCGCACTCGTGCCCGACGCTCACCGAAAATACGCCTCCCTTGTTCGTGAATGACTTCGGCCACTCTCATCGTGAGGCTTCCGCCTCTGCCATTCGCGTTTATTAGCGTTCATTCGGGGTTCCCTTTTCCTCCCGTGATTTTCTTCTCCACGCAAATGTCACCCGTTTTTTTAGCCGAAACCCAAGTCTCCATTTGACGGGCGGGGGGAGAGCCGCTATAAGTCGCCGCGTTCAATGAATCTTCTTTTTACCAGCTCCAAACGACAGCACCCGGGCATGCGCTCGGCGGCCGTCGTTTGGGCCGTCTGCGCGATTCTCCAGCGCGGTGGGAAAAGAAACTGAACTGATTCCGAGACAACTTTCTTTCAAACCCACCGCCGGCCAAACGGCGGTGGGCTTTTTGTTTCACCGCCTTTGGCTCGCACCAAACCAAACCGAGCCATATGATCATTGAACCTACCATCCGCCTGCCGGAACCGCCCTTGCGGCGCGAAATGCCGACGCCCGGTCCGGGCAATCGGGTCGGCCTGCTGACTCGCGCCTACCGCGATGCCGGCCTGTCGATCGAAGCCGCCCGCCGTTGCGCGCTGGCCGATTTTCGGGCCTGCTTTCCGCAGTATCTGGCGGTCGCATGAGCACGATGACACCCTGCCGCCGCGAACGCCCCGTTTCCGCTCCGGAGATGGCGCCCGCTCGCGCCGCGGTGCCCAGGACCTGGATGGTCATCGGCGCTTTTGCGGCCGTGTATCTCATCTGGGGTTCCACCTACCTTGGCATCCGCCTGGCGATCGAAACCATCCCGCCCTTTCTCATGGCGGGCGCGCGCTTCATTGTCGCGGGCAGCGTGCTCTATACGATCATGCGTCGCACCGGCGCGCCACGTCCGCAGGCCATCCATTGGCGCGATGCCGTCATCCTCGGCGCGCTGCTCCTGCTCGTGGGCAATGGTGGCGTGAGCTGGGCGGAAAAGCGTGTGCCGACGAATATCACCGCACTCACAGTGGCCGGTACGCCGCTGTGGATGCTGCTGCTCGATTGGCTGCGTCTCGGTGGGAAGCGTCCGCACGGGCTCGTCTTCGCGGGTCTCGGATTGGGCTTTGTCGGTGTCGCGCTCATTGTCTCCAGTCGTGACGCGCAGGGCCATGGAATCATGGACCCAGTCGGCGCGATGATGCTGATCTCCGCGTCCGTTTGCTGGGCCGCCGGTTCCATCTTTTCGCGTCACGCGAAGCAGCCGTCCTCCGCCTTGCTCGCCATCTCCATGCAAATGATCGCCGGTGGTTCGCTCATGTTGCTGACGGGGTGCTTGCTCGGAGAAGCGCAGCGTTTCCATTGGCACGACATCTCCAGGACCTCGGCGGAAGCCTTTGTTTATCTTACGATCTTTGGCTCGCTCGTGGGATTCACTTGCTACGTTTGGTTGCTGCGCGTGAGCACTCCGGCGCGGGTCTCGACTTATGCCTATGTGAACCCGCTCATCGCGGTGGTGATGGGGCAGGTCGTCCTTGGTGAACCCTTGCCCGGCGGCGCGCTGCTCGCCGGCGTATTCATCCTCGCCGCGGTCATTCTGATCACGGTGAAAGGGCGGGCGAAGTAATTCACTCCATCGCCCCGTAAAATAGGGCGTTGAATTTCGAGAACAGCCCGTGCTGATCGAAGGGCAGGTGTTGCGTGAGCACGAGGGTGACGGTGCGCTCGTGTGGATCGATATCGCAGTGGGTGGTGGCGATGCCGTACCAGCCGAATTGTCCCAGCGAACCCGGGAGGTCGCCTTTGCTCATCGTGGTGCGCATCTCCACACCCAGGCCGTAACCGTAAGCCTCGCGGAATTCGTTGCAGGGTTTTTCCAAGCCTGCCAACTGATTGACCTGCATGGCTTCGACCATCTTGCGGCCAAGGATGCGGTGTCCCTGCAATTGTCCGCCGTTGAGCAGCATCTGCGCGAACCGCGCGTAATCTCCCGCGGTGGAAAATAGGCCGCGCCCGCCGCTCGGAAACGGCGCATCCGGGGAGCCGCCGAGAATATGATCGGTTCGGCGCAATTTGCCGTCGGCCCCGCTCGTATAAAGCAACGCCAGCCGCGCGCGTTTCTCCGCGGGCACGCGGAAGCCGGTGTCCGGCATGGCGAGCGGCGTGAGAATGTGTTCTTGCACATAGCCATCGAAGGATTGGCCGGAAACGACTTCCACGACGTAACCGAGGATGTCCGAACTGATGCCATACGTGAACTCGGTGCCCGGCTGATGCTGGAGCGGCAACGCGGCAGCGCGCTGGACGAAATCGGCAAGCGAGGTGGCCTCCCAGAGCTTCTGCCGCTGGTAGAGTTCGCGCAGTGTTCCCTGGCTCAGAATATCATAAGTATACCCCGAGGTATGGGACAGCAAATGCCGGATCGTCACGGGTTGCTTCGCTGGAACCAGGTTCGGTGCGTCGGCGGGTCCACCGGTCAGGACTTTCACCTGTTTCAGTTGAGGAAGGTAATTGCCGACCGGATCATCGAGCCCGAGGCGGCCCTCCTCGATGAGCTGTAACACGGCTACCGCGGTAACCAGCTTCGTCATCGAATAGATGGCGAAGATGGAGTCTTTTTCCATCGGCAACTTTTGCTCGAGGTTGCGGTAGCCATAGGCCCGCCAGTCCACGATCCGGCCATTGCGAGCGATGAGCGTCACCAGGCCGGCGTGCTTGCCTTCATTCGCGAATGACTGCATCCCCGCATGCAAGCGTTCGAGACGCTCGGACGAAAAGCCAGCCTCTTCCGGTTTGGCGAGGGGAAGAGGTTCGGCGCCAAGAGGCAGCCCACCGCAAAAGAGGACGACGAAAAGCAGGAAACTCTTCATTTCGGAGAAGCGGGCAGGGAGCGAATCCATTCCTCGAGCACCGGGAGAATCCGCGCGGGTTCATCGTTGACCGAAACGGGAGGCATGCGGAAGAAATCGGTCCGCTTGAGGCGCTGGAACATCACCGACTTCTCCGGATGGCCCGGCACGATGACCCGGGCGCCGTGCAGGCCGAGATCGCCCGCGGCCAATTCTCCATCGAGGAGTTTTTGCCCGGTCAGCGGAGTAACGAAGCGGGCGTCGAAATTGCCGCGCGCTGGTCCGCCGGGGTGGTGACAGGCGGCGCAATTGACGTCGAGGTAAGAGCGGACGCGCAATTCCGGCGAGGCGTGGGGGTCGGCACTCGCCGAGAGATGGGGCGCAGCAGCGATCTCGGCCGGGCGCAGGCGTGGTGCGAACCAGCCCCGATCGTTCCATTTTTCGAGCTGACCGTCGCGTTGGATTTGCCGCTCGTTGAGCGGCAAAAGGAAGCCGGTGACGACGAGGTCGAGGTTGAGATTTTCTTCTGCGCCGGGGGAAAACCAATGGCGTTTTGTATCGCCGGGAAGAGCGATGATTTCGCCTTCCTCGACGAGCGTGGGATCCTGCGCCGTGTTCTCGGTCCAGCGATAGGCCGCAGCGCGACAGGTGCGTGAACTGGTGAACCAAAGCACCTGCGTTTCGAGCGGGGCGCCGGTCTTTTCGACACGGTAGTGCTGGATCACGGTGGCTCCATTGGGAAACTCAAAATCACCACTGGGGGTGATGCCCAGATGTCTGCCTTCGGGCAGGCGAATCCAACGTCGCGCGGTGACGCCCGGTTGATCGGGCGGCACGTTGATCGCGAATTCCGTGAAACCCTCGCGAGGGGTGATGGTGGAAAGCGACGCGAAAACGTCCGCTGCTGCCAATGTCTTCGGCAGTGGTGGGCGCGCCGCGACTTCGGGTGAGAGGCCGGTGTAGCGGATACGCACGAGCGAACCGGAATTGGGCTGCCAGCTTTTGTTGTCCCGCCAGATGGTCCCGCGATTGAGGACGAGAAGGGAGCCGTCCGGCGCGACGTCCACGGCCACCGGGGCATTGAAGCCGCGCGCGAAGGTCACCACATTCGCCGGCGCATGCGGGTCGAGGGCTTTCACCCAGTGCGCGGCCCAGTCGGCGAAGAAAAATTTGCCACGCCATTTCTCCGGAAAGAAATCGCTCTTCGTATCCGGCTGGGGAGTGCGCGGATAAAATGTGGCGCCGACGATGCTGCGCCCGATGACCGGCGGATAGGTGTAGAGCGGATTCCGAAACGCCGGATTGGTCGACATCCCTTCCGCCTGGGGCCAGCCGTAGTTGGCGCCCTTGAGGATTTCATCGACCTCTTCCCACGAGGATTCACCGACATCGGTCACGAAGCAGCGGCCGCTCTCCGGCTGAAAGGCGAGACCGAACGGATTGCGAATGCCGTAGGCCCAGATGGCGCGGTACTTGCCGCTGGTCCGAGTATAGAAAGGATTGTCGTCGGGAATTGAACCATCGGGGTTTAGCCGGAGAATTTTGCCCTGCAAGGTGTCCAGTCGTTGGGAAGGATCGCGCGCCGTCTGTTCGCCGAGTCCGAAATAAAGTTTCCCGTCAGGCCCGAAGCGCACCGGCCCACCTTGATGACCGGCGGGTTGATGGCCGCCGAGTTTCGACTGGTCGTCGCCTTCGAACAGAACGGCTTCGCTCGCCGGATCGATCACGTCCCCATTCATCGTGAATCGCGAAAGCACGTGGTGCACGAATGGCCGATCGGTGACGTAGAGGACGAAGACGTGTGGGGTGCGCGGAAAATCGGGATGCAAGGTGACGCCGATCAGTCCGCGCTCCCAGTAATCGGTGACGTGCAACGTGAGCGCCGGTGGATCGAGCACCTGCCCGTTTTTCCACAGGAGCAATTTGCCCGTTTGATCGGCGATGAAGATGCGGCCATCCGGCAGCGGCGCCATCGCAGTGGCGGCGTTGAGGTGTGTTGCCAGGACTTCTTCGGTGAAACCCGCGGGCACTTCAGCCGCGTATCCCAGCAGCGAAAATCCACCGCAAATGACCGCGATGAGAAATCGGAATGTTCTCACTGCTTTTGTTCGCCGCCGATCTGCTTGACCATCGCGTCGATGGATTTCCCGGTGGTGTCCGGCAGCACGGCGATGGTCAGTTTCGCGGGCAGGCCGGTCAGCGTGGGAAAATGCTGCTTCGGATCCTGCCAGTCGCGCCGGCCAAAACCGAAGACGGTCATTTGGTTGAGCGCGCCATCCTTGTCGGGCTTGTAGGGCCAGGACACATAACTGTCCACGGGACTGCCGGTTTGATGGTTGAACAGGAGTAGTCCGTGCGGCGTTTCTTTGGCGCCGAAGACCACCCACGGCACGACTTCCTTCCACGGCTCGGAGAGCGGCGTCCGCTTTCCATCCGGGTGAATGACGAAATCCTCGGCGGCATCGAGCGCGCCGCCCGGTGTGCCTTCGTAGAGGAACCAATATTGATCGCCGGGAATTTTGAGCAGCGTGAAGGTCGCGTGATCGGGAAAGAAATCCCATTCGCCGATGGCGTCGTGCCGCGCGGTTTCGCTATGGATGCGGACATGTGCTGGCTCGCGCAATGTCACCTCGGAGGTGAACCAGTTGTCATTTGTGTATTGGCCGAAGCCGTAGCCGCAATGAAAGTATTTCACCGGTTGGCCGCACTTCGGCAGCCCGCGATATTCGCCGAGAGCTTGTCCGCCGTGATGGTGCGAAATCCAGTCGCATCCCTTGGGATCGAGGATGCCGGCAAAACCGGCGCCACGCTTCCCGAAGAGATAGGTCGCGCTGGGCGTTTCGACTTTGAAGCACTCCATGTCGTCGAACAGCGTGGTGTCCGAGACCCGCACCGATGCGGTGTCCGCCGCGCGCAGTGCGCTGATAAAGAAGAGTGCGGAAAGCAGGAGCGCACCGCGACGAGCGGCGTGCCGGAAAGCCGGGGGGGAGGAAGTTCATGAAGGCCGAACTTTACACCTCCGACGAGATCTCAGCTACGCCGCGAGTGCCGGGTTTTTATCTTCGCGTGATGGGTTCATTCAATCGACGATCTTCTTTGCCGCAGAAGGCCCCGTTGGGCCAGGGGGCCGCGGCAGCACGTGCGTGCGCTGGGCCCAGGCGTCCCATTTCGCGCCCATGTCTTTGACGCGCTGAGGTTCACTCGCGGCGAGGTCATGCAATTCCACGCGGTCGACCTCCATGTTGTAAAGTTCCCACGGCGCGCCAGCGAGGGAGACGAGCTTCCACTTGCCCTCGCGAATGGCGCGATTTCCCTCGTGTTCCCAGGCCAGGTACTCGCGCCCGAGCGGTTGATTGGCAAAGGCCGGGGCAAGGCTGATTCCCTCCGGCGGAAGAATCTTGTGACCGTCGAACTCGGCGGGATATTTGGCGCCGGAGACATCAATGCAGGTCGCCATCAGATCGATGAGGTGCCCCATTTGCGAACGGTATTCGCCCTTGGCTTTCACGCCGGCCGGCCAGTGGACGATGAAGGGCGAACTGATGCCGCCTTCATGATCGTAGTGCTTGTAAAGACGCCATGGCGTGTTGCAGGCGTTGGCCCAACCGGAGCCGTAGCTCGGCCGGCTGCCGGAACTGCCCATGCGCGCGAGTTCGTCCCCCTGGTAGAGTTTGTTCGGCAGCGCTTGCGTGCCTTGGTTAATGCCCGTGCCCGGCTGCGGATTCGGCGTATCGGCCATTTCAAAACCGAACGGCTCCCACTCCGCGCAGGCGCCATTGTCGCTGAGGAAAAAGATGAGCGTGTTGTCGAGTTGCCCGCTGGCGCGAAGGTCGGCGACGATCCGGCCGATATTGCGATCCATACCGCTGATCATGCCTGCATAGACGGACATGCGCTGGGCGAGGTCCGCGCGCCGCTCGGCGGGCAGCGAATCCCATGCGGGGTTTTTCCCATCCTCGGTGAGCGAACCCATGCGCTTCGCGGCGGCGGGCTTGGGAATCTGGCTGCGCGGGGTGAGCGGCGTACCGGTCGATAGGAGACCGATCTCTTTCTGTTTCGCCAAACGTTGCTCGCGGATTTTGTCCCAGCCTTGGGCGTAGACTTCCGGGTAGCCGGCCATGTCGTCTGGGCGCGAGCCGATCGGGAAGTGCGCCACTTGATACGCGACGTAGAGCATCCACGGAGCTTGCGTCTGGTGCATGTCCGCGATGAAATCGATGGCGTGATCGGTGATGGCGTCGGTGGCGAAGTATTTGCCGGGCGCGTAATTACGCTGTGGTTTTCCGGCGGGCAGCCGGATCATCATGCGTGGCTCCCACGAATCGACCGCGTAGCCGCGGATGAAACCGTAGAAATCATCGAAGCCGCGGCTGGTCGGCGGCTCGCTGTCGCCGACGTGCCATTTGCCGACGGCCGCCGTCCGGTAGCCGGCCGTTTTGAGCACCTGCGCGATGGTGACGCAACTGGCATTGAGCGAGCCACGATAGCCGGGAAAGGCTTCTCCCTGGTCGCCCGCGCCGGGAAAGCTCGCACCCCGATCGGAGGTCATGAGACCGACGCCGGCTTGATGCGGATACAATCCCGTGAGCAGCGAGGCCCGCGCCGGGCAGCAGCGCGCGCAGTTGTAGAATTGCGTGAAGCGCAGGCCATCGGCCGCGAGCGCGTCGAGATTGGGCGTGCGAATTTCCCCACCGTAACAACCGATATCCGCGAAACCGACATCGTCCGCGAGGATGATGAGGATGTTCGGTTTGGCCGCCGGTGCGGAAATTGCCGAGCTCGCAAAGGCGAGCAGGACGAGGCTGCCGAGAAGAAACGGAAAGGCGCGACGGAGGGGCAAACGGAAGAAGGCGTCCATAGGGGACGCCTTCTTTATCACGTTGATTTAGTCGACGACCAGATCAGTCGTGACCTGTTTCCACGTCGGGCAGCAGGACCGTCAGCAGACCGATCAGCGGAAGATAGGCGCAGAAATGGTAAACCGTTTCGATGCCCACCTTATCCGCGACCCGCCCGAGAACGGCGGAACCGATGCCCGCGATGCCAAAGGCCAGGCCGAAGAAAAGGCCGGCGATGAGGCCGACTTTTCCCGGCACCAGTTCCTGCGCGTAGACCAGAATGGCGGAGAACGCGGAGGCGAGAATGAGGCCGATGGCAATGGTCAGCAGCATGGTCGCGGTCAAGCCGGCGTGCGGCAGCCAGAGCGTGAATGGCGCGACGCCGAGGATGGAAACCCAGATGACCTTTTTGCGCCCGATGCGATCGCCGATCGGGCCACCGATGATGGTGCCCAACGCGACCGCGAACAAAAAGACGAACAGGTAAATTTGCGAGGCCTGCACGCTCACGCCGAAACGATGGATGAGGTAGAGCGTGTAGTAACTCGTCATGCTCGTGAGATAGACGTACTTCGAGAAAATGAGCGCCACGAGGACCAGCAGGGCGCGGATGACGGTTGCCTTGGGGAAGGGGAGCGCGACGTCCGAATCGGCGTGCTTCGACTGGCGCTTGGTTTCGTGCAAGCGACGGCTCATCCATCCACCGATCTGCCACAGGACGAGCATGCCGATACCGGCGAGCACGGAGAACCATGCGGTGGCGCCTTGACCGTGAGGCACGATGATTACTGCGGCGAGCAGCGGGCCCAGAGAGGACCCTGCGTTCCC
>Ga0068855_100004266_pt1 | contig 17452 bp, 14 predicted proteins | sample KBSCornC52_FD_66592 | JGI IMG/M metagenome (GOLD analysis project Ga0068855, IMG submission 66592) | Corn rhizosphere microbial communities from Kellogg Biological Station, Michigan, USA - KBS Corn C5-2 | ecosystem: Host-associated > Plants > Roots > Rhizosphere > Soil ...
CTGATGGGCGAGCCTTTCCGCTATTGCATTGTCCGCAATTGCCCCTGTGCAACACAGCTTTGTGCGGTCCCGCTGCCCAGTTCTCATAGACGAAGAAGGCTGGGGCATTCGGCGCCGACGCCGCAGCCGCCTTCGCAACCAATCCGAGTTCGGCCGCAATCCGCTGTAGCTTCGATCGTGTGTCGCGCCGAACTGGAATCATCGGCAGCCGGTAGGCCTCCTCCATTCGTCCCATCATGGCCAACATCGCCTTTACCGGCATGGGGCTCGACTCGATGAAATTCGCCTGCATCAAAGTCAGGTACTTACGAAACACCTGGCGTGCTGTATCCCACTGATTGTCGAGTGCGGCATGAACGATCGCAGTCATCTCGGCGGGGATTTCATTCGAGGCCACCGAAATCAAGCCCACTCCCCCAAGAGATAGGACCGGCAGCACGGCAGCATCGTCCCCCGATAGAACGGCGAAGTCCGGGCGTACGGTCGCGCAGATTTCCGCCACTTGCGTCAGATTGCCGCTGGCTTCCTTCACGCCTGAGATGTTGGGGACCTCTGCCAGGCGCGCGACGGTACTCGCCTCGAGGTTTGCGCCGGTACGTCCCGGCACGTTGTAGAGAATCACGGGCTTGCCGACGGCCTCGGCGATGGCCTTGAAGTGCTGATATTGCCCTTCCTGGGTCGGCTTGTTGTAATACGGAGACGCAGTGAGAATCCCTGCCACTCCCTCGCGGGAGTTGAGTTCCTGCGCTTTGGCGACAGCATCCTTGGTGTTGTTCGAGGTTGCTCCCGCCACGATTGGGACACGCCCGGCCGCAACTTCGATGGTGACATCAATGACCCGAAGCCACTCCTCGTGTGTCAGGGTGGGCGTCTCGCCGGTCGTGCCGCACGGAACCAGGAAGTCAATTCCAGATTCAATTTGCCAGGCGACTAAGTTGCGTAATGCCGCTTCGTCGAGTGAGCCGTCTTGATGAAACGGGGTAACCAGTGCTGTGCCGCATCCGCGAAATTGCATGTAGATAAGATAACGCTAGCACGCACCAGGGAGCAAAAAGGCCGACTTATCATCAGAAGGTTGAGTCATCACACCTGGCGTGCAAACGCGGATTTGTGAATACGCCATGTTTTCCTGTCATGGTTTTGCGTCTGGCAGGGCGACGAATTCTGTATTCACATCTCCATCCCGCGAAATGGTGTGCATCGCAAATCCCAGCTCCCCACCCCACGGCAGCCAGCTGGTTGCGGGCGCGACATGCCAGGTGATCCCTTCGCGCTCGAAGACCCTGCCGTTGTGCCAGTGCCCAACCAGCATGTGGCTGACTCCCAATTGGTGGAGCAGTTTCATCTCTTTGGAGCGGTATGGATCGCTCACCACCCAATAAGGCTTAGGATCCGGGAAGTGGTCGTCATGAAATACCGGTATGTGCTGCACCCCGATCACCGTGTGGTGGCCTTTCGCGTCTAGGCCCTCTTCGTGTTTGACGTTCGCCAGCCATTCGAGCATTTGCTCTGACTCTTTGGCTGCCTGAGGCGGCAGGGGTGGCGGCTGCTTGGCGTCATAGCTGTCATAGTTGCCCAGCAACTGCGAATTGATGACCACGAAGGTAATGTCTTTCACGTGAAACGTGTAATAGTCTTTTCCGAAGGCACTCCGGTAGCGCTCTAGGTCTGAGCTGTGAACGTCGTGATTGCCGGGAGCGTAGTAAAGCGGCGATTTTAGCCCTTTTAGGATACTTTTCGCTTCATCCCAAGCCTTCGGATTCTCTCCAATGTCTCCAGAGAGGATGACTGCGTCCGGGTGGCGCTCATTGATCATCTTCACGGCTGTGCGCAAATTGTCTGCCGCGTGGGGAGCGTGCTTTTCACCGAGGTGGGTGTCGCTGATTTGAGCGACTGTCACCTGTGCGAAGACCCTCTCACTCGGCGCGAAGGCCAGCAAGACAGGCACGACGAGACCTGACAACAAGGTCTTTATGAAACGTCTTGGGATGTGCATGATCAATCTAGAAGCAGGAAAACGTACCCAGGTTGTTCGTAGCGGGAGAGAATCTCTCAGGGCCGGCGCCGATAGAGGACCGGGTAGAGCGCGGTGGATAGAACGGGCACGAGCGCCCCTTCTGTCCACCGCTCAATGTCACGGCTCGTCATACCCACCCTCTACTTTTGCGGAGGAGGAGTGTTCTGCGGAGGATTACTGGGTGGCGCGGACTGTTGCGGCCCCTGCCCCTGGCCCCCCTGCTGCTGATCTCTCATTCTTTGCTGGATCGCGGCCAGCTTCTGCAGTTGTTCCGGCGTCAGAATGGCCTTGATTTTCGGGCTGCCTTCCTGCCGGATCTGAAGGACCTTCTGCTGTTTTTGGTCCATCGACAGCGACGTATCATTCCGTACCGCGCTGATCTGCTTGTTTTCGTCATCTACGACTTCGGCGATCTTTTGTTTTTGGTCCGGCGTCAGCTGGAGCTCGTCTTCTACCGACCGTTGCCCATTTTGGCCCGCATTGGCGGGACCGGAGCTCGATGTTCCCTCTTTGGCTGAAGGAGCGGTGCTCTGTGTGCCTGGGGCGGCTTGCGTCCCTGGAGCGGCTTGCGTCCCCGAATTGTTGGTGGACGGCGCCGCAGCACTCGGCGGCTGCGTTCCCGGCGACGACTGAGTTTGAGTGTCCGGAGTGGACGGACTCGCGGCGGTGCCTTGAGCTCCGGCCAGGTTTGTCACTGCCAAAGACAGGGACAAAATGAAGGCCGAAAGCAGCAGATTACGATATCGCATGGTGGCTCCTTTAGACGACGAGTAGGCGGGCTCATTGCCGCAAACGCGCTGTGACAAGCATCTTCAGATGGCAGCTGACTGCCTGAGGTTGGACTTGGAAAGAGCGTAAAAAGGACAGAAATCAGCTACTCAGAATGCTCCCTACGGGACATTCTTCTTGCAGCTCCGTAATCTTTTTGCATTATTGCTGCTGCCCGCCTCTGCCCATACAGTCCTAGGTACTCGGGGTTGAACTCTGATTTTAGTTGTGTCTTTCCCGAAGCTGCTCAGCTTCACCCTGACCATTTCCCTGGATCTGGAGGCGTTGTGCAACGGAAGCTCTCGGTTCTACTTCTGGCTGGCTTGTTTGCGGTGGGTGCATCGGCACAAAGTAATTTGGCGGTTTTGGGTGGGCGGGTTACCGACCCCCAGTTCCATGCCGTCGCGGGCGCCTCTCTTGTCCTGATGTCAAAAAGCACGGGCGCGGTGCGCAAAGTGCAGACCAACGATCAGGGAATCTATGAGGTCCCCGGTCTCCAACCGGGGGACTACGAACTGGGAATCAGCGCCTCCGGATTTGCCTCCCAGCGCAAAGATCTTCGTCTTGAAGTTGCGCAACGCCTCTTGATCGATCTTCAGCTGGGCGTCGAAACCCATAAGGAGACCGTAGAAATCAGCGATGTTCCAGAGGTCCTCCACACCAACGAAGCCTCTATCGGAGAAGTCGTCGAGCCGACAGCGATTAAGAACCTCCCTCTGAATGGGCGCATGCTGGTCGATCTTGTACTCACAGTCCCCGGCGCTCACGTGAGCCACGGCGCGCAAACCGGTAGCATGAATCCTCTTTATTGGCGGCCCGGACAGCGTTCTGCTGTCAGCGTCGGCGGCAGCCGTCCGAATGGCAACTACTTCCTCCTGGACGGAACCACGAACACCGATCCCACCTTCAATACCCAAAATGTTAGCCCTTCGCCCGATGCAGTCCGAGAGTTCAAGGTGCAGACCGGTAGCTATTCCGCGGAGATGGGTGGCGCCGGCGGCGGCCAAATCAACATCGTCACCCGTAGTGGGACCAACGATTATCACGGAACCGTATACGAGTTTCTGCGCAATGGATCCATGGATGCCACCTCGTTCAACTCCATGGGGAATAATCACCTGGTGCAGAACAACTTCGGTGGGTCCTTCGGCGGGCCGATCGTTAAGAATAAGACCTTCTTTTTCGTGAACTACGAAGGTTTTCGGCATGCCATGACGCACACCATGATTGACACCGTTCCTACGTTGGCGGAGATCAACGGTGATTTCAGCATGGCCGGGCCGAACATGACTCCGATCCACATCTTCGATCCCGCCAACGGGCGCACCGAATTCCAGTTCAACGGCATGATGGATGTTATCGATCCAGCACGCATCAATCCCGCAGTACAACAATTCTTGTTGCAGTACGTTCCCCGACCAAACGCGGGAATGGGTATGGGTATGACGACCATGGCTTGCGGCTCCGCCATGATGGGTACGCCCATGCCGGGTGCCGGCGCAGATTGCAACAACTACGTCGATGCTCGAAACGCTCTCATGAGCAATGATCAGGGAACCGTACGGGTTGATCAGATGCTCTCAAACGGCGACAGCATCGCCGCCCGATACTCCCTGAGCGCCGAACGTGGATTCTTCCCCGGTGAAATGCCTCCTGGCGGAGTCGGCAGCCTCCTTCCCGGGTTCGGTTCGTTCAACGACAACTTTTCGCAGCAGGGAAACATTTCCTGGAACAAGATCATCAGCCCCACAAAGGTGAACACGGCCGCGATCACGTTTTCTCGTCTCGCCATGCATCGTTATGAGGAAAACGCGTATGCAAACGACATCGTGACCCAGCTCGGAATTCAGGGTGTCGGCTTCGGCGGCAACGGCGCATATGGTGCACCCTATTTCAACGTGCAGGGCTACTCGCCCATGGGCGATAACTTCTCCGCAACGCCGATGAAGGCTTGGGATACCGCCATCGAAGGCCGAGACACCTTCAGCCTGCAAGAAGGACGTCACAGCCTGAAATTCGGTGCTGCCTACACCAAGTACATCTGGCCGATGTGGGGATTTTTCCAGAACCGCGGCTATTATCAGTTCACCAACGGCTACACAACTCAGACCGGCGCAAATGACGGCACGGGGTCGGCGCTTGCTTCTTTCCTGCTCGGCCTGCCAGCGGTTAAACAGCGCCAAGCCGGCATTCCGCAGATGCAGCTGCGCCAGTGGTATGCCTCCGGTTTCGTCCAGGACAGTTTCCGCATAACCCGGTCGACAACGCTCGAGGCGGGACTGCGTTATGAATACATGGACCCGCTTGTGGATATCAGCTACACCAACACAAACCTGACTTTCCCCAACGGCCTCAGCGGAGCGCCGCAGGTGTTTGTGGGCGGGCAGAACGGTTATCCCCGCGGCTTGCGTTATCCGAACACCCACAACCTCGCTCCCCGGTTCGGACTATCGCAATCCTTGCCGCACGGACTGGTCTTTCATTCCGCATTCGGAATCTTCTACACGCCAGTCGACATGAACACCTGGTGCAACCAGCGGCACAATGTCCCCTACGTTTTCCCCGAGACGCAGCAGGCCAACAACTTCACTCCACCCGCGGCTCTCTACGGCACCCAGCTGAACTTCGGACAGCCCGTACTTGGCCAGACCACGGTGAGCTTCACCGGCATGGACCCCCATTCCCGGGCACAGTACATTGAACAGTGGAGCACTTCGATCGAAAAAAGCCTGGGTTCAGCCACTACGCTTGAGATCGGTTATCTCGGATCTCACGGCCTGCACCTGCAACGCGCGCACCTGATTAACAACGCGCCTCCAGGGCCCGGACCCATCGGCCCCCGGCGTCCTCATCCGATCATCTCGTTTGTACCGAACACAGATTTGCCCGCTGGGGTCGCCTACACTGCGCCCGTGGCTGGCTGCCCCTCGGGACAAATGTGCTTCCCGGTCAGCACCATCAACTTGTTGGAGAACACCGCTCAGAGCTGGTATGACGCTGGCTACGTCAACGTTCGCCGCCGCTATCAGCACGGCTTTACGCTGCTCGCGAACTACACCTGGTCGAAGAACCTGAGTGACGCTCCCGATTTCCGCTCGCCCATGTTTGAATCGGCTATTCCTCAGGACAACAATAATCTGGAGGCGGAAAAAGGCCCCAGTTGCGATGTGCGTCATCGCTTTGCCTTGAGTGCCGTGTATGACGTGCCTGGGGTGAAACACCTGGGCTGGGCCAGCGTCGCCACCAAAAATTGGCAGCTCTCGACCGTGTACCAGGTGCAGACCGGCTTCCCGTTCACGATCTCCGTTTTCGGCGACACGGCGAACACCGGCACGGCATTAGGTGAGAATCCTGATCGTGCCAACTACACCGGCCAGCCGATCTTTGGCCCCGGCACCCATACGGCGAGTCAGTGGTTTAATCGCGCCGCCTTCGCCACTCCGGCAGCGTTTACCTTCGGCAATGTGGGACGCAATTCGGTATACGGTCCTGGGCTGCAGACACTCGATTTTGCGCTCGCGCGCGATTTCAGCATTACCGAGCGCACAAAATTCCAGTTCCGCGGGGAATTCTTTAACGCACTCAATCGCACTAACCTGGGCACACCTGACCGCTTCGTGAACACGCCCCAATTCGGCACGATCACCGAAGCTACCACCCCGGGCCGGCAAATCCAGTTGAGCGCGCGCTTGTCGTTCTAGTTGAGATGGTTCGGAGTACCAATAACAAGGAAAGGAACAGAAATGAAACTGACAAACCTAATCAAGATTGCCGTTCCGTTGGTGTTGGCGGTAGGAGTTTTCGCGGCTGAGAATGCAGGTCAATCCGTTACCGTGAAGGGATACGTCCTCGACTCGGCCTGCGCATTTACCAAGGGCTTGAAGAAACCGGTAAGCGCGGAGTGCGCTGTGGCTTGTGCCAAGGCGGGATCACCGCTGGTGATTCTGGCGCCCAACGGAATCATCTATTGGCCAATCGCCGATACAACGCCATCAAGCAGCCAGAATGACAAACTTCTTGCCTACGCCGGCAAGCAGGTCACCGTCAGCGGCAAAGTCTTCACCCGCGGTGGATCAAAGGCGATCGTAATAAGTAAAATTGAGTAGCTGTACGCAGCCCGCAGCTCGGGCGCGCGGGCGATCTGCTGATAGCCCGGTGCCTCGGCGCCGGGAAGTTCACACTCGGATCGAGTAGGCACGTCGGAAATAACCCAATGAGTACTCCCACCACAATCCCGGTTCCCCCCAAGCCCAAGCGTCGCTGGCTAAAGATCACGGCACGCATCCTGGTTGTCGTGTTCGTGCTGTGGCTGGCCTTTGTTGGCTTCATGTGGCGCATCATGCACCGCACGCCGGAGCAATTTGCCAGCGTCATGAAGCATTTGCCCTGGGAAGTCTTCCTGGTTTGCCCCTTCGAGACAATGTGGACCCAGGCACGTGCCGGCCATGTCAATGTCGGCGACACCGCCCCTGACTTCACGCTCACCAAGGTGGACAAGTCGGGCGTGGTTCATCTTGCCGAATTGAATCAGACGCAACCCGTGGTTCTGGTCTTCGGCAGTTACACTTGACCGCCCTTCCGGCGGGAGGTTCCCGCCCTCAACAAGCTCTATGACCAGTACCAGGGGAAGGTTAACTTCCTGGTGGTGTACATCACGGAAGCGCACCCATCGGACGTATGGCAGATGCAGAGCAACGTGAAGGACAAAGTTGTGTTTGCCAGCCCCAAGAATGAGGAGGAGCGCGCATTCGTCGCCGGCGCCTGTGTGCGCAAACTGGGAATTAAGTACCCGGCAGTCCTAGACGAGTTTGGGAACTCAACCGAGCAAGCCTACACCGGATGGCCGGACCGCATTTACCTGCTCGAACCCGGTGGTCGCGTCGCCTACAAGAGCAAGCCTGGGCCATTCGGCTTCAGCGGCGACCAACTCTCTAAGGAACTGACCAAAGTTACCTCAAAGCTTTCAGCTCGAAAATAGTGAGTACTGACACCCCCTCGGCTGCCGACCGAGGGCGATGCCGAGAGCTGTTCCCTTGAAGTCTGTCATTCTGATGGCAGCTTTTCTTGTCGAAAACCGTGGCGAGCGGCTTAGGGTAATGTTAGCTGCTGTTCGCCTGGTCGCAGAGCCGTCTCCTTTCCCTTCCAACGCATCTTCCCCACCATTCCCTCCGGCATACTGACGCTAGCGTCAACTCCTTTCTCCCCCAGCCTGTACTCCACACGCACCTCTCCCTGGGGCACCGGTATCACTGCTCGGACGTGCTTCAGATCCCCCAAGTGGGGTTCAATTTCGACCGATTGAAATTCTGCTGAGCCGGGTCGAATCCCCGCAACAATCGTGAGCAAGTCGAAATTCGGATGCGCGCTCCAAGCATGCGAGTCCGAGCGCGTCGGCTCGGGAGACTCCGCCCAGGTGGTCAGCCCCAGATCCAGCATCTGCTTCCAGGGTCCGAGCAAGTCTAAATACTGATCTCCGAGGCCGGCGTGTTCGAGGGCTCGCGCAAGATAGAACCGGAAGTAGTAGGTGGCGGTCGTCATCGGCGGAAGGGAAGCTGAGGCTTCTGCGTCAGGCACAGGCTTCGGATCACTGACGGAGAGCGTCTTTGCCAGCACGTCTCGCTGCTGCCCGCTCGGAATCACATCCAGCCAGGTTCCCAGGATGTTTGCGTGCTGGCTGAAATGCTTTTGCGCGGGAGTATCGGCCAGCAGCCCGTATTGTTGGTTCCAGCAACCTGCGTAAACACCCTTAGCCGCGCGCTCTGCAGCCTCCAGGTAGAGACGCGCGTAGTGGGAATCCCCCAGGGTCGTTTCTAGCTCCGCTGCATAGCGCAAGGCTTCGATGAACTGTAGCGTGATCACCGATGATCCGCCGTCATCGTCCTGGGGCGGACGGCCAAAGTCAAAGTCCTTGCCCCAATCCACGAAGGGCCACCACGGAATCCTCCCGAGCAGTCCGTCCGATCTCTGTCGCTTGAGGTACCAATCGAGGACGGCTCTGGTGCCCGGCAATTGTGAACGCACGAAGTCCGGATCATTGCGATACATCCAGAAGTCATGCAGCATTCCTACCCATAGCAACGAGAATGTTGGGATGATCTGGGTCAGCGAGGAAGGATACCGGCTCTGGGTCAGACCCTCCGGAATCCGCGAATAATTGAACGCGTTGATTGCCTGCCGCCCAAGCCTGTCATCCCCGGCGACCGTATAGGAAATCAGCGCCTGAATCCGGGTGTCGCCCACATACTGCAGCCGTTCCCAGTAGGGCGTATCCATGTAGGTGTCGTGCGCATCGAGGCGAGCCGTGTGCCAACCGACCTGCCAAATGTGATGCAGCACGGGATCATCGGCTTCAAAATGGGCACGCTCAACAAACGGATACGCGGTGAAGAAAGCCCGGAGTTGTCGGATGGTGATCGGCTGCTCTTGCGTCTCGATGTCCAGCTGCAGATACCGCCATGTCCGCCATCCGAGTGGCATGAATTCAACCCCGGATTGTCCCCCCGAAATGAACTCATCGGTCACGCCCACAATGTGCTTGCCTTCGATCTGGTTGCGATTTCCTTTTTGCCCGTTTGCAGTCACCAGGGCCTCAGCGTAGGTGACGCGCAGCTTCGCTCTGAGGCCGCCCTCACTGGTAATCGACGGATAGGCCGTCGTCAGGGATCCGTAGTCGAGCAAAAGACTGGCTTTGCTATGAGCGGGTACCATGAAATGCCGCGGTGAGGATCGATCGAGCCGTTCGATTCCGCTGGCGCGTACGACCCGCCCTTCGCGGGTCTCCGAGTACTCCATTGGCGGCAGCGGATCAGCCTCGAGTTGCCAATTGTTCGGCGCATCGGTTTCCTCGCGCAACGCACCGCGTCCAAGCGAAATGGGTCGCACCCACTGGGCTCTCGATTTCGAAGCATCCTGCCAATCCCAATCGAAGGCCTTGCCATCGAGCCTCTCCCCCGGTTCCGCAGCGTAGTAGCCAGGGACCTTCGGCCTAAAGGTTTCAACACCCTTCTCCCGTGCCACCTCCCAGCTGATGTTGGTATCAGCGGCGCGCTCCCCTTCTCCTGCCCCGTGCACAAGAAAACCAATCCGGTCCGTGAGCTGTGCAATCGCGGCATTTGTGCCAAAGTTCCAGACCGTCGCGGCCAGCACATTGCGCCCGGCGTGCAGCACGCCCGCGATGTCGTATGTTTCATATCGCCAATGATGCAGGTCGCTCCGGCTCGGGCCACTGCCCACGCGCTGCTGATTTACATAAAAAACGAACTGATTGTCCGCGCTGACATGAATGATGAAATGGTGCGGCTTCTCGGTGATCTCGACGATTTTGCGGAAGTGCAACACCGCCCCGTCACGCTGGGGGACATCCGGCGCGGTGATCCACTGTGCTGCCCACGGTTTCAACCAAGGACCTTGGGCGGAAGTCAACAGAGGGAGAAGCAGAGAGAATGCGAGGCATGATAGAAATCGAGTTCGCATAGGCCGCTACATCTTAGACCAATGGGAACCCGGTGAGCAGGGATAGACGGTGTGCTATTCCTTGCTTTCTTCACGAAGGCAGATGTTGGGTTCTCCTCAAAATCCCGGCGCCTTCTCCAAAGTGTTGTCGCACGCTGCATTGGTCGGCTGGGTAGGAAGCGGCGGAGGCGTGAGAAGCCGTGGTCCGGCAGAAAAATCGAAGAACTCCATCATGTTGTCGGCATTCGCGTCGCGCGCCGTCAAGTGCGTCACATTGAACGTGTCTTCAATCAGGCGCAAGATCGAAGTGTAATCGCGCGTCGTATGCGAAACGAAATTCGGACGTGCCCAGGGTGAGACCACGACGACGGGCACCCGAAATCCGGTTTGGTTGAAATCCCCCGGCTTGTCGGTAGGCCTGAGGATCGGAGGGATAGTATCCGGCTTTACTGCGCGCGCCGGACGCACATGATCGTACAAACCGCCGCCCTCGTCATAGGTGAGGATGAGCGCCGAAGTTGGCCAGGAGGGACTGTTGATCAAGGCGTTGATAAAACCTGCTGCCCTGGCTGCTCCATTCTGGACATTGGCCCCGGGATGCTCGTCAAATCCGGAGACACCGGCGCGTTCGATGAAGATAACCGATGGCAAGGTCGCTGGATTCTGCACATCGGTAGCCCAATTGCTGACCGATACAACCTTGGCCGCGTCGCGCTTGTATGTTGAAAACTGCTGAATCAGAGCCGATGTGGGGCCGTCCTGATAGTAGTATCGCCAGCTCACCCCTGCCTGATCGAGACGATCGAAAATCGTCGGCTGCGTGAAACCGCCCGAAGGTGGATTTACCGGAGCTGTATTTCCCCAAGAGGTTGCCGCAAACAAGTAGTAACGGTTCGGGACGGTATTGCTTAACAGCGGTGAGAAGAACCGGTCGCTAGTCGCGAACCGCGCTGCCAGTTCGTAGTAGTAGGGAAGGTCGGTTTGGTCATAATAGCCCATGGCCCGCGTTCCCGTCGGATCGATAGTGGAAGCCACGGATGTCGTGGTCTTCATGAAGCTGTCCATCAATCCCCCATTGACATCCACATGGCTCTCGTTCCAGGCCGGGCTCAAATTCTCCGTACAAACCGTCTGATAGTGAAAGGGATGGACCAGCTGTCCCTTGGTATCGGGAAGCGCGGCGTTCAAATCCAGTCCATCCACGTCGTTGGCTAGGCCGAGGGACGCTTTGTACGGCCCCAGCATTCCGAAATAGCTATTGAAGGACCGGTTCTCCTGCAGGAAGAAAACGATGTGCTTCAAATTTGCTAAACCTTGCGACGCCGCGGTGACCGTAATATTGAAGCGTTGCTTGAACAATGCGCCGGTGCTGTCCTGCGCCTGCACGGCGACAAAGTGCGTCCCCACGGTCAGGTTGTTGACATAAAGGTCCAGAATTGCCGAATTCGAAATCCCGCCTTTCCCCACACCATCGAGGAACAGCGTCATGGATTTCACGGGATTCGAATCGGTCGCGGCCGCCACCACGTGAAACGGTTGGCTCACGATTGAACCTTGCACCAGCGAGCAGATCGTTACCGTTTGATTTCCGGGATTGAGAGCGCACGGCGGCTGCATTGCCACCGGAACGTTGGTTTTGAAAGTCGCTCCGGTCGAATCCCAGGCTTGAACAGTAATCAGGTGATTCCCGACCGGGACATTCACAAAAGCATTGATCGAATTGGCCTTCACCGAGGTATAAAGCTTGTTGTCCAGGTATATCTGTACCGCGGTGACCGGGTTGCTGTCAGTCGTTCCCGCGACCACGTTCACCTGACTCTGTACCAGTGCGTTTGGTGCTGGCGTACATACCGTGACCGAGGGACTCGTAGTGCTGAGCGGGCAGGGCGGCGTAGACTGAGCTCCTGCCGGTGGGAGGACCCATAACCCGACAAGCAGGGAAGCGGCGGACAGGAAATTTTGCAGAGAGCGCATCAGAGGAATCTCAAGTCGAAGTGCCTACCATCTTAAAGAGGAGCAGTTCTCCTTTCAGGTTGCCTGGCCTCGCTCGAGTCCACCACGCTGGCAGCGGAAAACACCTGAGGTAAACTAAGCGCCCTCCGAGATTGCCACAAACAGAAAAGCCGGTAACAGACTAGCTGCCACCGGCTAAATGGACCTTGGTTGTGCCTGTCTCCTCGAACGGTTTCAAAGAGAACAGGGGTACGACGAATTAGAACCTGAACTGCGGACCAAACGTCACCCGAAGATTATTGTGAGTGCCGTTAGCAAAATACATGGTGTCTCCCACTTCGACGCGCAAGCCGAACGGTCCCCAGAAGCCCTCGAGACCGGCTCCAGGGTATACCGCGAAATGGGTTCCGCTACCGCCTACGCTCGAAATGGCATTACCCACGGTTCCAGGCGTTACGGCACCACCTTCTGTGAAATTGATGAACCCCAGCTTGCCGGTGACGAAGAACTTGAATGGACCGGGGGTTTGAAACTTCGGTCCAAATAATCCCGTCAGAGGGCGCAGCCGGGTTGTCGTGAACGTGGTCGTTCCACCGTTGTTGGTGATGGTTGTAAAGTTGCGCTCGAAGTCATAATTCATCTCGCCTTCAAGCTGCAGAATGCGATTGGCGTTGAAGCCTGCGCGAGCACCAAACCCGACAAAATTGGTCGCACTGGAGCCATTCGGCGCGAAGCGGAAGTAATCGGCAAAAATTCCCACCGATCCGTGGTTGTAGTCTGCGGTGCCTTCCTGCGCCATTGTCAGTGACGGAACCGCCAACACGGCCAAAATTGTCGCTAACGAAAATACGCGTTTCATGGGTGACCTCTTCCTTCCTCCTCAGAATCTCGTGCCGCCTGCACACTCCCTGGAAGCAGCACCCGTTCAGGGCAGCAGGCGAAAAATTGGATGCACCCCCTTCGGTGCCGGTTGGGTGTCGCGATAGGGGCTTAACCCTTAGGTTTTTCAATGTATTGGCTGAGGTGAACCCACTAGGAGGGAAGCGTCAAACAGCCATCAAGAACAGCCCTTTAGGACCCGATACACATGGGAAGAAGTCTTTGGGCAACCATGGCGCAACCTCGATTCTCATGCGCCATCCCTAGGCTTTTTTTTACCGCCTGCTTTCGATACTGGAGGCATCCGAAGAGGTGTTCGGCGTCATCGACACCACGAGGTAGTCGCGTTCTTTGTCATCCGCGTCTTCTACGCGCAGCTTCATCATGTCCTTCTCGATCCGGAACTGCGCGTTCTCGCCGATCGGCAGCAGCGTCGGATGCTTATCGTCCTTGGGCCGGATGTGATAGACGACTTTCGGAGTTTCCAGAACATATTCCTGGCAGAGCACTTCTTTGGTCTTGGTATGCGCGGAATCGGTGCCGAGCATTTCCCCAGCTAAGCTTTTTCCGTTCTTCTGGTCCATGCCGCATGGAGCGGAATCCATTCGCAGAAGCTTCCCGCTCTGATAATGCTTTTCCTTGCCTTGGGCAGCCGGACTCGAAGCAATCGCTGCCAGTACTGCACCCACAAGAATTTGGCGAACTTTCATAGGTTGATCCCCTCTGACGCACGCATCGCCCCGGAGCGAAGTTCAATCTTTCCAGAGTCGCTGGTTGAGTTGTAGATTCCGTTAGTGCAAGCCATTGGTAATCAGGGGTTTGCTGTAGCCCTTCGAGACCCAGACATGAAACGCTTCCGGCAATATGCAGGGACCTCGCACTTCAGTAATCTGGAGCCGCTGTTGAGGACTCGTGCAGACAATCGCGTTGTGTCCTCGCAAGGAACCCTCATGCGGCCTATTTCGTTTCTTCTCCTCCTAGCGCTCTTTGTGGGGCAAGCCCTGGCGCAGTCTTCTCTTGAGCAGATATGGCGAACCGTGACCAAGTCCAAGGGGACGACCACGGTGGCAGTCCTGAGTAACGACAAGATCGTCTCCGGCTTGAAAGAGGCTCTGAAAGTCAGCACCGGCAAAGCCGTTACTTCCACCGGAAAGCCGGATGGGTTTTTGAAGAACGAGGCTATCAAAATCCTTCTTCCGGAAAAACTGCGTACCGCCGGTCGGGGAATGCGCCTGATTGGCATGGGGTCGCAGCTCGATGAACTGGAAGTTGGCATGAACCGCGCTGCCGAACAGGCCACACCGCTCGCCAAGGAAATCTTTCTGAATGCGCTCTACAAAATGACTTTCGACGATGCGCGTGGCATCCTTACGGGCGGAGACCACGCCGCTACCGACTACTTCCGACGGCAAAGCTCGCAACAACTCAGCACCGCTTTTCAACCAATCGTGCACCGGACCATGGAACAAGTGGGCGTAATCAAGCAGTACAACCAGTTGACGCAAAACTCGGTTGCAGGACCCCTGCTGCGGGCGCAAGGTCTCGACATGGACGAGTACGTTCTCGGAAAAACTCTCGACGGTCTGTTCTACGTGCTTGCGCAAGAGGAAACCAATATCCGCAGAGACCCCGCGGCGCGAACCACGGCTTTGTTGCGCGAGGTTTTTGGCGCCCGTCGATAGTGGGTTTCGTTGCCTCGGTCCACGAAACGATGGATTCTCCTCATTGCAAGGCAGCGGTCCGGGAAAACTTCACAATCGAGTTCTCTAGATTGCCTTGATGCAAGCCCCTAGCGCGTCGAGACAGTTCAGGGCCGTGATGATCGATTCGCGCTCCGCAGAGCCTTGTTTGCTCACGCAAAGCTCGTGCTCTCGCCGCATCACCGCCTGTTCCGCCTCCCGTATTCTTGCCGGGAGCTTGGCGCGCTCGCGTTCAAAAATTGCCCCAAGGTAGAGGGCCCGCCAGAGATACGTGTGCGCCCCAGAGGTATGGAACTTCTCGGAAAATGGCAACTTAGAAGTTTGGTCTTGCGGTTGAATCATGAGGAGGTCTCCGGCCAGACCCCCTAAGTAGACTCTAGAGTTTGATGCCCGTGAAATCCGGAACATACTGTGTTTGGCCCTTAGCCGTTCAAGGCGAGGTCGCCATGCGACCTTTCTGTGTTCCTTACTTCACCGCGGGAGTGAGGATGATGTTTCTGTAGGCTACCTGACCGTTCTCGCTTCCTTGCAGATAAATCGGGCCCGGCTGGCCTTCGTGGCTGTTGAGAGCGCCGCCGGTGATGCCGGGAATCTCCTGCTTATCGATGATGGTCGACCGGTTCTGAACCACTGTGATCGTGCGTCCCACAAGCGTAATGTCGTAGCTCTGCCACTCGCCCGGTTTGCGCGGCATCTCCGGCGAAGGCGCGATGAAACCGTACACACCGCCGGTGTGATGACTCGGCGGCTCCTGGATCGAATCATCCTCCACCTGTACCTCATACCGCCCACGCAGGTACACGCCGCTGTTCGAACCTTTTCCTATGTTGAATTCGATATGCAATTTGAAGTCGCCGAATGGGCGTGTGGCGATCAGCTCCGGGCCATGTCCTGGACTCAGGAGGGTCCCGCCCTCCACCTTCCAAACCGCATTCGCATTTTCTTTGTCCGGCTTCCATCCGCTAAGGTCCTTGCCGTTGAACAATTTCACCGGCCTTCCCCACTTCGGAGTTCCCGCGCGTTTGAGCGACGGTGCTCTTTGGCCGGTCCACGGCCACGGAGTCCCGTCCGGCCCGGTCGTCTTGCCTACCAACCTTGCGCCGACGAGCTTGGCTTCGAACACCATGTCATCCTTGCGGTCTTCGGCTTCCTTCGGAGAAACAAACCTAAGCTCCCCATGATCAATTTCGACTTTCGGCAGCGGGCGCGCATTTCCCCAACGACCCACCATTTGCGCCTTCAACTGACCCTGCTCCTCGCTGAGCTCTAGCCACGACGGATACTCCCGGTCCGGCGCCTTCAGTGTCAGGTCCCAGCGCCCGAGGAATGGCTTCACCGAAGTCTCGTGGCTGGCGGTGTTTTCCTGTTGCGCGAAGCAGCCAGCACTCAACAACAGAAACACAACCGTGCGGTAACTCACCTTTCCAAATTTCATCGCCATACTCCTACGATTTGATGGTCTGCGAGCTCTCGTCCCAATACACCGGCGCACCGCGGTAGTAAGATTCATTCGCCATATGACATCCGAGTGCCGCATGATGCCCGAATACCGTGTCCTGGACCAGTGGTTGGCGTGACCGCACCGCCTCGAAGAATTTGTACATATGCGGCTTCAGATCGTCGTAATCGTTCCCCTGATAGGTGACCGTCTGGGCAATACGCTCCTCACCGGGCTTGGGATCATGTTTCTCGTGCCACTCCTTAAAGTAGGCATCTTTCAATCGCGCCGGCAGGCCGTAGCAGTAGTAGCTGGGCGCTAGATCGACGCCCGGCTGGGGAGTGTAGGTAAGCCCGAACTCGCTCAGCTCGATGAGCCCTTTCGATCCCATGAAGCGGGTGACCTCCGGCGTTTCCGTGCCCAGGGTCAGCCGCATGTAAACCGGGATACTCTTGTCCTTCGCAATGTTGTATTCGGCCAAAGCGGCATGCACATCAGGTGTGTTGCGTCCGTCCTTCCAGCGGTAGATCCCTCCAAAGGCCGAAACCTTTTTCGGCGGCTCCGTGATCCCCAGCACAAAGCTAAAGCCGCTGATCAGATGCACCAGCAAGTCTCCGGCAACCCCAGTCCCATATTCCCTCCAACAACGCCAGCGGGCGAACAGATACGGATCGAACGGCTTCTTCGGCGCATTTCCCAGCCACGTTTCCCAATCGACGTTCTGCGGCGACAAGTCCGCGGGCGGCGGATATTCCCATGCTCCGGTCGGATTGTTTCGTCCAAACGTCGCCTCAACCAGGCTCAATTCGCCGATCGCTCCCGAGTCGTACATTTCTTTTGCTTTGGCGCACAGGACAGAACTCGTGCGCTGCGCACCAATCTGAACGATGCGGTTCGCCTTCTGCGCCGCCGCCACCATGGCGGCGCCATCAGCCGCGCTGTGCGACATCGGCTTCTCGCAATAGACATCCTTGCCCGCCGCCAGTGCGTCCACGAAAATCTGCTTGTGCCAATGGTCGGGCACTGCCATGACAATGGCGTCAATTTCCTTGTTGTCGAGCAGTTCCTGATAGCGCCGCGTTGTCGGGATCGGCTTCTTGACGATCTCCCTCGCCAGTTCGTGCCGTCCATCGTACAGGTCGCATGCCGCTGCGCATTCCACGCCCGGCAAGTCGATAGCCGTAGAGAGAAGGTTCGTGCCTTCCATGCCGATCCCTACCATTCCGAAGCGTAGGCGATCGCTAG
>Ga0068855_100004268_pt1 | contig 17452 bp, 14 predicted proteins | sample KBSCornC52_FD_66592 | JGI IMG/M metagenome (GOLD analysis project Ga0068855, IMG submission 66592) | Corn rhizosphere microbial communities from Kellogg Biological Station, Michigan, USA - KBS Corn C5-2 | ecosystem: Host-associated > Plants > Roots > Rhizosphere > Soil ...
CCGCTACGATGCTGCGCCAATTGACATCCCGGGGGAATCCATGGGGATTGCCAGCGTCGCAACGGTCTGATTGGGCTAAGGACCTGGATATTCCCGCTGCTGTTGCTGACGACGAGCGAGAGATTCTACTGTGGGTCGGGTGCGCAGGGGCGTTCGAGTCACGGTCTCAAAAGACAACGCGCGCTCTCGCCGCGCTTCTGAAGAAAGCAGGCGTCCGCTTCACGATCCTCGGCCCGCGGGAGAGATGTACAGGGGACCCGGCGAGACGAACGGGCGACGAGCTTCTTTACCAGCAGCTCGCGGAGGCCAATGTGGGTACGCTGGACTCCATCAGGGCAAAACGGATCGTAACTCAGTGCCCCCACTGTATGCACACGCTCAAGAATGAGTACCCAGAATTCGGAGGCAATTACGAAGTTTTGCACCATACGCAGTTTCTTGAGATGCTCGTGAAAGAGGGGAGGCTCAAATTGCCAGCCGGCTTCTCCGACGCTGTCACGTACCACGATCCCTGTTTTCTGGCGCGCGTCAATTCGGAAACGGACGCTCCCCGTGCTCTGCTTGACGCCGCGCTCAGCGGCAAGCTGATCGAGCCGGCGAGGCGAGAATCGAAAACGTTCTGCTGCGGCGCGGGTGGCGGGCGAATGTGGATGGAAGAGCCTCCGACGCAGCGACCAGGCGTCGAGCGCGCAAAGGAGCTGATCGGCACCGGAGCAAAGACCATCGCCGTAGGCTGCCCGTTCTGCAAAGCGATGATAGGCGACTGCGTTGCCCAGGCAACCGGAGACCACCCTCCACCAGTACTGGATGTAGCCGAGATCATGCTTCAGGCTATCGACCACCCCGCTAATGCTGCTGGCGCATCGCTCGAAGGTCCTTGAGCGCTACCGAGCCGATCTCAGACAGGCGCGCCATCCATTCATCACGATGAGGCCGCAGCGCCTTGACGAGCGTCTCGGCGACCACCAGATTACGATACCACTTGTGGTTGGCAGGCACGATATACCAGGGAGCTGCCTTTGTGGAGCACTGGTTGATGGCGTCCTCGTATGCGGCGTGGTACTCATCCCAGTGTTTTCTCTCCTGCCAATCACCGGCGGACAACTTCCAGGCTTTCGTTGGGTCCCCCTCGCGCTCTAACAGACGCTGCTCTTGTTCATCTTTGCTGATGTGAAGGAAAAACTTGACAACAATGGTTTTGGAATCGGTGAGCAGCCGTTCGAAATTATTGATGTGCTCGTACCGACGCTTGCATTCCGCGGCATCGATCATTTTGTGAACCCGCACCACAAGCACATCTTCGTAGTGGGACCGGTTGAAGATGACGATGTTCCCCTTGCTGGGCACCTCGCTGTGCACGCGCCAGAGGAAATCGTGGGCGAGCTCCAGTGGTGTGGGTACTTTGAAGGACGCGACCCTGCAGCTTTGCGGATTCATCGAGGTCATCGCGTGGCTGATCGTGCCGTCCTTGCCAGAGGTATCCAGACCCTGCAAAACGATGAGTACCGGTGTCTGCTGTGCCGCGTATACCAGCTCCTGGAGCTCACACAGCTCCTTCTCGATCTCGACTAGCTTCGCCTCCGCTCCCGCTCGATCCAGGTTGCCGTGCGACGCGGGATCATAGTCCTTGATCGAGATCTTCTTAGAGCCATCGATCGGATGTAAAAGTGCCAAAGCCAACCTCCTGATTAGCGAATCATAGACAATCAATGGCGGCAATTGTCAACGATCTATTATCCCTTACCAAAGATTTCTTCCAGCGCGATTCCAACGCCGTCTTCAGCGTTGGAGAGTACCGTTCTGTCTACCGCGGCGATCACCTCTGGCTTGGCATTCCCGACGGCAATGCTCAGGCCGGCCCACCTTAGCATCGGCAGATCGTTCCAGCTGTCACCGAAGGCGATGGACTCAGCTGAAGAGATCCCATATCGATCTGCGACGAACGCGAGCGCCGAACCCTTATTCGCACCCGGCGGCAGGAATTCGAGGTATTCCTTGTTGCTTTTCGTCACGTCTAACTGGTCGCCGTAGCGATCCCGCATCTCGGGCAACAGCTGATCTATTCGTTCCGGAGCGTCGACGATAATCAGCTTCGTGGGCGCGATGCCCCTCAGGAACGTGTCGAAGTCGGACCGCACTTCGAGCGGCGCGCCGGTGCGCTTGTGGTAGAGCTCGAGCCAGGATGTGTAAGCTGCTGAATAAAGGAGGTCGTGCCAATAGAAGTTCAGCTGAAGTCCGGCCTGGCGGCAATAGTCCATAAGATCGCCCGCGGCATCCGGTGAAACAGACTCTTCCATCCAGGTCTCGCCTGTAAAAGGGTGCTTGACCATTGCGCCATTGTAACAAATGATCGGGGCGTCGAGATGCAGTTCCAATGCGGTCGGCAGACTGGCAGCATACATTCTGCCCGAAGCGATCAAGACTACGATTCCTGCTTCCACGACTCTTTGTATGGCCTCCGCGTTGCGCTGAGACAGTTTGTGATCCGGACCCAGCAGGGTATCGTCGAGATCGATGGCGCACAATCGGTAGGGTGTGGGCACACATGGCTCCTTTTAGCACGTCAGCGGTGATCGCGTGAACGCAGCAGTTCCTCTTTGTCGTGATTGGGCTCGGAGACAGCCGGCCGGACGAGATCGTCGAATTTCGTGACATTGGCGTCGGCGTACGAGCTTCTAACGAGCACCAGCTGCTCCGCATTATGACCTGCGATGCGCTCGATCGCGGCGCGCGACTCCAGAGCCAAAGGGTGACTCTGGGCAAACGCGATTGGCTGAAGGTGAGCCAGAGCGCGTGGATCGCGCAGCCGGGTAAACCCAGCGATCGCCGAGCGCAATACCGACAGATCTTCAGATCGTAACCCGTCGCTCATTTCGGAGTAGCAGATTTCCCTGTCCTGGCCGATCAGCCCGGTTATGGCTTCAGATCGAATGTGGGCTGTCAATGTGTGTGCCAGCCCGGCGAACGGGTGATCGCGCAGCCTGGGCAGGCAGGCGTCACCGAACCGGAACGATCGGATCCACCAGTCTAACGGGCATGGCTCGCCGATAGCGCTCAAGACGCGAAGGGCGCTTAAAGCCAGAGTCAGCCTGTCGAAACACCTCTGAAGGTCGCGCTCCGCTGGTGCGCCAACTAAGCCCACCATAAGCGCTGCGCCGATGCTGCGCTGCTCGATCGATTTCAGACCCTCCAGAACTTCGGGCCTCCGGGGCTGTTCCGCAAGCCACTCCTCATCATAGCACCGTCTTAACAGAGTCTGTGTTCCGATCTCCATGCCGAGGCGGGAGAGCGCCCCAGCGGCGACAGACGCGGCTCGTGGCGATCCCCGTAGCGCGCGGCAGAGCAGGGGCGCAGCAGATTGTCCCTGCGAAAGCAGGCCGCTGACAGCCGCGATTCTAATCTCGATCGATTCTGCGCCAAGGTCTTTCAGCGCTCGCTGCGTCCGCCACCATTCGACAAGCGATTCGCGGCACCGCAGCAGGTCAGATGGCCGCCGCTGCAACCGTGCACTGTTCTCATCGCAACACGTCTTATTTTCCAGAGTGGACGACATGACATCCCTGCGCCTTCCACAGCGTCACTCCAGCGGCTCGGCCACCGGGCGTAAAAGGCGTTCTGAAGACCGGTCCGAACTATTTCCGTTCGCAGCCCGAAGGAGAGTGCTTGTATCATGGGCCAGCGGCGCGGAGCCCCTGAGAAGACTCATCATTTCCGGATTTGTTCGGCGAATCTGCGCGATTGCCTGAGCCGCCATGTCCGCGCATGGATGTCCCTCAGAGCAGGAGATCCACCGGAGATGGGGAACGGCTCGGCTGTCGCCAAGCATTCCAAGGGCAGTAATGCCAGTGCGAGCAACGGCCGGGTCTGGGGAATAGATGGCAGCGAGAAACAGTCCGAAGCTGTCCGGGCCGTACAGCGCCATGAGCGCTTCGGCGGCTGCGGCTCCCGTAACTTCGCTGTGCCTGGCGGCCTGACGGCCGTCGTTTGTCGAGAATGCATACCCGGCGAGATGAAGAACGGATACAATCTCGTGCCATGCCTCGAGCGCCGCCGGACATCCCAATCGCGCCAGGGCACGCAGGAGCAAGACGACCAGCGCAACGCGATCGTCTTGCTCCTGCGTGGTGAGAGAGCTTTCCTTCGCACGGATCGCAGCTGCGAGAATCCCGCTCAGAATAGCGGCAAACCTGGGATCACTGCGCGCGGAGGTGAGGTCGCCCCCAGTGGGGTCAGCGCGCCTCACCGCCTCCTGCGCATCGGCAGTGAGGCGCCCCCACCATTTCGTGACTTGTTGAACCGCCTGCGTCGCGGCTGCACCTGCATCCCGGCCGCCACGCAAAATGACCTGTAATTGTGAAAAGAGGCTGTCTTGCGGCCGGCATTCATCCAGGAATGCGATCACTTTCGCCGGCAGAGGATCACCCAGACGTCCAAGCGAGCAGGCGGCTTGCTGACGAACTTCCGCCCACGGCGACGCCAATTGTTCGAGCAGGGAGTCCATCACAGACCTGTCGGCCGGTTCGACCTTGCGTGCAAGCGTCTCGATGGCGAGAATGAGTGAGACAGACAGGTCACGCGACACGGACAAACCCAGGACCCTGCACAGAGCGCGAAGCGTGCGGCCGTGATCGGAAGCGTGCTGCAGCATTGCAGGCATGGCCCGCGAGAATATCTCCGAAGCATAGTCGCACCGTAGGGGCGGCGACCACGATTCGAACAGTGCGCTGAACGTCTCTGCAAGATCAACGGGGCGTTCTGCGCAAAGCAGGCTGACCGCCTCGATGCTGGGAAATCCCTGTCGCACGGCGCGCGAAATGTCCGGGAGAGCAGCCTGTAGGGTGCCGGTGCGCTCCAGCGCTGCCGGAACGAGCGCACGCACAGAGATTTCGGGATCTGTGAGCAGCGGCAGGAGCGATGAGAACGCTCTCTGCCCAGGGATGTGCCGAAGCGTCTGCACGGCAAGGGCGCGACGATCCGCGTCGTTGGCAGCGGTGAGATCGCGCAGGACAGGTATGGCCATCTCGCCGAAGACGAGCACGGTCTGCTCGAAGCGCGCGGGGTTGATCAATGCCTTGGCGGCGACGTGTGGAAGGACGGTCGGATTCCTGAGCGCTGACCACACGCGACAAATCACGGTTCGAACGAGTTCGTGGTCACCCCAGTCTGGAAGCATATTCCAGACGGTCAGGAGGGCAGCGACCGCATCCGGTGATCCGATTGTGATAAAGGCGGATTCTAGCAGCGCTGGCAGCTGTGGCTCAGACGACGCTCGCCACTTAAGAGCCTCCGTGAGCGTAAGCAGCCCGGCGCGGTCCCCAAGCCAGTGCAGCACGACTGCGGCAGCGAGCTGGACTCGCGGCTGTCCTGCCTGCTGGATCGCGAGCCTCAGGCACCACTTCGCCGCGTCTCCGCACTCTCGCATCGCCGCCATCGCCTTATACCGCTCGGCATCATCCTTCGATCCTAATCCGGCATAACACCTGACAACGATCGCCTGTTTTGCCGCGGCCTCGAGCAGCGCCATAGTCCTTACGCTTTCACTTTGTCTGACCGGAAAACTCAGATGCTCGCTCCACGCGCTTGGGCGCGAGTACCGAGTGGCGACAACCGGAAATCAGAGAGACTGAAAGTATTATAGCATTCTGCACAGATTGTACACGGAGGGCAATCCTCCAGGGATTCCCACCGCCCTCCTCGCTGCAAACTCACGCAGGATTTATTCCGTGCACGCCTAAACTGAACACAATCATGAAGCAGATCGGACAAAGGACAAAGAAGCAATGAGCCTGGACGGCAAAATAGGTATCGCACTCCTCTCGTTCGCGCATGTGCACGCGCGCGGTTATGCAGACCAGGTGCGCGACCACGCAGACTGCGCAGTAAGAGCGATTTGGGACGAAGACGCCGAGCGAGGCAGAACGGAGGCGGAAAAACGCGGCGTTGAGTTCGTCGAGTCCCTGGACGAGGCGCTGGGGCGATCTGATGTGGACGGCGTCGTGGTCAATGCGCCAACCTCGATGCACCGGGATATCCTGGTGGATTCTGCGAGAGCCGGCAAGCATATCTTTACTGAGAAATCCCTTACCATCACGCTGGATGAAGCAAATGACGTGATGCGAGCCGTCGAAGACGCAGGCATCCGATTTGTGATCTCGCTTCCTTCGCGCGTGCGGCCGGAGATCCTCTTCGCGAAGCGAATCCTCGACATGGGCTATCTCGGCGAAGTGACTCACATGCGTACGCGCATCGCCCATATGGCCGCGCTCGATCGCTGGTTTTCCGGCGGGTCTGCATGGTTCACCGAAGAGGAGAAGGCTGGAGGCGGCGCGTTTTTCGATCTCGGCTGTCATCGCATCGACCTGATTCGCTGGTTTCTCGGCGAGCCGGCTTCGGCAGTCGCGCAAATGACCAATTCGAGCCAGGTCTACGAGATAGACGATAGCATGGTAGCCGTCGTCACGTTCCGCAGCCGCGCTATCGCGATGGTTGACGTATCGTGGGTGCATCGCTACGGCCCGAATCCGCTGGAGATCTACGGCACGGATGGGTATTTGAGTATCGACGCAGCGCCGAACGGCCCCAAGATCCAGTTGATCAGCGGCCAGCTCAAAGCCGGCGACATCCAAGGATATATTTCGCCCTCAAGCCTGCCTCCCGGCCCTCCATCGCTCATGCATCAGTGGATTTCGGCAATCAAAGATGGGTCGGTGTGCAGCACGAACGTATATGACGGCTGGAATCTCGTACAGCTAATGGAGGGATGCTACACTGCAGGTCGCGAGGGGCGAGAGGTGACTTTTTAGAATGGAAAAGGAGCGCAGCGAATTCAGCTCGCCGGATTGGTATGAAGTCGTATACGCGGCCGTGCGCGCAATACCCTGCGGGAAGGTCGCGACATACGGGCAGATCGCGGGTACCGTCTCCTCCATTTCCTTGACCGCGCGACAGGTGGGCGCCGCCATGCGGTTTGCGCCACAGGGCGTGCCGTGGCAAAGAGTCGTCGGCGCGGGCGGGCGCCTGCCGATCGCAAGGCGCAGCCCAGAGCTCAAGCTGCTTCAGATTCGGCTGCTGGCGCAGGAGGGCGTAGAGTTTTACTCGGGCGACCACGACAGAATTGATATGGCTCGTTCACAGTATAGCGCAGACATCGACTCTAAATGACCGCAGTTTGGAACTTATACCGGTTCGACTACATTCGGTTCGTTGAGATTAGACCGTACCTTAGAACGGCGGCAGAACCGGCGGACTTTGCAGCCTTGTCGCAGGGAGCGGAGACGGACGCGATCGTCGAAGCAGTCATCGAAGGGGATCTGAATGCGATCAGCGCTCGCCACGCGTTCTTGCTTGCCTGCTGCTGCGTGGGGCAGCCGCTGCCGTGTCCGCGCCGCTTTCCGCGAATACTGAAGCAGCTGCGACAAGACATCCACACCGAGGCGGGAACGGACCTCCTCTCCGATGCGATGGCCGGTCGTCGCAACCTGGAGACCTGGCTGCAACCGCGCGGAGAAGTGCTTGGCCTTCTGACGCCGGCCGAGACGTCGGATGTCCTGGCAGCGTATCTTATGGCGGAGTCGGCTCATCGCCTCTCTCGCGCGAGGGGCGGCAGACGGTTGCGGCGCGGCGGATTGCTAAACGCATTCGCCACATTCTTTCGGCGGCTCTTTGATCGCGGACTGGCGGCGGACGAGGTATTCCGCTTGTTAGGCGACCTGCTGGAAACCGCAGTAGCAAACGGAGAGGGTATTGCTGTTATTGCCGTGTAATCAGTCCGGCCCAGTTATAAGCTCTGAGACAGACTCGTTAATTAATGTATACTTGAGGCGCCATGGATTCAATTCAGTGTCCGCACTGCGGCACTCTAAATAGCTCGGCAAGATCGCTCTGCGAGAATTGCCAATCACCGCTAACGGCCTATTCCGGGCAGCTCACCGGTGAGACATACGAGGGGAAACTCGCCGGCAAGGTGGCGCAGCTGAACACCCGGCCGGTGAGCGTCTATCTCATGGTGGCGTTTCTGACCGTCGTAGCAATCGGCTGGCCGCTGCGAAACATCGTAACGGCATTCGCTCATCGTGCTCAGCTCAACACGGAAAACACCAACTATCTTGCGAACGCTTTCGGTTCGATCGCGCCCATCATGATTACAATTGTGATGCTCCCGCTTGCATGTGTCCTGTTCTGGGTTGCGTGGCAATGTTACACTCAATCTCCCCAGGCCTGGAAACTTAGCCTGACGGCCGTCGTGGCATTCGCAACGTTTGTCGCAATCCGCTTTCACGATTTTCAGGCATGGACAGCCTTCTGGCTCGTGATTGCGGGAGTGTTGGTGTTCTTCTGGCTGCGACCTGCAACCCGCGGCTGGTTCGGTCTTTCCTGAGATCACTTGCGCGCCAATCGTCGGCTTTTAGTGGCGGGATATGGAAAGTCGGTCGACTATCTGGGAGGGATCGAGCCAGCCCGCGTGGAATTGATGACTGAAAACCCGCTCGCGTACCTTAATCGCAACCATCAAGGGTTGACCCTTCAAACTTGTCTATGAATTGTGAAAGGAGCCAGTCATGGCATTCTCCGTACAGAACATGACGCGTAAAGAGTCCCTCATCGCCGATTTGGCCCGCGATGTCCCGAATGCGCCAGCCCGTGTTCCAACACCTCCCAGTGACCCGATCCTGGCAAAGTTTAATTCAATCGGCACGAAGTTGTGGCTCGATACCGGCCTTCTTGAAGAGGCTGCAAGGTTGTGGCGCCTGGAAATGTCGGCGCTAACGACAAATAATACTCTCGCCAACCAGGTGGTTCAGACCGGTATCATGGACAAGGTCATTCAGGATGCCGGCCGGCAGATTAAAGAAGTAGAGCCCGGAATATCCGGCGACGACCTGGTGATGGACGTCGCTTTCGTGGTCAATTGCCACATTGCTCTGCGACTGGTGAAGGCGTTCGACGCGCTCGTGAGCGTTGAGCTGCATCCGGCGATCGGTTACGACATCGAGAAGACACTTCGCTATGCGCAACGTTACTATGCGATCAACCCGGAGCGGTTTATCGTGAAAATCCCAATGACGCCGGAAGGCTTCTGTGCTGTGGCACGGTCGCGCGATTGCGGAATTCCGATCAACTACACTCTCGGCTTCTCTGCTCGGCAGAACTATCTTGCAGCGCTGTTGGCTAAGCCAAACTACTGTAACGTGTTTCTTGGCCGTCTGAACGCGGTCGTGGCGGACAATCACCTGGGCGATGGCAAACATGTCGGCGAGAAGGTAACGCTTGCCTCGCAGGCAGCTGTCAAACAACTACGGCAATCGGATTCGACGATACCGACGCATCAGATTGCCGCCTCCATGCGCAACGCCGAGCAGATGGTCGCTCTCGCAGGTGTGGACGTCTACACGATCCCGCCGAAGGCCGTCGAGGAGTTCTACAACCACGGCTATACTGCGAATGACATCGTCGATCGGACAGGCGAGAATTACCAGGTGCACTTTGCGCCGGATGCCGATCAGTCGAGCGTGGAAGTGCTCTGGACAATCGATGATAATTTCAAGAAGTTTGCGGCCTCACTTGCGGCTCGCGGCGGCTCGAAACTTACCGGCGACGATCTCCGTGAGGCCGACAAGGACTTCGGCACCAGGCTATTCAGTGGATTTACGGCAGCTGAGCAGACGGAAATCCGGACAAAGGGCAAGATACCGGACGCAAAGCGATGGCTCGGCCGCGCAGCCCTCGATGACCTGATGACAGAATCTGCGCTGCAGAGCTTCATCGTAGACCAGGGCGCTTTAGACGGTCGTATCAGGTCGCTGATAGGGTAGGGGCGGGATGTCAGCAGCGGGTGTTGGGCGTCGGCAAGCTATTGCTGGCGCACATCCCGCGTCAGAGCTGTCCGAGACCGCAGGTTGTGTAATAAGTACGCATGAATGGAAGAGAAAGGGGCCGGTCTACGGTCCCTTTCTCATTGTCGCCGGGTGATCAGATCGGTATTGTCTCTACGTGTCAGGGTATTTAGCCGTAACGACGGAGGAGAGCCCGCCTCGAATTGAAAAATCGCCCACCACCGTCATATTACGCGGGCTGCATGCGCCCACGAGATCATCCAGGATGCGGTTAGTGACGGCTTCATAAAAGATTCCCTGCTGACGATAAGATTGCAGGTAGAACTTGAGAGATTTCAGCTCCAGGCACAGGCGATCCGGGACGTATGTGATGGTGATAGTTCCAAAATCGGGCTGCCCGGTTTTGGGACACACCGATGTGAATTCGTGGCATGTGTGTACGATCTGATATTGACGGTCGGGCCGCGGGTTATCAAAGCACTCAAGGCGGTCCGTGGTTTCTTCCTTGTCTCTGTTGTTCAAATGTTCGTCCTGAAGAGTCATAGAATGTTTGGTTAGATAGTCTCTTCCACTTCCAACCGGATTAATGTAACGAAAGCCGTCGTGCGGCTGTCTCGTGAGTGGGTGCGATTCAAGCTGCGGCACTTGACGGATGAAACACTTCTGAACTATTATACTCCTCAGAAATTCCGAGACGTTTTGCAGGCGAGGATCTTCGCTTGCGGGCGCAGAAAAAAGTTTTCTTGTATCTTTAGCAACGGCGATGGCTGAAGCGATAAGGGTTGTATTGCAGCGATGTGCGTCCCCCAGGGACGCCTTGTGGCCAGCAAAATTCAAGACGGAGGTGGCAGATGTTGATGAGAATCACTGGGTTATGGACTCTCGGAATTGTGGGCGTTCGCGCTCGAGTGCGCAACCAATTTGTCCACCGACTGTCTGCCGCACGCTGAATCCTTAGGCTTCGCGTAATCGGCTGGCAATCTGGCTAGCTTTCTCTCGACCACGTGTCCGACAGGCAATCGTCTGCGGGCGTGGGCTCGATCAGGCAAGTCATCGGTGGACACATACCGATGATTTTTTTCATGTTTGGCCAATGAGATCGAATGGGAGAAGCGGCTACTATGCCACCTGTGTTAGCAACCGAATCAGATGCCGTCAGTTCAGGCCCACAGATTGTGGACGCGCTGACGACACGAATAGACAAGATGGCCGCGTACTTTGGGAGAATGTGTGGCGTGGACGCGGATGATCTGCGCCAGGAGGCCTGGGTCGCAGTGTTCGAGATGGCGCCGCACCTGGACTACACGATCGGAACTCCGGAGCAGCACCTGCTCAAGCGGGCCCGATGGCGAATACTCGACAGCATCCGATCTCAAAGACGCAGGCAGCATGTGCCGCTCTCCGAAATCGAGGATCGCGGCGTGTGCGATACTGAGAGCTGGGCCGAGGCCGATCTGGCCCAATTGAATGCAAAGCTCACGGTTATTCAGCGCAGGATCCTGCGAGCTTTGATGGAGGGGTATACCTGGCGCGAAGTGGGGGACATTCTCGGCTGTACATCTGCGAATGTAGCTTACCACGTGCGGAAGATACGTGCGCTGTACAACGCGAGCGCGCTAGATTGCTAGAAGAATCGGCGTAGGAGTTGCACGCCTATCGGCGGGGCCGGTCCAGTTGAGACCAGCCCCACTTTTTTGTCCGGGCCAGATAATTGAAGCCAAATAAACATTATCGGACATAATAAGACACAGTTCTGCCGTTAACTAGTCCATTTCATTCACCGACCGCGTTAGAACCCACGACGGCCTCCGCGCCATTGTTCGAGTATTTGCTTGAACGTTCATGTGATACCACCGTGCCTGTGACAGAAAAAACACTGAGTTTTGCCGGAGCGCTTTCCGATGATTCGAGAGGGCGCCTGCATCTGAGCAACAGTGGCCTGCGGGAATGCAGCGCCGACTTTGGGTGCCTTTGTTGGATGACCAAGCCATTTTTTCGCGCGTTGTTCGCGGTCAGGTTCGATCTAGCGGTAGCCGCAGTACGATGAGGCGCAGAGAGAAACACGATGCAGATTAAAGAGTTCGAGGCCCAGACACTGAAGGAGTGCCTTCAACTCGTAAGGAATGCGATGGGTCCGGACGCGATCATACTGGAGACGCGGAAGTTCCGCAAGGGCGGGGTGATGGGCCTTGGCGCGCAGGATGCGATTGCCATTGTCGCCGCGACGGGCATCACGGTAGATAGCGACAGGCAGGGAAGCGCATCCGATCCCTCCGAGCGGAAGCGGGAGCCGTCCGGGGTGCACCCGCAACCGCAAACGGCGTCCGTCGAATCAGACTTGGCGGGATCGTCGCAGCCCGTTCCTGCTCGAAGTGCGGCGGCCAACGTCGCCGCGCGCGGAGTTTATGGGCGCGCGATCGCTGAGGCAGGAAATGGTAGACCGACAGTTTCGGGAGCCGGGCCCGAGCGCGATCCGTATGCGGAATTGCTCGCCGACCCAACGCCGAATTATCTTACGGAACGGATGCGGCAGTTGGCTGCCGCGAGTAGGCCAACGGTTCCACCTGTTTCGGCGAATCAGGAAGCCGGGCTCCGCGAGCTTAAGAGTCCCGGTGGACATAGCGCCAACGGCATTGCCAGTGTGGGGCCAGCTTCGTCGCGCATCGAATCGACTCCGCCGCCAATCGAATCGATAGCCGATTGTCAGGCGAACGATCCAGTGGATCGATCTCCGTCCAGTATTGAGGACCGACGACGGCTTGCCTACCTGGAGCGGGCGATGGGGGAGATCCGCGAATGCCTGATCACCCTGCAGCGTGAGCACAGCGATGGGGTAGACAGGACTGTCTCTGCAGTGGTCTCCGCGGTCGCTCCGGCCGTAACCGCCGTTACCGCCGCGGGGTTTGCGGCCTATGCAACCGATCTCGAAGGTCGGTTCCCGGACCTGCAAGCCGCAGTGCGATCCGCAGGCGTTTCCGCGGAACTCGTGGACGAGCTGTTCGACCAGCTGCCGGATATGGGCGCCTGGAGCCCGAAGGCCCAAGAGGCCCTGGCCATCTCAGCCATTCGAGACTTAATCGCGCGCCGAATTGCAACCGTTAATAGTATCGAGCTCACTCCCGGGCGACCCAAGGTAGTGGCGCTTATCGGTCCGACCGGCGTCGGCAAGACCACAACCGTCGCCAAGCTTGCCGCCAACTTCGCCCTGCTGCAACGCAAGCGCGTCGCGCTGATCACGGTCGATACCTACCGCATCGCGGCCGTAGAGCAACTCAAAACTTACAGCCAGATCATCGGATTGCCGGTGAGCGTGGCTTACAGTCACGAGGAATTGCCAAATATCCTGGAGCTGTATTCGGATTATGACCTCGTCTTGATCGACACAGCCGGTCGGAGCCAACGGCACGCCTCACAGATCGAGGAGCTCAAGGCTCTGGTTGAGACGGTCGAGTGCGAGGCTCATCTCGTGCTGGCGGCATCCACAAATGAACTGGACATGCTTGACGCAGCCCGCCGATTCTCCGGCGCCCGTGTAGACAGGCTCATCTTCAGCAAGCTCGACGAGACAAGCAGGTACGGGGTGCTCCTCAACGTTTCGGATCAGACGGGAATCCCGCTGTCATTTCTCACTACTGGCCAGAAGGTGCCTGAAGACATTGAAGCCGCCGAAGGCACAAAGGTCGCCGACCTGATATTATCCGACTGTGCCCAGTCTGCTAGCCTCACTATGGCCCCGTCCAGCCGTTAAAAGCCTCTATTGCTCTTGCCGTAGAGATCATTGAGATCCGGCGATACGCGCTCCTACGCGTGTTTCGATAATTACCCTTGACAAATTCACGTATTCAGCCTATAATCTTCAAAATACTTTGTCATACAAAGTGCTTTTTCGTTGATTCGTATTACGTGACTATCGATAGTTAGGAGAGCAAATCGTGATGATCTCGGCCGTGTTAAAACCCATTCGCCAGACAAACTGCATATTAACCGTAAAGCGCAAGGTGCTGCTGGCTTCGGTTGCCGGTTTTTGCTTCGGAGTTCGGCGTGCCGTACAGATGACTGAGGCTGCTCGTGCCGAGCGTGACGGCCAGGTCACCACGCTGGGGGCGCTCGTACACAATTCGCAGGTCATCGAGCGGCTTAAGAGTAAGGGAATTGCGACGTCGGCCGACCTAGGACAGATTCACGACGGAACCGTTGTGCTTTCGGCTCACGGGTCCGCGCCGATCGTCATGAGGCAAGCGATCGAGCGCGGCCTCAGCGTCGTTGATGTTACGTGTCCCTTTGTGACGAAGGTCCATCGCTCCGCGAAGGCACTCATCGAAGCAGGCTATAATGTGTTACTGGTTGGAGACCGCGGGCACACCGAAGTGAAGGGAGTCGTAGGCGCTATCGAGGAGCTCGGGGGCGCCATTCAGGTCGTTTGTTCTCCCGAAGAGGTTGCGTTCGTTGCATTGGGCAAGAAAGTAGGAGTGGTTTGCCAGACGACACAGCGAAGAGAGAATTTCGCAAATATCGTAGCGGAGGTCTGCAAGCGCGTGTCAGATGTGCGCGCGATCAACACAGTTTGCAACGCGACCGAAGAGCTTCAGGAGGCCGCGGTCAATCTTGCTCGAAAGTGCGAAGTGGTGATTGTAATCGGTGGCAAGCAGAGCGCCAACACGAGGCGGTTACGAGAATTGTGCGAGGCACAGGGCGCCCGCGCCTACCAGATTGAAACGGCAGAGGATCTGGACCCGATATGGCTGGATGGAGCGGCGGTTGTTGGGCTGACAGCGGGAGCATCAACACCGGATTGGCAAATCGAGGAGGTCGCGCGGACGGTGAACGGCGGCTCATTGCCCGACGATTGGCACCTGCATCATCCGGATGAATAGAGGGCGCACTATACGTTGTCCAACATCCGTTCGGCCAGTCGGGCTCTGCGGGCGAATGTGGACAGCAGCTGGATTTCGTCGCGAGTGAACTCTCTTGGACCCTGGGCGTAGATTTCGATTACGCCGACCGTGCGCCTGCCGGTCTTCAGTGGGACGCCGAGGTAGGCGGTCCTATGATCGCGATGGACGCCAGTATTGCCCTGCGCGCGCGCATCCTCTTGCATGTCTGCGATCATGAGAGACTGGCCGCGGCGGGCGACCCATCCGGCAAGTCCCTGGCCCAATGCGATCGAAGTCTCGGGCGGCGCGGAAGTGGTGAAACGGCTCGAGGCGCGCAGCAAGACGGCATCGCCTTCGCAACTATATATCGCGCACCGATTTGCCCGCATGATTTCAATCGCCAGGTCGGAGATTACCTGGGGCAGGTTACTATCGAATGCCGAGCCGAGCGCATGCGCAATTCTGCGGAAGTAACGGCTCATCTCGTGGGATCGAGCGCGCGCGAGCCGGTACTGAAGAGCGTTGTACGTCGCGACCGCCGCCTGATTCGAGATGGTGTAGAGCAGCTCCATCTCGCCGACCGTGAAAAGCCGGCGCCGCGACGTCATGGCCATCATGGCGCCGATGACCTCGTCTCCGACGTGCATCGGCACGCACAGCACAGACGCCGCACCGAAGGACTCCAGCGAGGCGCTTCGATCTCGAGGGTCGGCTGCAATGTTTGCGACAGCCTGGGGCGTCTGCCATTCGTACACCCATCCCGCGATACCTTCGCCTATGCCAGGCTGATAAGCTGCGAAAGAGTCTGCATCGATGCCGCGGCTCAGGCGCGGGATCAGACGTTCCGCCTTCGTATCGACCAGCATAAGTGCGAACTGGTCCACATTGAGCAGGTTGATCACGCTTTCGGCGACAAATTCCAGGACGCTGTCTACATTCAGAGTTGCGTTGACGCGCTGCGAGAGATCGTATAACGCCATTGCCTGCTCGGCCTGGCGCTGTGCTTCCTCGTACAGCCAGGAATTCTCAATTGCAATGCCTGCCTGCATGCCGACGGCGGAGGCCAGCCGAAGGTCGGCCTCACGATAGGCGCGGCGCTGTAGACTGGTAACCAGCAGCAGCCCGTGAATGTCGTTGCGGCTCTTGATCGGGGCGATCATAGCGGATAGCGCGCGCGCTCGATCCGAGAAATCCACGAATTCCTCAACGGTGTCGGTGTCGGATATCAGGCGAGGCTGACCGGTTGTCAGGGCCTGTGAATACAGCACAGAGTCTACCGAGAGCTGGACTTCTCGCTCATCCTCAGAAAGGCCCCTCTCGGCCGCAATAAACAGATGCGTTTGTTCGTCGTTCAGCAGAAAGAGCACAGCGCTGTGGTACTCGACATGGCTGCAGAGCGCCGTCAGTACGCTTTCCAGAACCTGCTGCATATTGAGATTGCCCGAAACAGTCTGAGCGGTATCATACAGTACAGACAGCTCACGTCTTTGCTCGATTGCGAGCGCGGCGTCTCTGGTCGATTTGTGGCCGAGCACGGCGAATGCGGCCAGCATCTGCAGACTGTCGATATCCTCCTGCACGAACTGAACAGAGGCGCCGGACTGTACCTTGTTTTGTGCGACGATCGAACCGATCGCCCGGCCGTCATCCAGCAGCGGCACAATCGCAGCTGAATAGAGGGTTTGAATCGTAGAGGAGCTATCGGCGGATCTGGAGCGGCCGGGCAATTGATCGGATTGCTGGCCGGAAGCGAAGAGATCGCCGGTTTCCGCAAGCTGTCGAGTGTCCAGCAGGACCGGCTTGCCAGACTTCAACACGGCATCGGAGATCGAATCGGCGACGCGAATGCGCAGGCCATGGATCTGCCCGGCATTCTGCCCACCGACAGCGACGTAGTCGAGGTGCGTCCGTTCTTTGTCCAGCAGGCAGAGTGCGACGCCCGCAGCATCCGTAAGCTTTATCGCTTCCTCAACGACGATCTGATTCAGCTCCTCAAGCCGCAAGCGTCCGGAGAGTGCATCTTGCAAGCGGCGCACGGCGGAGCGCTGAAGTGTAGCTTTGTTCATCGTCGCACCTCGCTGCGTTCCTTTGCTACGCGTTCGGCCGTGGGAGCGCGCGATCGAATGCGGCCAGCGCTGCGTCTCGCGTTCGGCCCTTTCGCTCGTAGAGAGCGAGAAGGCGGCCGTAAAGCCGGTCAGGCTGCTTCGTCCGTTCGGCGCCACACAGTGACAGGGAGGTAAGCAGTTCTCTCTCGGCTTCCGCGTCCTTGCCGCCCTCCAGCAACCGGTATGCCAACTGTTCGCGAACATCCGGATCGTATGGATCTTCGCGTGTGATCAACCGCCACAGCGGCGAAGACTTCATATCCTGGGTTGCTGCGTCGTCGAACTGCGTGATGGCGTCCGATGCTATCTCATAGATATCGGCATCCGGATGCTCTTCCCCGAGGTCCCATTCCCAGGTCCGCGTACAAAACGGCACGGCGTGCTGTACGACTGCCCAATAGCCGTTCATCGCCCGCTCGTAGTTTTCGCGCCTTCGGTAAGCATCTGCGAGGAGATAGCAGGGGTCTCCAAACCAGGGAGCCGCTTCGCTCGCGCGGTGCAAGAAATCCAGGGCTCGCTCGTCTTCGCCATTCGATCGAGCTGCGCAGCCCAGATGGCAGAGGCTCACACAATCTTGAGGGTCCAGGCTGACCAGGCGTTTATACAATTCCGTGTCGTTACCAGGGAGGCGATCGTGAAA